>Ga0315294_10004392_pt1 | contig 15379 bp, 12 predicted proteins | sample YL17G13_40_MG_FD_203626 | JGI IMG/M metagenome (GOLD analysis project Ga0315294, IMG submission 203626) | Sediment microbial communities from Yellowstone Lake, YNP, Wyoming, USA - YL17G13_40 | ecosystem: Environmental > Aquatic > Freshwater > Lake > Sediment | place: USA: Wyoming | collected... | reverse complement strand
AGCAAACCAATCAGTTAAGCCGAGACCAAAGGCCAAAGCTATTACAGCGGCGAAACACAAAGATATATTTTTGTGAATCGCGCCTAAAATCAGCAGAACCAGCACAACTCCAGCGCCGCACATCTGCCAGTTGAGGGGGTGAGTTTTATCCGGCGAGTAGCCGATGGTGAGCAGAACGCCAATCGCATAAGTAATTGCGACATAAGAAAGATATTTTTGGCGGTGGTATTTTGACAGACCGGCAAAGACCATAGAGATGATGGCGAGAAGAATTGGAGGATACCACAGCAATTCCAGAGATAAGGATGGCCGGGTTAGAATGGACTTGTTTGCTGCCGCACAAATAGTGACAAGAAGGGGAATAGATGAAACGACGATTTTGGTGCGTTGCGGATTTTTTCCCAAGCAACGGAATAATTCGAGTACAAGTAAAGAGCATACGGCTATTAAAGGAATAAAGTCCCCAAAGGAATAATCGACGGCGAACATATAAGCGATGCCGTACTGGTGGTAGGCCGTTGATGCGAGAAGCACAAGGGAGAAGATTAAGACCATTGACGGAGTTTGCAGGAATGGTGCGCGATTGTTTCTTAGCGGGTTTGTCTTAAGGGACTCGATGAGAATCATTATCGCACCAGTCAAAAGAACAAGCCAGCCGATGAGCCAGTGGTTTCGTCTTATCTCGTCTGTGGCTGTTTTTGCAACGAGCGGACCTGCCATCAGGGAAGGAGTCAGAAAGTTCCATGCGAGTATAAGCCCAATCCCAATGAAGGAAAGGACACCCAGTGGAAACAAGATGAATCGCCGCATTATGTAAAGTTTTGCCAATCCGAGCACAGTGCAGAATAAGCCCGTCCACAGGCAGATAGAAGGACCACTGGCGGCGACCACACCGAGTGTCATTCCTGTGCCTATCAGAAAGATTCCAGCGATTATTACCAGCGAAATTGCATCATCGGTAACGCTTTTCCAGGCAACTATAAGGACAAGAACTGCCAATAACGCCAATTCATAAACGTTTAGGACAATCACACATGGGAAAATGTCGGCCAGTGCGTTGCTCTTTGCCAGAGGAGGCCCGATAATTTTTGATATCCCGTATATGATAGAGAGCGCACTGAGGCAATAAAGGATGCTTCCGCCGGTCAAACTTAGAAAGCTCTTTAATGCAGCACGATTTTCCCAGCCAGACAAAAGCAATCTTTGAAGGGGTTGGTTCCAAATAGCGGCGGGACGAGGTTTTTCCATCGGCACGACTTCCGGTATGTTGTCTGGTCCGGTCGGCATATTAAGTTTATCCATATTGCCTCCTTGTCAGTTTTATTATACCCGAAGCAGGTAATTAAGGGGAGTTTTTTGTCACCGAAATTTTTAAGAAACAAAAAAAGTCAAGCTGCGCCTGGCTCAATAATCCACAAAGACGATATCTTCCGGTATCGCGACGACGTCCCGGCGTTTGGGGCCGAGGAGCTTGCGAATTTCGGTAGAGTGTTTGCCTGCCAGCGTTTTCAGTTCTGCGCTGCTGAAATTCGTTATGGCCTTTGCCTTGTTATTGAGCCAGATACAATCGCCCGCCTCAAACGTTCCCTCTATCGATTTTATGCCGCTCGGTAACAAGCTCTTTTTGTTTTTTACCGCCCGGATAGCGCCGTCGTCGATATTTATCACGCCCGCAGGTGTGCTGTTGAGAATCCATCTTTCGCGGTTGCTGAGTTTGCGTTTGGGCAAAAACAACGTCCCGATTGTCTCGCCCGCGATGATTCGCTCGATGATGTTTTCGGTTTTGCCGTTGGCGAGAACTATTTTACAGCCGGCGTTTGCGGCGACTTTGGCGGCCTCGATTTTGGTTTTCATACCGCCCGTACTGAATTTGCTGCCCTTGCTTCCCGCGCTTTTGATGATTTCGTCGGTGATTTCAAAGACCGTATTTATTGGCTTAGCGTCGGCGTATTTTTTGGGGTCTTTGTCATACAGGGCATCGATATCGGTAAGGATTATCAAAAGGTCTGCGTCGATTTTGCTTGCGACAAGTGCGCTTAGCCGGTCGTTATCGCCAAAGGCCGTTCCAATTTCAGCCGTTGAGATACTGTCATTTTCATTTAATACAGGCACAACGCCGAGTTTCAAAAGCGTCTCAATCGAGTTTTGCAGGTTCAGGTAGGTCTTGCGGTTATTTAGCACCTCAGCGGTAAGGAGCACCTGGGCGACTGTAACGCCGAATTGCTCGAACGCCTTTCTGTATTCCGCCATCAGCATCGGCTGTCCTATGGCGGCACAGGCCTGACGCATCCGGACATCGCTGGGCTTGTTTGAAAGTGCCAATTGCCCCGCACCCATCCCGATTGCGCCGGAGGTAACAATCACCACCTGCTTACCCATTTTCAGCAGTGAATTGACCTGACCGGCCACTTTTGTGACGTATTCCGAATCAATACCCCCACTCGTTGTCAGTGTGGCGGTCTTTTCCGCCGTCAGTGTTGGGGTTTTATCTTCAGTCAGTGTAGCGGCCTTGTCCGCTGTCCGTGTTACCGACAGGATGTTCGTGCCGATTTTGATTACTACCCGTTTTGCCTTACTAAAATCTCTCATTTTTCTGCCTTCGTTATAGCCAGTGTCAATTTGATATCGTACCTATAAAGGTATTTCAACAAACTTATCCCATTCTTTTATGTTATCTATGTCACCATTTTTCAAATATTCATAGCTTGTAAATGAATTAGCGATACCCAGTATTTCTGCAAATTGGCACATAGATTTATTAGCAAAGAGATCTTTGGATATTCCGGTATTATTTTTGTCATTCATAGCAAGTTGACGAGACATTTGTTCCATCGCCGCAGATATTTTCTTCGCCTTATCAGAATTAGGGTCAAAAAAATCGTATTCTTTCGATTTAATTCGAGAATTCACAAACGTTTCTACAAGTTTCAAAGCACCTTTTTCGGCTTTATCACTCTCTTCTAAATACTTTTGTACATCTTCCGCAGACGTTATACCTTTACTTTTCAATTGTTTAGCTACTGATTTACAGTGTTCCGATAATATATCTGGATTTTTTTGTAAATATTCTTCCATTGCGTTTGGACTACTTACAAATGTGTGTAACTCCTTAGAGAAGGATTTTAATTTCTTGTTCATTTCCTTTAATTCATCAGGTAGTCGTATATTTTTCAAAAAAGAGCGTGGTTTTAGTATTTTACGAATCTTTGCAATTTCATTTTCGCTGTCTAATAGTTCTTTAAAAACTTCCGGCTTGCCTTTTAATCTTTTTCTTTCGCTCACTGAGATTTTCTCACCAAAATAATCCGGTCTTGAGTTGTATTCGTCAACCAATTGTCCCGAACGATAATACAAGTAGCAAAAAACATCATCATCGTGAACCAAAAGGCGTAGAACGTCTGATCGCGATTGTTTGCTAATTTCGGGAGCAAGTATTTCATCCCCATACTTATTAGGAAATAAACCCACCCAACCATTAATTACAGGCGCTAAATAAAATTTATATTCACCGTTTTTAGACAATTCAGTTAATACATTTTTTATTAAATCATAAGACTCTGTTCGGACATGTATTGAATCATAAAAACTTCCCATTTAATCACATCTCACAAATACAACAGATTTTTTATCTAATTTTAAAATCTTTTTTTTTAAGAGCTAAGTTTTTTATGCGTGAATTTTTTTTTAGTTGCTGGTGAGCCTGTCGAACCACCTTCTGCGTAGTCGGCGACGATCTGGCCGGAGCCTATAAGTTTCCATTTATAGATTACCAGGCCTTCGAGGCCGACGGGGCCGCGGGCGTGAATCTTTGTTGTGCTTATTCCAACTTCCGCCCCCAAGCCATATCGGTAGCCATCACAGAAACGCGTGCTGCAATTCCAGAACACGCCTGCCGAATCGACTAAATCGAGGAACTTCTCAGCGGTCGCCTTATCCTGCGTAACAATCGCATCGGTATGATGCGAGCCATAGTGGTTTATGTGTTCGATTGCCTCATTGACACCATCGACTACCTTTATCGACAGGATGTAATCGAGGTATTCTGTTGACCAGTCCTTTTCGGTTGCGGGTTTGACCTTGATTATTGCCCTTGTTTTTTTACAGCCGCGAAGCTCAACGTTCTTTTCATCCAATGCCGCTTTAATTTTTGGCAGAAACTCTTTCGCGATTTTGTTATCGACGAGAAGCGTCTCTGTGGCATTACATACAGCCACATACTGGCATTTGGAATCGACGACGATTTTGATTGCTATATCGATTTGGGCGACCCCATCGACGTAAACGTGGCAGATTCCTTCCGCGTGGCCAAGCACGGGTATATTGGTGTGGTTCATTATGTAGCGGACAAATTCATTCGAGCCGCGAGGAATGACGAGGTCGATGTCCTCATCCATCTTGAGCATTTCAGCGACATCCTGCCGGGTTTCGAGGAGTTGAATCCAGCCCACTGGTATCCCTGCTTTGCTTGCCACGGCGTAGTTTTTTGACGAAGCCGGGTCAGTTGCTTCAGCGATTACCTTTGCCAGAATTTTATTTGTATTGGCTGCTTCGGAGCCGCCTTTTAGGAGGACAGCGTTGCCGCTTTTGAGGCACAGTGTTGAAATCTGGACAAGGGCATCGGGTCTTGATTCGAATACTACGCCTATGACGCCGATGGGGCAACTGACTTTGTAGAGATTCAGTCCTTCGTCAAGTTCGGTTGCAGTGAGTGTCTGGCCTACGGGGTCATCGAGTTTGATTAAACTTTCGATACCTGCGCAGACGTCGGCGATTTTGCCCTCGTCGAATTTGAGTCGTTTGAGCAGGGGCTTTGCGATTTTGCCCGCCGCGGCGGGTAAATTTTTCTCGGCGAGCCGAAGGTCCTTTTGATTGGCGGCGATTATCTCTGCGCTTTTGTTTTTCAACGCCTCGGCTATTTTGGCAAGGGCGGCATTCTTTGTTTCGGTTTTGACAGCCGATAACAGTATCGATGCCGACTTCGCTTTTTTGGCCTTTTCAGATATACCCATAAACTCAAACCACAGATTACACAGATTTCACTGATTTTTTACTTTTTCCTTTTTACTTTTTACTTTTGTGTTTTATTGTCTTCGTGGTAAAATTGTAATTTGAAAATAGTAAATAATCAATGATTATGCGGGTGTAGCTTAGTGGTAAAGCTCCAGCCTTCCAAGCTGGTCATGTGGGTTCGATTCCCATCACCCGCTGTTTTTCGGAGGACGGATGACCCGACTTCGCCCAAAGGGCTACGCCGGGCAGGCAGAAGACAGAGAACGGATGACGGATATCTGTCCTCTGTCTTCCGCTATCTGTCCTCTGGAGAAGGAGGTAAGTCGCGTCTGGAGAAGGAGTTGCGTATCGCCGCGATGATTTATTAGACAATGGTCAAGTGTTTTCCCTTGACTTGCCAGGTGCGTTCTGGGTATAAAGATATACATCTGGGGGGCGTTTGAGGGTTAGCAAGAGACAAAAATGAGCGACCAATGGTCCCGAGAGGGAAAAGTAATTCGGCCCAAGGCCCGACAGGGCAGTGGTGAATTTACGTATTCAGTCAAACAAGCCGGTATCGGTCTAAACTGTTATTCAAAAATGATGAAAGGGTTGGTTATGAAGAAAGTGCTGCTGTTGATTGTCTGCCTTGTGTTTGTTTCGGTCGCAATCGCGGGGGAGAAGCCAGTCAATCTGTTAAAATCGCTGCAACATAGTAGCTGGGAGATAGGCCCGGATGCTTATTATTCTCAGTATAAAGAGCCGGGTTTTATGAAGAACACAGGTTATTTTTACGGCGTGCAGGCGGCATATACTTACCGTGAATGGGTGCCGATGTTCCCGACTGATGAAGCCGAGCTTAAATGGATGTACAGGGTGGAAGGCAGATATGACTGGGGCGTGGTGGATTATGATGGTGCGATTGTGAATCTTGAGACAGATGAGTCCATACCTTACTCCTTCGACAATAAACATGACAGTGCAGGAGAGTTTCGGCTGTTGTTCGGTCCGGATTTCCCCAAGGCAACCGTTGTTGATACGATATATAGCGGTCTCGGTTACAGGTTTCTCGATGATAGCGAGAGCGGCGACCCCTTTGGTTACGACAGGCAATCACATTATGTGTATTTGCCCATTGGTTTCAAAACGGTAAGGAATCTTGCCGGTAATTGGCTTATATCTGCGAATGCAGAATTTGATCTTTTATTGATGGGCAGGCAGTCCAGTGACCTTTCAGGTTTCGGGTTTGGAACTATTCACAATAAACAAAATAGCGGCTACGGTGTGCGAGGGTCGCTGGGTTTCGAATATACTGCCAAGGAGATAGCCGTCATAATACAGCCGTTCATCAGGTACTGGAACATTAGTCAATCTGAGATTAATAACGGCTGGATAGAACCTAAAAACAATACCACAGAAATCGGTCTTGATTTTATTTTCAGATTCTGACGAGCTGAATCGACAACATCATTGCGGGGCGCCCCGGGGACATTATAGGACAGTAACACAAAGGTGTGTCCCCTTGATGTTCGGTGGATATAATTGATTTGAGAAATGCCACGGTCAAAAGCCGTGGCATTTTTTTATTGTTTCTTCTGATATTGCCGGTGAAGTGAAACGAGTTGGCGTGATTGCCTTGCCGATATCCATTGTAAATCAAAAACCCAAAAAAATTTCAAGTCCGCCGGGATTACCGCGTTTGCATCTAACCGTTTGTCCTTGTTTGAGTTAGGTCTTCGGGGCGAGGTCCTATAATAAAATTTTTAGAATTTTTTTAAAAAAGTGGAGTTTTGTATTGACGAAGTGGTAAGAAGTGGCAATAATTCCCAATAAGTGGTAGATGAGTGGCAGATAAGTGGAAGTGAAACCATGATTTTACTAACAGGCGAATACGAACATACAATCGACGGCAAGGGCAGGGTGCTGGTCTCGAACAAGCTCCGCAATCAAATCGACAGCCAGGAGCACGGCAGCGATTTTTATTTAGTCGTTGGGGCAAACGGCATATTGTCCTTATATCCGGAGAAGTGCTTCGAACGTATGACGGTCGCGATGTCGCAGAAAAACGCGGCGCCGGATGAAATCGTAGCTTTCGAGCGAATGAATTTCGCTTTGGCAGGGAAGGTCGAGTTGGATAGCCAGGGACGGCTTTTATTAAATGAAAAACTGCGCAAGAGGGCAGGATTAAAAGATAACGTAACATTAGTAGGGGTGCGGGACCACATCGAGTTTTGGAACACGCAGGACTGGGAACAATATCTGTCGGACAATATGGCGCAGTACCAGAAGCGCGTGGCGCAGGCCCGGCAGGAGATTTTGCAAAAGCAGAGTCAGGATTTAGAGGGGTGAAAGGAGTCCAAATGTTAGAATTGTATCCGGACCATTGTGAGGTCGTCAAAGACAGCTTGAAGGGCACAAGGGCAATCGATGAGCAGACGTTTGTCTCATTGGAGGTGCTAAATGACCGGCTGGAAAGGGCAAGGAAGCTCGGCGGGAAGTTCGCAAGCGTCGCGTTTTCGCCTGCGGCAGAGCAACTAAGGAAGCAATCCAGCAGATTAACGGTTGGACAGGGTTGATGGCGGCTGTTGAAAGTGGATGGTTCGGCGACGGAACATATACCTGTTCTTGCAGATGTGCTTGTTGAGCAGATAAAGCTGCCGCAGGACGCGGTAGTGGTCGATACGACCATAGGGCAAGGAGGCCATAGCTTACTGTTCGGCAAAAGATTGGGCCCCAAGGGAGCTATAATCGGCCTGGATGTTGATACAAATGCTATCCGAAGGGCCCAATCTGTTTTAGAAGGGCTGCAATGCAGGGTGATTCTGGTCAACTCGAATTTTTCCGAAATAGCTGATGTTGTGCGCGGGCAGGGGATTGAAAAGGTTGATTTCATACTGGCTGATTTGGGGGTTTGCTCGGCGCAGTTAGAGGATGACCGGATGGGACTGAGCTTTCAGCGAAATATGCCGCTGGATATGCGTTTGGATAAAAGATTAAAGACCACTGCTGCCGATATAATTAACAGAGCAGACGAGAAGACGCTTGCGGATTTGATATACAGGTTCGGCGAAGAAAGGGCGTCCCGGCGGATAGCAAGGTTTATTGTCGAGCGTCGTCATCGTGAGCCGATAACAACGACGGGTCAGCTTGCCGCGATTGTGTCGAGCGCTCTGACAAAAGGCGGACAATGGTCGAAGATTCATCCTGCGACCAGGACCTTTCAGGCGTTGCGAATCGCGGTCAACGGCGAGCTGGAAAATCTGACGACGCTGCTCGGTTCTGCCCCGGCGCTTTTGGGACAGAATGGTTACATAGCGGTCATCAGTTTTCACAGTTTGGAAGACCGGATAGTAAAGACGGATTTTAAGAGTAACGAAAGCAATGGGATTTATCGAATTGTTACGAAAAAACCGATATCACCTTTACGTTCGGAAATATTGAATAATAGACGGGCAAGGAGCGCCAAGTTAAGGATTGCGCAGAAAGTTTAACGGAATAGTTGAAGGGAGTCGCGTTATGACATCGGATGCAAAAATTGGGTTGTTGCTGGGACTGGTATTCATATTTGTTATCGCATTCATAATTAACGGTCTGCCGGGCCTTCACCAGAAGGATGACAGCAACAAGCTTACGACCAATATGGTCGGGCTGGAAAGTAATCCATCGGGCATCGGGGCCAACGAACGCAGGGTTCAAATGGCCCTGGACCAGTCCGCTGCTCCTGTTGCCGGCGGCGTGCAATCTCCTGAAGTAACCCCCGGCGCGACAATAACGCCGCTGCCACAGGGAACGCCTGTTGCCGCGGAATCCGCGCAGTTTGGTCCTTCGCCCGCTCAGCCGACTCCAGGCGGTGTAGGTGTTGCGCCGGCGGAAATGACTCCGACTGTATCGATAGACCCGACTGTTTCGGCTCCGGCTCAGAACACCCCCGCGGGCAACATCCAGCCAAAGGCAAAACCCGAGACCGCAAAACCGGCCTCGCCGAAAGTATATGTTGTCCAGCAGGGCGACAGTATCAGTGCAATCGCCAAAAAGGTTTATGGCGCCCAGGAAGGCAATAAACAGAAAAATATCGACGCCATATTCGAAGCCAATCGCAAAACGCTTGCCTCGATTGACGACCTTCAGGTCGGGCAGAAATTGATAATACCGTCGATACCGGGTTCAACTGTCGCATCGTCAACGCCTGCCGAGGTTCTTACGGATAAGAATTTCACAAAGGTCGAATCGGTCGGGCAACAGCGTTCGACGGCTAATACTAATAAACCGGCGGCAGCGGCGCCAAAATCTGGAAGTGTTTACGTTGTGAAAGAAGGCGACAGCTTATGGAAGATTGCGGCTTCGCAACTTGGCGACGGCAATCGTTATAAAGATATAGTCAAGCTGAACAGCGATATTTTGTCCAGTGAGGATGATATCGCGGTTGGGATGCAGTTGAAGATGCCGGCCAAATAGTCCGGGCCGGCCGGTTTCTTTGTGGTTACTACACGGCTTATGCGGTTGGGGTTTCGCCTGGTTTTTGTTGCGTTCTATTTCACCTCGGTGATGCTGTTCGCCGCTTCACTTCGCAATGCCAACGACAGGATATTTTACAAAATCTGCGCCGCGCGAGTTTATCAGAGTCGGCTCAAACAGCAGCTTGCCGGCAAACAGTTGCGATTAGAGAATTTGATTAACCCCGCCAGCGTTTCTCAGCAGGTTGGTCATTAGCACGCGAGGGTTTTCGATTACGAGGATGGCCATCGGGCAATGAGCGTCGAGTATCGAGCGTCTGGAATTCGTATCACCGTCGGGTTGTTTGCGACATTGGCAGTCGCGTTTATCGCCCTGGCCGCAAGATGCTTTTACCTTCAGTACGTCAGAGACGAATACTATTTGGGGTTGTCCGCCAGGCAGCAGCAAACCGTTGCGACGATTTCGCCTCAGCGAGGCGCTATTCTTGACTGCCGGGGAAGGGTGCTGGCCGCCAGCGAGGAAATCCAGACGGTCTTCGCTGAGTCGCGTGTTCTTGAGGACCCCAAGGAAACTTCCAGCGAGTTGTCGCCTGTCCTGGATATAGGCGCCCATATCATTTGCAAGTTAATCACCGACAGCGAAAATCCCGGTTTTGCCAAAATCAAAGTCGGCGTTGACCCCAACCAGGCGATTGCGGCCCGCAAAATTTATGGTGTGGGAATCCAGTCCGACTGGGAACGGCATTATCCGATGGGGCCGCTTGCAACTCATATTGTGGGATTCACAAGCGCAGATAACCGGGGTCTTGAGGGTGTGGAGCTTGCGTATAACAAGGACCTGGCCGGTTCAGCGGGGCGAAACGTTTTTATCGCCGACGCATTCCGCAGGCCCATCCGGCTAAGAGAACACGAAGCCGACGTTACCGACGGCGTCGGAATTATCCTGACCATCGACGCGACGATACAGCAGTTTGTCCGGGAGGAGCTTCTGGAGCAATATAAAAATTACCGCGCCGAATCAGCGGTTGCGATAGTAGCTGAGCCGAAGACGGGCGCGATTCTGGCGATGGTGTCCCTGCCTGATTATGACCCTGCTAATTTCAATACGGCGGATGCGAATTCACTTCGCAACCGCGCGATAACAGACCAGTTTGAGCCGGGCAGTTTGATAAAACCGGCTGTTATGGCGGTTGCTCTTGATAACAAGACGATTAGCTTAACGGAGAAGATATTCTGCGAGAACGGCAACTACTGCGGCAAGGGTTTTGGCTGCATCAGCGAGTATCGAAACGGCTTCGGCAGCTTGGCGCCCCGCGAGATTTTAGTTAATTCGAGTAATATAGGAATGGCAAAGATTGGCCAGCGGATGGGCAAGGACGAGCTTTATAACGGGCTTAAAATTTTAGGCTTCGGGAAAGAGACGGGCATTGATTTGCCGGGTGAGGCCCCGGGGCTGCTTTGGCCTCCGCAAAAATGGACCGGCTACAGCGTTACGCGAATACCGTTCGGGCAGGAGATAACCGTTACGGCGATACAGCTTGTTCGGGCCTTCTGCATACTTGCTAATGGCGGGCATCCCGTAAATATGCACGTGGTTAAAGCTGTTGTGGACAATGAAGGCAACATCGTGAAGCTGACTCAGGCCCCGCCGCCGCTTGCTTATTGTATTGACCCTCAGGTCGCAAAATGGATTGTTACAGATGCTATGGTGGGCGTGGTCAACGAGGGGACAGGTAAAAGAGCGAAGCTGAAAAAATGGCAGGTATTCGGCAAGTCGGGCACCGCCAATATCGCTAAAACCGGCGAAAGGGGCTACGCTGAGCACCAGTATATCGCATCATTTGTCGCGGGCGCACCGGTCGAAGACCCGCAGGTTATCGTTCTTGTGTCGGTTCGCAGGCCTGATATGTCATTAGGCAAGGGCTACACCGGCGGAGCAATCTCCGCACCCGTCGCCGGCAAAATAATCGAAAGAACGCTCACCTATCTCGAAAATAGCCGCCGCCTGGATTCGCAGAAGAGCCATCTGGCGGCAAAGTGATATCGACTTGAGCGTATTCTGTCGGTGTCTGATTGATACCAAATTCCGCAAGCTCAGGCGTTTGTGCCGCAAGCTGTCTGTAAACAAGTGCGTGGGCAACAATAATAGTGGGATATGTCGCAAATACGCCGACAATCAGACAAAGCAGGCCAGCTAAATTGAATATCGCACAGAGGACGCCAAAACCGAACAAATCCCATTTTACGCCCATTGTTGTCCTGCTGCTTGCCTTGAGGGCCTGAATTGGGCCAAGGCCTTTATCTACGACAAAATACGGCCAGAGACCGAACTTGACCGACCATATAATTCCCGGCACAATCAGTAAAATGAAGCCGACTATGCATATCAGCATGTAAAGTATTCCGGCTGCCAAATATCGCCAGAAACAATTCCAGGGGGCGGTGAACAGTGTGGAGAATACCGGTTTTTGCTCGTCGCAAAAACTCAGGGCAATCTTTATTATTCCAATTCCAATAATAATGCCGATTACCCAGTTTGCGATGGCCATAAATATCTTGAGCGCCGAGGGGAATGATTCCGTATAAATCGTATGCCGTAACACGAGCTCGATTATTGTTGTAGCATAGATTGCCAAAATCCATACGATTCCCACTCCGACGAAGAACCCCAAACAGGTTTTCATTACGTTCCAGCCGTAACTCAATACGTCGCTGAATCTGAAGTATTTGCCGGTCATCGCATGTCTCCGTTTTAATTTGTTTTAATGGTTTATTTTCGCCGGTTCCGCGGTCCATTGCAGATTGTTAATGTCTTCTGCTCGAACAAATTCAACATGGCCATCGCAGAATGAAATGATATAACTTTTCCCTCCGTGGTTTTGTGCTGTCAATAACTCCGGACCTCCTGATTGATTCCACCCGGGGTTTGACTCAAACAATAACACTGTTTTAGCCGGAAAACGGCAATCGAGTTTTGCGTTAGGGTTAATGGCATAACTACACTGGTTTTTTGCATTTGGGTCAATGGTCTTTGCATAACCACACATACTTTTTTTTGTAGCCGGGCAAATGAGCACATTGCTGTTATTTTTATAATACGGTTCAAGCAAATCGCACCATTTATCCGCCGTGGGATATTGTCCCTTGTTATTTTCAGCATACATCATTGTTGAGATGCCAAGCTGTTTTAAATTAGACATACATACTGCTCGCTGTCCCATGGAGCGTGCTCGTCCCAGGGCGGGCATTAAAATTGCTATAGGCATCATCAGCATCAGTCCTACCGCCGGGAGAGCGATTCCCGCTATCGCGAGGCCTTTTCCTTTTAATTGCCCATGGCTTTTCTCGATTTTGAAGAGGCCGACAATGCCGAGAATTATTGCCAGTGGAGCGGTAATAAAAAACGTGCAAAAGCTCAAAATCCCCAATACCAGCGACGCGACGGCAAGTGCGCTTGTTTTGGCGTCAGGCGCAGGCGCCGTAGGCCCGACGCTTATCAGTACCCAACTGCAACTGCGACAAAGTTTTGCGTCTTCCTGGTTTTCCACTCCGCATTTGGGACAAAACATTTGTTCTCTCCTTTCAATTTTAAGTTTGGCAATCCACAAACCTCCATTATATGCTTCGGCTAAACGGCAGACAATTCTTGATTTCTTCTGTATCCGTGCGGCTGGTTGTTACCGTCCGAGGTATCCGGCTTCGACGCAGAATTGCAGGATGTCCCTTGCTAATGGTGCGGCGTCAGTTGAACCCTGCTGGCCTCCCTCGACAACTACCGCGATTGCGACTGTTCTTCCTTTTGCGTCTTTGGCGAAGCCGGCGAACCAGGCATGTTCGGGCTGCGAGGTTGAGCCGGTCTTGCCATATAGTCGTATTCCCTGCGAGGAGAAATTTCTTAACGTCTGTGCGAATTCCTTGTTGGCGGTTCCGCCCGACTCTTCCACGACGGCGTGCATACCGTCATATACGACGGCCAAAGTCGCAGGCGAGATATTGAGGTTGATTGCCTCCGGTTTCGGCGAACAGGGGTCGTCTATGAGTCGGGGCGGGAGATAAATGCCGCCTCTGGCTAAGCAGACCATCGCGTTTGCCACCTGTAAAGGCGTTACCCTGAGGTTGCCCTGGCCTATTCCGAACCACCGGTTTTCGCCCGGCTCAAGGGCGGGCAGTTGCTCGAAACTGGTAATCGTATCTTTTGCGGGAGTGTTTGCTATTTGTCCCTGCACCTGTCTGAAGAGGCGAAGCGGGAGATTCGGTTCCGGTGATTCATCGGACGAGGGCAGGGGGGCGGGAGTCGAATCCGGCAGGGCGAGATGTCCGTAGCCGAATCTGAAAAGCCAGCTTTGCAGAGCGATGGGTTCGATTCGGTCGGCCAGGTGTGAAAAGTATATGTTGCAACTCCCCTTGATTGCGTTACGAGCGGTGTTTGACCATAAACTATCGTGACAGGCCCAGTTGTTTCTGAGATATATCAGGCAGCTTGGCCAGCCCTGCGGCGCCCTGTGAGCGGGGCAGCTTATTATTTCTCCCGCGGTAATTTTGCCGGCCTCCATTCCCGCAGTCAGTATCAGGGGTTTTATGACTGAGCCGGGCGGATAATGCATATTTATCGCCCTGTTGCGCAACGGCTCGCAGGGGTCGCCGGCGAGCGTGCCGTAGGTCTGCCTGACAAGATTCAAGTCGTAATCAGGCAGCGAAGCGAGAGCGAGAATATCGCCTGAGCCGGCGTCGATAACAACCGCCGCGGCAGGGGCCTTGCAGTTGTGATTTAGCGAGCAGTCGGTTATGCGTTGCTCAATTTTCTTCTGCAGTTCGATATCGATTGTCAGGCGGACGTCCTGGCCGAACTGCGCCTCCGTCTGGCGCACGAACTGGCGGTCTATGTCATAGACGACCTCGCCTCTTTTGCCGCGAAGAATCTGCTCGCAGACGTATTCGACGCCGTCTTCTCGCCCGCACAGCTCGTCATCCAGATAACTCGACAACCTGTCTTCGGCGAAGAGGTCTTTATCCTGCTGGCGGGGCGGGCCTACCCAGCCGATTGTCTGTGCCGCCGCCGACCCGAAGGGATATACGCGCTGGCCCTTTGCCATAACCTCCACTCCGGGGACGTTGATAAATTCCACTCTCGCGGCGAACACCGCGTCCTCTGTCTTCAATTCAACGACGGGCTGCGTTTTTTTAAGCTCGGCGATGTCATCCACTTTGTTTATCAGCAAAAGGCGGTCGCACGGGTCAGGGAACTTTTTTTCAAAATCCGCTACCGCCTCGGCGAGCGGGATATTATTAAGATTCCGGCCGTATTTCTTCAGCAGGTCGGCGCTGGGGCTGTTTCTGGCCCAGGCAAAGAACGTTCTGAGGTTCCAGATTTTGTCGTTTATTTTTTGAAGCCGAAGCACTACTTCCTCGCGGGACATACCGAATTGCACGCATTTGTTGATTAGCAGGTCAATGTCTTCCTGCCGGTCGGCGAATTCCTGCTGCAGGGGTGATATGTTGGCGTCGGGGTCTTTCGATTTGGCCCGAAGAGACATTGCCTGGAGCACACGTTCGTCGAGAAATCGGCTTAGTTCGTAGTTTATCGCCAGCCAGAATCGCGGCTCGTCGGCGGCGAGGATTTGCCCGTTCCTGTCGAGTATCCTGCCTCGCATTGTTCTGACCTGCTGGAGGGAACCTTGTTGAATCCGCAGTTGCGAGACCTGTTCCCTGTAAAACGAGGTCGAGAGCAGTTGCATATCCGCCAGCCGAAGCACGCAGACGCCGAGCAAAACGGCCCCCGCGATTACCAGAATGGTGATTCGTTTTTTATACATAGCTGACGTTTAAAACATGTCGAGAGATTTGCCGGCGATTTTGAGCATCCAACAAAACGGGTAATTCGCTGAAAAAACCGTTATTTGTCATTGCGAGGAGTCCCGATTCATCGGGATGACGCG
>Ga0315294_10004391_pt1 | contig 15379 bp, 25 predicted proteins | sample YL17G13_40_MG_FD_203626 | JGI IMG/M metagenome (GOLD analysis project Ga0315294, IMG submission 203626) | Sediment microbial communities from Yellowstone Lake, YNP, Wyoming, USA - YL17G13_40 | ecosystem: Environmental > Aquatic > Freshwater > Lake > Sediment | place: USA: Wyoming | collected... | reverse complement strand
AGCAGTCCATTTTATTTTTGGACTCTTTCCAATTTTGGCTTTAACCCGCCGCACTGTCTTTTTTTCATCTACGGGCGTCATCAATGTTGGCGTGACAACATTGCCATCAAATATCAAAACCTCCCCACAAGTCTTAGATTTTTTCACATAGGTTTTTTTAACTGTCTTGGTGCGTGCCAAAATGATTTTTTCTCGACGGAGCAATTCCGTGAGATCGACTTTTGTTTCTGCGGAGAGGAAATCACCACCGATAAAAACAATTTGATTTCCTCGTTTTTCTCGTGTTCTAAATATCACCTGTTCATCAATAAGGTCATAGAGTTTCTTTAGATGACCACACGATTCGCTAAACTCACTTTTTGTAAATCCTTGTGAGCCTTTATTGTGAATGAATTCGAGACAGAGTTTAAGCATGTCTGATTTCATTTTTTCACTCCTGAAAAAAATGTGAATTTCCACCGTCTCTCCACAGAGACTTCAAGTCCAAATTCCTTCAAGGTTTTTTCAAGTGTCTTAGACAGCCTATGCTCAGTCAAATCGGCGATATAAAGTCTGCCACCCGGTCGCAAACACCTAATAGCTTCTTGAATATATTCAAGATAATTACACCCCATTAGGGAGAGAGAGAACACGGCCACATCAAGTTGGCCGTCTTCAAGAGGCACACTAGCAATATCACAGCAAAATATACGTTCATCGTCAATGTTATTGTGGTCGAAACTGTGAACGATATTATCTGGCAACAAATCTGCGATATGTGCTTTATCTCCGCAACCAAAGTCGCCAATCACATCATCTGGCGTACAGCGTTCAGCAATAATTTCTCGTGGCTTGAAGGGCCAATTTATAATTTCATGAGCATAGAGTTCATGATATTTGACGAATAGCTCCAAGTCTTGAAATTCAACCGAGGCTTTTTTACTGTGCATACGATTGAATCTGGTATTCATTTGATGAAACTCCGCAAAATTGAAGTTTTTCGTTTTTTCATCTAGTTCATCTTCGCTCACAATCTTTTTTTGTCGTTTGCCATCACGAACCATTCCGGCTTCAATTCGTTCAAGCCATTTGAAGCACGCCTTTTTTATTTTCTCAACCGATAAAAACGCTTCTGGCGGTATGTTGCCATCGGTAAGTATATCGCCAAGTGACTGTTTGAACAATATCTTGCCCCATCGGGCTTCGTCTATAGACCATCTTTGTCCATCATGTTCAATAAATGCCTGTGGGATCAGGAATCGAACAATTGGCGACAATTGCCCAAATCGTTTGATCCTAGCCTGCAATTGCTTAAACTCGGCAGAGGTCCACGGCAAAATAGGGATAATCATGGTATCGCAAATTTTTTGCAACCCATCAACACCAGTGCTAATTGGGCTGCTGGCGATAAGAACATCCGTATTGCCATGTATGAAGTCCTGTTTAACTTTGCTTCGTGTGTCGGCACTTTCTAAGCCAGAATAAACATCGACAATATATCCAGCTTCCCGCAGTGCAACTTGCAACATATCAGCAAGCTGTCCAACAAGATGAATGTAGATAATCGTACCTTTGCCTGTGTCTTTTCTGAATTTGAGATTTTTGATTATGAATGGAATCTTCTCATGAAGAAGAATCCTCTCCATTGCGAGCAAACTGTGTCGTGATTCAATAATATCATCAATGCGATGGCTGCAATCTATCTGAATTATTTCTGGATCGTCTGATTTTTCTATTGAAGGGCAGCGGATACTTTTAACTATCATGGCCTGTCTGACCCGAAAGATATTCGGGATTGAAGGAAAGGCCGGTAGATCACTATAATCATCACCAGTGATAAGTTCGAGCAAAGAAGCAGGCTCACGAAGCCCATCATTGATACAAGGCGTTCCGGTTTGTCCGAGAACATATAAATCAGGATTTTTATCCTGCATCCTGTTTCGCATATCAAGCAATCTATTTCGCCGTTCTGATGCCTTTCCATCACGGTGCTTTGCTTGATGAATTTCGTCAAAAATCAAGAATTGCATTCCGGTTTCGACAAGCCCATCAACAGCCTGAGCGCTCCAGGTCTGTTGAAATTGTTCGTAGTTTACCACAAAAAAGGTTCGCCCGGCGTTCGCAAATGGTGGCGTTTCCCTGATGGAGTTAAGAATCAAAGAACCTGGGAACATACCCAAAATATGAGACTCCCATTCTTCCTTTACGCTATTGGGACAAACGATCATATTCATTTGTGAATCAATAGCATGAGCGCACATCACTGCTGCGAGAGTTTTGCCGGTTCCCATATCAGACCAATTGGCAAAATGACGATGTTCTAACAATTTGCAAACGATCACTCGCTGCATCAAGTGAGGATCGAGAATGTTTTTTGTTTGCACTACATTTCCGTCCCGATCAGTTATATGAACCTGAATAGGGAACATAGGAAAAATGAGCGACTTGGCGCTGTTGTAAAGTTCAAGGGTTGGCGTGAAGGTCATTTGCTTAATGATTTCACTATTCATCATTCAACCCTTTAGTCAGTTGGTACATCTGGAAGTCACTAGGCTTTGTATCACTGAGGATGATAGTCTGACCGCCTTCCAAGGTTAATCTAACCGCTTGGTTCTCTAGCGAGTCGCAGCAAATTACACGGAGCTTCTGCTTCTGATAAAGAACGACAAAAGAATCGTCTGCAACATGCCGTCTGAGTTTAACCACAACTTCGACAGGCCACAATATAAGTTGGTTGACAATTGAATCCATTCGCACGCCGAGCCACGCCCTCAACTCATCTTCTGACGCTTTCACGCTATGAGGAATTTTGAATACGATGGTATCTTTCTCTTCTTCAGCAATCGGCATCAAGGCTAGTTTTTCTTGCAATATATTTCGCACCATCGACGAAACACTGATATTGCGTGCAGCAGCAACTTTTTTAAGGCATTGCTGCATCTCCTCATCCATAGCCAAACTAAGGATATTCTTCTTCTTTTCAGTCATTGGTCCAATCCCCGATATTCGTAAGTTTGCGAACAACAAATTGATGAGGAGAAACACCTTCAAACAAAGAACAAGGAAGTTCCTCTAGCCCCAGACTTTCATCCTTAATCTGACACGGATCATAGAGGAAAAATCCTGATGCAAAACTCTGGCCTGGGGCGGCTGTACCATTCAAGTTCCACGTTTTAACGCCATAGACACGGCATCCAGCAAATTCAACCAAATGATCTGAAGACTCTGTGTAAAGCCTCAGCTTCTCGATAAGTGATCTGGCAACGGACTTGTCAAGATCATCAAAATTAAGGTCGTCACTCAAGATATAGTCTCCTGTCTTTAGACGAAAAAACCCTTCCAAGCAAAGAAATACTACACAAGACAAACTCTAATTTGCTTGTTTGGTTTCTTTGCTTGGAAGGGTTCGAGCCGTCGTCCTTCGTTGGCAGTATTGTCGGCATCAGCAAGCGGCTACAAAATTGAATCCGACGCCAATATTCTACCATGAAATTGACCGTCTGTAAACGAAAAAAGGCCAGCAAGCGTGATGCTTACTGGCCTTTAGTCTTTTCCGTCTGATCGAGACTTAGTTGGATGCCGGTGCTGGCATAACAACGGTCTTCGGTTCGACCGGAAGAGCGCCGGTAGTATTGGTGTTGCAACAGGTTGCGACAACACAGCAACAGCGGCGGCTCTTGATCTTGCGAATTGCTTTCCTGACCGGGCGATGGCAGCAATCCGCTACACATGCAGTTGGGCAGCAATCGGGAGCAGGCTGACAAACTACAACAGGAGCGGGGCAGCAAACGACCGGGGCTGGATTGCAGCAACGGGACTTATGGCAGGCTTCGGCGCTGGATGCGGAGAAAGCTGCCACGGCGAGGGCGACGATGCCCAAAACAAAAAGATTCTTCACTGGATGTTCCTTTCATGGAAACGAGGTTGTGAATCAGGGTAAAGTCTACAGGCTGGCTGTCCCAGCGTCAAGTGGGATGTAAATACAACTTGCTAGAACATTCAATCGAGTCGGACCTTCTCTTCAACTTTGTCGTCTTTTGGACGATATATGAATCACGCACAAATCACATACTCGTACCGCTGTTTGTCTTCAACTCTGTCGCCATATTTCAGACGATGAAATGGTTTGTTCAGCGGTAGAACATCGCTTCAGCTTGTGCCGTTGGCAATGCCGTCACGAATGTAAACATGGCAATGATTCGTCCTATCGGGGTGACGGGACTTAGATCGCCATATCCAACTGTAGCAACAGTAACCATCGTGAAATAAGCGGCGTCGAATAGCGTGCAGAATTTATCTGGTTGTGCTGGTGATTCGACCTCGAAGACTGCCACTGTACAGAACAGGCCAATGATGATTTGTGCGAAGACGAGAGGTCTGAGTGCTGGTGCTGAGTTCATCCAAGGAGCCAACATGGCTTTCAAGGTTCCTGAAATCAATAACGATGCAAAATTGGTTGGAGTAATTTACTTCAACCAATTTTTATATGTTTGATTTATTTTATCCAAAGAAGGCTTTGCCTTGTCTAAATTTTCTAAATCAAAATTTGTTTTATTCCTTAATTTTGGATCTAGATAATCTCCATGCTTCATTCCAGTCCGAGTGTCAACAGGATAACTCTTTTCTCCTGTTGCCGGATCAATGCTAGGAAGCAAATTTGAACTCCACCTTTGATAAGATGGGGGAACGTCTGGAATTAGATCGTCAATTTTATTTGCTGATGCATCAATTTTATCAGTCAAATAATCTCCTGCTTGACCAATTATATCTAAAGCCTTTTTGCTATTTTGAAATCCTAATTCAGAGGCTTTCTTGGCAAGATACATTGCCAAAACAGGAAATGTTTCTGTTAACTTCTTAAAAGATTGCTCTGATATTGTCGCTATGTTTTCACTGATTTTATCCATAAAAGGATTGAAAAAGGGAAACATTGAACGAATGTATTCAAATTGAAATCCAACAAATATCAAAGAAGCAACAACAGCAATAATTCCAAGTGTCTTTATTGCCTTGTACATTAAAGACAAAATACCATCTTTGTCTTCTTTTTCTTGATTTTGTTTATTTGAAAAAAGTCGATCAAATAATTTAGCAGCCACAACTGTTGCAATTGGGGCAGCAACAGGGGCTAAAAATGCAAATTCATTTATAAGTTGTTGGTCATTTTCTATTTCCTCTCTTTCATGAATTTCCATAACATTGTAAATATTTCTAAGAACGCAAAACTCTAAGATCGAAATATCTTTATGAGTCATTTTGCTGTCTACCAAAAAACGGCTTTCCTGCTTTTTGTAGACATATTCATGAAATTTTATTGGCATATTTTTAACTGCGTTGAAATAGTTTTAACAAGATGTTGTTTTATATATATTGTTTTTATTGATAATCAAATGGAATTTACCTGCATAGTGAATACAATTCCGATGAATCTTTGTGACCACACGGGCGATCATCGTTGAGTCCTACATGCCAGGGGTTGGTTCGATCCGCTTGTAGAGGTTCTTCCCGCCAACAAGATTCATCTTCTTCTTGATTGGTAGGATTTCCCGGATGAGTACAAAAACCACACGGCGGCATTGAGTGACAACTACATCCTCCAAAGAAGCCATAACACGAATGAAAAGCATCTCTTTCAGCTTGTGCTTCGTCGATTAAGACTTTCACAGCAACTTCTCCAATTCTGGAATGCCGATAATCTTCACGCCCAAGTTCGCAGCCTTCTGTTCTTTATCGGAGAGGTTCAACGATTTCGGTGATGATGTTTTCTGGATATGCGATTACTCCGAAGGATCGACCATTGGTTTCACCAATGAGGTATTCCCGACCATTGATGACGAGTTTCTTTTTGTATTGGTTGTATCGGTTATTGCGATAGTAGTCATCGCTATATCGTTTTTCGAGTGCTTTGTGGAAAAGCTGCTCGAAGAGGCCGACTCGTTCTCGGATTTGTCGGGATCGTTCTTCGTAGGCGAACCATGCGTCACCAATATCCTGTCGGAGTTGGCAATTGGGTCGTTCAAGATGTTCTTCTTTGTTTCTGCGTTTGTGGTTGCTTTCCCACCATTCCCAAGAGACACCACGATCATGGCCTTCGTAGTGTGGGAATACGATCCAGGCGAAACCTGGGGCCTCTTTCGTCATACGGATGCAGCAGAATGGCGTATTCTTCAATGCGTCTTCAAATACACCAGTGATTTTGGGGTATTGGTTCTTTTGATATTGAACTGCCATCCAGCGTTTGGCCTCACAAAAAGCGAGATCATTCAGCTTTGGCTTCCAGAATGTAATTCCCTCTCTGTCCCACCCACCATGTAGGCTCTCGAATACCTTACGGAGTTTCTTTCCCTTTTTGTTTCTGCGTAACTTCTCGTAAATCCAGCCTTCTTCTGAGTCCAGAATTTCGGTTTGGTAGTCATACCAACCGGGACGACGTGCGGGCGCTTTCGCCTCTGTCTTTGGTTCCTTGTCGGCCAAAAGCCCAGCGATACTCAGACCTTCAACGAAGGGTTTATCAGGTTTGGGCTTTGTCATGTTCTTTTTTACTCAATCTGCCACACGACAAGCAATGTTTGCATAGTGGGCAAACCTTGTCGAAGTTTGTTAATGTATATGGCTTCTCGTGTGTGCCATGTCCGCAGTTTTTACATTTGACAGGACAAGGTGGTGCGGCTCCATTAGGTCTGCCGCAACCTGACCAGGGGCAATAGGGTTTACGCTTCATTGAGTCCTACCTTCCAAGGACTTTCGTGTTCGCTCACGGTGCGGGCCAATCTAATGTTTGTGGCTGGGAATCTTAATTGATACCAGCGAGGATGGTAGTCAATGGGTTCGTAAACGCCTATCTTGTCAAAGGATACATCTTGTATTGCGCAACCACGGAATTCAAGTGAGAGTGCGGCTATTGCTTGGTCCAATGATTCAAACGTACCCAATTCTGGCCAATCTTTCCAGTCGGATACGTTTGCGTCGTTGTATGTATAACCACTCACACCCCAAAATACACGACGGTATTGGACTTTTACCAAACTCATTGCACGCCTTGCTCTTGCATCATTCGGTTAATGTCTTCTTCACTGAGGACAAAGTAGCGGCCTTTACGACCCAGGGTTTCGGCTCGGACTGCATATTGGAATACAGCAAGCAACTGACCCATGATACAGCCTTCATCGACGGTGAGTGGCCTCTGGCTGGCAATATCATTGAGTCGGAAGAAGAAATCCTTGCATTCATCCACTGTCATTGGAGGCAGCGGACGGATATTGGGGTCTTCCGCTTCTTCACGGGCGATCTCGTCCTTCAGTTTGGGCAACAACTCTTGGAGTTGTTCATGGGTCCAAGGCTTACGGGGCGAAATATCTTTTCCGTTATCCATTGTTGGCTCTTTTGATTTCGGCGATCTCTTCGTCGGTTGGTGGCAGGAGTTCGATTGACTGAACGCTGCCAGCTACTTCTGCTGGCATGATGTCGGCAAGGTTGCCACGAACGGCTGTTGACATCCAGCTATTGCGGACCTTGTTGGCGATGCCGGAGAGCATAATTGCTTCATACCAAAAAGAAGGATAGCCGTAGCAATTCTTCTTGACGGTATCACAGTTGGCATTCCACTCATTTTCGTCCCTGCTGGTCTGCATCAGGGCGATAACTTCTTGGCGGTTCATGGGACTATTCATGGCAGGCTCCTTTTCTGAGAAGATTGTACCACGAAAATTTCGGACTGTAAATCAAGCGCCCTGATTGTATGGCGCTCTGCCAAAGTCTGATGGCCGCTGCATATACGGCTTGTCTTTATCTGGAACAGAAGCAGGCTGTGAGTTCTCGATGATATTCGGATTGGCTTGTGGTTGTGGTTGTGCGATGTATTTGGTTTGAGAGTCCGAGTGAATCGGATCGACGTAAATCGGTTGGCTGGGCTGCTGGACGCATCTTGGCTGACAATGACGATATTGGACGCATCTTGGCTGACGATGGACAACCTGACGATGGACAACCTGACGATATTGGACACATCTTGGCTGGCATCTATGACGCCCACCTGCTTCAGCGATTGAAGCGGTGGAGAACAAAATCAACGAAACGATCAGGGCAGAGAACATTCGCATGGGAACCATCCTAGAAGGGACGTTTAGAGAAGCCGACGATGGGCTTGAGGTAGCGTTTTGCCACCTGTGGATTGTACCACTGTAATAATGTTTCTGTAAATCAGAACTTGCCAATTTTCTCATCAGTAAAGTAGGCAAAATAAGAAGACCGATAAAAGCTACCAGGATAGCGGTTATCGGTCTTTTGGGGGCTTAATGGTTTTCTTTCCATTGCCTAACAGATATTAGGTTTAGTTCTGCGACAATAGGCTCAGGGTCGCTGGCGTACATCCCGGCACATGAAAATGAACCGACTTCGACCACTTTCAATTCATTTGATTCCAGTTGGCAAATATCAATTGTCCAACAAGGATCAGGTTGATATTTGATAGTGGCCAAGATTTCGTTGACGTATTGTAAAACAAAATCAGGAAGCGTTTCGACAGAGTGATCTGTGTCCCAATATTGGGGATCATTTACAAAATATCTGCTTCCTGAGATAACTTTGTCAGACACAACCACTCGCCATTCTTGTTTGATGGCAGACGGTGTTGCCGCTACGACTAACTCTTCTGGATTTATGTCGTAGAATCCAAACAGCCTCAAGTCCTTTTCCCAATTTTCGGCATTGGTGACTTTGCCAGTGAACGTCTTATATCCACTGGATGGGCGAACAAACAATTGGTTATCACTACCAATGTTTTGGAAAAGCCAATCTTTACGACGGTCGAGTTCGCCAAATGGCAACATGGCATAGTTGCTATTCAACAAATACTGTCCAAACCTGGGATAATAGTAAAGGCATTCAAACTTTGGCAAGTTGCAATAAATGCCACTCCAGTTTGTTTGGCGTCGAAGAATTGAAGCGAACTGCAAGCTGCCATAAAAGACCATGCAGGCATCATCAGGAAAATCTTTGATGTATTCTTCGTATTTTCCAACCTTGCAAACGACATATGGAACTTCTTGTCTTGCTAGTTCAGCAATTAGTCTTCCACATTCATTCGGAAATACGTCGGCTTCAATCAACCAAGTTGGTTTCATGTCTGTCTCACGAAGTTATCTGGACACGAGTAATCGTGATTGGTCCCGGTGACTCTTCCGGCGTCAGCGTCAGCGTCGTGTGTTGATCTATCGTAGCGATGCTTGTTGTCACTACAAATCAAGCATTCAAATCCAACGCCGCTGTCGGTTCTTCCAAGAACCTTGATGGTTTCGCCAGCTTGAGTTTGGTACTCTTGTCCAATTTCAAATTTGAATGTCATTGCTGCCTCAGTTCTCTTGAAAGATCACGGTCCTTGATGGATTGTCGCTTGTCGTGGAGTTGCTTGCCACGGCAGACAGTCAGTTCGACCTTGGCCTTGCCATTCTTGATGTACATGGACATGGGAACGATGGTGAACCCTTTGATTTTTGCCGTCTCAGCGAACTTAGCGATCTCGGACTTATTCAAGAGCAGGCGGCGTTGTCTCTTGGGTTCGTGGTTGTTGATGTTGCCCTGCTTGTAGGGTTCGATGTTGCAATTTACCAACGTGACTTCGCCATTGGCAACGACGGCGAATGCACCATCGAGCGAGACGTGGTGTTGCTTTACCGACTTGATTTCGGTGCCTTTAAGGACAATACCGGCTTCGAGTGTTTCGAGGACTTCGTACTCGAAACGGGCTTTGCGGTTCTGGCATACGACCTGATTATTGCTCATAGTGAGTGATTATACCTCAAATCCAGGCCGTTGTAAAACGCTAAACGTGTTGAGCCTTGTATTGATCGAGAATGCCGTCCATCGTCTTATCGAAGTTGGCAAGCAGTTTCATCTTGTCGGACTTCATGTAGGCATCAGCCCTATTCTGGGCATTTTGGCCGCTGGCCATCATGGTGACAATATCCTTCATGTGGTAGACCATTTCGCCATCGACATACATTCTCCATGTCGTATGGTATTCACCACAGCGGTTGAGCAATACAAGAACGTGCTTGTCACCAACCATGCGACCCCAGCCGCCAACATCCATTGACCAGCCTTGCCAGTCTTCCTTGAGTCCTTCGACGGCTTTCCACTTCTTCTTCAGTGGAAATAGTTTAAGAATATGCGGCGTAACCTCGACCCTTGGATCAGGGTCGGGGCTGGCGGCAGTCTTAGCTATTTTCACTTCGATGAACATGGCTTCACTTTGAAGAATTTTTGATGACGATCTTTTCGCCTGCTTCGCCACTAAATGCCCATATCCATGTGAATATCAATAGCAATGTATTGTGGTCGTGAAATAGGATGGTGGCGATGATTGCTACGGTCAGGCGAGGCATTAGTAGCCAGCCAATATAATAAAGCAAACCACCGCCGAATGTGGTGGCGAACAGCATGGTCAATCTTGGGAAGAAGAACATTGCCATGATGAACAGCCAGCCATGATGTTCCCAAAAATTGTGCATCAGAATTCCTCTTCTTCCACTTCTCTGAAGTCATTGTCATGTCTCATGGTTTCGATTGTCTGGTCATCAAGCGAGACTAATACGCAATGACCAGGAGCGTTTCTGATCTTGGTTAAATAAACAAAGAACTTGGGATTGGGGCTACCATATCCGAGAGCGCTATAGTATTTGATTCGATCTTCCTCGGAGAGTTTGTCCCAATACTCCGGGTTGAAGTTCTTTGGTTCAAACACGACCACCGTGCCACGTTTGAATTCCTTGCGATTACGTTTCTTTTTCATTTTCATTTTTCTTAGTGTGAGCGACAATCATACAGCAGCGCAAAATGACCAAGAAGGCTGCAAAGGCTGATGTATTCTTTCTCATAAGGCCCCGTATCGTTTCTTCAAAAGCATGAGGATTGCAGCCGCAAGTTCATTGGGGATTTGTGGCTGCGTGATAAGGATGTTCTCCAAGTGCTGCGTGGAGAGTTTGTCGATGGTGTACTTCTGAAGGTCTTCATCCCGGTCAGGGCCATAGGTTCCCCATGTGTGTTCCTTCTCTTTGTCCCTGACTCGTTCCTTCAATGCTTCGCATTGATCGCCGGTCAGATGTTCATACATCACAGTGAATTCTCTTGGGGCAGCAGGTGGCACGCCGATTCTCCTTTTGTCGATGATCTTTGCATACAGATCATCGACTACATCATTTGCTTTTTCAGTAGTGATTCCGTGGTTATCGCATATGTGACGCACGAGCGTCATGCCACCATTTACATATTCACCGCATATGGGGCATGGCGGCGTCATGAGGTCGTTCGTTGTTTGTCGTCTCATGGGTGTGAGTTATCTTTGGATTGATCTCGAAATACATCTGGTGTCGGGCCAGCGACAATTACCTCAAGTGCATAGGTTTCTTGGCTGGTTGTGCCAAAGCTGGCAACTCCTAGTTTACACTGGACCTCGCCGACTTCACGGGTCTTGAATCGAAGCGTGATACGATTTTCGCCCACGTTCAATTCTTTTGCCATTAGGCTGGTGAGTTCGGTGACGGTCAGTTCGTATGTTGTCGATTGTGCTAAAACACGCATGTTATAATTCCTTATGCCAAAAGCTGTTGCATATTCTTCCGCAGTGGCAGTGAAGCCATCCTCGAAATCGGCCTGTATAACCACTGCATCGGCAGGGGCGGGGCCACGATGTAGGGTCACTATGTGATCCCTGTCGATTTGCCATAGTTGGCCTTTTTTGTCAATTGCCAGTGTCAATAGCAACTCCTTTATAGTAACTCCTTTTTGGTTGAGTTTTACTCAACTCTCTGGCCTTTGCCATTTCTGACACAGCCTGATGAAATGCAGCGTTCAACTGAGACACTGCATCATCAATATCCAGTTTCTTTACGATCACTTGTCCGGGCTGAAAGTCTTTGTAGATGCCACACATTTCATTGGCACATTTCCTTGCATGTTGTTCTCTGATGAAATACCCGCCGCCTACCAAGGCATCAGCCAGCCTTTTATTCCACCGAGTAGACCCACCAAGGTGAGCCAAGTATAGCTCGCCTTCATTGGTCTGGACGGCGGCAATATAAAATTCATGTCCAGTTTTGGTGTTGAATGTTAAAACATCAACAACTCTGGCAAAATCGTGAGCGAACATCTGACTCGATCCTAGCTTGCTTCTGGATTACGACCATCATACACGACTGTCGCCACCTTGTCATCTGGAAGCGTCCGTAGCAACTGGCAGAGCAAGTCGGGGTCGGTGTCGGCATCGACTTGGCATCAGTCCACGCTTTACCAATCTCGCCAAAAGAACTCCGACTGTACCTCGTGCCTTGCCTGATTCTGCTGCAATTTCATCTACGGTCAGGCCCCGCAAACGAAGTTCAATCAATTGCTGTTGCAATGGGGTAATTCTTCTACCAGATTTACCAATTTTCTTGAGGATAGTCGCATCTGACACGCTGAAGTGTGTGGCAATTTCTTTAAGCGATAGACCCTCTGATCTGAGTGTCTTTGCTTGATGAATTGATTCTTCATCGTTCATGACCGAATGAACTTCTTGAGATCGCCTTTTGATCTCTTCTGGTGGAAGATGATTGATTAAGCCTTTACTGAACATCAACTTCAACCGCTGGTTGAGAGTATTCTGGCTGACTTCGAGAGCATCGGCAATTTGCTTTCGTGTGAGTCCCTGTTTACGAAACTCAATGATACGATCTTGGTCGTATATGTTTGTTTTATTGGCCATGTTCCAACTTTTCCTCGGTTGTCGTTTGCTTAACCCACTTGACTTTCACTTTGCGCCCCCTTTAGGAATTTGAATTTCCCAAACAATGGAGCAGCAGTATTGCTTTTGATCTTACGGGTGCTGATCCAGTGTGGCCCATGCCGACGCCAGCATCGGGTGACAACCAGTCGATATCGGTCGCCCTTCTTGATGCCGCCACGCTTATGGTCACGGCGAGCGGTATGGTCACTGATGCGAACCAGTGTATTGCCGCCTTCAACGACTTCGGCATGACAACATGGCGAGCGATCAACGTAATTGTGATGAACACCACAACTGCCCCAATACTCATAGGGACCGATGCCTTCGTCCACAGTGACGGAATCGCACTCTATTCCGCACTCATCACAGATGCCTCTTGTTCCACACATGATTTGATCTCCTGAATACCTAGAGAACGAATTGGCTCTCAGGTTCGAGGCTATTTGACAGATTCGGCCAAGTGTGGAACACGAGCGGCAAAAGCCTCTTTGTCGATCTTGGACATGGCATATTGTGCTGTCTTCAACCACTGCGACAATACAGCGTCGTAGAAGGCGTTGCGATTTTCCTCAGAGTCGTGAACTTCGATTTCTTTAGACTCGAATGCTGGGTAATACCCATCCAAGCACTGAATATCTTCGCTGGGAACGTGGTACTTGCCTGTTGCAACGATTTCGTGCATTGTAACAGGCAATACGATCAGGTCGCCGTTGACCATATTCCATCGCTTACGGCCTTGCCGGGCAATGGATATTGCGCTCTTGAAGTTCTCGAAGGCGAAGAAGGTGGCGTCTTCAGCATCCACTCGAATTCGTTCATTCGGTGGATAGATCAATCCCGCTTTGAAGGTCGGGACAAAGACAGACTGAAGCTGTCCCTCTTTGTTGCGGGAGAACACCTTGTAGGCACTCTGCGGCACCAAAGAGACTAGCTTTTCAGAAATAACACGTTGAGTCATGCACATGGATCAGCACCTTACCATTTTACCACAATGTTGAAGCCACTGTCCATGCCCATGCCGTCATGCCAAGACTCAATAGTGGGTTTGAGTCCGGCTGCTTGCAGGTAGTTCCAGACGATTGCTCCTGGGCCTGTAAGACGGTCATAAGACAACGAGTTGAAATTGCCGTCATTTAGAAACTCTCCGAACATCCGAGCATCATAGACGTAATCTCGGTTGTATTTCAGTCCCATGATGATGGCATGGGATCGGCCTCGACCTGCTTCCTTCTCACACTTGTCGGGAAACTCGGCCAATACCGTAGCTGCGAACAACTGGTCACGTTTGGCCTTGCGTTCGTCTTCGGCCTTAATGTCAGCCAGTCGCTTTTCTTCTTTCCATTTGCCCCGCTGAATGGCCTGTTCGGTGAGTTGACGCAGTTGCGCCAGGTCCACTTCCGGTGGTTCTTCGATTCTTTCGGGGTCGATGTGCTGCTTGCTACGTTTCATCACTTGCTCCATTTGAATTTGCATTTTCAAGCCCAATCAACTTTTCATATATCCGACGAACTCCTGACCATGCTTTTGGCAGACGATCAGCCAATTCATGTAGCTTGTCTGTATCGTCTGTGTTGACAAACGGTTGTACTGCACGACCAAGTGCTTCGGAAGCATCATTGAGTGCTTGCTGGGCTTCATTGAATCGTGCTATTACCAAATCCAACTGTTCTTCGACAAGGCCAGCTTTGTCTAGTCCAAGTCGATAAGACTCTTCAACTTCCAATACGTCCAACTTGACCCACTTCTCGCCAGTGCGGTCGTATTTTCGACTAACAGAGCGTTGGTAAACAGCACCTTCAATCTTGCCCTGCTTTCCATAGATGGTTAGGTCGTATTCGCCATTTAGTTCGGCGGGTAGTTCTGGCAATACAGCATCCACTGCGTCGATAGCCTCTTGCAAAGAAGCAAACGCCTTGGCATTGGTTTGAGGCATTGCTGAACCCAATGCCGTTTCAAGTTCTACCTTTCGCTGTTGGTGTTGAGCCTCTTTCTCGGCATCCGACATTTCCTTCCATGCGTCGTAATCAAACTCATGTACTTCAGCGGCAGCTTCATATCGCTGATAATACTCACGTTGATCTTCTAGTTTTCCATTGTTGGTCAAATGGTAATCAAACTGGCGACTATCTCCGTTGTCGCTTGAGTAGTAACCATTGACAACAACGGTGAATTCATCAACCGAAACAGTCTCATCATATCCAGACAAAAACTCTAGCTTTGAGGGGCCGAATCCTTGGTTTGGAGCGTGGCTGCTTGCTGATTCTTCAAGCTGGTGTGGCCGGGACGCCTTCTTGTAACAGCGGTTGTGCCATGCTGAGGGATCATAATCGCCATTATTGGCGGCTGATCCACCATAGCCATCATACTCTTGAACTTGTCCATTCAAACGGACTGATTCTCGTTCAATGAGTTCGTGACCACAGCCTTTGCACTTCCAACTGAACATACCCATGTTTCATTCTCCGAAATTATTTGAAGGCTCCCAAGAACCACTTGCTGGCTGTTTTATGACGTTTCCAATTGACATTGAAAGTCATTATGTCGCATCGCTGACTCTTCCAATTCGGTTGGTCGTATACAACAACGAACCCGCCCTTGGCTTGAGCAACTTCTTCTACGGCTTGAATCGTCACCTTAGAG
>Ga0315294_10004390_pt1 | contig 15381 bp, 14 predicted proteins | sample YL17G13_40_MG_FD_203626 | JGI IMG/M metagenome (GOLD analysis project Ga0315294, IMG submission 203626) | Sediment microbial communities from Yellowstone Lake, YNP, Wyoming, USA - YL17G13_40 | ecosystem: Environmental > Aquatic > Freshwater > Lake > Sediment | place: USA: Wyoming | collected... | reverse complement strand
TGTTGAAGCTGTGCGCAATATGTCACCATGTCCGGGATATCCGTTTCTTATTTATCTCATGCATAAAGTGACGGGATTGTTTAACAATACAGAGTCAATACAAGGATGGATTATTTCAGCTCAGGCTGTTTCGCTTTTGAGTAAAGTAATTGCCTCTGTGGCATTATATTTTGTGGGAAGCTATTTTGTTGGCTCCCGATTAAGTTTTTGGGGTGTCCTGATTTTGAGTATTTTACCGGATTCAGCTGAATTTGGCAGTGATGCACTGACCGAATGGCCACACATCATGTTTTTAGCAACTGGTTTTTTGCTGCTGTTATTAGGTGCACAATACCGCAAGAACTGGATGTTTGGTTATGCAGGAATAATCGCAGGATTAGGATACCTGGTCCGATCTGAGTGCTGTCAACTGGTTATATATGGTAGCGCATGGCTGCTATTTAACCTTATCCGGCCACAGGGCAAAATGAAGAGAACAGAGGCAGCAGGAGCTTTAATTTTACTTTTAGCAGGCTTTGCTGTTATTGCTATTCCCTATATGCGGTCTAAAGGATACATTTTCCCTGATCAGGGTATGTGGAAACTACCAGCGTTATTGAGTATGAGTAACGATAACATTGATTCTGTCCTTAACACGAATATGTGTCTGGCTGGTTTATCGATAAGCAAGATAATAGGAAATGAAACCTTGATAACCAATATGTGCGAAACGTTGATATATTACTTTGTCCCCGGTTTGCTAATAGGCTGCTATTATTATTTTCGAAAGCAGACAAAGACACTGGAACAAACATTTTTTGCTGCAGCATTTATTATCTTTAATGTTGTAATGTTGTGTTGGCAATCGCGGATGTTTCTCAGCAGGAGACACACATTGGCTCTGGTTGCATTTACCGTTTTTTATATACCAGTTGGCTTACATATAATCGCCTGTTGGCTAAGCAGGAGAACTTCCAAGAGCGATTTGGCTATAGAAGAAAATATACGACATTGGTTTTTTATACTTATGATAGTCGGATTTTGTATTTGTGCGGCGAAATTCGTCAGGATAACCCCCTTACGATGGGAAAAACAAGGTTACAAAGATGCTGCGGAATGGTTAAGGAAAAACACTGCTCCTACGGATATTATAGCTGTTCCAGATAAGCGAATAGCTTTCTATGCGGAGCGGAGGGGCCTGGAGTATAGTGAGCAGATTCCTGAGCAGGTCGATTACATCGTAAGAATTGTTAAAAGTGGGGATGAAAAGCTGGGGATTGGTAAAGACATTAAAGAAGAATATTCAACGTGGATGGATAAGCACAAAAAAAACGAGAAACTTGTGATTAGCAAGATGATTCGTTGAGAGTTGGGCTGTAAGAATAGTTACTGGCCCTTTCTCAACAACACGACAGGTATGGTCTTTGCGAGAACATAAAGGTTTAATAGTAAAGACCGTCGCTGAATATACAGATAGTCGTACTTTATCTTGTGATTGGGGTGTAAATCATAAGCGTTTCTTACCTGAGATAGTCCTGTCAGTCCCGGCCTAACAGCCAATCTCATTTCCATCAGGGCCTTATGGCGTTTGACGAAATATGGCCGCTCGGGTCTTGGACCAACTAGGCTCATCTGTCCCAGTATAACATTAAATAATTGCGGAATTTCATCAAGGCGTGTATCTCTCAGGAATCGGCCAACTTTTGTAACCCGCGGGTCGTTTTCAGCTGCCCAAACAGGCCCGACTTGTTTCTCGGCATCCTCTATCATAGTTCTGAATTTGTACAGAGTAAAGATCTTGCCATCTTTTCCAACCCGTTGTTGTTTGTAGATAACAGGCCCCTTGGAAGCAAGTTTAATCAATATGGCAACGAGAATAGCAAAGGGCAGAGAAAAGAGCAGGATGGCCAGACTGCCTAAAACGTCAAGACTTCTTATCAGGAATTCGTCAATATCCTGTCTCCTGCCTATAAAAGTGGCTAAAGAATACATTGAATTGTTGCCGTTGATTTTTTCAGGCAGCAGTTTGACATAACAAGCTGGACTAAAAACAACCTCTATTTTTAGCTTTTGTGCAAAATAGGTTATAAAGCTCATATCTTTTTCATTCGGGACTTGGTCGCAGATAATAATCTCATCAATGTCTGTGTAATCGGTTAGTTCTCCGACTTTATTGATTTCGATTTTTTCTATGTCGGCTTTCCCTATCATAACATCCTCTATATCACCTTTGCCGATGACCAAAATTTTCTTTTTTATTCTTCGGCAAAATTTAAGAATAAGCTGGTTGAATTTAAAAATCAGGAGAAGATTGACAAAAAAGGAAATGACAAACACAGTCGTTGGAAAAGTTCCCCATTTGATTCTGAAGACATAAACGAAAGCTACGCTTAACAATGTTCCAAGAAATAATCCCAAAAAAACTTTCGTGAACAAGTCCCACGACGACCTGAATCTGCTTTTATAAAACCTGAAAAGAGCCAATGTTGAGATGTATATCAGTGTTAGAAATACAGAGCTGTTCTCGTAAGCTAAAAAATTCCTCTTCGGAAATGAATAGCCGTACCTAATCCAAAAGGAAACGATGAAACCAAGATTTATCAGAATTGTATTTGCCAGAATTAAAATGAGCTGTATGAACATAGCAACTATTAAATCAACAAGTTCATCGAATAAATAAACAAAATTGTACCTTAGAAACTGTTTTGACAGAAAATATAAAACTACGCCGTAACATTTTCCATCTCGCTAAATTATGTTCGCAGCACAAGACTGTGAGACGATATGGAACACTTTTCAAAAAAACATCACGAAGCGATTCAAGCCGGATAATCACCGGCGCACATTGTAACGGCCTGATTATTGGCTTTTACAAATCGATCTCAGTCTCTTCGCCAGAAAGTAACACAGTGCATGCCTCCTTTGCCATATAAATTTAGCAAAATCAAGCAATCGAATGTTCTTCAAATACAAATTAATATACGCTCGTTTTTGCAGCTTCACCATCTCTTCGTAAGACAGGCCTTTTACTTCCAGCGCCTTGCCGCCATACTTGTCATATTGTGCCCAATCTTCCGATAATAAGCGATATCCATTCTCCCCGCGTTTTGCCATATCATAAACCCGAGTTCCGGGATAAGGGACCATAATACCCACCGCAATGGTTTTAGTGTTTAGTTCAGCGGCCAGGTCAATTGTCTTTTGTGCCGTCCGCCTTGTCTCATTTGGATGGCCGATTATGAAATAAGTGCCCGATTCGATGCCTGCATCTTTGACAAGGTCAACAGCATTTCGTACCTGCTCAACTGTTATACCCTTACCAATAGCCTTGAGTGTGTCATCGTCGCCAGATTCAACACCCATATGCAGGCGGAAACAACCTGCTCGTTTGGCCAGAGAAAGCATATCTTTGTCTACCATATTCACTCTGGTCAAAGCACCCCATCTGATACGCCTGGACAAACCTGAATCTATCAGCATATTTAGTATCTGTCGAGTTCTCTGGGTGTTGGTTAAGAAGATCTCGTCCTCAAAGTTGATTGTATGTGTGCCATAACGAGAGATGGCATATTCTATTTCCTGACAAACACTCTCGGCGGATCTGAGTCTGACTTTCCTCCCCAACACTTGCATACAAAACGCACAATTGTATGGACATCCTCTGGACGTAAACATAACATAGCATTTATCTTTTCCTGTTAAGGTCTTAGGATTATCCCCGTAGTATTGATGAAATGCGGGATATGGGAGTTTATCCAACTCTTCGGACGTTAGAAATGGGCGTGGTTTGTTAACTACGATATTATCTCGACTTCTAAAAGCAAGTCCTCTGATAGAAGCCAAATCACTCTTGGAATTCCTGTTACTCAAATACTCTAACAGCTCTAAAACGGTTTTTTCTCCTTCTCCATATATTGCATAGTCAAAGACAGGAAATTCTGCGAGAGTTCGGTCAGGGAGAGCCGTGGCGTGGCATCCTCCTACAACAACAGGAACATCGAGAGATTTCTTAATTATGGACGCGACATTCGCAGCAGATACTATCTCATGCGTCATTGATGTTACACCGATAAAGCTAGGATTGTATGCTATTATATTGTTTACCAGTTCAGGTAATGACCAATTTTTAAAATATGCATCAAATATCTTACAGTCAAAACCATTCTGTTCAAGATAGGCACAGACGTAGGTCAAACCGAGGACAGGGCGATTGTACCAGTTGCTATATGTCATAGGCGGTTTTATCAAAGCCAACCTCTTATTCTTAACTACGTTTTCCATATCTAACAAGAAAGGCTATAAGAAAAGCGACATTGATTAGAACAATATTTGCCAATAATAAGATAAGTTGTATTATCATTTAAGAGGACAACACTTGTTTTACACTTGAAAACACTTTATTTGGCGACAATTTCATAAGGCAGTCTCGAGTCCCCAAACAACAGCGTTGTGGAACTTTGGCTTCCCAATTCCGAAGACAGGGACGGCAATCAAGATCCACTTCTGCTGGCCGACTATGAGGATTTACACTGCCCCACTTGGCATATAGCGCAGGGCCGAAAATACCTACAACAGGAAGACCTGCAACCTCAGCAAGATGGATTAAGCCACCATCATTACCAATGAACAATCTTGCTTTCGTAAACAGATAGAACATGTCACGTAATGAGTATCTGTTAATAATTTCCGCATATCCGGCCTTTTTTATGGCATCTTTAAAACAGGTTTCATCTGGACCACCAACAAATATGACTTTGTGCTGTGGAAATTCCTTGTTAATCATACCTGTCAACACCAAAAACTGGTGTATGGGCCATCTGCGAAAACTGGCGTTGTCACTGGAACCAGCATACATATAAATTATCTGTCCATTGAATTGTTCTGAAAACTCGACTACATCTTTCGATACAGAATGGCCAATTAAAAGTTCGGGCAATACAAACTCAACGTCGGGCAAAGTTTCGGAAAAGGCTGTCTGCGCTAGATTGAAAAACATAATCTTTTCATTTGTTGCCGGATCATAGTCAAGAACTCTTGCCCTAGACCTACCTTTGAGCTTTGTTCGAAATCCAACATTGTTACCACGAGATGCAATAAAGGAAATTATTTCCGATATCTGATAATATTGGTCAAAATCAATTGACAGGTCGTATGAGTGAAACAATATTTGAACTAAAAAAAGTATTGTGTCTCTGCGGACGGGGATTAATGTAACGATCTTGTCAATAAAGAGGACGTTTGTGAACAATCTTGGATTAGTTCTATGTGTTGTTAGCCACGTTATCTGACACTCAGGATAAGCAGACTTAATGGCCCTAAGTGTTGGCATTAAACTTAGTGCATCTCCCATTGCTGACAATTTGATGACAAGAACGTTCCTGACTTCTCTTACATTGAACTTCTTTGAACGGATTTTCCCCAACAGGAAACAAATGCCTCGCAGCATCCTATCGATCTGTTTGAGTACAAATCGTTGAAGTCCACTAACAATCATGTCTGCCATTCCTTACAAGCAAAAATATAAAATGACCACAGAAAATCTTATCCATCACAGGTTTTAGAAACCTTTAACCACCTCCAAAACATCCTCCACAGTTATCGCCGACATATTGGGGCACGGTATAGTTTTACAAGCGATACCTTGACAACGATGGCGGTTTTCCCCTTTGATAACATACACCTTTTCCCCTAACGCCCTTCGTCAGCCTCTTGGAACTCTTCAATCATGTATTGGAAAATTCTTTCGGCACCAGCAGTGGTTAAAAGCTGATCAAAAACAAGGGCTATCTTCATTAACTTGTTCTCTATGCGTGTATAATTAATATGTTCTTAAAAAAAGGTATTCGCAAGCCGCGCAGGAACGCCTGTCCAATTTATGGTATTTACAAGGCTTGTAGCCATTGAAAAGTTTACAGTCAATTCGCATCTCTTTATTAATATTATGAATATTATTATCGTTCATTTTATCTTATTTCATTTGATATGAAGGTCTCTTGTTTTACCGATCGACACTATGCGTCTATAGGAGTGAAGCATAAATTCCGGCAAATTCCCTGCCTATGAATTCCCAAGAATAGCGTTTAGCGTAGATAGAGGCATTATTTCCTATAAAATTCATCGTTGAAGGAGACATACATAGGTCATATATCGCCTCTGCAATATCATCGATGCTATAATTATGCACAAATATGACATTCAGTCCGTGAATCAGTCCCTCCGGTACAGTTAATCCCCGAGATGTAATTACCGGCAAACCATGTTCAATTGCGGCCATAAATGAGCCTCGCCGAGTTGATACACCGTCTTTATAAAGTAAAATCATTGCATCTGTTGCACTTAAGTGGATAGATACATCTTTTTCATCCAATCGTCCTGACCAAATAACTTTTTCTGTAAGCTGCAAACTATCAATCATATGTAGTATACGCTTACCACAGCTAATATCATACAGTATGGGTTCGGCAATCATAAGTAATTTTGCATTAAGGCCAAGATCAAGAGACCGTTTAAAAGAATATAATAGTGTTTCAATGTCTTTTGTTTGTGAAATAAAACCAAAATAACCCAACAGTATACCATCCGGCGCTATACCCAGTTTTTGTCGAGTATTTTGCCTCTCCTCGTCAGATATTTCTATTACATCGATATTGTTTCCAATGGGAACATAAAGCAACTTTCCCAAGGATGGATATAAATATTTCGATATGTAATTTAACTCTATTTCTGTAGGCACAGCAATCTTGTCACATCCTAAAATAAAGGGGATAATGCTAATTTTTCTTAATATGCGTGTCTTGGAAAACTCATGAAGCCGTAAAACAATTGGGTATGGTTTTCTAAGTGATTTTAACAAAAGAGGAAACAGATTAATCATAATGCTATGACCATACGGCACTCCTGGATATTCTACGTGTAAGATGTCAGGTCTAATTAAATCTACATAACAAAGAAGCTTTCGCCAATTAGTCAGATGCCAATTATTAATAACTTTATATACTTTTACATTATCATTTATTTCTATATTATTATCAGTGTTGGAAATAGTGCTTGTTATTAAATGAACAGATATATTATTATTCGCAATACTATTACATAGCTTAATTGTACCTTCTGAATTCCCACATTTAATTGGCGGAAATGACGACGATATTACACAGACTTTCACCTGAAAATGCACCTCCAAGAAATTTATTACATTTCACGATAAGGTATTATTGCCTTTTATAAGTCGGGAATAATTGTCTTTATTAACGATGGAAATTACTGCAATCACCATCCCTGCAATAAACCATAAATAACTAAAAACAAAATATAAACTAGACAGTATGCAGGCAAATAATAATGTATAAAAAGAACAGCCCATCGCTACGCCCATGAGCCTGACGGCGTTAGAATCACTCGATTCATATGGGATATGCACTGTTAGAGACTTTTTCAGTTGGATAAAAACATATACAATTAGTGCAATAAACGAGGCAAAGCCTATTGCACCCGTACCAGCCAACAGTTTGACAATAAGATCCGGACAGGTAAAACTTCCCCACCCAATTCCTAAAAGAGGGTACTCAAGAAAATATCCCCATGCATTGATAATATTTCGCAATCTTTCGGCAAAAGAGTATGATTCAATTTTGTAAAATAGAGTCTCATTAATCAACACTTTTGCGGCAGGTATAAAGGCATACACGCTAATGCATGCAAAAAGCGAGGCTATTATCCAGTAGAAATATCGCTCGCGAAAGACTCGTAGTAAAAATAACATAATAATGACCAACAAAAACAAAAATAGTATTCCAATATAGCCCGTAGTAGAACCTGAAATAAAAAGCGACGAGACGGTTAGTGCAAAAGCCAATCTATCAATAAATCTGCTTATGATTACTTTCTTGCTAATCAGAGCAAATAAAATAATCGGTATAACAGTTAATAAATATTGTGCTAAAATTGAAGCTTCAACCGCCACAGAAGATACTTTTATTGTTTTAATAATTCCCATTTCAGCCGCGAAGTTTGCTGCAGATGGCGTTATGCTGTTATTAAAAATATAAGCAGGATATGGCATATTTAGATGATATAAAGACCATTGCAACCAGCCCCACAGGGAAACGAAAATACTCGATAAAACATAGATCCTGATACTACGCTTAAACTCTAAAAGACGAGAATTCTTAGCGGAAATCATTGTCGTAAAAATGACGCCGTAAATTAAATATAAAGCTTGCACAATATGACGAGGCATTAAAAACAGCGGATAAAGCTCTTTGCCGTTTAATCTATCTGATGCAGTTGATATCTTGCCATCTATTATGATTGGCATCATGAGCGACAGCAGCACAATTATCGAAAAAACAACTAACAATACTAAGGATTTCCCCCGATACGACGGCAGCTTGAAACGAAATGTTTTGATAGTATTAAGCACTACGCTTAATATCCAAAAAGAACCTATAAATATTGAAACAGGAATGCCGAAGACTAAAGGTTTAACGTTGATTATTGCTGTTGCAGAAAATGGTATGAAAAATATCACTAACACATAGAGCCAACGAGGCGCTGATAAAAATAATATAATTGTTAACGGGATTAAAAACCATCCCATTAAAGTAATTTCCATTTATTCCCCAACCACATTAACATTCTGCGATAATCAGTTCCAACCAATTAACTTATTGCCCGGCTATCTATTGTACTGCTCTCATAAAATAACAAATTGCCTTCTTTAGGTTCATAACAGTATGATTCCATTAACGGTTAATTTCCAAAAATGGCCATTTGCCGGCTTTTTACGAGTGCACGCTATATGGGCTTAAAAATAAAATTGTTTATGTAATCCTTGCACATAACATTGTTCAGGAATGGCTGCTGATTGGTTTCGTATGAAAAATGAGACAACGGTCTAAGCCCATCTCGACTAATAAAAAAGCCCTCGTATCCAAGAGCTATAATTGTGCTAAATACAGATGTCATTGGTATGCCAGATGTATGGCGTTGTTCAATTTCTATCAGAATAACCGGTTTTTCTCTAACAAGGGTATCCATCGCACCTTCTAATACTTTACTTTCATGTCCCTCAACGTCAATTTTAATAAATGAAACTTCTCTAAAATTAAAATCATCAAGGCGATAAATAGGTACTGATATGCATACGTGTTCGGTTTCAGGTTTATTGAAACTGGCAAAGCCAAAGATGTGCCTGTTATTTATAATTGGAACATGTAAAATCAACGATCCGTTTGAGTTTGACAGCCCGGCCGTATGAACATTTATATTTCGCCTGCTAAATATGCTCGTGGAATATGCAATTAGAGTCTCAGCACAAGCGGGTATAGGCTCAAATGCTTCGACTTGGTTGCACAGCTTTGAAAGCAGATAAGAATAAATCCCATAATTAGCACCAATGTCAATAGCACAGCCACCGCTGACCATCTGATTTAGCATGAGTAGTTCATCATCGAGGGTTCCTTTCAGCTTCTGATAATAATATCTCACGGGAAGCTGTAATGACTTGGGGCAAATCTTTAAAAAACATTCTCTTATCCTAAAACACCTCCAATTTTTCTACATGCTCAGCTTGACGAACCGCTTGGAACACATGCACAGGCTTTATCGATTTAATACAATCATATCTACCCTCACAAGTTTCTTTTTTGTTGCAGGGGCAACAGATCATATTTGATTGTAGAACTATTACCGGTTGATCATCCCGTATTCTGTATTTAATATCGATGCCACCGAAAATTGCAACCGTTGGTTTCCTCATCGAAGCAGCAATGTGCAACACCGCTGAATCCATTGTGATAACAGTTTTAGCAACCGATACTACCTCGAACAAGTCCTCCGTCTCCAGTTGACCCCGCAAGTCAACATCGCAGGGAATGCTACTGTCTTTGCGAATTCCAATAATAACGAGCTTGTCTTCTGGAAAAAGCCCCTTTAACTGGCAGCAATATCCCGTCGGCCATTGACGAGACGGATGAGTTGCTTCTGGAGCAAAAACTATCGACCCCCTTAAATACACGAAAGACTTACTATAATCCAAAGGCATACTTATTCGTGGCGAGGCAATACTGGAATTCAAACCAAGCAAATGCGCCAGTTCATCTGTACGATGTTGATTTGGCAAAATCTGTGAAGTCATCTCATCTAAATCTATTGTTTCGGGCTTAATCGTTGACGTAATTTCAAAATTAGGACGTAAAGCAGAAAAAGTTTTTATCCATTTTTCATTTGTAACAAGATGTATTTTGCTACCTGATGCGAACAAATGGTCTAAAACGGGCAATAGCAAAACAACATTGCCTAACCCGTGGCAGCGTTTAACAGATATTGATTTTGGCAGTTTCATTTCAGTACTGGCCCTTGTAAAAACGCTATACATAGTTAAAAATCACATACAATATGTAACAGTTTGAGTTAGATAATCCAAAGTTATGAACATTTATATTGTGTTTACTAAACCTGCTTTCGGAATATGCAACTATCGTTTCAGCACACTCAGACAAAGGCTCAAATGCTTCCACTTGGTCACATAGTTTTGAAAGCACATAAGTATAAACCCCATAATTTGCTCCGATATCAATAGCACGTCCACCATTAACCAATTTATCCAACATGATCAGCTCATCATCAAGGATACCTCTTAGTTTTTGGTAATAGTATCTCGCCGGAAGTTGTAATGACTTTGGACAAACGTTTAAAAAATATTCTTTCATCTGTATATTTTCCGTTTATGATCGAAAACTTTGTGATACAAGCTTAGTTTATGTCTGATTTTATTACTCTGAAGATTTATTGCGATCTTTAAAAACATCCACATTCTGTCCCACTGCCATTTGCGGATCCGGTTAAATACCAAAACCAGCAACCCCAGACAGACCGTTGGCAGAGATAGAGGGAAAAACTTTCGGGTAAAAACCAATCTGTTTCTGATACTGTAATAGTCGGACACACTACCGGAAATAGATCTCCCTACCTTATGATAAACTATGCTATCAGGCGCATATGCCAAAGTATAACGGCCTCGTGCACGCGTGGACCAATCAATTTCTTCGAAATATAGAAAATAGTCTTCGCTCATAAGGCCAATGTTATCCAAAAACGATCGCGATATAAGCATTGCTGCGCCGGCAACGTAATTCATTTTACTTTCTACATATTCGACATCTACCATTCGATCTGTTCGCCAAAAACACCCAATGCATTTAGGCAATGCAAACCACTTGTTGTAAGTGGCACCGCCCTGAGCCCAGATTTTACCTGGTTCGTGATAAAAGAGAAGTGTCGATCCACATATCCCAGCATTAGGTTTCTCCTGCATGCGGCACATTACCTGAGTTAGGGCATCAGATTTGATTACCGTATCGTTATTTAATAGCCAGACATATTCGAAACTACACTTTGACCGTGCATATCGTATCCCTACATTGTTCCCACCAGCAAAGCCGAGATTTGTTCCTGTTTGAACAAATATAAGCGGATATTGTGTAGTGATGGTGTTATTATTTCTTACAACATCTTCCAATTTTTTTTCTTTTTCCGGATCACCACCTTTCTCCGCTTCATATTTTGTGTAGTAAATATAAGGTATAGGTTTGCGAACAGGAGGGTATGATAAGTTTCGGAGAGGGTTATCCGGAGCTACCCATACATTCAATCGGCCTTCCGCCCATGCCTTTATGTAATCCATAGAATTATTTGGTGAACCGTTATCAATAACAATTACCTGATAGTTTGTATAATCGTTGCGCAGAACGCTTTCCAGACATTCTATTGTATCCCACCAATTGTTGTAATCGAGTATGAGGATGTAAGCTTTAGGAGACTCCTTTAATGATTTCACAAAACGCTCTCCCACTACTATTTCCGTCTACATGCTGGTGAAAAAATTCTCATATTTTTTCTCGTGGCAGGCAGAAAAAATCGACAATACCATTATTATAAAGTCATATACCTCTATGTGTGTCAATTGCTATTTAATCAAACACCTATTTACCATTTGCCCTGAATTTTTTTAAGACAGAGCTGCATAATCATGTGTGTTAAAATAAGATGAATATCCTCAGCACGCTGCATACTATTTGTCGGGGCAATAATTGAAATTTTTGCTACTTTAGCAAGCTCTCCACCTCCAAGGCCCGTAAAAGCTATGGATTCTGCTGTATTTTGGTTTCCGTATTTAATAGCTTTAATGACATTTTGAGAATTGCCACTGCCGGAAATGGCAATTAGTACATCCTTTGGCATCATAAAATTCTTCAACTGCTCTACAAAAATATCCTCATAAGATTTGTCATTGGCATAAGCGAGCATAGTAGGAATGTTATCGTTAAGACATATTGCCCTGAACCTTTTCCTCATTCCAAAGCTTGTTCCCTTATTAAGGTCTGCGACAAAGTGCGAAGCGGTGCTTCCGCTCCCTCCATTGCCAAATATGAAAATTTGTCTTTTTTCTTCGTAAGCATTTAACAGCGTATTTGTGGCTTGCTCGAATGCGTCGAGGGGTAAATGGTGTATGGTTTCTATAAGTTCGGCAAGATACTTTTTGCTAAAGTCGATTATCATAAATGCTCCACTTCTCAGGGCTCATTAAAATATATTACTTTAACACCCTCATTATCGAACCTGAAATCTAATTCACGCAGCTTTAAGGCGGCCCTCATCTGGTTTTGATACTTTTTTTCACAGTAAAAAAGCAAAAAGCCTCCGCCTCCCGCTCCTAAAAGCTTGCCACCAAGAGCACCTGCCTTCAAAGCATTGCTGTAATAATGATCCATCCGAGAATTTGTAATACCTTCTGTCAGTGTTTTTTTCAGAAGCCAGCCCTGATGCAATAATTCACCGAACTTCTCCAGTTGACCTTTGATTAAGGTTTGTTTCATTTCTTCGGCAATTTCTACCATTTTGGAAACAGCCACAAATTTTTGAGGGTTCTTCAGTGCTTTCTTCTGCCTGTTCAGAATAGGTCTTGCTTTTCTTTCATTCCCAACATAGAACATCAATAAATTAGTTTCCAACTTCTGTTTTACCTTAGGTTCTAAAATAATCGGTTCAACCAAAACCGTTTTATCCGGATTAAAACGAATATAGTTTAATCCCCCCATACTGCATGCGTACTGATCCTGCTTTCCAATAGGTTCCCCTACCTTTTCAATTTCTATTCGGCAGGATGTTTTTGCGAGCCATTCTTTGGTTCTTGTTTTTAGTTCGTACACTGAAAGCGCCTGTAATAAACCCACGGTAAACGCACTGGAGGAACCGAGTCCTGTACCGGCTGGAACATCGGCTATGCTTGCGATTTCCACACCTTTGCCTGTTTTCATCAGTTTCAGGCACTCTCTTACCAGAGGATGCCGAATTTTGTTGATAGACTCGGCATCTTCCGTCCTAGAGTATTTAATTCTTATCTTGTCGTAAAAATAAGGATGAATCATCAGGTACATAAATTTGTTTATGGTAGTGCTGACCACAGCGCCATAGGTTTTTCTGTAAAATGTATCAATATCACTTCCGCCCCCGGCGAAGCTTATCCGGAAAGGCGTTTTTACCATAATCATTTTACAACCCTTTTAAATGCCTCCAATCCTATAAAAGATCCTATATCATAAAAACACTGGTCGGTTGGATAGGCTAAGAGATTTTCTTCCCTTATTAACTTATGAAATATTTCTTCTTCCAGTGAGCATTTCTGGACTTCGGGAATGGAATCTAATACTTCCTTTTTAAGGACTATTACCCCTGCGTCTATGTGAGTCATACCCTCGGTATTCTTTTTGTTATAATCAGCAACCAAACGCGACTTGTGCAAAACTATATTGTTGGAAGCAATATTTTTAGAATTATCGTAAACTACGATTAATCCTGTCTTGCCTGATTGGTAAAAGCATTCCGTCAATTTTCCATAGTCTATAGGCAGGAAGGTGTCACCGTTTAGAAGCAGGAACTCTTTTTCCAGTTTATTTTCAGCTTTTTTTAAGGCCCCGCCAGTTCCTAATGGGATTGTTTCATAGGAATATCTGACATTCAAACCGAATTTTGCCCCATCGTCAAAATAAGCTTCGATACATTTACCCAAATACCCAGCCAATATCAATATCTCTGTAAAACCGTATGATTTAATAAGTTCTAACTGATGCTGTAAAAAAGGCTTACCATGAATAGTAACCATGGGTTTTGGCACTGATTCTGTAATAGGCCTGAGACGCATTCCAAGCCCGCCTGCTAATGTTACCACCTGCATATTATATAGGCTTTGTATCCACGTTTAGTTTCGGACATATTTTTGAAAAATTTTCTCTAATTTATCCGCGGTGTTATTCCAAGTAAATTGTGTTATGTAATTATGCCCTTTTTCGGCCATCAGGTCTCGCTCATCTTTGTTTTCGATTAGCCTGATGATATTTTCTGTTAGGCCTTCAATATCTCTCGGTTCTGATACCATGGCGGTTTTGTTTGGAATAGTATATTCGCATACCGCTCCGACATTAGTAGTTACAACCGCAACCTTGCAAGCCATCGCTTCCATTGGTGGCATTCCAAACCCTTCGTTCCAGCTTGGAAAAAGGAAAATATCGCATGAATTATAAATCCTTCTCAAAGCCGAGTTGGATGGTTTATTATAATGCTCAGTATATGAGGGAATATCATTTTTTTGTTCAGGACCAAACGTAACCAAAGTAACATCAGGATGCCGTTTTTTTACTTTTTCAAAAACTTCGATTCCGTCTGCAAAACCTTTCCAGGCCTCTCTACGATATGGAAGCAGAATTCTAATATTGCCATCCGGCCTTTTTACTTTACTTTCAGGATAAAAACTATCCCAGTCTGGAGAATGAAGGATCAATGCCTCAGTTTTTATACCCAGTTCACCTTCGAGGATATTCTTCAACCAACTGGAGTTTACGATAATTCTTAAACCAAGTTTATAACTTTCATCGACTTTTTTCTTTGGCCCACCCCATATTTCATAATGTTGAGCAAAATAGAATTTTTCACCTTTGTTAATATTATATCTGCTTACATAATACGCTGTTTCCCACCAGGTGGCTATGATGATATCCGCATCAGGAATATATCTTTCCGCAAGCCAAGGCACACGTACCACTTTTGTGAGAAGCTCAAACCAACCGACTCTTCTTCCTCGAAGCAGATTGCCAATAGTTCCCGCAACCATATTCATAATAGCTTTTGCGTTATATCCATCCTTTGTAGAACACAATGGCACAACAGGATAAATCACTTCAACCTTATGGCCACGCTGCTGTAATTTATTTGCAAGCTGAAACACCGCTTTAGTACCGCCCGATATGCCAATACCATTTAGTATAAATGTTATTTTCATTGTAACTTCGAGATAAACGAACCGCTTTTCTCAAGTTGAAAGAAGCTTTTTGGCAGCAAGTAATG
>Ga0315294_10004389_pt1 | contig 15382 bp, 7 predicted proteins | sample YL17G13_40_MG_FD_203626 | JGI IMG/M metagenome (GOLD analysis project Ga0315294, IMG submission 203626) | Sediment microbial communities from Yellowstone Lake, YNP, Wyoming, USA - YL17G13_40 | ecosystem: Environmental > Aquatic > Freshwater > Lake > Sediment | place: USA: Wyoming | collected... | reverse complement strand
GCTCGACGCGACCAGATACGGTTCGAGTCCGATATCGACGAGCCTCGTCACGCCGCTCGCGGCGTCGTTGGTGTGGAGCGTTGAAAAGACCAGATGCCCGGTGAGCGCAACGCGGATGGCGATCTCGGCCGTTTCGAGGTCGCGCACCTCCCCCACCATGATGACATCGGGATCGTGGCGCAGGATGCTGCGCAGGCCCCGCGCGAAATCGAGCCCGATCTCCGGCATCACCTGTATCTGGGTGATGCCCGGCATCTCGTATTCGATCGGGTCCTCTATGGTGATGATCTTGCGCTCTTTCGTGTTGATGCGGTTCAGGCTCGCGTAGAGCGTCGTCGTCTTGCCGCTGCCGGTGGGGCCTGTCACAAATATGATCCCGTGCGGTTTCTGGATAAGCGTCTCGAAGAGCAGCAGATATTTCTTGGAGAGCCCCAGTTTCTCAAGGCTGAAGAGCATCTGCGCGGGGAGGATGCGGATGACCACGCTCTCGCCGTACGGCGTGGGTATCGTCGATATCCTGAGGTCGAGGACCTGGTCCTGGACCCGCACGATCGCGCGGCCGTCCTGCGGCATGCGGCGCTCGACGATATTGAGGTTCGACATGATCTTGATGCGGGAGATGATGGCGTTCAGGAAATTGCGTATCTCCGGGGCGACGTTCGTGTCATAGAGGATGCCATCGGTGCGGTAGCGCAGCGAAACGCCGTTGCGGTATGGCTCGATATGGATATCGGTCGCGCGCTTGCGGTACGCCTCGAGGATGATCTGGTTCACCAGCTTTATCACCGAGGCGTCGCCCGCCATCTTTTCGATATCCTCGACCTTCGCGGTCGCCTGCGTAAACTCCTGGGTGAAGGTGTCGGCGCCTGCGCCTCTCGAGACGATCCGCTCGAGCGTGTCGGCGGCAAACCCGTAATATCTTTTAAGCTCGTCGTATATGTCGTTCTGGCCGGCCAGCACCATCTCGATATCGTAGCCGAGCTGGGTGCGGATCTCATCCTGCGTCTTGATATCGAGGGGCGCGAAGACCGCGATCGTCAGCGTCCTGTCCTTGAGCGAGAGGGGCACAAATTTATAGTAGGTCGCGATCTTGACGGGGACTTTCTCTATGACGTCCTTCTTCACCGGCGTTTTTTTAAGGTCGATGCATACAAGCCCCATCCGCTCGGCAAGGAGCGCCAGGAGGTCCTTCTCCTGGAACATGCCGCGCTTCACCAGGTGCTGCAAAAGGCTCTGTTCCGACGCCGCGGCTTCCTCCAGGAGCGTCTCGGCGGTGCTCTTTGAGATCATCCCTTTGGCGACCAGTTCTTCCGAAAGCGCCGTGTCGATCCTCTTGATCATGGCATTCACTCCGCTACCCGGTTATTCAAACAACGTTGAGATCTTTTTCTTCAGATGTTCGCGATACTGCTCGATCGCTTCCTCGAGCTCGTATCGCGCCACAAGCACTATCTTCGCCTTCAGAGGCCGCATGATAGCTTCCGCCTTCTGGAGCTTCGTCACATCGAGCGGATTGTTGATCGCGAACGTAACCGACCATTCGTCTTCCGAGATCGGAAGACATTTATCGTCGAGGATGACCGACGGGTTGAAGTGCGAAGCCGCTGCCCAGTCCAACGTCCTGTTCCTCAAGCTGATGAACGGGATATTGAATTGTTCCGAGAGCGCCTTTAAAAGGTCCCTCTCCCTGACAAATCCCATCCGCACAAGGACATGGCCGATAAAGTGCTTCGACCTCCGCTGCTCTTCGAGCGCAACCTTAAGCTGCTCCGCCGATATGATCCTCTCCTCTACCAGGATCTGGCCGACCTTCTTCTGGCTTCTCTTCATGCTTAAGGGACCGCTCCTATGAGATAGAACTCCTCTTCCGGCATCGTGTCGACCCTGCCGTTAATGATCTTCTCGCACCCTTCGAGCGTCTGCTCGACGGAGACATACGCCCCCTTCTTTCCCGTATAGGCCTCGGCGACGAAGAAAGGCTGCGTCAGGAAGTTCTGAAGCTTGCGCGCGCGTTCGTACAGGGTGCGGTCCGCCGCGGAGAGCTCGTCGATGCCGATGACCAGGACGATACGGCGCAACTCCTCATACCGCTGGAAGATCTTGATCGCTTCCTGGGAGATGTCGAAGTGGCGCCTGCCGACGATGTCGATGTCAAGGTTTGAAGATGACGAGAGGAGCGGGTCGACCGCCGGGTAGAGCCCCAGCTGTATGCGTTCGCGGGAGAGGACGAGGATGGAATCGAGGAAGCTGAATATCGCCACGACCGCCGGGTCGGTCAGGTCGTCGGCCGGCACGTAGACCGCCTCGAAGCTGGTGCACGACCCTCCCGTCTCCTTCGACGAGCGGATCCTCTCGTGGAACTCGCTCGCCTCGGAGATAAGCGTCGGCTGGTAACCCGTCTCCGAGGGCACGCGCCCGAGAAGCGTGGATATCTCGGCGCCCGCCTGCACGAAACGGAATATGTTGTCGACGAAGAGGAGGACGTCCTGGTTCTTCCTCTGTACCGCCTCGGCCATGGTAATGCCCGTCATCGCCACGCCAAAACGCGCGCCGGGCGGCTCGTTCATCTGGCCGAAGACCATCATCGTCTTCGGGAGGATATCGTGTTTCAGGAGCTCGTAATAGAGCTCGTTTCCTTCGCGGATGCGCTCACCCACGCCGGTGAATATGCAGGATCCCTGGTATTTCTTGACGATATGATGGATGATCTCGAGCGTCAGGATGCTCTTGCCCAGCGCGGCGCCGCCGAGGATGCCGGTCTTGCCGCCCTTCACGACCGGGAAGAGGAGGTCGACGATCTTGATGCCTGTTTCCATCACCTCGATGCTCTTTCCGGCATCTTTCGGCGCCTTCGCGATGCTGCCCATGTCTTTCCGGCGGATGGGAAAAAGCTCCTGGTCCTTGATCTCGCCCTTCTGGTCGATCGGCTCGCCAAGGACATTGATGATACGGCCGTAGAGGGCATCGCCCGCCGGGATGCTGATCGGGCCGACCGACGCTTCCGCTTCCTGGTTGCGCTGGATGTTGATCGTGGAGTTGATCGAGATGCAGCGCGCGACGTAGCCGGGCAGGTGCTCGGCGACCTCCATGACGACCACGGTGCCGTCGAACGTCTTCGTCTTGATGACGTTGAAGATGTTCGGCACCTCGTCCGCCGTCTTGAACTTAACGTCGACGACCGGCCCTTGCACCGAGACGATCTTCCCTATCGCTTTCGCTTTTTCCATTTTCTTCTTTTACGAGATACGAAATACGATCTACGAACGACGAAACTAATGCTTTCCCGCGAACAAAAGCCGCGCCGCGAAGAGCTCCCTCATGTTACGGTCGACGAGCTCATGCCGTACGCGGAAATATTCGAGCTTCGTCTTATTGTCTATCTCCTTCAATTTCTGTCCGCTCTCTTCGAGATGGACGAACCGCGCCGCGAATTCCGCGAGGCGCGAAAGGCCGAAGATCTCATACAGTTTCTGCGCCATCCAGAGATAGACGAGATACCCGATCACGTCACCGATATCCGACTCCACGATCATATCCGCGAACTGTTCTTCGGTGAGGATCGGCTTGACCGGCGGTATGAACGGTAAGAACGTGATCGTCTCTACCTTCTGTACCGTGAAGGTCACCGGACGCGGATAGATGACCTTGCAATGGCCTATCCCCTCTTTCACGATCGTCTCGACGAGATAGTTGCGCAGCTGTACCGCCTGGGCGTGGCGCTCCTCGTCCTTGATGCCGCCGAAGGCGACGAACGGGACCTTCGTCTCGCGCGCGTAGACCTTGCCCCTCTCGCCGATCACGACGAGCTTTCCCGGGATCTTCTCGAGCTCGCCGAGCGCCGCGTGCACGACCTGCATATTGAGGCCGCCGAGCATGCCGCTATCCGAGGTGACGGCGACGACCGCCTGGGCCTTCGAGGTGGTGTTGAGGAACGGGTGGTCCGCCTTGGCCGCGTCGATGATCTCGAAGAAACTTTCGATCGTGTGCGGAAGCCGCTCAAACGTCTTGATCTTATGTTCAAGTATCTTATACTGCGCCACCGCGATATTCTTCAACACCTCAATGAGCGAGGCGAGCCCCTTGTTGAATTCGAGGTCCTTCTTGAGCGCCGCAAGGGTTTTCATTATTCAGTCTAACGGACTTAGGGTCACGGGTCTCGTATCACGGGGCACGGGTCACGTACTCCGATCCACGATATATGAGACACGAGTCCCGAGACACGTGACCCGATGTTCACTTAATCATCTGCGTGAAATACTCTTTCAGCGCGCTCTCGATCTTCGCCTTGATATCATCGTCGAGCTCCTGGGTCTTGCGTATCGTGGGAGCGAAGTCAGGGTGGAGCTTACTGATGAACGCGAGGATCTCCGCCTTGAACTGCCGTATCTGGGTCGCCGACAGGTTGTCGAGGATGCCTTTGTTGAGCGCGTAGAGATAGAGGATCTGCTCTTCCATCGAGACCGGCTTATTCTTGACCTGGATGATGAGCTGGTTGATCGCCTCGCCGCGTTTGAGCCTCGCCTCGGCCTCTTTTGAAAGACCTGTCGTGCGCAGCTGCGTCATCTGCAAGAGCTCTTTATACTGCAGGTAATCGAGGCGCAGGCTCTTAGAGAGCGACTTCATCGCCGGCCACTGGGCCTTATTGCCGATACGCGAGACGGAGAGCCCGAAGTCGATCGCCGGTTTGAATCCCTTATAGAATAAAGACGTGGAAAAATAGAGCTGGCCGTCGGTCATCGAGATGAGGTTCGTCGGCACGTATCCGGTCACGTCCCCCTGCAGTATCTCGACGATGGGAAAGAAGGTCATCGACCCGCCGCCGAGCTCCGGTTTCAGGTACCCCGCCCGCTCGACGAGCTGCGAGTGTATGTAGAAGATGTCGCCGGGGTACGCCTCCCTGCCCGGCGCGCGCTCGAGAAGAAGCGAGATCTGCCGGTAGACCCAGGCGTGCTTGGTGAGGTCGTCGAAGACGACGAAGACGTCCTTGCCCTTGCTCATAAAGTATTCGCCGAGGACGCAGGCGGTATAGGGCGCCAGGTATTGTTCTCCGGTCGAGACGGAAGCGACGCCGCTCACCACGATCGTATAATCGAGGACCTTATGTTCTCTGAAGGTATCAAGGATCTTTAATAATGAGGAGTATGGTTTGCCGATGCAACAATAGATGCAGACAACATCCTTGCCCTTTTGGTTGATGATCGCGTCTATCCCGACGGTCGTCTTGCCGGTGAGGCGGTCGCCGATGAGGAGCTGCCTCTGACCCTGCGCGATCGGTATGATCGCGTCGAGTATCAATGTCCCCGTCTCGAGCGACTCCTTGACGGGCATGCGCTCCATGACGCCTGGCGCGACCTTAAAGACCGGAAGTTCCTCATGCGCCTCGATGGGGCCGAGGCCGTCGAGCGGTTGGCAGAGCGCGTTCACCAGGCGCCCTAAAAAAAAGTCCGATACGGGGAGATTCAGGGACTTCCCTTTATTGTAAATCTCATCGCCGGCACGGATCCCTGATGAGTCACCAAGGACGAGGACCTGGACCTTGTCTTCGGTAAAACCCATGATGAGCCCCCAGACGCCGCTTGCGAATTCGACGATCTGGCCGTTCATGCACGAGGGCAGCCCCTCCGCCATGACGATGAATTTACGGACCGCCTGGACGTGGCCGACCTCCCTGACCTCGAATCTAGTCGCTGTGTTATTCTCTATCCTGGCTTGGGCCATTATGTCATTATGTAACGATTATACTGGTTATGGATGACGTTGTGCGCGCTTATTCATAAGACAACGTCTTCAATCGGGAACCAGGTTATCAGGATATCAGGAAACGGAGATCAGGTTATCGGGATATCAGGTGCAATTCAACCGTTTCTAAGAAATGTGTCTGATACCCTGATATTCTGATATCCCACATCCCGATATACTGGTATCCTGATAACCGCTTTTAACTTGCCGCTGACTACGCTGACGCGCTTTTGGCGCGTTCCTGGATCTTATTCTTGAGGCTGCCGTCGAGCACGAGGCTGCCGATAGTGATCGTGATGCCGGCGACGACCTTGGGATCGATCTCCTCTTTCAATGCCATCTCGCGGCCGAGGATATCCTTCAGCTTCTTCGCGACACCCTTGCGCTGCGCGTCGGTGAGCGTGAACGGCGTCCTCACCACCACATCGCGCACGTCGCTCGGGACGCGCAGGTTTTCAAGCTGGCTGAATCCCTGGTCGATGAGTTCCTCGGCCCAATGGCTATGCGCCTCCTGCCTGAACTTCTCGGGGAGGACCTGCTCTATCAGCTCGACCGCTTTTACGACGCCCTCTTTCGATATGCGGTCCGTGATCTCGCTGAGGAGAAGTTGCCTTGAGCGGTCCGCCTGCTGGATGATCTCAACGCTCTGCGCGCGGGCCTGCGTGATGAGCTTCTCCTTTTCCGCCTCGACCTCGCGCAGGGCCGCCTCTTTCGCGCCTGCGGCCTCTTGCTGGGCCTTTGCGATCATCTCTTCAGATTTCTGCCGGGCGTCGTCGAGAAGGCGGTTCGCCTCTTCCTCTTTCTTCATATAGTCCTGGTTCAATTCATCGATATGGCGCGTGGCGGAGACAACGTTTTTTGTGAGGATCTTGCGGAGCATGATGATAAGGGCGAAGAAGACGACGACCTGGAACGCGATAAGGGCGGCTATCAGCATTCATCACCTCGCATGTATTATATGTAGAAGTGCTTGCGTATAATATAACGGTAATAGTATATCATACGACTAGCGGAAATGCGCAATTTTTTGACACGTCACAGCCTTCAGCGCTAGACCGCACGACTTACACAACACCAACCGTCTCTCTATAGCATCTTCCAATCAATTGTTCGGGTCCTGCCGCCAGGCCAGCCTTCGGTGCTCCGCGCTCACGTGGGGTTTACATTAGACTTGGTATAGCCTCGTTGTATCTTCATGCCCGCCAGGATTACCGATCCTTCCGACTCCTTACGATAGCTATAGCTTTTTTCAGTCGTAATCCTAAGAAGCGGGCATACCCCGTCCCACGCTCGCTTGTGCGCTCCGAAGGCTGACCTGGCGTCTCACCAAAATTTCCTCTGTGAAATTTTGGTATGCAAGTCAATAGCCTAGTCCCGAATTTTTCCTTTATAAAAATTCGGGGGCACCCGAACAATTGCACACAACGCTTCCTCCGGAAGGACGGGAGTCATGCCTCACCAGACTGACTTAATAGATATCTGGCGAGGCCTTTTGGTCACCCGTCCTTCCTTCAATGCGTCTCTGTGGAGGCGGAACTTTTGGGGGTGAGCCTGGACGCGACTGTTATGAAATTTTGATTCCTATTGGCGGTCCAGAAAGGCCGAGGAAACTGGTCCATTGGTATGACTATTGCCAGGTTCATCGGCCATCAAAATTTCATCACAGCGAATTTGGCCGCCCATGCCAAATTCGCGACAAGCGGAAGGCTCCCCCCAAAAGTGAAGCTCCGCGGGCTAAAGCCCACGGCTTCCATTCGTCTGGAGCGAATCCCGCCCCGTCTATCCCCGCCCTTAAGGGCGGGGCTTTGGGGCGGCGGGGTAAACGCCTCCTGCTATTGATGAAAGTATTGAGACGTTTAGGCGAGGCCCCCTGCCCCCGTGGCCATGACCCGGGAGGCACCCACCCCGAGAGGGGAAAAGTTCGATGTGCCGGAGGTGCTAGGACGGTGCTACTGCGGGATGAAGAGCTGGAAGACGATGAGCATCGCGACGATCGCCAGGGACTGCGCGAAGACGAGCGAGATGATCATCGCGGTGAAGATTTTCGGCGCGCTCGACGGGTTCCTCCCGAGGGCGGTGATCGACGCGAAGCTGCCCGCCGCGAAGACCGCGCACGGGCCGAGGATGCAGACGGTAAATATCATGATGAGGGCGAGATTCCTGCTCATGCGTGCCTATTCCTCCTCAATAATGACAGTTACTTTATTCTTGGCGACCTTGACGACGCCCCTCATGAGGAAGATATGCTCCGAATCGATAGAGAGCGTGCCGGAGATGAGACGGCTCACGATCGGCTTATGGAACGGGAGGACCTCGAAGACGCCCTCTTCTCCGGGAAGCTGGACGCTCTTTGCCTTCCCTTCGAAGACGACTTTTTGAGGGTTCATGACGACGACGTCGAGCAACATTGTTATATTATAGCATACGCACAGATTATCACAGTCACTCTTTCTTCTCTTCCGACGGCGGAGGCGCTTGCGCTTCGCCTTCCTTCTTCCCCAGGTCGGGAAAGGCTGCCTTCTTCGATTCGAGGATCGCTTCTTTCGTGATGCTCGCCTGGCGCTGCCAGGTGAAGAAGAGGACCGCGGCCAAGAGGCCGGTGAACACGATAATAACAAATATCACGATCCACGTCATCGTCTTCGACGGGAGCTCGGCCTTTATCTTGGTCTTCGTGAGCATTTCTGGAGCGAGCGGGCCGCCTGCCGTGGCGAGTATCTTCTCCATCCTGGCGATATCTTCCCTGATCGCGTCCATGGCGGACATATTCTGGCGGTAGATGCCGATATGCTGCTGCCTCGACACCGACTCATCGTTCTGGGTCGCGATGATCTCGTCGAGCCTCGGGTAGACGGTATTGGCGATCTCGAGTATCTTGTCGTAATAGCCGGTGCCTTTACTCCTGTCGACGATCGAGATGACCCTGTCGCGGACGTCGCCGAGCGCCGCCTCGGAGACGAACCAAATATCCTCCACCTCGACCTCGAAGACCCTCGCCTCGCTCGGCTTCAACTCGACCGCGTTCTTGTAGACGTAGTAGATGCCCTTCTCCGGATCGTAATCGAGCTCCAATCCGCCCAGCTCCATGATATCCTTCGGCTTCACTTCCGAAGGCAGGTAGTTCTTGATCTGCACAAACTGTTTCTTCGTCTTCGACGGGTTGACCGTCGCGATGCGGAACTTGACACTGCCCGCCGCCACCGATGTCTGCACGATCGGCGTATCGACGCCGCCGAGTTTCGCTTCTAATATCTTGAGGAGGAGTTCGACGACCGCGTTGATGGCGTCGGTCTTATTGCGCATCTCTTTCATCGACGGAGATTCTGAAAGCGCCTCGCCGAGGAGGTCTTTGAGGTCATAGCCTTCCTCGCCGGTGAGGGTGCGTATCCTCTCTGCGATATCGTTGACGGCTTGCGTGAGCTGCGCGGACGGGCCTTCCCGCGCCAGGACATCCGGCAGCGCGTCGACAGAATCTTTCAGGTTCTTCAAGGTGAGCGCGATATTGATATTATCGCCCGAGACGAGGACCGCCTCGACCGCCTTGATCGCGTCGAGCGCCTTCTTGGCCGCGCTCTCGGCCCCAACAGCGGAAGAAGCGAGACCCGCCACGGCCGAGAGCGACATCGACTCGACCATGCCCGATCCGGTGACGAGGCCGAATGTAACTATCGTCTCCTGGACGGTATACGTATATGCCTTGCCCGGCGTGAAACGGCTGTCCGCCCTGAATTCGTACACGTAGAGGCCGTCTTTCGTCTCGATAGGCGCCTGATCGCCGACGATCGTCTTGTTATCCCAGCTGTAGATGTAGATAGTCGGCTGGAGCTTCTTCGGGCCTTGTATAGAGAGTGTAATCATGTCACCGGTGAGGGCAGGGTTGGGTGATACAGTCGCTTTCCATGAATATTTCCTCGATGTAGCCGCGAGATCCTCGCCCGCTGCGACCGCCATATCTGCTCCTGCCTGCAGGTCTGATATGGCCTTATTCGAATTTTCCTCGAACGTCTTCATGACGCCTTCGACTGTGTTCTTCATGTTGAGCGCCGCCAGGTCTATGACGTCCTTCTGCTCTTTGAGTTTCTCCGTGATGATCCATGTCTGCGTATCGAACTTCTGTTGTATCTCTTCGGATATCGAAGACATCGGCTTATTGAGGACGTAGTCGACTTTCGAGACCATGTTATCGATGCTCGTTGACATGTCCTTCATCGATTTTTCCGCCGTGACAGTGAATGAAACCGGCGTCGTGAAGGTCGCGCCAGAGCTGATACACGCGTAACTTATGACCGCGTAGGTCCTGCCCGCCTGCAGCGAAGTATAGTTGGTGCCGCCGGCCGCATAACTGGTATTGCTGCCCGGGAGTCCTCCCCAGATCTGCTGGAAGAAACCGCCGAAATCGTCCGGTATTTCTACGGAGACCTTTGAGCCGCCCGCCGAAGATTTGTCGCAATCGGTGATGACATTCGCAATCGTCCGCGTTTCGATGTAGTCGTCTTCCGGATTATTGGGTGTGCCGGCATTGTTGTAACGCTCGCCCACCCATAATTTTACGTCGTCCGGAACATCGGTATAATAGATGTGCCTGTTATTATCCGGGTTATCTTGGTCCAGGTACACGACTATTGTTTTACGCTTTATCTTGGACAAACCGTCGTAGATGGTGACACTGACGATGACGGAGCCTGTCACGAGCGAACCGTCCCTCTCCAACCAGGAGGTCATGGTCAACTTGTCATCTGTAACTGCGTACGAGAATTCAGTATATGCGCGCCATATATGGACGATCGACGTCTCCATCGTCCTTGAGAAGGTCTGGTCCTTCCACCATTTTTGAGATGTCACATCCCAGCCGCAGAAGTAGGGCACCGTGATGTCGCCGAAACCTGCGGCGCTGAACGTGGCTGAATACGAGCCCGCCGGAACCGAATGGAATGTCGGCGAGTTAAGGCCCGTCGAATCCCACTCCTCGGTCCCTGTCTGATGGACGGTCATACCCGAGATAGACGCGTTCGTGGCAAGGTCGGTTATGTAGAAGGCCATCCGGTAATAGTCGATCCTCATCGAATCTTCCGGCGGCAGAGGATCCTGCCCCCCGCCTTTCGGGGTCGGGCCTTCCACGTAGACTGCGTGGTCATTATGGTCATAGATGCGGACCTTCACCATAGTATAATACGGATCTATCTCCTTTCGCTCTTTCTGAACTTTCCATTTGCAGAAGTTATTGCCTGACAGATTAACCTGCTGGTCTATATTGATCGCGTCGAGGACGCTTCCGTTGTCGTCGACGTATTTCATCACAATCTGGTCGGGCTGGCCGTCATGGTTGTCATCGGCGAAGTCATTCTTTGAATAGTAGAGGTCAACCTTATTGATCGTGCCGAACGTATTCCACGTCACGTCGCGCACTTCATTGGTGATCCAGCGGCAATCGTAGAAGTCATCATCAGGATCGCTCGTCCCGTTATTGTTCGCCTCAAGCGCGGGCGTCAGGAGCGTAAATCCGCCCTGTATGACGAAGGTGGCCGAGAGCGCGAAGACCTTATCCTCGAGCCCCTGCCTGGCATCGGCTATCTTTAACCGTATCGTCGGTGAGATCGCATCCGGGATGTGCCACGCGCAGGTATATTCGCATCCGGGCCCGCCGGCGGTAGTACCGTTATCGAAGATGCCGTCACACGCGTCCTCAAAATACTCCTCTATCGGCAGAAAGGTGCCGCCGTTTACTGAATACGTGATCTTCACTTCCGGCATCGAACCGCCCCATTCCCACGCAACATCGTGCGTGGAGGTAACCGTCCACCGGTCGTTCGCGACGGGGTGATTGACCTTGATGTATCCTTTAATGGTGAAGGTCGGGCTTGTATCGAAGACATCGGTCTGGTCGCCGGCGGCTGAAGTCTCATCGCGCGCGTCCGCCACGCGGATCTTGACATTCGCGGATGATTCATCCGGCACGGTCCAGACATGGGTAAAGGAGGAACTCACGCCACCGGCGCCGTCACCGTTATCGACAATACCGTCATTCGCGACATCATAATTTTCTTTTATCGGCAGGAAGGTGCCGCCGTCGACCGAGTAGGTGATCATGACTTCAGGAATGGTCCCTTTCCAACCCCAGGTGATTGGGTGCGTAAGGCCTATCTCCCACTCTTCGTCGAGGGTCGGAGACTTCATCCAGACCTGCCCCTTGATCCTGAAGTCGGTGTTCGATGTATCGAATGCGTCGGCATCGAGCGTGCTCTCGACGCGAACCCTCGCCTCATGCGATATCGCGTCGGTCACCGTCCAGTCGAACGATGTCGAATTATTTGAGTTATTCGCATAGGACGTGATGACCGTACCGGGGTAGGTTGATCCGCTGTTTGTCGAATACAGCAATTTGACATTTGCGACGGTACCGGTGCAATACCACTGGATCTGGTAGGTGTCTCCTACCACGAACTCCGTATTGGGCGAGAGCTGCGTCAGGGCAAAGTCCGCCCTTATCGTATCCTGCGCCGATATGTCGTAGGTATCTGCCTCGTCGCCGCTCTTTGCCACAATGACGTAGGCTTCCGTGGACGGTATCACTTTATTCGGGTCGACCGGCTTGATATACCAATCCCAGGTCATTTGATTGTCAGGGTCGGCGCCGGTGCCGAGTGACTTCAAGAATATCCAGTCATTCGGATTGGGCGAGTTGACGTAAGAGTAATAGATATTTGTCGTCGCGACAGTGCCGGTCCAGTGCCACGTGATCGTCTTGGTTGAGCCGATCTCCCACTTGCAGGTCCCGTCGGGTTGATCGACGGTGAAGAGCGGCAGGATCTTGAATTTTACTGACTCCGCTTTTGCCACAGTCGTGTCTCCCGGTATGGCCACGCCGATCTTCACATCATCAGATATGAAGTTAGGCACCGCCATGCCCGGCGCCGTCTTCCACGCATATATATGGTTCTGCGGGTTCGTCACGATACCGTCGAAACCGTCGATGATGCCTTTCTGGTCACCGATCGTTGTGTCGTAGTAATAGATATAGATGGTGTCCGTGGCGCCCGACTGCGTCCAGCTGATGTTGATGGTATCGTCACCGACACGCTTATCGGGATCTTCTCCGCTCAAGGTAACCTGTGATAAGTTCGCGCGGATGCGGAACTTGCCGGAGAGGCCTACCTCGGCGCCCACAGTGGTGTCCGGGTTGTCGTCCGCGTCAAATATGCGCAGCCTGCAATCATTGGACACATAATCAGGCGTGTTGATATCTAAGCTTAGGTTATTCTCGATAGCGAGCCATGCCGGAGGGCTGATCCAGGTGCCGGAGACGCCGTTATTCTTTGAGATCTGTATCGTCACATTCTCCACATGGCCGTATTCGGTCCAGGCGATAGTCTTCGCGTAACCGTAATTCCAATCTGATCCCGTATTGGGGCTCGTGACAATGATCCTGCCCTTGATCTTGAACGGCTGAGATATCGACTGCACCGATCCGTCGCCGTAATCATAGACCCTTACCACAACGCTATTCTTAATAATTGATGGGACTTCCCACGGGTACTCGTTGTTGTTTTCGATAGAGCCGGTGACGAGAGTGTGGGTGCCCGCGTCATCGGCATACTGCAGCCCTACGTAAGGCAGATACCCTTTGGTATTCCACTGTAAAAGCGCTTTCGTATTGTTGTCGCCGGTGATCGTACACCAGATGACCGTACCGCTGTCCATCGGGTATGACATGGCGAGTTTGCCCTTAAACTTGATCGTGACCGAATCTTTCGTCGCCTTATACGGTGTCTGGTCGTCCGCGTCAAAGATCCTTATCTTCGCGTCAATTGTCCTGGGCGTATCATTCGGCAGGTTCCACAGGTATGTCCCCGACGAGTTCGAGATCGCCGTCGTGGTGATGTCGAACCATTCGGGTGTCGCGCTCGAGGCGTTCGCGGTATACTGCAACTTCACGTTCGTGACCGTGCCCTTTGTCGACCAGGCGATCTCATTGGTGTCGCTGGCATACCATACCGTATTCTGGTTTATCTTCGTCGGATCAAAGACGAAGTTGGCGCGGATACGCACGCTGCTTGAGGATGAGTCGCCGATGGTCCATGCGGGGTCCTCGGACGCGGGGATGCCCAGAGGGTCCGTGATATCGGTGATACGCACCTTCAGGGTATCGGTGATGTTATTCGGGATATTTTCCCAGAGGAATGACCCGTCGTTCGCGTCCGATGCGGTTATCGAATCGGTGAACCAGGAGCCGCCGTCATTTAAGGAATACTCTATCTTGACGCTCTGTATGCCGACGCCGAAGAGTGAGAGCGCCTTAGAATGCCACTTGATTTCGCAATCGTCTTCGACGAGGACCACCTTCTTGTCGATCGAGCCGTCTGTGCCATTGGGGCAGTCGAGGTAGAGGACGTCATGGATGGTGAACATGTCGGTCATCTTCGCGGCGTCGGCATCGTTAAAGTCGGATATCTTGAGACGCGCGTACTTTGAGTGGATATTCTTGTCGACGGTCCAGTAATAGGCCCCGGTATTATCGTCTCCTGCCGCTTGATTGACGGTGAATTCCGTCCAGCCGGGGCTCGACTCGGTGATACCCCTTCCGTCGGCCGCATACCACTTCCTGATCTTCAAGATCGTGCCGTACGTGGTCCACCGCATCTGGTTCGCGACGTTGATCTCCCACGATGCTCCGGAAAGCGGCGCGTCAGGCGTCGGGGTACGGCCCGCGTCAAATTTAAATCCGCCGCGGGCGATGAACGAATCGCTGATCGCGTAGACGTTTGTGTCGGTCGCGTGGGCTATCTTGATGCGCGTGTTGAGGCCGGTCGAATCGTTCGGCAGTTTCCACGGGTAAGTGGTGTACGACCCGCTTACGGTCGCGATCGGCGTGAAGGACGTGCCGCCATCAACGTTGTAGCCGATATTGACGTTGGGGATCGTCCCATGGCATGTCCACGTGATATTGCTCGTATCTCCGACGAGCCAGGCCTTTTTATCCTGCCCCTTTCCGGCCGGCGCCGTAATGTCGACCGAGCCGCGGATGGTAAAGTTTGACTGCGACGAATCACCAAGGGTGTACTGATACTTCGCGTCCTGGCCCGCGTCGGTGATCTTTATCCTGCAGGTAGTATATATGAGGTCGGTGACCATCCAGTCGAAGCTCTCCGCGGAGGCGGGGACCTGGGTCGTGATCGTGTAGTCCCAATTGTTGCCGCTATTGGTCGAAAGCTGTATCTTGAGATTGCCGATCGTGCCGCGCGTCACCCATGTGATGAGGGTTCCGCCGTCCACGGTGTAGACAAGCCCGCCGTCAGGATGGGTGAGGTCTATGCGGCCGGCGATCTTCGCCGCGACCTCGCCGTAGACGTCGTAGTTTTCGGAGAGCCTGTGGATGACGCGGATCTTGACATTATCGCTTACCTGGTCGGGCACGGTCCATTTAAATTCTCCCTTCCGGTCCGGTTCATTGTCTCCCTCCCACCCGGCTGAATCGGCGTCAAGGTTGTCCGCGTTCGTGATCGTCTCAAACGTACCGTTATCGACCGAGTATTGTATGCGGACCTTGCTGACCGAGCCGACAAAATGCCATCTGATCGGGTATTTCAACGAAGCGTCGTCGCCGGTGAGGTTGACCGGTATGACCTCTCCCGAAGCGGGCTTGTCG
>Ga0315294_10004386_pt1 | contig 15382 bp, 6 predicted proteins | sample YL17G13_40_MG_FD_203626 | JGI IMG/M metagenome (GOLD analysis project Ga0315294, IMG submission 203626) | Sediment microbial communities from Yellowstone Lake, YNP, Wyoming, USA - YL17G13_40 | ecosystem: Environmental > Aquatic > Freshwater > Lake > Sediment | place: USA: Wyoming | collected... | reverse complement strand
ATGCGCGCCACCGTCTGCCGTTCCCCTGGTGAAGGGCAAACGGCACCGGGGTTGACGAGCAGCGCCGAGCCGACTTGCTCGACGTGGGCGCGGTGCGAATGGCCGAACACGATCACGTGCGCTTCAGGGTAGAGTCGCGCCAGGCGGCGGGCGGTGCGCCGGTTGATCTGGCTGTTGTCCGTCAGGCCCACACATTGGGCGAGCACGTGCAGGCATTTGAGGGAGAAACCCAGCCAGCCGGGCCGGTGGCCGTGGGTGAGCACTACCTGGCGTCCGGCCACCTGCAGTTTGACCACGGCCGGCAGCGCAGCGCCGCCGTCGGACAGGTCTTGGATGTGAAAGTTGCCTCGCACGGCGTGTACCGGGGCGATGGCCCGCAGCGGTTCCAGCGCTGTTGGAGCGTCCACGTCCCCGGCGTGCAGGATCAGGTCCGCTCCGGCCAGCGCGTCGAGCACTGATTCGGGCATGCGCTTCAGGCGGTGGGGGATGTGGGTATCGGAGAGTAGGCCGATGGTGAGGGTGGGCATCTGAGAAGATGGTCCTATCTCAAAAGTGGTGCGCGCACGAGTGGTGCATCACTGCGCCTGGCATGTCACCACGGGTAGATAAAGGGCGTTCATCTCCGCGATGTCCATCAACAGGCTGTAGCCCACTGTGTCGGCGCAGCCGAAGGAGGTACTGCCTGCCTGCGGGCTCACGCTGAGGTAGTAACGACCGCTGGCAGGGGGCCTCCACAGCAGATGCGTGGTACCTGTCGGAGTCAGGACGATGCCACGCTCGTCGGTTATTTCCATCAATGTCTGAGTGCCAGAGACCGGTGTGATTGCAAACAACACGGCCATGCTGGCCGGAGCGTCGAACCAAAGCAAGTCCTTGTCGGCTATATGTTGGGTCGGGTCGCTGTCGAACGAGTGAACCTGCACGGTGCCAGGCGCGATCGCACCTGCCTGCCCCCAGGTGTCGTCGGTTTCGTAATCGTCGGGACAGGTGTGACTGATGATGCCTGAGGGGTCAAGCACTACGCGATATCCGCCAGTGGCGCTTCCATGCGCTTGCGCCACGATGGGCAGGTAGATGACGGCTGCTGCTACCGGCCTCCCATCCAGGATCGTCAGATCGTAGTCGGTGTGATAACCGATCAGCCCCCCTCGATTGGTGGTCCGCACGTAGTAGACCCCACTGGCCCCCGGCTGCCAGACGATGCGTGAGGAATAGTCCGTCGCCCCTCCGTAATCGTCGTTGGCCACCAGTAGAGAACGGCTGTCGGTGTCGAAGAGGGCCAGGAAGGTATCGGCCCGCCGCCCCCAGGAGGCGGTAGTGATGGTGTAAACTGTGTTGGCCCTGGCCGTGAACCTGACCCAGTCGGTGGCGTCGTCGCAGAACTGGTGGGCCTGAGTGGTGTTGACGACGAAGGTGGCGGCCCGGGCAGTCGTGTCATCCTCTTCGTAGATGTCCGGGTCACAGGCGTGCACGGCTGGTGACACGTCGCCAAAGTCCAGGCGATAAGCGCGGCCAGGAGTCACGGTGATGCGCACCTCGTTGGGCGTGGTGGGCACGTAGTCGGCAGGGTCGGTCTCGACGACCATGTGGAGGCCTGGTGACGGAGTGGAGAAGGTGTAATGACCGTACAGGTTGGTGGTGGTCGTGACGGTCCCGTCTAGCGTGATGAGCACACGAGGGATGCCCAACTCGTCTGCATCCCGGATCCGGTCGGCGTCGGTATCCTCGAACACGGTGCCATAGATGCTAGCAAAGCCGGAGCGGGTGGGGGCGTCGCCGAACTCTACCGGGTAGCCATGGCCCAGCAGTGCCTCCACTTGTACCTCGTTGGGTGTCGTGGAGAAGTAGCCATCGGAGTCGGTCTCGAACACGGCATGGATGCCCGGTACCGTAGTCGAGAAGGTGTAGTTGCCATAAGGGTCGGTAGTCACGGTGGTGGCTCCATCCAGGGTGACCGGTACGCCGGGAATGCCTGACTCGTCTGCGTCTCGCTTCCCGTCACCGTCGGTGTCCTGGAACACGGTGCCGTAGATGGAGGCGAAGCCGACGTTCGTGAGCGCGTCGCCAAAGTCTACCCGATAGTCGTTGCCCAACGTTACGTTCACGTGCACCTCGTTGGGCGTGGTGGAAAAGTAACTGGGCAGGTCGGCCACGGCCAGCGGAACAGGCTCGAACATACCAGGAGTGTAGGCGGCAGGGTCGGTCTCAATGACGGTGTGGACGCCTGCGACGTTGGTGTAGAAGGTATAGTTGCCGTCGAGGTCGGTCGTGGCCGTGATGGCGGCCAATGCACCTTCCCGAAAGCTCCCAGCCTTCGGGAAGGTCATCGGGAAGGTCAGCGTGATGAGCACGCGGGAGATGCCCGTCTCACCTGGGTCCTTCAGGCCATCACCGTCGGAATCCCGGAACACTGTGCCGTGGATCGTGGCCACGTATAAGCCAGTGGTGGCTACTTCGACCTGGTTCGAGGGAACCCATTCGTGGAGGTAGGCGGCGGTCTGGGTGCTAGTGACGTGGGCGATGTTCTGGATGCGCGCGTCAGAGGGCAGGGTGGTGGTGACCTGCACCGCAAAGCCGACGCCGACCGTGGTCGGTGTGACGAGCGTGCTGGTGGCTACGTAGGCATCGTACCAGCGGATGTGGGTGACCGGTGTGATGGGCAGCGTGGCGCTCCACGTCGCACCGTGGTCCCAGGAGTACTCGACCTGGTCGCCACCGTACACGGTGCCAGGGACAAGGCTGGTATACGCCGGTATCGGTTCCCGCACGTAGACTTGTGTCTGGGGGCTTGTCCGCGACACGTTCTCGTAGGTAAGGGTGTATGAGATCACACCGCCTGGTGGTGCCACTGCCTGCTGCGCTGCTTTGCTGATCAACAGGTCGGAGATGCGGGTGACCGCCAGGTTGGACTCGTGGGGTATGGCCAGGTCCTGGTCGAGCGTAGCCCAGTTGTGGACCAGCGAGCCGGGCGGCAGGTCGCTGGCCAGCCGCACACTGAAGCGGATCTGCCCCCCCTCTCCTGGAGCGATGGTACCCGGGATGATGCCTGGGGTGATGACCAGCGTGGGCGAGATGTAGGCACCCGGGTCACCGTCGGCCGCATCGGTTAGGGCGACCCACCTGCTGCCGGTGTGGATGGCCAGGCTCTCAAGGCTGTACGTGGCGGCGACGGGTATGACGTCCTCGAGGCGGACTCCGGTGGCCGGTGCCCGGCCGGCATTGGCGTACGAGAGCGTATAGGTGATCACCTGTCCCGGCCCCGCGACGGTCGGCGCTAACTTGGTAAACTCTACGTCAGGTGCCAGCACAGTGGTGCGCACCACGTTGCTACCTGTCTGCGGCGCCTGCTCACTGGTCATATAGGCCACGTTCTCGATGACGGTGTCGTCTTCCACGGAACTGTTGATCTTGACTGCGAAGGTGACCGTACCACTGGCTCCTGGCAGGAGTGTACCCAAGGCCCAGGTGATGTTACCGCTGGTGCTGTTGTAGGCGCCGCCGCCGGAGGCGGACTGGAGAGCAAGGTACTGGATCGGCACCGCGTCGTGCAACCGTGCGTTGGTGACGGTGAGTAAAGTGCTGAGGTTAGCGTAGGAAAGGGTATAGACCAGCGGCTCGCCGATTTCAGCCTGGGCAGTGTTGACAGACTTGGTAATCCTGAGGGGACTAATGTAGACAGTCGCCTCGTCGGAAGGGTTGAACAGCACGTCGGCATACTCGTATGTGCCAACCGCCTCGCCCTGGTTGACGCTGGACGTGATGCCGTCGGTATTGGTGATGTTGGCCTGGAAGGTGAGCGTCAGGCCCTGATTGAAGCCCAGGTTGGCCGAGAGGTCCCACAGCAGGGCCTGGCCACGGGCTGCAGGTTCCGGGTTCTCTGTACTGTTGTCAGAGTAGGTCACGCGCGTGCTGCCTGGCACGTAGGTCCAACGGAGCGGCAGGGTGTCTGTGATGTCCACGTTGACCAGGGGAGCGTGGTAGGCTTGCGCGACCAACGTGAAGGTCACCGTGCCCCCCGCGCGTGGCAGGATGGCCGGTTCGGCCAGCTTGTCGAGCGTCAACACTGGATCGAGCCAACGCTGCAACAGGGGCAGCGTAGTGATACCCATGTCCAGGTAGGGATCTGACGGACCGGCCGTGCGCGGGTCCTCTCCCCACACCATGGCGAATTCCCCTGTGGCCCACACGTGCATGCCGGTATTGTCATTGTCGGGGTCAAAGATGCGTCTCTGTTGCAGTATGTCGAGCGTGAAGGTCTCGTCCACCACTCCATCCAGTGGACCATAATCCACGTAGAACGTGGTGCGATCGGCTACCGGTGCGACCCACACGGGCGAGCCATTTTCTGTGGGAGGGATGTTCTCTGATCCCGGAGCCCAGGAGACGTAGTAGTCTCGGGTGAGATATTTGGATGGGATTACAGAATAGCCCCAGGCGTATGTGACGTCCGAGGTGTCCACGCAGACGATGACGCTGAAGGTCCCATCGGAGGAGGTGAAGCGCGCGGCCGAGTCTACCGGACCATGTCCGCCCCTCTGCTGGGAGTAGGGCACCGTTGCGCTGAGGGAACCGGCAGGGCTGATGATGAAGGTCGTTTCCGCCTCGCGGTCGGAAGCGTGCACCGTAATGGGAAAGTCGTTCGGGTTGAACAGGTAGATCTCGGTATCGTCGCCCGATCCACCGCTGGGTACAGGTACGACGTAGTCGGCTCCCCATAGCTCACCTGGCAGTACCATGAGGGAGCGGCCCTGGAACCCTTCATCTTCACTGCTATCTGCGCCGGTGATCAGCCCCACCTGGGTGGGTCTGCTGGAGCGAATGGTAGTGCCCGTGTTGATGGTGATTGGGGGGGCCGAAGTGGAGTTGACGTAGCCCATGCTGGAGTAGGTCTGCCCTCGATCGAGGGTCAGGTTGACGAGGTCTGTGCCGTTGTCAATGGAGACGGTCGTGTTGTCCTCAAAGGCCCCCAGTTGGAGGTAGACGTTGCGGAAATCGCCATAGATGCCGGTGTCGCCGCCGCCGAAATCGTACAGATCCTCGCCAACAGGTAGGCGGTAAAAGTAGGTGTCGGCGTAAGCCTGGCGGGAGTAGACTTCCCAGGCGCTGCCGACCCACGACCTGTAGAGGGGCCACATGGCGTGGGTCAGGTCCACCGGGCCACCGCTGGATATGATGTGGTCCCCACCGTCGTAGCGCAGGTAGGCCGGGTCTCGCCTGGGGTTGACGGGCACGTACCCGTTGAGCGCCTGCCGGCCGGTGATGTTCTGATCGCTGGTCAGGTTGATGTCGTCGCCAGCGAAGAGGATGTCGTCCCCAGTCCCTCCGTTACTCGGGTCGCCGTCACCGTGGATCTCGGTGGTGGACTGGACGGGATGCAGCAAGTCAACCTCGTAGCCGTCCTCCCAATGGTCGTAGTAGATGACCTGGTAGTCGGCGGTGGCCACCAAACTGACGGTCGAGCAGATCCGGCCGGGGATGCGCTGGTCGGGGCCATCGTAGATGCCCAGGAACGTTCGCCAGACTTGCTCCTCGTAGCCCAGGACGTAATACTCCTGGTATCCGGTGGGCTGAGCGGCGGCTGGGGTGGCCATGAGCAATAGCACCAGTATGGCGATCCATACGAGTGGAAAGGCGAAGCGCCTGCCACGTCTGGCCAGATGTGCGTGTTGCGTCTGCTTGAGCCTGGTTTCCATCCTCATGCAAAGTGCAAGCGGCGTGGCTGTGGTGTTGCTCTCATCTCAACGGCTCTGTTCGGCTGAGTGATACTTACATCGTAACATGTTTCTGTTCATATCGCGTCAAAAGAATCCGAGAATGGATTGAAATCCACGGCCTCCGCATGATTCCCTCACGGTTTCTTGGTGTATACCAACCCGTTGGTAACAACAAAGGCGCACCCGTCGTGTGGACCAAGTGCGCCCCCCGTATCCGGCATCTTAATCTTTCTCCTGATCAAGATGGCCGAGGCTATGTGGTTTTCCCCCCCCCTCTTGGGCGAACCGCTCTCAATCACAGCCATTTTACCACATTTTTCAATGTAACGCAAGTAACCCATGATTCCTATTCGGCTGCTCATCTGGCATCCAATCTCCAATCTCCAACCTCCCTACACAAACCGCATAAACACCTGATTCCCCAGCAGCCGCCCTCGTGCCGTCAGCCGTGCCACGTGGCCATTCCAGTTCAGTAATCCCAGGTCCCGCAACTGGGCGAGTTCCTCTCCGAAGGCTGTTTCCAGAGCGAGGCCAAAGCGAGTGTGGAAGCGGTCACTGTCCACGCCCTCTGCCAGCCGCAGTCCCAGCATCATGGTCTCTCCCATCTCTAGCCGGTGACCAATCGGCTCGCTCTCGGCCACCGGCGTGTGGCCTTGTTCCAGGGCTGCGACGTAGTCCTGGGGGTGGCGCGCGTTGGCCCAGCGGCGTCCGCTCAGCCATGAGTGTGCCCCTGCTCCGAGCCCCAGCCATGGCTCGTTGCGCCAGTAGGTCAGATTGTGCCGGCACACGAATGGGCTGACCGCCTCGCTGGTGGCGGAGGTCGCATACCTGGGCCACCACCAGCACCCGCCTTCGAGATCTGCCCGCGCCCAGTTCGAGATCTCGTAGTGAAAGTAGCCGGCCTCGGCCAGCCTCTCCTCTGCCCACGTGTACATCTCTGCTGCCAGGTCCTCGTCGGGCGGTGGCAATTCGCCAGCGGCGATTCGTTTCTCCAGCGGCGTGCCTTGCTCGACGCCCAGGCAGTACAGCGACAGGTGCTCCGGCCCGAGCGCCAACGTTCTCTCCAGCGTCTCCTGCCAGCGGGCCAGCGTGTGGCCTGGCAGGCCGTAGATAAAGTCCAGGTTCAGGTTGTCGAAGCCCGCGGCCCGCGCCGCGGCCACTGTCTCCACCGCCTGCGCCCAGGAGTGGATGCGGCCCAACAGGTGGAGTTCGTCGTCGTGGGCCGATTGGACTCCCAGGCTGAGCCGGTTCAGCCCCAGCGTGCGCAGCCGGTACAGCCACTCCGTGGTCACCGTGCCGGGGTTGGCCTCGAGCGTGATTTCGGCGTCATCTGAAACGTGAAATGTGAAACGTAAGGTGTCAAACAGTATGGACAACAACTCGGAGGGCAGGAGGGAAGGAGTACCGCCGCCGAAGTAGATCGTCGGTACGGCCAGGTGGCCCCATTGCTGGCCGGCATGCTCGATCTCGCGGCACAGCGCGGCTACGTAGGCCGGGATGAGCCTTTCCAGCCCGGCGTAGGTGCTAAAGTCGCAGTAGGCACATCGCGCCTGGCAGAAGGGCACGTGGACGTAGAATGCCACGTGCTGGGAAATTTTGGAGTTTAGATTCTGGGCCAACACTACCCAATGTATCACATCCTGGCCTATCCGTCAAACTCACCATGATACACCCACCGACCATAGTGAAGTGCAAGTGTGCATGGTTGCTTACCACCCGGCTCCTGGCTATCGGTAGTGGACAAATTGGCATCTCAGTGGCATAATTGGCCGCATGAACACTATACTGCCTCATCTCTTTGATGTGTGTCCAAAAACGGGGAAATTGGTAGCGCTACGAGTGAAGAAGCATTGGCTGGTCTGGCTATTTCCTCTCGTTGGCCTGGCATCGCTCGTCTGGTTTCTGGTGCGCGTGATACCGAAGCCTAGCCGGGCCAGTTATCCGTGTCAGCGGGTGGCGGCTCCCCTGGCTTCCGGTTTCGTGCTGTGGCTGTTTGGCCTGCTGAGTTCTACGTTCGCATTCCGTAAAGCCAGCCGGCGCTTTCATGAAGCGCGATATCTTATCAGCGTTCTCTGTGCGTTGACTGGGGTGATCGCTATCGTTGGTTGGGGAGCCTTGGACGCACGGGAATCGGTCCTTGCAGAGTATCCACCTCACCCCTCCAACCAGCCGATCGGAGTTGCCCAAGGGCTTCGACCTGGTCGCGTAGTATGGGTCTATGATCCTGCGGTCACCGACTGGGTTGGTCCTCGCACGGGACAGCGCTGGTATGAGAACGTCAATCAGGCTGTGGCCAATGAGATGCTCTCGCAAGCCATACGTGGTTATACCGGCCATACCACTGACCAAGATGCGTGGGATGCTATCTTCCGCTACTTTAATCGAAGCGACACTGGCTACACGTCTGGCGAGAGAATTGTGATTAAAATCAACCTGACCACCTCCAATGCCCAGGGTTCGATGGCGGATGAGCAATATAACCAACTGGAGAAATCTGGCGTGACCTTGGATTCCATTTCTCATTCTCCCCAGCTTTTGTACGCGTTACTGGACCAACTGGTCAATGTGGCAGGTGTGCCTCAATCGGACATCACCGTTGGTGATCCTACCGGCCTGTTCGTCAGTTTCCTCTATGATCCACTCTATGCTGGCTTTCCCAGTGTTCACTATCTAGACAATCGGGGCACTCACGGGCGAACACGTGCGGAGTTTAGCACTTCCCCTTTTTATTGGAGCACGACCGCTGCTGACGGAACGACGCAGGATTATGTCCCTGCGGCTTTCGCTGGGGCCAAATACGTCATCAACTTTGCGGTACTCAAAAGCCATAATGGCGCTGGCATAACAGTAAACGCAAAGAACCACTATGGTTCGCTTCTGAGATGCCCGAACGGCTACCTACGGGGTGCACCCAACGTCGGTGAACCCTATAACAATTATTACGACATGCATGCCACGTTGCCGGGACTTGGGGAGCCCACGACCTTAGGACATTACCGAGCCCTGGTGGATCTGATGGGACACGCGGACCTTGGCGGCAAAACATTGCTGTATCTGGTAGACGGTGTTTTTGGCGGCAAAGACTGGAATGCAGTCCCGTCGAAGTGGGTGATGACGCCTTTCAATGGGGATTGGCCGTCGAGCCTTTTCCTTTCTATGGACCCTGTGGCCATGGACTCGGTGGCGGCCGATTTCCTGGCTCAGCAGTGGCCGAGCCAGGTGCGTGTGAACGAAGGGGTTGAGGATTTCCTTCACGAAGCGGCTCTGGCTAACAATCCACCCTCCGGCACGTTCTACGATCCTGAGCGTGACGGCGCCCGCATGGCCAGCCTGGGGGTGCACGAACACTGGAGCAACGTGACCGATAAACAGTACACACGCAACCTGAACATAGGCGATGGGATTGAACTGATTTCCTTGGGCAGCATTTCAGTCACCGTTGGTACCCTGGCGACAGATGCAAGGGCTGCGGAGAGCAATCTGGATACTGGTCAGTTCACGATCAGCCGCGCAGGTGATATGAGCACCGATCTGGCTGTGCTCTTCAGCATCGGAGGGACGGCTGGGGAGGGCAGTGATTACCACCTATTGCCCATTTCTGCGACGATTCCGTCAGGTGAGTCGTTAATGGTGATCACTGTCATCCCCATTGACGATCCACAAGTGGAACCCGACGAGACAGTGGTGTTGACACTTATGAGCGGCAGCGGGTATACGGTTAACGCTTCCAGGCAGACTGCCTCAATTGCTATTTCAGACAACGACAGCTACACATTCTTGCCCCTCGTCCTCCGATGAGAATGCGGGGCAGGGATGGCAGAGACAGAGGAAGTGGGGGATACTGGCCATCGGTGCTAGTACACCACCCGCAAGGTGTATGATGTGGTGTTGTTGTAGCCTGAGGCCGTGTAGATGTAGATGTAATACCAGCCTGCCAGCCCCGTGTACTCAATGTGATAGGAGGGCGGATCCAGATCATAGTCCACCCGATTGTCCACAGACTGATAGAACAACTGTAACTGCACGCCCTGGCCATTGTGGCCGGTCAGGTCTATGGTGATGTCTCCGCCGGTGCGCAGGTAAATGCTAAAGTAGTCCTTCGCGTCATCGGGATAGCCATAGTAGTCTCTATCCGAGCGCAATGGACCGTTTGCCTCTGCATAGCTGTCGTTGTCTTCCTCCTCCCACGGGCCTTCAAAGTAAGCCATATAATCCCTCAGCACCAGTGGCAAGTAGACCCAGGTCTGGGCAGGGACCGAAGCTGTAACGATCCGTGAGGAGACGTTTGCCGCATACTCTGGGAGTAGCGGGAGGTCGTGAAGCCAGTCCTCCGCTGTGCTGGCTGACTCTGAGCCGTCCGAAGGATCGGTCAGGTGTGTCACTCTGAATTGGTGGGGTGTGTAATTATGTGCATTGCTGGTCAGGTGGACCACCACGAAGTAGGCGACTGGCGTTCCAAAGGCCACCCGCACGTTGGGATCGGCATCGGCAAAGACAACGGTCTGCCTTCCTGCTACGAGGGAAAGCGTGCTGACCATCGTCACTGGTGTGTCGGCGCCAGGCTCGAAATTGCCGGACCCATTATCCCGATAAACGTACAGGTTCTCGACCAGGTTGTTGGCTTGAATTGAGGTCAACGGGTGACCCGCGCTTTCCTCGAACAGCAATTCCAACGCGGCTAGTTCCACGCTCGTATCGCCGGCCCGGCCTCGATGTGTCGCCACGATCCGGAGCAGGTCGTCCTGCTGACCGGCGGCGATGGTGGCTGGAGCAGTATCGGTAGTAGCCAGGGCAAACTGTCCCCCCAGATTCTCGCACCAGGCGATTTTGTCGTCCTCGGCGGAAGCGGAGAGGACATCCAGGTCGCCATCGCCGTCCACGTCTGCTGCGTAGACCGAGCGGGCAAAATCGGCGGAAGTGGTGATGGTGTGGCTGGTGAAGGCAGGGGGTGAAGCCCCGTCGTTCTCGTACCAGGCGACCTTGTTGTCGAGGTAGGAGGCAGAGAGGACGTCCGTATCTCCCTCACGGTCCACATCCACGGCATAGACCGATAGGGCACCGGCGGCATTGGTGGTGATGGTGTGGCTGGTGAAGGCGGGGGGTGTCTCCCCGCTGTTCTCGTACCAGGCGATCTTGTCGTCGTTCTGAGAGGCGGAGAGGACATCGGGGTCGCCGTCGCCATCCACGTCTGCTACATGGACCGCATAGGCCCCATCGGCAGCAGTGGTGATGACGTGCCTGGAGAAGGCGGGGGGCGAACCTCCGTCGTTCTCGTACCAGGCGATCGTCTTGTCCATCCACGAAGCGGAGAGGACATCCAGGTCGCCGTCTCTGTCCACGTCTGCCGCGTAGACTGCGTGGGCATCGTCGGCGTTGGTGGTGATGACGTGAGTGGTGAAGGCAGGGGGTGAAGCGCCGTTGTTCTCGTACCAGGCGACCTTGTTGTCTTCCCACGAGGCGGAGAGGACATCCAGGTCCCCATCATTGTCCAGGTCGGCTGCGTAGACCGAGCGGGCACCGTCGGCGGCAGTGGTGATGGTGTGGCTGGTGAAGGTGGGGAGCGAGCCTCCGTCGTTCTCGTACCAGGCGATCTTGCCATCATTCTGTGAGGCAGAGAGAACGTCGGTGTGACCATCGCTGTCCACGTCTGCCGCATAGACCGAGGAGGCGCCGTCGGCGGCGGTGGTGATGATGTGAGCGGTGAAAACGGGGGGCAAACCGCCATCGTTTTCGTACCAGGCGATCTTGTCGTCGAATCGCGAGGCGGAGAGGATGTCTTGGTCGCCGTCGCCGTCCACGTCTGCTGCGTAGACCGAATAGGCGGAATCGGCAGCGGTGGCAATCACAAATTGAGCCTGAGATGGATAAAAAGCGCTGCGATGTATAGTCTCGTTGGGGTACCAGGCGATTTTGTCGTCCTCGGCGGAAGCGGAGAGGACATCCAGGTCGCCATCGCCGTCCACGTCTGCTGCGTAGACCGAGCGGGCAAAATCGGCGGAAGTGGTGATGGTGTGGCTGGTGAAGGCAGGGGGTGAAGCCCCGTCGTTCTCGTACCAGGCGACCTTGTTGTCGAGGTAGGAGGCAGAGAGGACGTCCGTATCTCCCTCACGGTCCACATCCACGGCATAGACCGATAGGGCACCGGCGGCATTGGTGGTGATGGTGTGGCTGGTGAAGGCGGGGGGTGTCTCCCCGCTGTTCTCGTACCAGGCGATCTTGTCGTCGTTCTGAGAGGCGGAGAGGACATCGGGGTCGCCGTCGCCATCCACGTCTGCTACATGGACCGCATAGGCCCCATCGGCAGCAGTGGTGATGACGTGCCTGGAGAAGGCGGGGGGCGAACCTCCGTCGTTCTCGTACCAGGCGATCGTCTTGTCCATCCACGAAGCGGAGAGGACATCCAGGTCGCCGTCTCTGTCCACGTCTGCCGCGTAGACTGCGTGGGCATCGTCGGCGTTGGTGGTGATGACGTGAGTGGTGAAGGCAGGGGGTGAAGCGCCGTTGTTCTCGTACCAGGCGACCTTGTTGTCTTCCCACGAGGCGGAGAGGACATCCAGGTCCCCATCATTGTCCAGGTCGGCTGCGTAGACCGAGCGGGCACCGTCGGCGGCAGTGGTGATGGTGTGGCTGGTGAAGGTGGGGAGCGAGCCTCCGTCGTTCTCGTACCAGGCGATCTTGCCATCATTCTGTGAGGCAGAGAGAACGTCGGTGTGACCATCGCTGTCCACGTCTGCCGCATAGACCGAGGAGGCGCCGTCGGCGGCGGTGGTGATGATGTGAGCGGTGAAAACGGGGGGCAAACCGCCATCGTTTTCGTACCAGGCGATCTTGTCGTCGAATCGCGAGGCGGAGAGAACGTCCTGGTCGCCGTCGCCGTCCACGTCTGCTGCGTAGACCGAATAGGCGGAATCGGCAGCGGTGGTGATGATAAGCCCGGGTCCAAAGGGAGTCCCGTTGCTGTCCGTCGCCCTACCAGGCGGAGAAAAGGTCAGAGCCTGCGTGCCAGACACAAACACTGATAGGATGAGAAGGCATGTGGTGCTCCGCAGATGCTCATATCTCAGAGCGCGTCCGAAAAGCCGTTGAACCAACCGAATCTGCATCGTGTAGTTGTCAAATGCTCTCATACGCCCTATCCCTGTTGTCGTCGCGCAGCACTGAGCAGGCAGCGGGTGGCAATAGGGAGAACTGGATGTCCGTACTGCGCGCGGCGTTTAAGGTGGCGCTGGAGTAGGCTCCTTTGTGCCACCACCGCCACCACCACCACCACCACCATCACCACCACTGGGGTTGAACCAAAACATCCATTCGGATGAGGTGGCCAGTGTTTTCCCGCCATGCACCACTGCCACCACCCAGCGCCACTCGCCGTATTTGTCGGCCGGCAAGTCAGCAGTCCAACTTTGGTCCGTTAACAGCCCGCTCTGAATCGCATAGCCGCTTCCGGGGTGGCGGGCCGTGACCTGGTAAGCCTGGCCCGCACCCAAAGAGCCACCCCATTGAAAGGTGATCGGGCTCCGGTATTCACCTCCCTGAGCCGGCGCCACCGGTTCGGGCGCGGTGGCGCGGGGAGCCGGTGTCGGCGTGGTTAGCGGTTCCTGCGTGGAGGTAGGTGAGACGGAGGTCGAAGTAGGCGGGACGGGTGTAGAGGTCACCGATTGTGCTCGGGGCGTCACTGTGGCCATCTGTGTCGGTGTCGGTCGCTGCGGCGGTGTTCTGGTGGGACGGCTTGTCGCCGCTGGTAGAGGGGAGGGCGATGGCACGGCCGTCTTCTCCACCATCTCGGTGATGGCTGTCGGGGTGGTGGTTACCATTTCCTCCGCCCGTGGTGTGTGTATGGCCCTGTCGCTACCACTTCCCAGTGTCAGCACTACTCCCATCAACAGCGCCAACACAGCGACTGCAGCGGCCGCGCCCAGCAGGCCCCAAACCCGGGCGGGGATGGCCGTCCTGCGTTTAACCTGAGTAGCGGCGGCGGACCTGGCCGGGAGTACCTGCGTGCCAGTGGTGTCTGTGGCTGCCCCTGCCAATGCTGCCCGCATCTCGACGGCGCTCTGGAACCGGGCCGGCGGCTGCAACTCCAACGCCCGGACCACCGCTGTCTCTGTCCGAGCGCTCACCTTCGAGTTCAATTCACGCACTGGTACTAGCGCCGTTGGGTCCACAATCCGCTCCGTCGCTGTCGGCGGGAGCCGGCCGGTCAGTGCATGATACAGCGTCGCCCCCAGCCCGTAAACGTCGGCGCGGACGTCGGTGTAACCACTCCCGGCCTGGGCATCATATTGCTCTGGCGGGGCATACTGGGGCGTGCCCATGCCCCGCATCGCCGTCCGCGTGCGCGGGTCGCGCGGGTTCCACAGTTTCACCAGCCCGAAGTCCACGAGCACCGCCCGCTCATTGCAGATGATCACGTTGTGCGGCTTCACGTCTCGATGGATCACGCCCTGGGCATGGCAGTATGCCAGTGCGTCCAGCAACTGATCTGCCCAGATCAGTACCTCCTGCTCGGGCAGCGCTCCTTGCCGTTCGATGCGCTGTGCCAGACTTTCTCCCTCGATGAACCGCATCACCAGATAGACACTGCCCCCCTCCTCAAAGAAATCGGTAACGTTCACCAGGTGGGGATGGTTGAGTCGTGCCAGGACGGCGGCCTCCCGCTGGAACTGCTGGCGCAGTTGGGCCAACGTGTCAGGGTCGAGATCTGGTTGTGGGAGCATCTCCTTGATAGCGACGGGGATGTTCAGGTGAAGGTGCAGGGCCTGGTAGATTGTCCCCATCCCGCCCTTGCTCAGGAAGGAGACGATGCGATATCGGCCTTGTAGGATTTCTCCGGTCGCATGTACCATCCGTCACTCCTGGTTGCTCGGGTTTCACGTTGCTCGTGCTATGGCCCGCGAGTTTGATGTGAGGCAGCGTATGGGACCAGCGGTGTACACAACAGTGTGTCTCAGGTGGGGAGACCGTACTATTGACTATGATTATACAACACAACTCGTTTTCTTGTCAAGAGAATTTGATCAAAACCATTTGGCCATAGGGCAATTCGTGGGTAGAGTAGGGCTGGACAAACTGTCCTGTTGGTGGCATAATCCGCCCGGTGGTAGGCCAGATCTCTGTGCACCGGAGTGTGATGATGCCTGAACAGGAATACGACGTGGTGATCGTGGGGGCAGGGCCGGCAGGTATCTTTGCGGCGCTCGAATTGAGCCGCCGCCCGGGCCTTCGTGTAGCGATCTTCGATAAGGGGCCGCCCATTGAGAAGCGGCGCTGTCCCGCGCGGGAGGGGCAGGGGTGCACCCACTGCCAGCCCTGTTCGATTATGACCGGCTGGGGAGGGGCGGGAGCATTCAGCGACGGCAAACTGACCCTCTCTCCGGCCTCCGGCGGGCACCTGGGCGAGGTGCTGGGTGACGAACAGACCCAGGCCCTGATTGACGAGGTAGACCGCGTGTACGTGGCCTACGGTGCCAACCCGGTCGTCTACGGCGGGCGCACCGACGAGTTCGAGGTCCTGGAAAGACAGGCCACGCTGGCCGGCTTACGCCTCGTCTCGGTTCCCATCCGCCACATTGGCACAGAGTGCAGCGCCGAGATCATGGCGCGCATGTACGCCGACCTGGTGGAACGAGGGGTCCACGTGGAGATGCGTACACCGGTGGCGAGGATCA
>Ga0315294_10004384_pt1 | contig 15389 bp, 13 predicted proteins | sample YL17G13_40_MG_FD_203626 | JGI IMG/M metagenome (GOLD analysis project Ga0315294, IMG submission 203626) | Sediment microbial communities from Yellowstone Lake, YNP, Wyoming, USA - YL17G13_40 | ecosystem: Environmental > Aquatic > Freshwater > Lake > Sediment | place: USA: Wyoming | collected... | reverse complement strand
CTGACCGGTATGTACAGGTCGGTCACCCCTGTGTTCGCGCCGCTTGGAACATTGTTTGAGACCCTTGCGCTGGTCTTTTCTGACGCGATCATCTCCTCGCTGATGGAGGCAAAAAAGGCAGAGGTGTCCGAGCTGCAGCGCCGGCTTACCAACGTGGAGTAGAAGCGATTTTTCATCGGGTTTATTCCCCGTTTTTCCTTGCATGTTCCATCGTGGAGGGATCTGATCAAAAATATTTGTAAGATCAGCATGTTTTTAGTCTGAATACGACCAAGGAAAAAAAACGATAACTGGATTTGGTCCTTCCCTGCTAATTAAAGAGATGTTCTGCTGTATTTTCTTTACAGGACTATGATTGCCAGACAATCTCGTACAATAATCTATTTCCTCACGCTGGTTAGCCTGTTGATTGCCATCGCTCCGGTCACTGCCCTCGTCATCGTCGCAGGTGAACCGCCACCAGAATTGCACACTATCGCTGAGGGGGACCCGGTGACGGTATCGACAACCGATGGTCGTTCGATATCGATGCCTCCGGCTTCAAACCCGATGAGTATATTGTCCGGAGGTCTGCAGCACACCAGGATGTAACAAGCTCTGCAACCTTCATTATTGTCCCGCCGATGGTGCAGTCACCTACTCCGACAACAATTGTCGTGACTCCGGTAGCATTTCCCACAACGATTGCACCATATACCTCAGAAAATATGCCGACAACGAAGGCGACTCCTCTCCCGTTCTGGCTCACGATCACCGGGATCGCCATCACTGGTACAATAATCCGGACCAAATGCAGGACAAACTATAAAACAAAATCCACACCAGTCTCAACCGGGTGAAATGCCGTGGACCAGCCGACCGTGCTCGAAGTGAATGATCTGGGGTGGGAGAACGCAGTGGAAAAGGGGACAAAGCCGGTAGTGGTTATGTTCTATTCCCCTACATGTGCCTTCTGCCACCAGATGGAACCGTACTTCAGAACCTATGCAACGGAATACCATGATCGCGTGATATTTGTTCGCCTCGACATCACAACCAACCTGTGGACTGCAGAACGATACGGAGTGAAGAGCACCCCGACATTCAAATTCTTCTGTGACGGAAAACCCGTACAGGAGATGGTCGGGGCGGTCTATCCTGCACTCCTGAAAAGGGCTGTCGATGAAGTGCTCATCCACGGCAAAGAATGTGCCAGAAATTCCACGGCAATCGACTACGAGATAACCGGCTATGGATAGCTAAAAAAAGTCTCTGTTTCTTGTATCTAGAAACGCCTGCTGCACCCGCACTGCACCGCGGCGTCCTTTACTGCACGGGCAACCTGCTTTGTAACTTCCTTGTCCAGGATATTGGGGAGGATGCGATCACGGGTCGGTTTCTGGAGGTATCCTGCAATTGCATGTGCCGCTGCAACCTTCATTTCATCAGTGATCCTGGTTGCATGAGCGTCGAGAGCCCCGCGGAATATACCGGGAAAAGCAAGCACGTTGTTGATCTGGTTGGGGAAATCACTGCGTCCGGTCCCGACAACTGCGGCTCCAGCGTGTTTTGCCACATCCGGCATAATTTCCGGAACCGGGTTTGCCATTGCAAAGACTATTGCGTCCCTGCTCATCGAGCGTACCATCTCTTCGGTCACGATTCCCGGTGCTGAAACACCAATAAATACATCCGCACCGGTCATCGCGTCTGCAAGTGTTCCGTCAAGCGCCACGCGGTTGGTCTCTTCGCCGAGAATGAACTTGTACTTGTTTTTATACAATCCATCCCGGCCCCGGAAAATTGTCCCCTTTGTATCGCAGACGATAATCTCGTTGACCATGGTACAGAAATCCGGATTATACCCAATGCACTTGAGTAACCGGGCAATTGCATACCCGGCAGCCCCTGCCCCGCTTATCACAATATTGAGGTCCTCGTACCTTTTTTCAGTGACCTTGCACGCATTGATAAGGGCTGCAAGGACGACAACGGCCGTTCCATGCTGGTCATCGTGCATGACGGGGATTCCGATATCCTGCAGGGCATCTTCCACCTCAAAACATTTCGGCGCAGCGATATCCTCGAGATTGATTCCCCCGAACACCGGGGCAATATTTTTCACCTGATCCACAAAATCCGTTTCATAACTTTCAAAACAGATGGGAAACGCATCAACTCCGGCAAATTCCTTGAAAAGGATCGCTTTACCTTCCATCACCGGTATGGCTGCGTAACCGCCGATATTACCGAATCCAAGCACCGCCGAACCATCAGTAACAATGGCAATTGTATTCGCTTTCAGTGTGTATTTATACGCGAGATTTTTGTCGTTTGCTATCTGACGGCACACTTCTGCTACACCGGGAGTATAAGCGCGGGTAAGATCAGTTTTTGTCTTGAGCGGGACTTTGGAACGGATCTCCAGTTTGCCATGATAAGCCTCATGAAGTGCGAGCGCATCTCTGTAAATCTCTTCGCTTGGCTCAAACAGCATGGCCGATGCCCCTAATATCACGTGAAGGAAGGGGTGAGCAATGAATTTTGTTATCTGGAATTAATAGCCGGGCTGTAAAAGAGAGAGAACGATCGGACAGCATCTCAGTTCGCCACCCCCAGATTCCAAAAAAGGGTGCGGCCTCCTTGACAAACTGCTGGCATGACCTTTATTTAAGAATTTTTTGAGAGTGAAAAGAGTAGATTCCTCCAAACTGACGCCCCGGCCGGGATTTGAACCCGGGTCAAAAGCTCCGGAGGCTTCTAGGATGTCCACTACCCTACCGGGGCGAGAATACCGCGGTCAGTTCGGCTATGGAACGGTAACGATCCGATACACGGATTTTACGGCAGGCACCACATGCAATCCGTACCCGCTGATACGTACTGACTAACGGTTTCATATCAATAAGATTTCATACAATAATAAATCTCTCGATACGTCCTGCCTGATATGCCTGCCGTCCCGCACAACATTCTCAGTTTTTTTGTCTCTTGTTGATAATAGATGGATTCCGGTTTATCTTATATCGGGTCCACATTGTCAGATTTACAACCGGGGCAGACCGATTTTTTTCCTGTGCTTTTATAGACTTTGCCGCAATTATTGCACTGGTATTTTATCCATTTGAGTTCCTCGATATCCAGATTCAAGGCGCCGCCAACCGAACACATCCAAACCACCCCCATAAGAGAGATAACAAAATTACTATTAAAACATTCTTCTTTTCAGGAATCCGGTCTGTACTTTTCCTGGAACAATGAACAGAAATCTGGACTTCGAGCCATAATTCCCCACCGCTATATATAGGTACAATTTCATGGCCGATGCGAGGTGCGATGACCTCCGGCAGATTATTGTTCCTGACAAACGAGTATGATTATAAAAGCCACAGAAAAGGAACATATATTAAGGAGATTTTATGGATCTGGTTTTTCACCGGGAAATGCACCTAAAGAATGGCGTTCACACAATCTCGGTTGAAAAAGAAGATTTATCCCACCTCTATCCCGGTATGATTCGTTTTATGGTTCTGGCACTTCGCGGTGAACAAACCGTTGCCAGGTTCTGTACGAATACCTACGAGTATTCACCGACCGTCCCGCTCAGGGCAGAGCAGATCGCATTGGAAAGAGCACACGAATGGGAAGAAGATCTGTCAGAAGATACCCAGAAATTTTTATTGTCACACAAGATCCACCAAAGACAGCGATCCTCGCTTCCACCGACCGATATTGCAATTATTCAGGGCAGCCCCCGGGGTGGCGGAAACTGCAGCATCCTTGCTGCATGGGTGAAAACGGTTGCGGAGGAACACAACAAGACGGCCCGGATCATTTATCCTCACGACCTCAATATCAAATCCTGCATTGGTTGCTACCAGTGCTACAATACGGGGACCTGCACATTTGATGATGAGATGCGGGAGGTCATCGATACAATCCGGGATGCATCGGTACTGGTGATCTGCAGTCCGGTGTATACCAACACTGTTCCGGGAGGTTTGAAGCTCCTCATTGATCGCTGCCAGGCATACCATGCAGAACTGAGTCTCACCGGGCAGGGTGAACAGGGAAAAAAAGGGCTCACATTGTCAGTCGCCGGAAGAAAGGGCAGGTCTCATTTTACCTGTGTCACCAGCGTTACCAGAGCGTTTTTTAAAAATCTCGGGATCAGACAATCCGGAGAGATTCTGATCGATGGCATGGATGAGATTCAGGATATTACGAGTATCCCCGGTCTCGTTGAGCGGGTCAGGGCAATCGTACAGGACTGTTTCTAATAGCGTACCTGTAATAGAAAAAACCCGCGCAAAACCGGAACTGTCTTATTAAAAAAAACCAGCTCTGAGCAGAAGAGGATGATTTGACCAGATAAAAATGTATTATCCATTTTTAATGCGGTACAGGTGCCAGATCTTGCATGCGCCTTCATGGCTTACCATGCACGGACCCACCGGGCTCCGTGGGGAACAGATCCTGCCAAACAGTTTGCAGTCCGAAGGCTGTGAGATACCCCGTAGTACTTTATCACAGATACAGGCAGAATGCTTGCCCACATGTTTGAATACAATCCCGAATTTCTTTTGTGCATCATACTGCTCGAACTCTTTTTTTAGTATGAGCCCTGATTTCGGAATGACCGGGAAGCCGCGCCATTCAACATCCGATAGTTCGAAAACATCAAACATTAATTTTTTCGCCTTCATATTGCCTTCGCGGGTGACGGCCCGGGGATATGCATTGTCCACCCGGTGCGTGCCTTCACGAACCTGCCGCACCAGCATGACGAGCCCGAGCAGGATATCCTCAGGTTCAAAACCCGCCACCACCTGCGGCACCGGGAACTGTTCGTAATCTGCATACCCAGTGACGGTGCAGACATGACCTGGCAACATAAAACCGTTCAGTTTTGCCTCTCCCTGTTCAAGAAGCCACTTCATCGCCGGCGGGACGATCCTATGGCAGGAGAGGATCGAGAAATTGTCCGGAGGACGGGTGAGAATAGTTGCTGCGACGGTCGGTGCGGTGGTTTCAAACCCGACAGAGATAAAAACTACATCCTTGCTGGTTTTTTGTGCAATATCAACTGCCTTATGGACACCCTGCACAACCCTGACATCACCGCCGCTTGACTCAAGCGACCCCTTCGTTCCGGGCACGCGGAGGAGATCCCCGTAGGTGGCGACAATACATCCTTTCTCCACCAGTTCAAGCGCTGCATCAATTTCTCCCTGAGGTGTGATACAGACAGGGCAGCCGGGACCCATCACGATCTTAAGATGTTCGGGAAGGACGGCGCGCAGTCCTGCACGGGCTATTGCCGCCTCATGAGTCCCGCAGATATGCATGAAGGTGAGATCGCGATCAACAAGTCTCCGCAGCGTCGCTGCAATTTCCGTTCCTGCCGTCATGAACGTCTATAGCTATTTACCGCCGCACCACTTAAGTTGTAGGTTATGGATCTGGGATCTGTGGATGCGGCAGTGACGATCCTTATTGGAGCCCTGCTCAGAGTGATATCGCAAAAGTCAAACAGGTCCTGCTCGGGACAGCCCATGATGTGATAAAGATGACAGAGTACCTTCTCGATGGCCCGGCCCTGAAAGAGTTCTTCCTGGAGTTGGGTGAATCGGGATTACAATTCGTTCTCTATGTCTGGGCAAAAAAATTCAGCCTGCCCGATGAAGTCAAAATCGCGATCAATTCCCGGCTTGCCGAACGCTTCGCTGCAGAAGGCATCGTGAATTCGTTTACTCAGGTGGAAGTGAGGTACAAAAAATAAAAAAATCGGCTCTGTAGAAATCATCGGTTTTCATAACGTTCTTGGGGGCTTCGCCCCCGCCACTGCGGCAGCCCCCCTTGCGATACCCGTCGAAAACCGGTTCATCATGGATCTCTGGTATTAATGTGAGATCAGGGATTTCTACAGAGCCAAAAAATCATTCAACTTTGTATTTTGATTCACATCTTCAAACAGGATATGTCCCGATCCGACGGGTATAAGTGTTCCGTTGTGCACCTTTTCATAATGTTTGGGGTCTCCACGTTCTGTCTCCATGACCAGCCGCTTCCTGCAGCCCTGGAACGGATTGCTGCCATCACAGATTTCATCGAGGTGATGGATGAGGGGCTGCATGCCCTTGAAAATGCCGAACCGCTGGAGAACTACTCCGCACGCTTCACGATACACTCCCCCTGCCGCGGAACCAATATCGCAAGTCTTCTCGAACCGATCCGCTGTGCAAGCGTGGAGGTGATCGGGCAGTGTTTCTCGGTTGCGGCGACCGTTAATGCCGGTGTTGTTGTCCATCCCGGGTATTTTGCCTGGGCTGAAGAACGTACAAAGGCACAGGACCGGTGTAAAAAATCAATTTCAGAACTCAAACGTCTTTCAGATGAATATAGTGTCCCTTTTTTTATCGAGAATATGGGTAACTGGGATTACTTCCTTCTCAAGACTCCTGATGAAATGTCCTTAATCGGCAATACCTCCTTCGCTCTCGATGTAGGGCATGCCCACCAGAACCGTTGTCTTGACCGGTTCCTCGCCTACCCGGCCGGGCACTTCCATCTCCATGACAACAACGGGAAAGAGGACTTCCACCTTGCTGTCGGGGACGGAACAATCGATTTCATCCCTGTCATGAAGGCGGTAAAAAAGAACGGCGTTGCGCCAATCATCGAAGTTGCCACATTTGACGGTGTTATAAGAAGTATGGAACGGCTGAATGCAATCTGATCAGGACAGCATTTTTTCCCTTGTCCTAGAACGATAGCACTCATACCGGTTCCGCAATGTTTTATAACGATTACTGCCTACGTATCTAGGCAACCTGCCTCAGTGGCTCAGTCGGTAGAGCGTGTCCTTGGTAAGGACAAGGTCGCGAGTTCGATTCTCGCCTGAGGCTTTAATAAATCCAAATACTTAACGTTTTTTTCCTGTCGTCAAATGTTTATGAATAGTAACTCGGTTGTCGTAATAAACACTCTTTGAGATTTTTTTCATTCCGAGGATAGTCTCGTTCTGGCAAAATATGGCAATTCGACCATAATTTCCAGCGGTGGGCATCGGAATTTAGGGGAATATTAAACCATAAATACACTTGCGATAGACTATTGCCCATGAGAGAGCTGAAAAACAGCGTCCGGCAGATTCTCCGGGGGAGGCGGGAATCAATGACTGCCAAAGAGAGAGAGAAAAAGAGCCGGAAGGTCTGCAGCTATGTTCTTGAACTCATAAGGGACCGAGAGACTGTGATGGTCTATTCCTCAAAGGAATTGGAAGTGAATACCGTTCCGATTATTACAACCCTTTTTAAACGCAACAACCCGGTGGTTGTCCCGATTATCGTGAAGCAGGATGTCAGCCTTCGGCTGTCATATCTCAGCGACCTGTCAGTGCTTGTCCCAAGTACATTCGGAGTTCCAGAACCGATAGGAAACGAGATCCCTGCCGCTGCCGGAGACGTTGATACAATCATCCTGCCGATGCTCGGTTTTGACAGGTATGGAGGGAGGCTTGGGTATGGAGCCGGTTATTATGACAGGTTTTTAGCGAAAAACCAAAGAATCCGGAAGATCGGGATCGCGTTTGGCTGTCAGGAGGCAGAACAACTGCCGGTTGATGAGAACGATATCCATATGAACTGCATCGTGACCGAAGATGGAATTGTATATTCGGACGGGATGTGCTGAACCATGGAGATGAACGGTGCAAAAATACTTGACACATTTGCCGAGGCATTTCCGGTCTGGATCTCGCGCGTGATTATCACCGCATCAACAAAAGAATGGGCTCAGAAGGCTGCGGTTGTTGCAACAGGGTTTGCGACATCGAAGATCGGGTGCCCCTGTGAAGCAGGGATCGAAGGTCATCTCGTGCCTGATGAGACACCTGATGGAAGGCCGGGGGTTTCAATCCTGGTCTGTTCTGAAAAAAAGATGATCAAGGCAAATGTTTCCGGCAGGATTGCCCAGTGCATCCTTCCTGCACCAACCGCTTCGGCATTTGATGGATTTCCAAAAGCTGAATCAAGGTTCTTTGTAAAAATGCATTATTTTGGGGACGGGTATGAGGAACGGTGCACGATCGGGGACAGGAACTGCTGGAAGATCCCGGTTATGCAGGGTCACTATGTAGGGGAGGAACGGTTCGGGACGGTGAAAGGGATAGCCGGGGGTAACTTCCTTGTTATGGGAAAAGACCAGCGATCTGCACTTGCCGGTGCTGAGGCGGCAGCTGACACCATTGCAGGAATGAAAGGTGTCATTACAGGTTTTGCAGGGGGTATTGTGGCAAGCGGGTCCAAAGTGGGGTGCCAAAACTACCGTTTCCCGATGCCTGCAAGCACAAACCATCACTTTTGCCCTACCCTCAAAGGAAAAATCCGCGATTCCCAGGTACCTGACGGAGTAAACGCAGTGTATGAAATTGTCGTCAATGGTATTGACGAAACAGCGGTTAGCAACGCGATGAGGGCAGGTATCGGGGCTGCAACCGGAACGGGTACTGTCATGTATATCGGGGCAACTAATTTTGGGGGAAAACTTGGACAGTACCGGTTGTACCTCCATGAGCTTTTCCGATGACACGCAGGGAATTTTCGTACTGGCCTTTTTATGCAACCCGAACGTGAACTATGAAGTCCGTGGCAGGTTGGAGAACCTGCCCGCTCCAGAAGATATCATATCCGGTCCGAAACCTGCCCCATCTGTCCCCGAACAAGAAGACAGGAAAACGGCCATGACGAAGCAGCAATCCGAAAGATCCCAATGAGCTCTATAAAAATATTATTCTTTAATGCCGGTAGTACATTACCATACCAGAAAGGGTATATCCGTTTTTGGAAAATGTATAAGAATACAACGTAAACGCAGTCAGGACACCATGGCAATCAAATACCATTACGGAGAATCCGACGTATGAGCAGGACAGAGGCGGAACATCTGTTGCGCCGGGGCATTGAACTCTACGATCTTGGCAGGTTTGCTGAAGCAATCATTACCTTTGATAAAGCGCTTGAGGCATTCCCGAAACTGGCCAAGGCCCATTATTTTAAAGGCATTGCCCTTTATGATCTTGGGAAATTTAACGACGCCATCGGATCGTATGAACAGGCAATCCGCATCGATCCTTCGGACACGAATGCGTGGTACAATAAAGCAGCGACCCTTGCTCAGCTTGGACGAACAAAGGAGGCTCTGGAAGCATGTGAACAGCTCCTTTCGATACGATCCGAGAATGCCGAGGGATGGATCCTCAAAGGTATCTCTCTCTATGAACTGGGGCGTTATAAAGAGGCAATTTCCGCATACGATCGTGCACTTTCCATCGATCCGCGGCATGCCAAAGTGTACTACAACAAGGGTATCGCACTTGCAGACCTCGGCCGGCACAATGAAGCCATCAATGCATATAACAAAGCAATCGAAATAATTCCGACGTATGCAAAAGCGTTCTACAATAAAGGCACGTCACTGTATGAGATCGGGATGTACGATGATGCCCTGACAGCGTTTGAACGCGTGCTTGTGCTCGATCCTGCGGATATCTGGATCTGGTATTTTAAAAGTTTGATTTTTGTTAAACAGGAACGATATGCAAAAGCAGCTGATGCCTCAGAAAGGTTCCTCACCCAGGAACCGGAACATGCGGATATCTGGGTTATAAGGGGAATTTCCCTTTTCAAAATGGGACAGCCGGATGAGGCAGTACCGGCATTTGACCGGGCTCTTGAACTGGCTCCCAATCACGCTGAAGCCTGGCTGTACAAAGGTCTGGTTAATAATGAACTCCATCACTTCAAGGAGTCGATTGCCTCCCTGAATAAGGCCGTTGAGATCAGCCCGGCAAACCCGCAGGTCTATTATCAGCGTGGACTCGCCCACCTGAATCTGAAAGAATTCCCAGAATCAGCTGAAGACTTTGATCGCGCTCTTGCATTTGATGCGGAAAATCCAGATATCCTCCTGCACAAAGGGATCGTCTGTATTCAGCTCCACCGGTATGAGGACAGTCTTGAATCCTTAAATCAGGCACTTAAAACAAAACCGACACTGATCAAGGCGCTTTACCTCAAAGGAATTGCGCTGACAAAACTTGGAAGGCACAAGGAGGCAATTGAAGCGTTTGAAAATACTTTAGTCAAGGACACAGGTTGCGCCGCTGCCGCGTACCGTCAGGGAGTATGTTATGCTAATCTCGGGCAGTTTTCCGATGCTATTGTTGCCTTTGACAGAGCAGTCCGGATCAACCCCTCATATGCAATTGCCCTGTATCATAAGGGATTTGCACTTGCACGGCTTGGTAAATACGAGGAGGCGATCGTTGAATATGAACGGACAATAGCGCTTGATCCGGACTATGCCCCCGCACTCCACCAGAAGGGCACAATCCTTGTGAAACTGAACCGGTATTCGGATGCAATCACTGCATTCGACAGATGCATTGAAATTAAACCGGGTTTTGCACAGGCCTATTTTGATAAAGGGATAGTTCTGATGAAAATAGACAGGTATAAGGATGCCATTTCAGCATTTGATTCGGCACTATCCCTCAATAAAAATTATGTCAATGCCCATTTCAACCGGGGACTTGCCCTCTTCCACCTCAATGAATTCAAAGAAGCAATCCATGCTTTTGACTCTACCCTTGAGATCGATTCCTCATTCGAACCCGCTCTGATGAATAAAGGCCGGACTCTTATTCAGATGGAGAGGCATTCAGACGCCGTTGCGGTGTATGAAAAATTGCTCGCCATAAATCCCCACAACCCTGCCGCCCTCTATGAAAAAGGTGTGGCGCTGACAAAACTCGGGCGGTCGGAAGAAGCCGTTGTTGCGCTCGATGCAGCACTTGAACAGAATCCCGCCCTTACTGATGGCTGGCTGCATAAAGGCATTGCACTTTCAGAACAGGGCTTGCACGAAGAAGCAATTGCCGCATTTGACAAAGTGAGCCGGATCAACCCTTCTCTTAACGAAGCCTCCACCCGCAAAGGTATGTCCCTAATAAGTCTCAGCAGGTTTGAGGAGGCGATAGAAGAGTTCAACAACTCCCTTGAGATCAACCCGGATGATGCATTTTCCTGGTATTTTAAGGGGATATCCCTTGTACGGCTGGAACGGTTTGAAGAGGCAATCCGGGCATTCGACAGGGCAATCGAAAATGACAGGAGATGTGCACGTGCCTATTACGAAAAGGGCAATGCACTTACACACCTGAGCAGGCAACTGGAAGCGATAATTGCATATGACAAAGTATTGGAAATCGAACCGTCATATGGACAGGCACATTACCAGAAAGGGGTCGCCCTTGCCCAGAAAGAACGGTATGATGAAGCAATAACAGCGTTTGAGAATACACTAGCAATTGACCCGAAAAATGCCCTGGCTTATTATTATCTGGGTATCTCGCTTGCAGGGCGCGACCGTTACGATGATGCTATTGTGGCTTTTGAACAGAGTATCTCAATAAATCCTGGTGAATCATCAGCCTATTACTACAAAGGCATAGCACACATCCAGTGCGGGCAATTTGGCGATGCTATCAATGCATTTGAGACAACAATCAAGTTCGAACCATCCAACGCGATGGCATATTATTATGAAGGCATTGCCTTCATCGAAACAAAAAAATTCGAAAAAGCAGTCGACGCTTTTTCAAAATCAGTCGATCTCGACCCTTCATATTCAGATGGCTGGATGCATCGGGGTATCGCCCTTTATCAGATTCAGCAGTATGAAGAAGCGATTGCCTCGGTTGACCGGAGTTTATCCACACATCCATCATCAGTTGAAGCGCTGATGTGTCGCGGAAATGCGCTCACGAAAATTTTTAGGTTTTCTGAAGCTGCTGACGCATTTGAAAAAGTGCTCTCGCTTAACCCCATGATGGTTGATGCATGGATGCAAAAAGGCAACGCCCTGTATAAGATGGGGAGAAAACAGGATGCCCTTCTTGCCTACTTAAAAGCACTGGAAGTGGATCCTTCCCGGGCTGACAGCTGGGCATGGAAGGGACATGCCCTTTATGATATCGGAAGACTACAGGATGCGCTCAATTCGTACAATAAGGCTCTTGACCTTAATCCTTCCCTTCAGGATATCTGGATGCACAGAGGGGACATTCTGAATGAGCTGGGAAAAACAAAGGAGGCGATCGGCTCCTACCAGAAATCATTGAACATTGACCCCACTCAGATTGATGGCTGGATCAAAAAAGGCAAAGCATTGCTGGATCTGGGCAGGTATCAGGATTCCATAGATGCTCTTGACAACGCAGTCGCGCTCGATCAGCATAGTATTGAAGCATTCTATCATAAAGGTCTGGCTCTTGAAAAGATCAACCGGAACGATGAAGCGATCATGGTCTTTGACCTCCTGCTGGAGATCAACCCTGAATTCAATGACGCGCAATATCATAAAGGAATCATCCATGCAAAACTGGGCAACCATACTGATGCAATCAATTCCTTTGAACGTATTATCCAGCTGAATCCCGCCTTTGCACCTGCATGGTACCAGAAAGGCCGATCACTGCTCGAAACCCGCAGGTATCAGGATGCACTTGATTCGTTCGACAGAACCCTTGCAATCGAACCTGCATATACCGAAGTCCATTATTTCCGAGGGCTTTCCCTCGTTAAGCTGGGAAGGTATTCCGAAGCAATTGATGCATTCGATTCGAACCTGTCAAAAGATACAACGAATGCTCAGGGATTTTTTTACAAAGGAGTTGCACTTTCAAAGATCCATCAGTTTGAGGAAGCGCTTGCAGCGTTTGACCGGGCACTAATGTATGATCCAAAAAATCCTCTTGCCCACTATCAGCGCGGCAAGGTGCTGACAGAACTTGAGAGGCACAGAGACGCGATCGAAGCATTCGAACAGACACTTGCACTCAAACCAAAATACAGCGATGCGCGCCTGCGCAAGGGTATCGCACTTTATCAGCTTAAAAGGTTCGATGAAGCTGTCCGAGAATTTGACACGGTCATTTCGGAAAATCCCCATAATTTCCATGCCTTTTATTACAAGGGGCGGTCATTGTTCGATCTCGGTATGTATGCTGACGCACTTGATGCTTATGATCATGTGATCGAGTTTGATCCCCAGTCCTCCGACATATTTTATCATAAAGGTCTTGCCTTGTCAGCTCTCGTGCGGTTTGATGAAGCAATAATTTCATTTGACCATGCGATCGGACTTGACCCGAATCTCGGTCTCGCACATTTCCACCGCGGTGTCGCGCTCGCCCGGAAAGGGAGCCATGAGAATGCACTGGCTGCATTCACACGAGCAACGGCACTTATGCCAAAATATGCACCGTCATTTTACGAGAAAGGCCTTGCGCAGATAATACTTGGATTATTCAATGATGCCACGGAATCATTTGACCAAGCTCTGGAGCTTGATAATGGTCTGGCAGAAGTGGCACTTCACAAAGGGCTTGCTCTTAAGGAACTCGGGCGTTATGAGGATTCATTGCTTGCATTTGAACAGGCAATCGCGATCAATCACGGATATGCGCTTGCATGGTATCATAAAGGAACCTCTCTCGCTGCACTGGTCCGGGAGGAAGAGGCGATCAAGTCATTCAATATTTCCATCGGCTATGATGACACCAACCCACAGACATATTATGACAGGGGTATCGCTCAGATCGCATGTAATCAATACTCTGAAGCGATAGAATCGTTTGACAAGGTCCTCGAATTCATTCCCAATTATGCACCAGCATTTTTTCACAAGGGACTTGCACTCGCAGAAAGCGGCTTGCAAGAAGAATCAGTACTTGCCTTTAATATCGCTCTTGAACTTAACCCCAAAGATCCTGAAGTATACTTCAAAAAGGGCATGGCACTGGCAAAAATTGATGATTATCATGGTGCAATTGAAGCGTTTGATGCGTCACTTGCACTCAATCCGGATAACAGAGAAATACTTTTCCAGAAAGGTCTGTCTCTCGCTGAGCTTGGGAGGCATGATGAAGCAGTAAATTTGTTTGACAGGATACTGCAGATTGAACCACGCAATACCGATGCCCACTATCATCGTGGACAGTCACTTGCAGAACTTGGATCTTTTGCCGATGCAATCGACGCCCTCTCCAGTACCCTCGAAAGCAATCCCAGACTGGCAAATGCATGGGTAATTAAAGGCATCTGCCTCTTCTCTCTTGAAAGGCATCAGGACGCCCTGCTTGCTTATTCAAGGGCATTGGATATAGAATCAGACAACCCTCACACATGGCATTACAAGGGCAGGGCGCTCCTTGCACTCGGGAACAATTCCGAAGCCATTGCTGCGTTCGAGCACGCAATTTCTCTGCAACCCGAATTTGGAGAGGCACAGTATTACCTCGGAATTGCCCTTTTCCGACTTGAAAAATTTGATGATGCGCTCGCAGCCTTTGAACAGACGATCACTCTCATCCCGGATTACAACGATGCTTATCTTCAAATAGGGAGATGTTTCACCGCAAAGAAGAGTTATGAAGACGCGGTACACTATTTTGACCGGGTCCTAGTTACAGATTCCAGCAATGTTATTGCATTGTACGGGAAAGCCCGGGCACTGGACCAGCTGGGAGCAAACGATCAAGCGGTATCTGCCTACACGAGGGTAATAAAAACTCAACCGACATGTGACAGTGCCTATTATAACAAGGGTGTTGTCCTTGCACGGACAGGAAGACATGCTCCTGCCATCAATGCATTCCGGCAGGCACTTGAGGTCAATCCTTCATTTACTAAGGCATGGTTGGAGCAGGGACGATCCCTGTTTGCACTCTCCCGGTATGAGGAAGCCCTTTCATCGTTTAACAGTGCGCTGGAGATTGAACCCGCCCATGCCGAATCCTTTGTCCAGAAAGGACGGGCACTTGTTCATCTTGAGCGGTTTGAGGAAGCGATAGCTGCGTTTGACCTTGCCCTTGCATCCCTCCCCGCCAACATATCCGCGCTCTACGGGAAAGGACAGGCGCTCGCACAACTAGGGAAATATCCTGACGCAATTACTGCTTTCGATGATACAATAAAGGTGAATCCTGATTGTATACCCGCGTATTTCCACAAAGGTACAGTCCTGTCAGAGATCAGGGAATACCAATCCGCAATAGGAGCACTCGATCAGGCACTATCACGTAAACCTGACGATGCTTATATCCTCTATGCAAAAGGCGTCGCTCTCACGCATCTGAATCGGTTTGAAGAAGCGATCTCATCATTCGATGCTGCAATAACACACAACCCGCATATGGCACATGCCTGGTATGATCGCGGCACTGCGTTTGCTGAAACAGGCAATGACGAAGAAGCACTCTCATCCTATGACCACGCGATAGCAATCAATCCGAATTATGCAAGCGCTTACTATGATATGGGGCTTGTTCTCAAGCGCATGTCCCG
>Ga0315294_10004382_pt1 | contig 15392 bp, 14 predicted proteins | sample YL17G13_40_MG_FD_203626 | JGI IMG/M metagenome (GOLD analysis project Ga0315294, IMG submission 203626) | Sediment microbial communities from Yellowstone Lake, YNP, Wyoming, USA - YL17G13_40 | ecosystem: Environmental > Aquatic > Freshwater > Lake > Sediment | place: USA: Wyoming | collected... | reverse complement strand
CCAACGCCGTCTGTCGGGCGGCTCGCAGAACCAGGCTCTGGCGGCAATCCTGTTCCTCTATCGCGATGTGCTCGAGCAGGATATCCAGTTCAAGCTCGCGCCTCTCCGAGCACATCGGACGAAGCGCCTGCCAACAGTCCTGACGCGGACGGAAGTCGAAGCACTCCTCAACCTCCTTGAAGGACGCGAGCAGCTGATCGCCAAGCTGCTCTATGACAGCGGAATGAGAGTTGGGGAGTGCCTGTCACTCCGAGTGAAGGACCTGGATTTCGGCCATCTTCAGATCCTTGTGCGGGATGCCAAAGGAGCCAAGGATCGCCGGACCATCCTGCCGGCAACCCTCGTGGGGCCACTTCAGGAGCACCTTGTCCGGGTCAGGAACGTGCATGGGCTGGACTTGAGGCGAGGCTTAGGCGCAGTCGGTCTTCCCGAAGCGCTTGACCGCAAGTACCCGGCGGCTGCCCATGAGTGGATGTGGCAGTATGTGTTCCCCGGCTCCCGGTCACATCGAGGGACTTCAGCCGACGTACCGAACCGCTATCCCCTCCACCGGAGTGTGATCCAGCGAGCAGTTCGCGATGCCGCCAGAAGGGCTGGCATTGCGAAGCTCGTCTCGCCTCACACGCTCCGGCACTCGTTCGCAACCCATATGCTGGAGGCAGGGTTCGACATCCGGACGGTCCAGGAACTCCTCGGTCACAAGGATGTCAAGACAACGATGGTATACACGCACACCGCCTTCCGCAGCGGACGGACAATCCAGAGCTCGTTGGACTTCGGAAGCTCAACGGCAATGCCCCAGGGGGGGCAAGGGCTCTTCGCAGGTGATCATACTGTGAGGACGCGGCAAGAGATCTCTCAGGATGGCACCCGGGGTTGAGCCGTCCCCAGTTCCTGCACTCTCGGCCACATCATGCTTGAATCCAGTCTAGGGACGGTGCGGCGGCGTGTAGATCCTTTGCGCAGGCACGGCATCCCCTGGCCACATTGTGCTTTGCGCCCCGGCTGGCCGCTCGCTTGAAGCATAACTTGGCCGTGAGTGCATTGAAGCAAGAAAAGCGGCCGTTCCGGCCATTCTATGCTTCAAGTCACAAGGTGTGGCGGACGCCCGGATAGTTCCCCCACGGGCCGCGCATGTCCCGTTTGGGTGTCGTCTGTGTCCCGCTTGTAAGCCCCTGAACTCCCTAGAATGAGATTGGACAAACCGAGCCATGTGGCGGATGGGTGCCGCCCAGGATGGGGGCTTCGATGCTGCCGGAACCCAGTGTTGCGTGTCCGCGTGGCCACCTGACCTGCACCCTGGAGCAGGGGGCTACTCAGGGAATGCGCTGCCGGGTGTGCGGCGCAACGCTGGAAAGGGCCGATGAGCAGTGGCTCACGCCCGACCGTAAGAACAGCCTCGAGCCGGCGCTGGCTTGGACCCCGTGCCTGGAGCACAAGGTGGCCGAGCTGCACCTGCCAGCCCACAGCGAGGTGGATGAGGAGGCGGTAGGGCAGTTCATCGCCACGCTACCGTTGCCGATCTCGCTGGAGCTGTTTGGAGCCGACGACCGCCGCGTGATGCTCGTTCGGGGGCAGGAAAGCAGTCTGAGGTTCATCGCTGGCAAGATCCAGACGCACTGGCCAAGCGCGATGCTGCGAATCCTGGACGAGGATCCAGTCAACCCCGATCTCAGCGCAAGCAACGGGAGCACACGCTTCGAGTTCGCCTTCCGGCTTGCGAAGAAGGAGTATCTCCCGATCCGGACATGGTTGTCCTTTCTGCGTGGGGATCCCGTGCACGGGCTGCTGGCAACTCTGCTTGGGTTGCAGCCGAACGAGAAGCTGTGGCTGCAAGTGCTCCTGGTGCGAAGAGGCGTTCCAGCCTGGCTGGCCGACGTCCAGCGCCGGCTCAAGATGGAGGAGCAGCGCGGCTTCATGGTCAGCGAGGGTGGGAAGATCGCCACCCAGACGCCGACGTTCGCCCATATCCCGGTGCCGGAGGCGATGTCTTGGGGCAAGGGCCTGATCTACGTGCTCGTCCTCCTGTTCGGTTTCATTGGGATGATGATGGCGACGCAGGGCAAGTGGCTGGCGTTCGGCGGATTGGCACTCGCCGGACTGGTGGGAGCTTCCCTGTGGCTCCGCTTCGCGGGAAGCGATGATGATCCCTGGCGGGGGGCAGATCTGAAGCTGGTACGCGAGAAGGTGGTGAACCAGCACAGCTTCTATCAGGTGGCCATCAGGGCAAGCATGTGGGCGTCCAACCCGGAGCAGGCGCTCAAGCTGGAGCATCGGCTGGAGAGCGCCTTGGCACAGTACGCACAAGCCGGCGGGAACAGCTTCGCTGCGGGGTATGACAGCCTGAAGGGGATGGGGCCATGGCCGATCCAGATGCATGCCGAGAAGGAACATTGGATGTGGCTGGGTCCGGACGAGGTAGCGGGGCTGTGGCATCCGCCGATCGTCAATGAGCAGGTATCCCCAGGGCACCTGCCGGTCCGGGGAGTGGAGATCCGGTCGCCGGACCCCGAGGATGTGCAGGGCTTCTACCAGATTGGGCGGTACTTCACCTCGGATGGGGGAAGCAAGCCTGCGCACATCGCCGCCAAGGCCATGCGGCACAACATCTTCTGCATTGGGAAACCTGGGGCGGGCAAGTCGACTCTCATGCAGCACCTGTGCCTGGCGGGGATGGAGGACGAGGAAAGGCCAGCGATCATCGTCGTGGACCCGCACGGCGACCTGGTCAACCAGATGATGGGCACGATCGATCCTGGAGCGGCCGAGAGGATCCGCATCCTGGATGTGGGTGACATGGAATACACGATGTCGTTCAACCCATTGGACGTCCAGCGGGAAGGCTGGACGGTCGTGCAGGTGGCCAACTCGATCGTGGACATCGGGCGGTCGCTGTGGTCGGACTACTGGGGCCCGCGGATGCAGAACCCTCTGAAGCGGGGCGTGCAGCTCTTGGCGGCGGCGAACGAGATGCGGCCGCAGGACGCCTGTCTGGGGCTATCGCAGCTTGCGGCCGTCCTGAATGCCGACCCGGACGTGCGCAGGCAGTTCATGGCCAACGAGCTGGAAGGGAGCCGGGATCAGACGATGCTGGCTCGGTACTTCCTGGATGACTATGACGCGCTGAGCAAGAACTTCCGGGAGCAGGTGATCCAGCCCGTGCTCTCCAAGGCGTACCGCTTTGAGGAGGATCCGATGCTGGCGCTCTTCAGCTGCCCGCAGTCGAAGCTGGATGTCGGGCAGGTGATTCGGGATCGGAATGTGTTGGTGATCAACACGGGGATGAACAAGTACGGGGCGGAGATCAGCGATTTCGTGGGTTCGCTGATGATCAACGTGGTGCTGATGGAGCTGGTGCGCCAGGGGGAGAAGGTGCCGGGGCACAGGGTGCCGGTGATGGTGGTGATCGACGAGTTCCAGACGTACACAGGAGTTGCCTGGGCGGACTTGATCCAGCAGATGCGCAAGTACGGGGGGCGGATGGTGCTGGGCACGCAGTCTTTGGCAAGCCTGCGCAAGCAGGACCGCAACATCCCGGAGATTGTCCTGAGCGGTGTGTACTCCCTGTTTGCCTTCAACATGAACGGCGAGGATGCGGAGTACATCTCGCGGCTGGAGCTGAGCGGAGAGAAGGGTGGGCCGACGGCGGACACGCTGATCAGCCTCGAGCCGTACAAGGCGTATGTGCGGCTGGAGAGGGAGGACGGCCGGATGAGCCGGCCGTTCTACTTCGAGAGTGCGCCGCCGCCGGAGGTGGATGAACTGCTGGCAGGGCGGGTGAAGGACATGCGGGCGGAGTACAGCTTCCCTTACGAGGTCGCGCACCAGAAGGCGATGGAGATGCTGACCTACTTCGACCGCTACGGGGTCACCGTCGGGACGAGTGGGGCAGGGACAGGCTCGTCGATCGGTCAGGGACCTGTAGGGGCGACGTCCACCCTGGCTGCGGGTGTATTGCTGCCGGCGACGGGGCGGGGAGGTGTGGATGAGGACCTGTTGGAACAAGCGGGGATGCCCTGGAGTGCTGGAGTGGAGAAAGGGAAGGAGACAGAGAAAGAAGAGGTGCCCCACAAGGTCATTCTCGGGAAGGAGATCGTTGACCATGAGTGGGACGGCTTCATGAGCTCGGCCGGAGGGCCGGCGAGGGACGGGGACGAGGCATAGGGCCAGGGTGATGGATCCGCGGGGGGACCTGTGGGCATTTGTGCGCCGCCATCCGTTCGTGAGCCGAGCGACGCTGGACGACCTGCTTGGCCGGACGGCTGTTGATGCGATGCTCGAGGAGAGCCAGAGCTGGCTGACCGCGATCGACGTCAAGGGACGGGGCGTGTGCTATGCGGATCGCCGCGAACCCCTGGGCACATTGATGGACCTTCACCGGGCGGAACTGGCGCGGAAGTACGCGCTGCGGGTGATGGGCAGGGAAGCGGTCGTGGCCAGCGTGGCGCCGGGTTTCGAGGCGGACGGCGAGTTCTTCTGGAAAGACCACTGGTGGCGGATCTGGGTGGATCCGGGGGGTTGCGCGCCCGAGGCGCTGCGCTTTGTGCAGTCGCCGCCGAAGGAGTTCGGTGACGAGGTTCGGGACCTGATCGTGACGCCGGACGCCGGGCGGATGGACAGCCTGGTCCGGCAGGTGGAGATGAGATGGGGCGGGGGAACGAAAGTCCACGTGATGCATCTGGGGGGCAAGCTGTACCGCGTCGCCCGGCCAAGGGGTTTCACGGCGCAGCGAAAGGCATGGAAGCCGTACGGGCCGGACGAATTGGAGGGACACATCCGGGAGCGGCAGCGGGGAAGCCACAAGTGCTCGCTGATGGCGGCCGTCGCCAAGGACATGGACGAGGTGGATTGGGGGCTTCTGGTCGAGGCGGGGAACCTCCCGCTGATGACACGCTATGAGCTGGCCTATCTCCAGACGGGCGAGGTAGGCCGGATGGGAGACCTGCTCAGAAGGCTGGAGGCAATGGAGAGCGCAGGCCTGCTGGAGACCGCCCGATCGCCGGTGGGGAGGGACCAACTGGAGGAGCGCAAGGTCCTGAGCTCCTTGGGGCTGGAGATGCTGGCGTCGCATTGGGGGACGAGCTTGAGCAGCATGATGCGCATGCACCCCTGGCCGCAGGTGGTGGATGGCCGCACGAAGAGACCGACGTATGGGCTGGCCTGGCTCGACAACTTCGGCGAGCACTACCGGATGGTGAGGCAGTTTACGCTGTCGCTGGTGCATGGCGCCCGAAGCGTTTCGAACAGCCTGGGCGAGGTGCACATGCGGGTTGTGACGACGATCGGCAGCCGCCTGATGTACCGGGATCACCGGCGAGGAGGGGCGGAGAGGCAAACCGGCGTGGTGAAGCCGGATGGGCTGGTATGGGCACGGATCGACCAGCGAGGCTGGATGGACGGGGATGCCTCCGGGGCGAAGACGCTGTGTGAGAACACGCTCTGGTTGGAGATCGATCGGGGGACGATCCCGCTGGGCCGGGTGAGAACAAAGATGGATGGCTATGGCGCGATCTGGGAGAGCCTTAGAGCCATGAAGCCGGCGTTGGTGTGGGTGATCGAGGGGACGCCGGCGCGCGAGGCCCAGATCCTGGGGATGATGAGGGAAAGGGGGATCGATGGTTGGACGGTGCTGATGGAGCGGCTGGTTCTGGACGAGGGTGACGCCTGGTGGTTGACGCATGTGCCGGTATCGGGCAATTGGGGGAAGTCGGCGGTGGGGATGAGGCAGGCGGCCGTTGGGGGGATGGCACCGTGGCGGGAGATCTGGAACACAACCAACGGTTTGGGGGTGAAACCCCTGCTCGGGTTTCAACCGTGGCAGAAACGAGAGCTGCGCCGAAGCCCACCTCGAAAGGGCGAGCAGGCATGGATCAGGTACAGGAGTGGTTGAGCGCGGGTGGCAATGGCCGAGAGAAGCATGAGAAGGAAGACAAGGGGGAAGGCGAAACGGAAGCGGACGATGAGATCGTGAAGGGGCTGGTAGACCGTCTCGCCAGAGATAAGGGCGCAGCCGGCGAGGGAGTGTCAGGGGAGGCGAGGCCATGCCGCGACGACGAGGTGGATTTGCCTGGGCTGGATGTGCCGGAGCGTAAGGAGTAGGGAAGCGAGGCGCTGTGGAGGTAGGGGGCAATGGATGACCGCACGCATGAAGAGTTCAAGGCGCAAGATCGAGCACATCTGGACCGGCGATGGCAGGAAGACGTGGCGTGGCTGGAGATGTCGGGCGGCGCCCCGTCACGGGAGAAGCCGCCGATGGGGGTATGGATGGCCAGTTTCGAGAGGAACCCGATGTTGTGGACGGTCGTGGTCCTGGCACTGGGGGGCATTGCGTTCTTCCTGGTGACGCGTTTTCTGTTCTGACGAAATTGGGCGGTGGGCCGGTCGAAGCGCGGGGAAGGGTGAAGGTACGTGGAGATGGGCGGGGGAGAGGTGACCCTTACGCTTGGACCTCCGGAGGGGACGCGGATCGAGTTCGACGCCGGGGTGACGGGGGCGGACTTGGCGGCTGCCGCGGAACACGCTCTCGACAGCCGGACGGCGTGGACCTTGGGGCAGGGGTCCGAGGCCGCGATCGCGGGACGAGGTGAGCGGGGCGTGCTGTGGCTCGTCAGAGTTTCGGGGGGTAGGTTGCCGCTGGTCGAAGAACTTCGGGCGATCGAGCGGTACGAGGCGGGAAGAAGGGGGGAGGGAGGGCTGGCGGGGATTTTCGCCGCGGTGCTCTCGGCAGACAGGGCGCTTGCGGAGGGCAGTCCGCGCGTCGAAGGAGCGCCAGCCTTCTTTGCCCAACTGGCGGAGGAACGGGAACAAGGGCAGGGGGAGACGTGGGGGGCTTCGACTCTGGTGGCAAAGGTCCGCGAATGCATCGACGACGTGATCACAGGGAGAGGCCTGTGCAAACCTGCGGCAGGACCACTGGACAGCGCCAGGTTCTGGCTGATGCTGGGAGAGCAACTCTGGGATCCGATCGTCCGGCAGCGTCTTGCCCCGGTTCACTTGGGAGAAACGACGCGCAGGCTGCTGATCATGCTGGCCGGCGCGTGGATGGACCTGAAGCCGGAGGGCTGGGTATCGGTGCGGGGGACGAACTTCCGCCTGCGCGGAAGCTCAAGGCGCCTGGCCTGGCCGCAGGTGATGGAGTGGGAGGCGGGCGAGGTGGGCCGGAGCGCGCTGAAATACCTCACGGGCTACCAGACGAGCTACGCCTTCGATGGAATCCTGACCGGCCTCTTGGGGATCGACGGAGAGAAGGCGGCCTCTATCCCAGCATCAGTGGCGGCAAGCGAATCAAGGTCGTTGCTCGAGGAGGCTGCGTTGAACTGGACCTGCGATCCGTCCGGCTCGTTTCGGGTCGACCTGCCCGAGCGGACGCCCCTGACGCGCTGGGGCGTGACGAGCCTGCGGGCCTGGATTGTCCCAAGGCAGGGATTGTGGGTGGCGCTGGAGAAGAACGAACAGCCGGGAGCTTCGCTACAGTGGACGGTCCGACCGCCGCATCTTCGGCGGTGGATACTGCACGAGCAGGCGATCCCGGCGATGCATCTGACACTGAGCGCGCTGTGGAGGGACCTGAAGATCGGAGGCAGGGAGGTCATCCTGGCAGATGACGCTTCGAGGACCGGCGAGGCGGCGGAGACCGGGAATGGACTTCGGCTTCACGGGAGGATCCGATGGGGGAGCGAAGACGAGTTGAAGAGGATCCTGCGGGAGGCCTACCCGGTCGAGGAGCACATCCGGGTGCTGTCGCGAGGGAAGAGGGCGTCTCGCAGGGCCTACAGGTTGGCGACCTCACACGGGGTGGTCCTGCGGCCGGGGACGACCTTCGTGTGCCGGCATGAACGCGGCAAGCCCGACGAGAGCGCCGAAGGGGTGCCTCTCAAGGCACGTGGGCTGGCCCGGCTGATCCTGGCAAGCAGGCCAGCGGTTGAGAGGCAATAGGGGTTCTCACGCGATAATCCTTCATATAGGCGTGAACCGGGCAAGCGGCCGGGTGGGGTGAACCTGCCTGATTAGAAGGAAGGGGATCAACATGGGCAGCGGGAAATCGGGCTTGTTCTACGCAGGGAGCGTCGTGGCGGTGGTTGGGCTGGTGATGCTGCTGGTTTCGCGAGCCTCCCTGGGCTTCTATGTCGGCACAGGGGTGACCACCATTGGCGTGGTGTTGACGGGAATGGGGCTGCGCCGGCGGCTGAGGGAGAAGAACCCACTCGTGGGCGACATCGTCCTGATCGGCTCGCTCGTCGCGGCAGTGATACTGGCCGCCGTGGGGTACCTGGTCAAGTAGCCCTCGAGCGGGACCGCGCGGCAGGGTCGAGGCTTGCCGGGGGCGATAGGGAGTGGGGGCCGGAGGCCCCCTGCAGGAGATACGATCTGCAGGATGCCGGCGAATGAGCGGGTCCTGAGATGGGCGTAGACATGGATGATGGGGCGCACCTGATTCTGAAGGTAGACGGGCGGGTCATCGCGAGCAATGTGATCTTCTGCAGCTCGACTGCCTCCAGGCGCGAGGGAATGCTCGGCCTGGATGAACTGAGACGCGGAGAGGGCATCTTGATGGCGATGCCCAAATCGCGGCGGGGCAAGAAGGGACTGGTGACCTCGATCCACATGCTGGGCATGCGCTTCCCGATCTGCGCAGCCTGGCTGGACGAGCAGGGCAAGGTGGTGCACTCGACGGTGGCGACACCACGCGGGCTGTACTTCAGCTCGCCGGAGCCGGCGTGGCACGTGCTAGAGGCGCATCCGGACTTGATCGGTGTGTTGAAGTGTGGCGTGGTGGTGACCTGGGAAGAGGGTTCGGCGGACTGAGGGAAGGTACGCGGGATGGTGAAGGGGGCGCAGGGGAAGCTCCAGCTGCAGCTGGAGGACATGTGGGATTGGGCATACTGCCCGATGCGGGTGTGGTGGAGGCGGACCGGGCTGGCGCCGGATGTGGCTGAGCTGACCGGCCGGCGGACGGGCGAAAGGCTCATTCGCGAGTCTATCCTCTCCGCGGTGCGCGTGTACTACGAAGCGGCCAGGCGAGGCAGGGACATCGCCTTTGGTGAAAGCCTGGGCCTGGTGTGGAGACGATGGTTGGACACCTGGGGGCTGGGGGAGGACGTGACCCGGGCGCTGGTCGACTACCACCAGCTGCGGCGGGCCATGCTGCGAAGGTTCGAGGACGGTTCGATCACCGACCGGGAAGGGAAGAAGTACAGGCGGCCGCGCTGGACGCGCTACTGGCGCGAGATGAGCGATACGAGCGGGCTGTCGACTCGAAGGAAAGCGATCGACGGGCAGCAGGACAAGATCGGGATGGCCCGCCTGGATCTGACCGACGAGGAGAGCTTCCAGGCGCCGGTTGGGTTGGCGGATGCGTTCGCCGACTCGATGGACATCGGAAACCGGCTGAGACTGCCGGAGCCGAAGGGGGTCCTGGGCGTGGGCTTGCCCATGGTCGTCGATCTTCCCTCCACGCAACTGCAGCTCCAGGCGAACCTGGTCCGAGATCTGGGAACCGGGAGACGCCCGGGGAGACCATCCAAAGATGAGAGCGACGCCGGCGAGGTGCAGAAGGTGGAGGTCAGCCTGATGCTCTTCGACGAGGTACTTCCAGCGCCCTACAGCCTGGCGCGGGACCTGCGCGTTCTGGCGCTGGGACAGGCGCAGCTCGCCGAGGGAAAAGGTGAGACGAAGGTCGAAGGCGTGAACGTGCTGCACATGCACAGCGGGGAGCAGCAGGTGTTTCGACCGCAACTGGGCGACGGGGCAGAAACGCTGGAGGGGCTGTCCAGGGCGGTGATCACCGGCATTCGCGGGGGAGCGTACGTGCCGCGGATGGTGTGTGGCTGGCAGGCCTGTGGGGACTGCGAGTACCGGATCCTGTGCTACGCCGAGACGGGCGTCATGGATCTCTTCAATCCGCCGCTCATGGCGCAGATCAACGCGGCGCAGTCGCTGACGGAGAAGGTGAGGGGGTTCGTTGGGAGTAGGCGGTCGGCCGAGACGAGCGGTGAGCTGCTGAAGTCGTTCCTTGAGTTCATGACCACCTCGCCGGGGCTCACGGCTGAGGGAGCGTTGTGGATGATCGACAACCTCGAGGCGGAGCAGGCGTGATCGACCGGTTCAGAAGACGAGAACCTGGGGTCCGAAGGCGCCTGCTGCTCTACCTGGTGGGCCTGGGGATCCTGTTCACCAGCGGTGCGCTGGCCGCCTCAGGCATCTCAGGCTTGATGTCTCTGCCGCCGAGTCGATGGATCCTGGTAGCGCCGAACTTCGCCCTCGGCTTTTTCGGCCTGCTGGTGACGATCCTGCTCTTCTACGCTGTCCGGCGTGAAGACCAGATGCTGCACCTGTTCGAGTGGCTGCGCAGGCTGGACAACATACTGGCAGGCCTCACCGCGCCGCTTACGGCCGAGGGTCTCCGCCCGGTATGCGAAGAGCTGGCGGGGATCTTCCCGCGCAATGGCGGGTGGATCGTGCTGGTGAGGGCGCCGGGGCTGCTCATCCGTGGCGAGGTGATGCGGCGGCGGTACCTTCCGATCGTCTCCCAGGCGGCCTCGGAGAGATGGAATGCCAGCTGGGCTGAGAACTACCTGAAGGACCGCATGGAGGAGGATGCCGGCCGGAGGGAGCTGGTCACGCGACTGCCTGCCGTTGAGGGCAATGGGCGTCCGCTGGTGTGCTGGATCTCCGAGAACCGGGCGGGGGACATCACGACGGGTATGGCCATTGCCCTGGCACAGGGCGGGTGGCGCCGGGACAAGGTCACGATGCAGGCCATGGCCACCGGCATGGACATGCTGGTTCAGCGCATCGGCAGCATCCTGGTGGAGGTGATCGAGCGGCGTGAAGGCCTGGGGGTTGAGAACCTGGGCCTGGTGATGCGGGTCCTGGCGCATGAGATCAACAACGACCTTCAGGGCGCCCTCAACACGATGGAGGCGGCGAGCGCGCGGCCAGGCGGCATGACGGAGGAGTCGGCTCTGCATCTGCGCTCTCTGCTGGCTCGCTCGGCGCACTGGAGCCACTTGATGCGGGAAGCGCCTTTCCTGGCGGACAAGGTGCTTCCGTTTGAGCGGCACGTGGTGTCGCTGACCGCCCATCTGCGTGAGACGCTGGAAGAGGTGCGGCAGGCCTGGCCGGATGTGACCTTCGTGGTGCGCCGGCCGGAGGGCGAGGATGAGGTCAAGGTGACCGGTGACCAGCACCTGCGGTCGGTGCTGAGGAACCTGCTGCACAATGCGGCTTCGTATACGCCCGAGGAAGGCTCGGTGGAAGTCCGCATCGAGGTGGATGGGAAGAGCGCGCACCTGATGGTCACGGATGAAGGTCCCGGGGTTGATCCGGCGGATGTGGACATGATCTTCGCACCGCTGGAGAGCATGAAGGAGGGCAGACGGGCAGGTGTGCGCGTCGACTACGGGATGGGCGTGGGCTTGACGATCTCACGGGCGATCGCCCGGGCATACGGCGGGGAGCTCCTGTGCCACAGCAACACCGAATCCCAGGGAGGCGTGTTTGAGGTGGTTCTCCCGCTCGAGGCGAGCGAGGAGGGAGATGGGAAGGGGGTGATGTAACGTGACCAGCCGAGACTACAAGCGTGTGGTGATCGCTGAGGACGACCTCGACCGGGCGAGGGAGATGTCGGAGATCCTGGAGATGATCGGCGGATACGACGTCTGGATCACCCGGCGAAAGTCCGACGTTCGGGGCTTGCTGGCCGAGACGATGGCCGGCTGGCTGATCCTGGATCTCAACCTGGAGGACGGGAACTCAGCCGAGCTCGTGCCTATCCTGCGAAAGGAATACGGAAGGGCGGTCTTCATTCTGGTTCTTTCGGGCTACTTCGAAGACTACCCTGAATACGATCTCCTGGCCGGTGGGGCGGATTTCTACCTGAGGAAGCCGTACGGACCGAAGGCTCTGCTTCAGCAGATGGAAACGCTCATGGCGCGGATGGAGGGCAGGGAGCTCCGCCAAGAGGAAAGCATCAAGTTGAAGGTCGCCGGTGGGATCCTTGACCTGGATCGCGGCGTGTACGTGAAGGGGAGGGAGGAGATCACCATCCCGGCTGCGCATGCGAGGTTGGTCAAGCTGCTGGCATCGGCGCGAGACGAAAATGGTTGGACGTACCTGGACCGGTCGACGGTGATCATGCACATGTGGGGAGTGGATTTCGAGAAGGACCCGTACTCGGCGGCCTCCCGCATGCGCAAGCTGCGGACCCGGATGCGCTCCATGCTGGGGTTTGACATGAGCGAGGTCAAGATCGAAGGCACAAGGCACCTTCCCAGATACAAGCTGTCGGATGATGTGGTGCTGGTCGAGGCGAAGAGGAAGAAGTAGAGGTGGGAAATGCCGGGCACACCGAGGGGGTTTCGCCTGCCGCCGTTCGTGATGGCGCCGGACGACCTGGAAGAGGTCGCCCTGGAGGTCGAGCGCAGCCTGGAGAGCGGGCGGGAGGAGTCGTTCTGGCCGATCGCGACCGGCTTTGCAGGTCTGGACGGCCTGACCGGGGGAGGGCTGTACGGCGGCGATCTGACCATCGTCGGCGGGGTGCAGAACATCGGCAAGACTGCGCTGATCCTGCAGTGGGCCAATCACCTGGCTGGGGAAGGGGCGCTGGCGATCGTTGTCTGCTACGAACACAGCCCGAGGACCCTCTGGGAGCGGCTGATCTGCCAGAACTCGTTCGAGGGGGATGGCGGCGCTCACATCACGATGGACCTGCTTCGGGATGCGTACATCGGATCAATCCGGGAGCGGGATGGGAGAACGGGTGAGGACGGGACGGGGCGGCTGCACATGCTGGATGAGGTCCTCTCCCGGCTACCGAACGGGCTGAGGGCCTGGGCCAGGCTGAGTGAGAGGCTGCACAACATCTGGCTGGCCTACGGCGACGGACTGAATACGGACCTGGAGGCACTCAGCCGGTACGTCGAGCTGGCGGTGGATCACTATCGGAGGACGAGGGTGGTCCTGTTCGTGGACTACGTGCAGCGCGTCCCTGTGATAGACACTTCGCGGGCTGTCCAGGCGGAGGAACGGATCGAGCGGGTTTTGGCCGGGTTGAAGGGCCTGGCCATGCGAACGTCGGCTGAAGGGGCGGTGATTTCGGTGGTCGCCGTGGGCGCGGCAGATGACGAGGGCCTGCGCATGGGCAGGGTGCACCTGGAGAACCTGTGGGGCAACGCCATCATGCAGTATGAGCCGGACGTCGCGGTGATCGGCAATCGCGACGGGTGGGACAGTGCCGGCGTCCCGTGGGTGCGCTGGGGGGTGGAGAAGAACCGGCGGGGGAAGAGCAACCTGGAGTTCCGGCACCACTACCACGGAGCTGCGTACCGGTTTGAGCCCGAAGGGACGCCGGTCGTGATCGATGAGAGCTGGCAGGCGGAGAGGGACGAGCTGCGGGACGTGAGGCGGAGGGCAGGGGGCTGAACGGCGAGCGTGAAGACCAGGGGGATGGTGGCGAGGGTTCTGTGGGCGTCTATCATGTGTGGCGCGACGGCTTGGTGAGGTGGCTGGAAGATCCTGAGCTCATCCTGGATCCGGTGAGGGCAGATGTGGAGCAGTGTCCGAAGATGTTGGTGATGCAGGAAGCTGCCGCCGCATGACCTTCAATATCGGCGTGGCCGTATTGGGTACGGCATTGCTGGCATGGGCAGTGGCAGCTGACGCCAGGACGCGCAAGGTTCCCATGCTGGCGGGCCTTGGGATGCTGGGTCTCGGGCTTGCGGTCCTGTTGCGGGAGGGCTGGATCGGGGCGGCGTACTACCTCGTGGCCATCTGGTGCACGAGGGGGGGCATCTGGCGGTTCGTGCTGGGCGCGGCATCGGTCGTAATGCTCTTGCTGTACACGTGGGAGGCGGCGCCATTCGTCCTGGGCGTGCTCTTCGTGTCGACGCTCTTCTGGATGAAATGGTTCGGCGGTGGGGACGCACAGCTGGCCATCGGACTGATCGGCATCGGCCACGACTGGGTGGTGCTTGGGCTGCTCTTCGGGCTGACCATCCTGGTGGGTGTCGCCCTGATCATCGTCCGGCAGGGTGGGGTGGTGCAGGGGGCGAAGCGGATGGCGTGGGTGGCGAGACACCTGGGCGAGGAAGCCGACGCGCAAGCGATCCGTACGCCGTGGGCGGTCGTGGCTGCCGTTGCAGGAGTAAGCTACCTGTGGCTGTGGGCGTTGGTCCCGTGAGGCTTGAGATGGGGAAGACGCTGGCGATAGGTTTCGTGCTCGCCGCGGCATGCGCGCTGGCGGGGTGCGGGAGGAATGAGGTGACGTCGGCGCCAGGGAGTCCGACGGGGGATGTGCCCACGCAAGCGGGAGTGCCCGGAGGTGGGCGGGTCATCACCGGGACGGAGGCGCTCAAGCTGTATGGCATCGACGTGAACAACCCGCCGACGCCGGGACCCGCAACGGCGACGCCGCAGATTTGGTTCCCGGGCAGGGCATGGGTCAAGCCGGCTGTCTTGCCATATGACCCGAACGAGACGCTCGACTTCCTGCCGATGTTCTCGCGTCCGGAGCTGGACGCGGGAGGGACGTGGCTGGGGGACCTGGGGGCTGGGCGCGAAGTGATCCTGCACGCTGTCTCCGAGGATGGAACGGCCTGCCTTGTGGAGGGCCCGGTGCTGCAGGGTTGGACGACAAAGGGGTGGGTGGCCTGCAACCGGCTGCGGTTCACCGAGGCCGAATGAAAGGAGTGGCATACGAGTTGAAGTGCTGGCCATCAGGCAATGCGCATAGCCACTAAGGTAACGACTCCAGTTTGTGCGAAGCTGACGCCTCGGAGGGGCCCTTCACGCCTGCTCGTGTGTTTGCGCGCGGTCGGTTGACATTGCCAGCGCGAGCATGTGCGCGAGCAGCGTTCTCAAGAGACATGACCGACGAGATGGCACCAAAGGCATGAGAACGCTCCTGCTTGTTGCGTAGCGGGAGCGCGGGCGGGGAAAGCCTAGCCACTGATGGGCTGATCGCTCAGGCGGTAGTGGCCCCGAGCGGTCCTGACAAGATCGGGGTAGGAGACGCCGTGATGCTTTGGAGCGTTCACGCACATCCTGGACGTGATGTGCGTGCGGATGGTGGAGTCCTTGTAGAGAGTACCGGAGTCTATAACAGCCTGAACAAGGCGCTCGAGAGTGAATTCGTTCGCACCAGTTGCGCGCACAAGCGCGATGGCAGCGGCTAGGACCTGGTCCCGGCAGTTGACAGCATGCGCGGGGCCGGGTTGCCCACGGGCCGTGGAGCCCGAAGCGTGAGCCGTGAGCGTACGGCTGATCGAAGATGGGGAGACCTCGGGCATCCTTACGGTGACGCTCCGCATGGGCTAAAGCCCAGCGGCTTCTTGGGGCACGCTCGCCGCAACCGGCCACGTTACGCCCCAACGGGTGCGTCCCACCCGAAAAGG
>Ga0315294_10004380_pt1 | contig 15396 bp, 29 predicted proteins | sample YL17G13_40_MG_FD_203626 | JGI IMG/M metagenome (GOLD analysis project Ga0315294, IMG submission 203626) | Sediment microbial communities from Yellowstone Lake, YNP, Wyoming, USA - YL17G13_40 | ecosystem: Environmental > Aquatic > Freshwater > Lake > Sediment | place: USA: Wyoming | collected... | reverse complement strand
TAAAGTATAAATTAATTACCCCCTGATGGGCGCGGTTCCATTTAGCTCGCGTAAATGAACTCCTCTTCCCCCTCTTCATCTTTCGCGGTGAACAGTTTGCCATTCGGTCCGCACCGCTTGGGATCACACCGGACAGATCGTGCATAGTCATGGGTCGCGCGTCCCTTCTTGGTCACCACGCCGGCCATGCGACACCTCTTCTCAACCGGTGAGAAGAACACGCAGTTCTTGCAAAGTGCATTCAGGCTCATTTAGAGTTCAATAGGTCGGTGTCTCTAAGACCATCTCTTCGAGAATAGCAATCTTCTGACGCGTCAGATCTTCTACAGTTCCAATGTCCATCATCTCCAGTGTCTTCTTGGCGACAATGACCGCCTCCAGAAGCTGGATATGTTGGTGAGAGAATTGGGTATAAACACTCTTTTGATGTTCAGACTCGTCCACTCCATGAAGACGGCATTTAATTACAATTTCAGAAATCTTCGTCTTATGGTCCTCGAGCCTCTTTTGCGCCTCTTTCAGGTTGTTCTCGTACATCTCCCGATACTTCCCATAGTCCCATTTGTTTTGGGGAATGCCTGCTGCATACTTAAGGGCTTCGTTGACTTTTGCAAGACGCTCCATATATGTGATTAAAGCGCTCACAGTCTCTAAGACACACGCCGTTCCGTGAGGTGGCGCATGTCTGGACGAAGCCACGCGAGGGTCCACGTTGCACAGAACGTATCCTCTTCGTGCCATTGAGGGTGGTCCTTGCACACCACTACCCGGCGTCCAGATAATTTTGAAATATGGGCGCGGTCTATGTGACCACTGTACTGGCTTTTCGGGTGAGCCGGATCGAAAACGCGTATGACGCCCGACCCGACAAACTCGTACGCCATGAAATGACCCTCGTCATCCGAGATGGGCACGTATAATGTCCCTTTCGGATGTACGATTTTGCGACACTTTGAAATGTCGTAATCGCCTTTACAGCCTGTGAATTTTCGTCGAAACGCGCGGTCATTGACGACCGTATCCCATTTGGTCTTCGCGTCCATTATTTTAGATGTAGTCAATCTCTCTATATAAATTGAGTGGTTCAAACGTGAAGACGGCCGGTAGCTCGGCGCAGATCTTTAGGGCCTCTTCACGCGTCTCGACATATACAAAATTGCGACCCTCGAAGCATTTGATGACGTAGATCATTTTCCTGATAAAAGCACGCCTGATGGCTCTAAGACAATCTCATACTCCCGTTACTTTCATTTTTACGAAACCCGTGCTTTGCGTACCAGTTCACGAGTTTCTGCTGGCTTGCAGGTGACACCGACCGGTTGATTTTTGGATATAGTTTTATGCTTGATTTTGAATTATTTATGATGCGCCTCATCAGCATATTGCCATACCCCTTGCGTGCCGCAATAAGATCAACATTCCCTGCGCGTGACACCGCTGCAAACCCTAAAAACTCCCCGTTGTTGCCTATGACCGCATACCTCCCGCCCCGCGTTATGTTGCTCAATTTGATTATGTAATTTCCAGAAATTCTCTTTACCAGGTTTTGTATGACACCCGACTTGTGAGCAATGGCTATGTTCCGGTTGGCATTGTTATTTCGTTTGATGATTGGCATTAATTTATACTTTGATTTTATTGACAGGGAACCACCAGTCGATAATCTCACCGGCACGAAGGACCATATAGATGACTGTGGCAGCTACACGTCCTGACATGGGAGAGATCTTATCAAAGATGCACTTGTATGAGACTGCCTTGAGTTCCTTGGGGTCTGAGTTGAAGACCATTTAGTAATCTAGACGCGGAATGGCTTTACCTGTCGCACCATGAAGATCCCCCAAATTTTCCTAGCTTCCTCCAAGTTCATTTAGTTTAAGAATATATAATTCCTTTATCAAATGCAGTGGGCTCCTATTGATGACGCGGCAGATGACGACGGGAGGACCCTGGACATAGACGTGATTGATATGGACTACGAGGTTCGTGATGACGAAGTCGGTGAATACGAAGAGTTTATAAAAAGTGTCTCCGATTTCCATACTAAATATAACAGTCTCAAGACTGATATCATATTTGCCGAAAATGAACTCGCTGATATTGATGACACTTTTAAAAAACTTACAAAAATTATCAGTGATTTAAAAAACGATAATTCGGAATCCAAATTGAATGAAATTATTGAACAGTACAAAATAGATTTCGATATGGATGCGAAGACGACCAATCTTGAAAAAATGCGTGAGGCCCGTGCACTTATGACCAAGGTCCAAGCTAAATTGCGTTGGAAACCTCCAGTTTCATTTAGGTGTTTTGTCTGTCTTGAAAATGTAGTCGACACGTTTCTAGACCCGTGTGGGCACGCAGTATGTGTAAAGTGTTGGGAGAAAAACATTCGGGGTAATGCACAACTTCATAGGTGCCCAGGATGCCGATCGAACGTGAACAACGCTCGGCGCATATTTTTCCTAGCCTAAAATCCGTCTGATTTCTTGAGGCGACTTGCCTTGCAGGGACGTGGCGATAATTTGACAGACGTGATCAAGGCATTCTTGATAATCAAGGTAGTCGGCAGCTCGTACAATTTCAAAAAGAGGTGCGTAATCCGGATCCTTGATGAGCCATGGATCTGGACATTCAACTATGCCTTCACGAGCAAACTTCAGTAGTCTCTTGAGGGTCCATGAATTTACATTTGGAATTGGAATTATGTCAGTTGCCGACATTTCAGAAATCACTTTGAACTTCTGAGCAATTTCCAAATCGATTTGGAATTTGGCACCATCATTGGTGACTAGGTTCATTTATAATTTCGCGCTCAAATTTTTTAAGACGGTACTATAATAATGGCGGGCATGTTCAAGAATTCGTTAGGCCCCAACCTGAACATGTTGGCTCTATGTCTCGTGGAGGTCTTTGCGGACTTTCAGTTCAAGGATTTCGCACGGGGTGGGACCATTGGCAACTTCGCAGGCGGTGTAGCAGGGTACATAGGTGTGATATATTTCTTAATCTCTTCACTCATGATGAATGACGTCATTTGGGTCAACGGGATCTGGGACGGCAGCTCGGCCCTCATAGAAACTCTGTTCGCCTATTTCATGTTCGGTGAACGTCTCGAGAAGCCTTCACAGTACCTGGGTCTGGTTGCGATCGTCGGTGGACTTTTCTTGTTGAAGAATGGCGTCTAGATCCTAGATAAAAAGGTCGAACGTGAGAACAGTATAAGATGGACGCAATCCAGGCTGTTGTTGACCTTGCCCGCGAGAATGAGGCTTACGAGGAGAAGCTGTGCAAGTACGAGGACTGGTGTGAGGACCTGATCGGCACGTCTGTAACCCTGCGTGTCAAGGGCAAGAAGTCCAAGACGCGTTTCGTCGAGTGTATCGTTCAGGAGTATGACGCGGACGAGTTCACTTGGACCCTTCTCGAGGATGATGAGAAGACTACCAACGACCCAGAGATTTTCGAGGTTACCTTCGAGGATTTCATCAAGGGGAACCTGCACATTAATTTTGTAAAGTAATATAAATGTCCGGAGCTTACTCAGTAGCTGATGCTGCTGAAAAAAAAATGGGTCTGACCACCCCCACAAAGGTGGGAATTCTCCTCTTCTTCATAACCTTCTTTATCACGCGCAACTGGCCTCAGACCATTGCGATCATCGCCGCTCATATGATTTTGCACGCTATATTATAAATGATAAAGAACCTTGTGCTAGGTATTTTGTTGGTGGTGACACTTCAGTATTTTCTTAACCCAAAGAAATCAGTCTTTATATTTGGGTTCATAATGGCAGGAGTTTCGTTATTTATGTTCAGAGTATATCACACCGATACAATTCCTGTCATGGTTTACAAAAAACTAGAAGAGCAAAACTCGGTCCAGGTCGTTGCAGAAAACCTCTAGGCTCGGAGCAATTTCATTGTTCCACATGTCATGGTCGCGCTTGACCTCCATGGTGTTAATTTCAGAATTAAATTGCTCAATGAGTTTAGCATTTTCTAGATCCAACATGTGAAGGTAGGTCTGGATCTGGATCATTTCAGAGGGGTACACGCGACGGAACAGCCCTTTTGTTCTGTTCTTAATTTCTACAAGGGTCTTTGACCCATCGGGGTGTTCCTCAATTCGGTCAATCTTTCCTGTGACCACATATTGATTTTCACCTATGAAACAGATTTCGTAATTATAGAAATTAGTATCCTTGACGAGGGTCAGGCCAGTCTCGACTGCCGTACGATCCTCTGTGCGCGTCCCATGGCTCGTGTAAACTTTTGAACGCAGGTGCTCAGTCACCTTAGCCTTGTCTTCGACGCTCAGCGTCTGATCAGCCGCGATGAGGACGCTCGCCCGTCGGAAGGTTTGTTCTGCGTCAGTGGAGTTCTTAGCCTTGTGGGCCGTCGCAAGGGCCACGACTTTCTGAGCGTCATAGGACTTGGCCAGAGCCTCATTCGCTTCGTCACTTTTAGTTTTCAAATTGAAATTCTCCGGGCTGTGCTTCTTCCAAAGTTCGTTGAAAACCTCATCACGTGATTTGAATTTGTTCTGCCCTATCACGGCAGCAACATCAGATGCCTTGATGATGATCCGTCTCATTTTAACTTAGAGGCTTGTGTCTCCTCTAAGTCAAATGTTGACAATTCGCCCAAAGATTGTTCCAGTTTTCGCAACTGCCAAGCCGACCGGTAAGAAGACCAAGCGGACCCCCGTCAAGCCGAATGAATTACGTCAGGCAATTGAGCAGGCAAAGAAATTGTGTTTGAATTTCGAGGACTCCATTGAGTGCCGTATCGCATTTGACCGTGTCGAAGAGATCAGTGCTGAGCTGGCTCGGCAGCGCGACGAGATTGCCATGATTGAATATTTTTCCGATCTGGAAACTCGCGAGTACGACGTATAAAAAGGGGTTGTGTGCCCGGCTTAAACGCAAGACGTCCTATAGAAGTAACGCAAACACAATGGATGTCAAGCCCGGTAACCTGCTGAAGTTCGAACCGGTTGACGCGCTCAAGCCCGTCCCCTTTGGTCGTACGGTTTCCACGTACGGCATTCTAAACCTGGAGACCCACCCACAAGAGGGCGACATTTACACCATCTGTCGTGACGGTTCGGTCAAGTTGCTGTCTGGTGAAGACGAGCGCACGATCGGTTGGGAGCTCATCGTCAAGGATGACGTGGCCTATGCACGCGTCGCTCAGTTTGGATGCGAGCCCCAAGAGGTGCGCGTGACGCACGTCGGGCAGCTTCCAGGTGATATGATCCCGGCTAGTAGCTGCGTGGTTGGAAATAACATTCAGTTTGCCCGTGAGTGCACCCCGGACGATCAGGCTTCTCATATCGGAGATATTTCATACGCGTCTGACAATGGTGATGAGGTGACTAGCCCCCTGAGTATCGATGATTTTGAGATCAAGCCATTTGACTTGTGCCCAGCTGCACCCATTAAGGGTCCACGGCCTTCCAATGCTGCAAATCTCGAGACGATCTCCCGCAACCTCAACCCCCAACTGGCGGCAGCCGCCAGCTTCCTAAATGATCCGGTACAGACCGACGCTATGGCCCGGTTTGCACAGGGCAAGATGAGCTATGCGGAGATGCGCGGGCTGTGCGGCTAAAGGCTTAAAGGTTTACTAGTGAATGTTTAATATATGAAGAAGTTTATTCAATTAGCGTCTATGGTTTGTCTCACCCATGTATTGCGTTACGCGTCAGAATGGTGTTATTGGAATTACTGTGGTGGCTTTATCCAGTCGATCTTTGCGTCAGGATCTTACACGTGCAGGGGGTTGCGTTGGGCGTCCGAAGCCGCCAACACTCAGATGGTGACGTACGTTGGCACAGACCTACTTAAGGCTTTGACTTTCTAGAGTAGTAGAACACAATGTCGACCACCAACATTCGCACACTTATCGAGGAGGAGATTGCTCTGAAGAACCAGCTGAAGGAGCTGCGCCAGGAGCTCAAGACGACAATCGAGGCTACTGAACTGTACCGGGGTCTGCTCGAGCACACCAAGGATATCCCTGACATGGAGGTTAATGAGAAGACCGCCAAGGCTCACGCCTACAAGGTGACTTACGAGACCTTCGCACCCCCCAAGGAGGAGGCTGGTGACGGTGACGGAGAGGACCGACCTCCAAAGAAGTCCAAGAAGAAGAATTAAACCCCTACTATATAATAAATAATGGAGGCACCAAACCCCATCATAGTCACCGCAGTAAAGCAAGTGTGGTTCGACGAAGAGGAGGAATTTCTTACTAAAATTGAACGCCAATCAAATATCCTTCATGCCTATTACGTAAAAGACTACCAGTACTATCAAAAATTGTCTTCCCGATTTAACATACCAATTCTTATCGTCTCAGCAACCAATGCATTGTGCGCTATTTCTCTGAATGATTTTCTTAGCCAAAAATTTGTCAGTATTCTCAACGCAATTCTTTCGTCAGGTACAGGTGTCCTCGGATCTATTCAGCTTTATATGAAGTTGAACGAAAAGATGGCCAACGCTCTTCGTTCATCCATTAACTTCAAACGCATAGCGTTGAAGATATCTAAAGAGCTTTCTATTGACCGCGCCCAAAGGGCAACCCAGGGCGAGACCTTCCTGACAGAGTGCTTTGCGGAATTCAATACTACAATTGAACAGGGAAATCCAATCGAGAAGAAACTTGCCAATCTACTTACACTGGTTGATGCAGTCGAACCCCCTAGGACACCTGGGTCAAGTATGATGCGCGTTGCTGACAGCCTGCTTGCCCTTGCCAGGGGAAGGGTTTCTCAGGCGCCGTCTATGGCAACTTTTAGGGATGGTGCAAATACCAGAGGGTCTTCAACCCCAGAAGAGGATGTTTAATTTTTTTCTAATTTTATATTACAAATGAATGGCCCAGTAATCCGTGCTTACCGCGCTCGCCTCGTCCGCAAGAGCCGCAAAGTCCCAGGCGCCCCCCGCAAGGTGCGCTCCAACAAGGGCACCAAGCGTGCATCAGGTGTGGCCATTCGCCGCCTGTTCCGCAGCCCTGTTGCCCGCAAGGTGCGCTCTAACAAGGGTGCCAAGCGCGGCCCCCGCCGTGTGCCAGGCATGGGTATGGCCATGGCCTCCATCAGCCCAATATTCGGCAAGATGTTCGCTCAGCGCAAGACCCGCAAGAACAAGGGCGTCAAGCGCGGCCCCCGCTGGATGCCAGGCATGGCCTATTAAATTTCTAGGTCAATACTAAAAAATGAACGGCCCAGTGAAGCGTGCATACCGCGCACGCATCGGCCGCAAGAGCCGCAAGGTCCCAGCAGGCTCCCCCAAGCCCACCTCATTCATGAACGTGAAGCGCCGCGTCATCTACAAGACGTCAGCCGGCAAGTACATGGTCAAGACCAACAAGGGTGTCGCGTACCGCCCCAAGGCCAAGTTCTACAAGAACCCCCAGGGCTCCACCGTCCAGGTTAAGTACGCCCACGCGAATGTCAACATCCCCAGCCCAATCCGCCCCAAGCTGGTGCGCAAGGTGCGCAAGAACTACGGCGAGCCCCGTGGCAAGTACGCTGCCCGCGTGCCAGGTGTCCGCGTGCACCACGTCAAGCGTGCTGCTTACATCGGCCAGATGTTCGAGGGCTACGCCCCCAAGCGCCCAGTTGGCCGGCCACGCAAGGCGGTCCTGAGCCCAATTGGCCTGGCCGCAATGAAGATCATGGTCCGCAAGATGCGCTCAAACAAGGGCACCAAGCGCGGACCCCGTGTGTCCAAGAAGCTGCTGGCAGCCAACCCATTCGCAGGCCTTGCATAGATAGAGTATAAAATCGTATAGTGTATATAGGAAAAAATGGACGTTCTTCCCATCATGACCATTGCTGATATTGAAAACGTCATCATTGGTCACCTGATGGATTTTGTGGTACGTGGCGGTCGTGTCCCACAAAATCTTATCGACGAAGCCCTTGCAATGGGTGTAATTTTACCAGATGTACTGCTTGTAGACCGGCAGTGCGTGTCAGTCTGTAAAAACGGTCAGCGCTGCAAAAATTCAAAGAAGAATGGAACAGACACGTGTCTCGTCCATGTCGAAAACCCCCCACCTCGCATAGGTGACGCGTGTGCAATTCAGGGTTGCAAATCGTTTGTAGGTAAATGGGCTCCTCTTTGTTATTCGCATGCCAAGAAGCAGGGTCGCATCCCTGAACCCCAGCCGACGGTCGAATGTGCAATTTGTTACGTCACCATGTACGATACCAACGAGAAAATGCTTGGATGCAAGCACTCCTTCCACAAGAAATGCATCAGTCAGTGGTTTGGGTCCCAGCAAACGAAAGGGGTTGCTCGGTCGTGTCCCATGTGTCGACAGGAAATACATTGATCAATTATAAATGCATGTCACGAAATATCGGAAACTTAATCCGATCGGTGAGAACTTTTATCTTCATCCGGATGGTACCGTCACTTCAGATGAAGACAAAATCAAAGCGGCTCAACGAATTTTCAGACACAATTGGTACAAGCCTGGAGGACCTGGTGCCAAGAGGGTACTTAAAAAATATCAGACTAATATTAGTAAGGAACATACATAAATGAACAAAGTCGTCAAGCGAATGTGCATCACGGTTCGACGGGCTGCTCGGCACCCCGTCGTCACACGTACTTTGAGGTCTCCGGATTTGTTGCGCAAGCACATGGTCCGTGGTGCTACACTGGGACTTGTACCGAACACAATAAATGACATGGCTTTCCATCACGCTCAAATGTCAATAGGCGAGATACTCCACGTTACTCAGGACACCGTGACCATCAGCACGATTGATACAATCGGAGCAATTTTTATTATAGCAACTAGATTTTTGTAAGTGTGAATTTAGTTTCCGAATTAGGATATTGAATATCAAAGGCACATCGAAGTTTGCCACCCGGCATGCCTTTACAAAGAACTACGTAATCCTTTCGTGGATCAATAACCCCCCACTTTCCTGTGTCTATTTCTAGAGGACCATCGAAATGCGGGCAAGTAAGCACAATTCCACTGACTGAATTTTCAAATGAAATTTTTTGCATCCATATGAGGTCATCCCCCTGTCTCATGAATTCGGGATGCGAATTGACCTTTACAATAAGAATGAGATCACCGGGCTCTTCACCGGTTGGCATCTGAGCCTGCTCCCCCATACCTCTCACCTGGGCCGCGTAACCATCTCCAACCCCTGGTGGTATTTTGAATTCGAAATTCAAATTCTCGTGACGCACCTTTTGGTGATTGCAGGCCTGACATCCTTTAAAAGATTTACCAACCTGATTGCATTGGCCACATGGCTGAGCGAACATCTGAGAAAAAGGGCCCATGTTTACATTTTGCTGAATTTTACCCTGGCCGCCGCACGCCTTGCAGATTTTCATGCAGTCGAAACAAGGGCGGGCAACTCCGATCCGGATGTTTTTGGTGATGCCTCGGTACGCATCCTCGAGTGATATGTTGATGACGTGTTCGTGATTTGCACGTCTGACTGGTCCCCGCTGACCACCACCAAACATATGGGCAAAAATATCTGCAGGAAATCCACCTGGGAAACCACCTGGAGGGCCCTGAGGCATCCCATTCGGATCTCCAAATTGATCAAAGTTTCTCCGTTTATCCGGGTCGGACAGCACGTCATAAGCTTCCTGGACCTTCTTAAATTGCTCGGGATCACCACCTTTGTCTGGGTGATGCTTCCTAGCAAGGTTTCTGTACGCTTTTTTGACCTCATCATGCGACGCATCTTTATTCAGACCTAGCACGTCATACATCTATTTTGAAAGATCAAATTAGTTTTAAGCTTTCTTCGCACGCCGATAAGCTCTTTTGATTTTATTTGCTGCGTTAGATACGGTGCCCTTGACGCGCACGCGCTGCACATTGCGTGCACGGACCCCTCCGCGGGTGTATGGATTTGTGAAGATGTTCTTTTTGGGGTCGAACATAAGGAGTTTGTAGTTGTTGCGCTGGTGGCCCGCAAGTCGCCAGAACGTCTGGGCGTCATAGTAGTTTGTGCGCTTCGTGGTGCGGTTGGTCACTTTGTACACTATGACCTTCCTCGGCGGCGCATCCAGAGTTACTGGGTTGATGTAATTATTTGCAATGTACACACCTGGGACCTTGGGCAGAGCCTTGGCGCGGTTCTCGCGGTTCCACATCTTCTTGATTTCTCTACCTTTGATTTTAGCGTGCTCTATTAGCAGAGCCGCGTACTGCTGGACTGGGTCCATATACTATTGTCTTCCGAAAATATTACCAGCGCCCCCGTTATTTGGGCGGACAGGTCCACTGTTATTGACAGCCTGCGCGAGCCGCCGGGCCTCGGCGATCTGAGCCGCGTTCAAGTTTGCAAGTTTAATCTTAAGACGCGGTGTGGCAACGGGCGTTTCGATCTTGCGCTTCTTCGCCGTGGCTGCCGCCACCTTATTCTGTACAAGTCTGCGGAGAGCATTTTTGTTTCCAGAGTATATAGTGTTAATACGTTTGGTAAGATTTGATATATACTTGTTAGAATTTGTCTGAATATTACTCTTCATAGTAGAATTCTTTATAGGCGAATTATTACCTGTAAGACTTCTGACGGCATTCATATAAGATGCTATAGCCTTATTCAGAGCAACAAGTCTTTCGCCGCGACCGAGGGGTTTTATTGCAGCTGATTTAATAGATTTATTAAAGTTTGCTATAGCACGATTGATATTTGTTTGAGCCGATCCATATCGCCGCACTCTCGCGTCTGAACCCAACTGTTCAAATAATTTTGTACGGCCCGCTGCTCTGTTGGCGAGGAGCTGTTGATAGGCTGCTGCATTTGCGTTAGCCTTGGCTGAATTTGCTGCGTTTGCATTTGCGTTAGCCCTGGCCCCTCTGCGTCGCAGGTTGAAACTGCTCACGGCGTTTGTGCTATTCGTCAAGGCGAGATTACGGCCACCCTTGGGGAGGGATGAGTTTACGGCAGAAAGCCGTCTCTGAAGCAGGGTCACAAGACCAGTCTGAGCCGCGTTATTTTTAGCAACTGGAACTGCTTTCACATTCTTATTTCTGAATAAATTCGAGTACACGCGGGGCATGAGGGTATTATTCGACGCGCGGATCCGGGGTCTCGCGCCCAAAGGAACCCCACGGTTACGCGCATCCTTTTGTTGACGGTAAATACCGCTCAACAGGTTGAATGTTGTAAAGATGTAATTCTTGGCAGATGGCGCGTACTTGCGTAGCTCAGTTATCGCCCGACGATAATTGATGTCTAGTAAATCGCAAATTCCCTTGCCTGTAAGAAGAATGATTGGTAAATTGTCGGGAAAAACCGAGCTATTCGATGTGTTGGTATTCCCTGAAATATTTGCAGCACGTCTGTTTGTAGCTGATTTATCCTCGCTGAAATCTATTTGGTCGATATTTTCAGCTGACCATGCTACGAAGTACAACTTAATTTTAGGAGTTGTACCCCATAGAATGCCGGCCCAATAATTGATGAGGACCGCAGCGCGCCGCAGCTGAATTGCCTCTTGACCCTTGTTTTTCTTACCAAAACCCGCCTTGAGTTCTACTATACCGGCTTCACCGTTGGGATTGTCAGGTGAGGGGGGTGTCAGCCACCAGTAGTCTGACTCGATATCCACACCCTTGCCACCCGAAATAATATGATTTGGCGGAACAAGAGCAAAGTCGCGGCTGTCGAGCGTGGTGTCTATGAAATGTCCACCGTATTTGAAAATTGTCTGAAGTGTCCGTTTACCATACGGATCAGCATTGGGGCCCATCCCAAGTTTGCCGTACGTGCCGTTCGTGAGAGACACTGGAAAATGCGGATTGAGGACAGCAGCCCCTGCGACGTTCCCACCATTCATCAAACGGGTAATTCCCGCCTGATTACCAATAATGTCATCCTCGAGCAGGTGGCCTGCTTTCACGACGGCAAGTGCAAAACGCGAGCCAAAGTTGCCAAGTTTCTTGGCGAGCGGGTCACCGTTATATTCCTCGAGCACCTTTGTGACGGCGTTGACTGAATTCTGATTAGCGTTGAGACGCTTCATCTGCCATACATAGGTTGAAGGTCGGCGGTTTGTCGACCCGTTTCCGGTAGCGACCCGTGCTGGCCTGTTGGGCATCCTGTTGAGAAGTCGACGATTGTTAGCCGAAACTTGCATTCTATACTAGAACTTGGGAAAAAAGTAGGATACGTGCACGGGGCTAAAACTGAACCTCTTCTAACATGTATTGAAAATGGCTCTCCTCTCCTCTCGTCGTGGCCGCAAGGACATTCAGAACTCTGGATACTTTCGCCTATTTAACGAAATCCCTGACGACCCCATGGCGCTGGCACTCGCCAAGATATTTTCCAAAGTTCAATCGGGTGTAATTGGAAATGGAAATTTGCTTGATGCTGTGGTGATCCCGGATCCTGCTTATAACAAGAATAACGTCATCCGTGGGGGAACAGCCACTGAGCCAGGACATTATTCCAAAGTAAAGGTGGGGTCGACTGAAATTGATTACGTAACAGTGTCAGAGACCGCGATCAACCTTTACGAAATCAAGGATGGGGATAATTTCGATACTAAAAAGTCGAGGGGTGAGGTTGATACCCTCGTGAAAATGCAGACGTATTTCCAGACGCGTGATCCGACCAAGGCTGTAAACTACAACATAGTATTTTGGAATGCGGATGACAAGTCGACAATTTCGTTCAAGACCAAGGTTCCTGATGGGGTGATTATTAATGGCCGTGAATTTTGTCAGCGAATTAATGTCGACTATGATGACATTAACGAGGGTCGCAAAATTGCAGCAATTCAGAATAAGAAATGGATCATTGAACAGTTTTCAGAAGTTCTTAATAATTAAATGTTCCTTGTTGATCTCGTTTCCGACCCGACCTGAGTGTAGGCGAAACTTGTAGTTCTTAGGGTACGACCCTACAATGTAATCACTGTAAAGTTGCCTGATGTATGGGGTGTCACCGACTATCATAAGGCACTTCATCTTCGAAGCCTTGAATGCCGCCGCCAACCTCTCTTGCTCCGGGTGTCCAAACTTACAGTATCCATAATCAATAAACTCACTGTCGTACGGCTGATCAATAAAACAGAAATTATTCTCTGAATTGTATTTGTCAAATACGAATGAAAAATCTTCATTGTGAATTGTAGCCCGTGAAAGGACCTCTTGATATTGAGGGTTCCTCACATCCTCATAATTCACATTGGCGTACCGACCGTACGGGATATTGAATTTCCCTTTCTTGTTGTACCGGAGCATACCGCGATAGCACGTCTTGCGTAGGTAATAGAACTGAAAAGCCTTTTCGGTAGGGGTTGATGGGGTGTACACGTCACGGACCTTGTAGTACTCCTCTTCAGTGGTTTCGGAAGCATACATAAGGTTCCAGATTTGGTTCCCATTTCCATTCTTAATTTCGGAATACAAATTGATGAGGTCGGAGTGAACATCATTGATGACTGCTTTTTGTGGAGCCAAGTGAAAGAAAAGGGCCCCACCACCCACGAAGGGCTCGACATACGTGTCATAACTTTCAGGTACATGTTTCATAATCTCATCGAGCTCGTCGGTTTTTCCACCGGACCACTTGATGATGGGCTTCATATACTTAAAATGGAGGGTCCCTTTTATACCATGTGGACAAATGAAGAGCGTGTCGAACTTATTTCACGCGCCCGACTTTTTCTGAATTGGGAAATCGAATTGGTCACAAGAGAAGTTGAAAGATTTCCGACAGAAGAGGGTATAGAACAACTTTTTTACTTGTGTAATAGATATGTCAAACGCCACTATAAACGTACACGGTATGTTTCGTGGTGCGGTACCGACAATCAACCGTGGGAATGCAATCAATCGCGTGCAAAAAATTCTGAAAGCCAACCATGTGACGGGGTTGCCTAGTCATTGGCCCAAGATTTACTACGGTCAGACGCGTGCTAACGTAAATGTTACGCGGATGTACAAGAACGCTGACGTGGCGACCCTTCCAGACGGGGCGTACCTGTATCTCATCGAGTACAACAAACAAACCAACAGATATTACAAACAGTTTGTCCGTATCATGAACAAGCTGGAGAGCGGCTCTAGGCACTTTCAGCTGCCGACCCTCCGACCAGGGTTCGATATCGTCGCGGCAGGTGAGATGTCCAAGCAGGGTCGTACAGTCCGCTTCAATCTTGAAAGTGGAACCTATACCATGAACCTTATGAAAAAGACGCCATACTTGACCAACTCCAATTACATAGGTCTGGTCAAGAACGCATTTAGGAATGCAAATTTAAATTTAAATTACACGCGTAATATTTTAGTCCCAAATATTCCTGGAAATTTCCGGGAGATGTTGACACGTGGGAATATTTCATTCGTACATGGGGCTGCAGGGTCTCGGCCAAACCCACGTGTGCTCGCCGAACTCAAAAAGGCTGGACTGACCAACACTTCTGCTCGTAATTTGATTTCCCAATTGGTGAATAAAAAGATGACACCTAAATAGTATAATGTACTGGTATTTTAGAAAACAAATTCCTTTTCATTTATTGTTCAGGATTTTCAAAATCAAATTGACGAAGGGAAGGTCCATGAGTTGTCCAAATTTCCGGTAGTGTGCCCGGGTCCAGTCCTTGGTGGACTTGAAAGCCAAGTCAAACACAATGTCCACTAAGACTATCATCATGAAGGCTATGCAGTACAATATCACCATGGCTCGCTCACATTTAGCCGTTGGATGGCACAACCCAGAAGTCATGGAAAAGATTGAGGTCCTTTACAGGGCCCTCTACCAGGTTAATAAATTTGAGCAAAAGTTGCTCCTGGACAACATGGACATAGACTGAAAAGGAGGTTGTGTGTCCAGTTCCAAACCTCGGCCTATCCAATAAGTACCCAAACAGACGCAATGGCCGCCATCACCTACGCTTACCAGGCCTTCTACGCCGGCTATGCCGGCCCCACCCAGCTCTACCAGGTGGACCTGGCGGATAAGGCGCTTGCCGAGATTGACACGATCCGTGACCTGACGGACCCTGTGAACCGCCGCAAGCTGCGTTGTCTGGGTGAGAAGCTGGTCCGCAACTATCTGAGTGACGGGGGTGAAGAGGACCTGGATGAGGCCATTATTCACTCTTACTCGACTAACAGTGTTGAGACGCACGCGCCGCTGCTAGCGCTCCTCGAGAAGCTCTGCACGCCGCCCGACCCCTGGGAGTGAAGAATTAATGCAATGCAATATACTTATATTTACTAACAAAATCCGTGTCGTCGAACCCATCTTCTCTCTGTTTGCAATAAGCCGAATGAACTACTATAAAACTAGGGTCTATATAGTTATACCTGCGTAATATTATAGGTAGGGTCTGACCAAGAGAACCTTCATCATCCGTCGGCTCCACTGCCT
>Ga0315294_10004378_pt1 | contig 15403 bp, 18 predicted proteins | sample YL17G13_40_MG_FD_203626 | JGI IMG/M metagenome (GOLD analysis project Ga0315294, IMG submission 203626) | Sediment microbial communities from Yellowstone Lake, YNP, Wyoming, USA - YL17G13_40 | ecosystem: Environmental > Aquatic > Freshwater > Lake > Sediment | place: USA: Wyoming | collected... | reverse complement strand
AAAAAATAAAATCTCAATATAATAGTGAAGATATCAAATTTGATTATGAATATAGGGGCTGTTATAGCGTCATGAAGCATCAAAAAATAATTTTTAATATGATAGTATATCCTGACGCTTCGGCCATTTTAGCGGACACGGGGACGTGTAAAACGGGTCCTTATTTATGGGCTATAGATAAAAAAATACAATTAAAAAAAATTAAAAGAGCTATTATAATTACTCTTTCAAATTTAAAGAAAAATGTTTTTGAAGAGATGAAAATTCAAGTTCCTCATTTAAAAGGGGTAATTCTTTCTAATAAAAGTAAATCTGATTCTATAATTAATAAAAAATATAAAGATAATAAAAAGAATGTGGATTATGATATTTATATAGCAAATTATGAATCAATGAATTCATTAATAGAAATAATTCCAAAAGAATTTTTTAATATGGTAATACTTGATGAAGCACATAGAATAGGAAGTCCTTCTTCACATCAAACCAGGGCTATCGTAGATTTTTTTGAATCATGTAAATATAAATATATTATTACCGCAACACTTACAGCTAATAATCTTATGTCATTTTTTATGCCATATAGATTTCTTGGCCCTGATACTGTTCCTTTTGCCAAGTATAGTGAATTTCGTGGAAATTTTATGCATCCGGTGGATATTAATCAATATATATTGGTTCCTAACAAAGGATCTGTTGATAAGGTATCAAAAATAATTGGTGATCTGGCTGTTAGATTTAAAAAAGAAGAATGCATAGATCTTCCTGAATTAATATATGAAACATATTCTTGCTCAATGGGAACTGAACAAGAAAGAATTTACAATGAGTTAAAAAAAGAATTAATAGTAACTATTAATAATATGTGCGAAAGTTGTACATGTAAAAATAATTGCAATAATTCTTGTGAAAATTCATTAATTGCAAAGAATGCATTAGTTTTATTAAGAAAATTGCAGCAGATATCATTTGGATTTTATATTAATACACGTATTGAAATAGATAGTAATGGAAAGAAAATAGAAAAAAGAAATATTATTAAAATTAAAGAGAATCCAAAATTGGAATTATTGGTTCAAATACTTAATAATATCAATAAAGATTGTAAAGTTATTATTTGGTGTAACTATACATATGGTATTGAAATTATTGTTGAAAAACTTTCACAAGCTTTTGGTGTAGAAAAATTATTAACATGTTATCAAGATCAAGATGTTTTTGATACTATTCAAAAGTTTAAAGATAATAAATATAGATTTTTGATAGCAAATCAGAAAAAAATGGGAGCCGGTCATAATATTCAATTTTCAAACTATTCTGTATTTGTAACTAATTCATATTCATATATTGAGAGAGACCAGGCTGAAGGAAGGCAATATAGACAAGGTCAAAAGAATAATGTTACAGTTATTGATTTGATTGTGTCTGAAACAATAGATGAAATAATTTTAAAGGCTATAAAAAATAAAATTGATTTATCTTTTACTTTATCTAAATGGGCAAATATTTTATAAGGAGAATTGGATGACAGATGAGCAAAAAAAACAAATTGATGCCATGTCTCAATATAACATGGCATATAGATGGAGATTTTCGGGAGATGGTGATCCACTTTTACAAGGTGATACTGGTGAGTATTTTACAAAGGTATTTAAAGAAAAGGGCTGGTTTACTCCTGAAATTTCAAAAAGTTTAGGTTTTGATAGAAAAAAAATATTGTTAGTGAAACGATAAACCGTGTTGATATTTATAATTGGCATAAGGAGATGAAAATATGAGTAGTGATGGTAATTTTTTTGATTTATCAGCAGAAGATCTCGCTGCAGCTTATAAGATGGAAGAGGAATATGATTGGGTTGGTGCCGATATTTTTTTTGATCTTTCACCAGAGGAACGTGATGCATATTATGGTCAGGCATTTGATTGCGCTGAAGAATATTGATGCAAATGAAAGCAAATTATTTGACATCCTCCCCGCCCTGAAGGACGAGGTTTTACGGGCTATTGGATAAAGGATTGTTTATAATGGTTAATAATACTTTTCAAAAATGAGTTAAAATAAATTTTTTAATCTTTAAATTTGGAGTAATAAAATGAGTCTTTATAATTTAATCAATGGTGTTAATCTTAGTACATTCTTTATTCTTCCAATGTTAGGGAAGCACCCGGAAGAATATCCACGATTTCGTGATTGTTTTTTAAAAGATGATGAGCATCCACAATATGATAATTATATTCACGTTTATACACGGGTTGGAGGTAACAATCGAAATTGTGAATATAATGAAGAAGAACTTTATAAGCATCCTAATTTTATAACAACTTTTGACGATAATTTTGATTCTACTTATGCAACGTATGTTTTTTCTGTTCCTGAAAAGTGGAAAGATGATTTTGATAAGATCGTCAATGGTAAAATAAAAGAAATATCCATAGCTTATAAATTGGAACTTTACAGAATATTTCCAAAACTTAAGGAAAAATTTGACATTCTTTTTTCAGATGTTGTTCCAGAAGTTAAGGAAGGTTCGGAAACGGTTGTGTAACGATCATGCGTCAACTACCCCGGCCACAAGGGTCGGGGCTTTCTCTCGCAAGGATTATAAAATGAAATATTATTTAATTTCTGAAGAAGAATTAGCCCTGATAGAAAGGGCTATTTCAATTTCTAAAAGCAAATATAGAGATAGTTTATTTTCTGAAATTAGAAGTCGCAATATTTTAAATGATACAAATATAGAAAAAGATATTAAAGAAAAATTTAATCAGTTTATTGAAAATCAAATAGATATACCTAAAAAATATATTAGCATTTTAAATGATAATTTTTGGGATTTATTATAATTATTAATAAGGAAAAATTTATGACAAATGAAGAATTGAATTGTGCTCTTATATATGCAGTAACGGATTTGGTTGATTTAGAAAATGAAAAAACTGGAAATTTACATGTAATAGATAGATCCAGCTTGATAGAAAATAAAATAAATAATTATATTGAAATTTCCAGAAAAAAAAATGAAAAATTTAATATGGATCCAATAGATATTGAAAAAAAAATTTCTAAAATGAAAATTGGAGAAACAATTCGTTTTAATAGATATTTTAATATAACCTGTGTTAATAAAGGTTATATAATATCCAGTAAAGGTAATAGTCATTCAATGGTTTTTGTTCCAAGTTAAAAAACTATGAAAGAAAAAAAAATTCAGGATATTATTTTAAAAGATTTACGATCTTATGGAAAATATTGTGAATGTTTTAAATTAATAAAGTCAAGTGATTCCGGTGAATTGGATATTTTCTTTACTACAAAAATTACCGGGGCGGTATTTATTGAAGTAAAAAAGCCAGGAAAGGTTCCAAGTAAATTACAGGAATATAAAATAAAAAAGTTAAATGATTGCGGATCTAAAGCTTTTTCATGTGATTCCATCGATAGGTGGAATAATATTAAAATCTTTCTTGGGCTTAATTTTTTAAATTCTCTAAAGTAAATTAATAAAAATTCATTATAACGTGTGATTTATTATAATTTTATGTAATAATAATTGTAATGAAAATTTATTTTTTTTTAAATAAGGATATGCTATGAATACTATGTTTGCTTTTTGTGAAAAGTGGTTAGCTCAAAGTATTAATATTGACTATGTTCCATATTCGTTAAACTCTGGTAATGAGTTAGCAATAATTAGTGAAGGCGATACATTAAAATTAATTGATTTTATTAAAACAATAATCAATTACGATGAAGTAAAAAATGTAATTTCATTATGTACTGATTATACAAATATAGTTGATGATTATATAAAAATAATAAATTCCAATGTAGTTGGTTTAAAAGTTATCATACATCCATTTTGGGTTTATGATAATGATTTGTTTGAGTTAGTACCATCTGATCAGCATTGCAATTTATATAATTTTATATGTATAAATACAAGCGCGACAAGGTTTAAACTTGATATTATTTACCAAATAAATAAAAAAATAAATTTACAAAATATAACTAATGAAAATGATGATATGAATGTTACTAAAACGGCATCCCCTGAATTAGAATCTGTAAATAATGTTGATAATATAAATGTTATTAAAATGGCATCACCTGAAGAAGATAAAATAATTAATTTTAAATTTCAAGTATTAAAAAATATAAATAACTATTTACTTATTGATTTATATAAAAAACAATACTCTGTTGATGAAAAAAATATTGGAAATTATGAAGATTCTTCATATTTAGTTACATATTTTTTAACTAAAGTAGATTCTGAATATTTAAAAGATTTTTTTTATGAAATAAAATCTATTGCTGAAAATATTAAAAAACATATTATTATTATTGAATTTAGATTTATACATGATATAGCAACATATTTAAATAATAATTTTGATATAAATATAGTTCAAGAAATAAAAAAAAATATTTTATTTTTTTTTATTGAAAGAATGAACTATTCTTTATATGCATTTAATTATAATACTATTGGATTTGACTGTGTTGAACGTAGAAATGTTAATATAAATTGTTTTGGTTACGAATTATATAGTATATTCGTATTAAAAAATAAATCAAAAGAAATTTCATCATTTAATAATTTTAATATGGTTTATAAGGATCATATTTCCAACCTAATATGGGGAATTCAAAAAGAAAATATGGTATTTTTTATGATACCAATTGTTAGTAATGTAGCTATTTTACAAAGTGATAAATTGTTAAAAGAAAATCATAATTTATGTATGAAATTAATTTTTAAAGAATTTTCAAATAGATATTTAAAAAAATATACATTAAAAGAAATTTTTGAAATTGATAAAAATTATATATTGTCTAAAAATATTATAGATAGAGAAAAATATGTTGAGTACGTTATAGATAATAGTACAAAATATATTTCAGATTTAAAAGAAATTTATAATGAATATAGATTAAAATATTTAAAAAGTTATAATGAAGCATTGGAATATTCAAAACTTATGGATAGAACTATGGAAAAAATAAGTCATTTTGATTTTGATGAATTTATAGTTAAACAAAAAGAAAAAGCTTTATCATCATATGATGAATGTTTAAATTTAAAAAAAGTTTTATCTATATCACTGAAAGACGATACTGTTAATATTAATACTAAAAATTTATATGTTAATGTTGGTGATAAATGGTATGATATTGGAACTTTTCTAATAACAATAGGAATAAATTCGAATAAATACGATGAAAATAATACAATTAAGATTGTCAATACTAAACATACTATTAATGGTTACGAGAATAACATGAATGCCCCTCATGTTTTTAGTGATGGTAGAATTTGCCATGGAAATCTTGGAAATCAATTGATAACTTCTTATAGAAATAGAGATCTTTATTCTCTAGTTTATCAAATTATTATATTTCTTGAATCTGTAAATACAAGTGATGCGGCTGGTAAGTATGTAGTGAATTGGCCAGAAGTTACTAAAGAAATTGCATTAAAGGATGATGATTTGCTAGATTATAATACTATGTACAAAATTTCTGAAAAGGAAAAAGTTTTTGATGATAAAATAAGAGATTTTATACCTATAAAAATTTAAATTTAAGAAAGGTTTTTTATGAAAATTATCGTTACTATAGAAAGAAAATTAGTTGATTTTTCTAAAATATCGCAAGATATTTTTAAAATTTCTACTATTTTAAATTTTTATGATGAGAAAGTGACACTATCTGTTGATAGTGTATCAATGAAAGAGTTTATGGATATATTGATTAAATATGATTCTAAAATAGAAAAAATAATTAAAGATTTAAATATTGTTGATAATAATTATCCATATGAAATTTATATGAAAGATTTGATTTCAAATTCAGATGAAGAAGAACCAAATGAAGAAAAAAATGTGTTTGAAGAAGAAGAAAGAGAAGAAGAAAGAGAAAGAGAAGAAAGAGAAAGAGAAGAAGAAGGAGGAGAAAAAGAAAAAGAAAATATTTATTTTGAAGATGGATATAGAGAAGATGAAGGTGTTAATAAATTAACTCTTTTTGATGATAAATTAAAAATTCACATTTCAAAAATATTTAAAGAAACAATTTCTACCTCAAAGCGTCTTGAGGATCTTGAAAATAAAAAGAAAAAATTAATTTCTGAGTTAATTGCAATAGAACAATCAATTAGTGATTGTATTGTAGGTATAAATAGCAATAAAATCATTGAAAAATTTGTCAATGATATTAATAAGTTAAAAAATATCGAAAATGTAGAAGAAATATATTTTACTAATGATGAAATTGTAATTGTTACAAAAGAATTAATTACTCAAGAAAGAATGATAGATAATAATGGGGAATTATTTCATAGAAAAATAGGTAGAATGAGAATTGGAATAAACATTTTATTATTTTTTGGAGATTTACATACTACAAATAATTTTATAACAATTCATAATCTGAGTAGGGGATTTGATGACGTAGGCAGAGTTTTGGAATGTGGTCATGTACTTAGAAATGGATCAATGTGTCTTGGGGATATAGTATTGGAGTCATTGATTAAAGCATTCGCTTTAAAAGATATTCCGATGATATATGATGTCGTAATAAGGTTTATAACCCAGCCTAATATAAATGATGAGTTGGGGCAACAAATAGTATATTTTCCTAATGCTGTATAGGGGGTTAAGGGGTTAATATGATAAATTTTAAGAAAAAAAATATAAATACCACATATAAACAATTGATTACTGAAAATAAAGTTGCTCCAACTATTATTTTTAGTAAAAAGTCTATGATGTGGATTAGCGCTTTAATTGAAAATCATAATCATGAAGTTGGGTTTTATGCAACTGTCAATGAGATTGGGGATTATCAATTTTATATTGATAGAGTATACTATCCAAAACACTCAGAAGCCGATTGTGGAACATGTACAATTAGCTCTACTGGTGAATACGAGTTGGTTCAGTTTATGATTGAGAAGAATAGGTTTGATGAAATAAATAAAATAAGATTATGGGGTCATAAACATATGTCTGGTACAAGCCCAACCGACCAGGATGAGTATCAAACCATGGATAGGATTAAAAGCACAAATTCTTATTTAATAAGGGTTATATGTGATGAAAAAGAAATGTCAGTTTCTTTTTTTGATCCATCTAAAAATATAAGATTTGACAATATTAATTGGGTTGTTGAAAAAGACAACCAAGAAGATAATTTAAAGAAAATAAATAAAATAAAAGATATAATAAATGAATGCAATCTGAATGAAAGTGATTCAATTACAAAAACTATAAATGCAATTTTAGAATCTACATCAGATTTGTCTATTTACAATAAGATTGTAAATAAAGTTTTACAATTAAAAAAAATAAATATTAAAAATAATATAAATAAAGATTATTTTGATAATAATATAAATAAAGATTATTTTGATAATAATATAAATAAAGATAATTTTGATAATAATATAAATTCTAATATATCGCAAGAATTTTTATTTAATAGAAGTAGATATAATGATTTTAATTATTCTCAATCTAAAATTAATAATAAAATAAATAAATTAGATAAATCAGATTTTAAATTAGATAAATCATTAGATGAATTGGATGAATCAAAATTAAGTAGTAAAATTGAAATTATTGATAATAAAAAGCAAATAGTATTTTATTATGATAATAAAATAATAGAAGCAAAAGAATATAAAAAATTATTATATCATTTTAATACGAAAAATATTATAAATTATAATTTAAAAAATAATGGGAGTAATTATGATTTATAATAGTCAGTTAAAGTTAATGAATCCAAAAAATTTTGGAAATAAAAGTATATCCTTGGTAGGGGTCGGAGCTACTGGAAGTAATATCGCTTTAACACTTGCCCAGTTAGGATGGGGAGATAGTAACAATGGACAAGGCATTCTTAAATTATTCGATGGTGATATCGTTGAAGAACATAATTTGGCGAACCAATGTTTTTATCCACATGATATTGGTAAACCAAAAGTTGAGGCTATGAATGATATTATAAAACGTAAGTGTAATTTTTCAGTACAAACATTTAATAAAATGGTAGTTGCTGAAGATAAAGATGTTCAATCTACTTATGTTTTTTTGCTAACCGATACAATGAAAAGTCGGAAAGAAATATTTGAGAATTGTCTAAAATATAGCTTTAACACTGATATGGTAATAGAGACGAGAATGGGATTACGCGGAGGTCGAATCTACGCATTTAATCCTCATATCAGTGAAGAAGTTGAAGCGTGGAAAAAAACATTATGTACAGATGAAGAGGCTGATGTGTCATTATGTGGGACCAGTCAGTCAATTGTAGTTACGGCAATATATATTGCCAGTATAGCATGTTCAAAAATGATTCAACATTTTAATCAAAAATATTGCAATCAACCTGAAGTAAAAATATGGAATGAATTCATTTTTACTTTGTATCCCGAATCGTTCTTTTTGAGAATGTTTATGGGGAATGAAACATTATTAATAGCATAGGAGTTTTTTTATGAGTGAGAGTCCGGTCATTGTAACGTTAGTTTCTTTAGGCGCAGACGTAAGATCTTTTGAAGTTTCATCAGATCCGAGAGTGGAATATTTGTTGAAGGTTGCCAATAGACAAATTAAATCTGGCGATCTTATTACCAGAAGTGGTGAAAAAGTTGGCAATAATACAGTATTGAATGATGGAGATACTATAATAATTGGGGAAAACGTTAAGGGGAATGGAGAATTCCAAGTTCAGCTAATTCGGCTTGGTGTGCCTGAATTTGATAGCTTAACGGCAAGCCCTGGAATGACGATAAAACAAATGGTGGAGCAACTGCCATCGGATAAAAGATCTCAATACTTTAGAGCCGACGGTACTGATGCATATGAGTACCGCAAGGTTTCTGGAGGAAGTCCTATGAAAAGCAATGAGATTATTTATCCAAATGAAGATGGAGGAACTATTCGTTTAATCCTTTCACAAGCAATGAAAGGAAATATTAGTTAGTTAAATAAAAAAAATTTTAATTAATAAAAGAGTCAATCAATTGATTGACTCTTTTTTTTGTTTAAGCCCGCATTAAAATATTTTAAATATTTTTAATGCTGGAAAGCTAACATATTTTTTTTACTTTTAAAAAAATGAAAGGAGTAAAAAGTGAAAAATACCATCATATTCAAGTTAGTTTTCCGTTTATTTAAAAAAAAAATAACTTATACAAATTAGTAGAAGCCCCTATTGGGGCTGTTTTTTACCTAATAGATTTTTTTTAGCTATAAGATTTGATAGGTAAAAAAAAGCGTATTTGTTAATACGCCTTTAAAACTGATACAGTCAGTTTTTAATCTTTAATCAACCTCACTGAAAAACCGCAACTCTTGTAATCGCTATATCTTGACAGACACCCAAATAACGAGTCTAAAAAACGTAGGAATGCGAAGGACATACTACTCTTCGTATTGCTCCACAAATAACCGTGGTAATTTTTATTATAAAATGCTCCATAGTTATTACGGCAACCGCCCGGAAGTGCAGAAAAACCACTTATACTCGCCTCGCAAAATAGATTTGGATTATCATATTTGGAAATTAAATAATTTAGTAAGGTATCCCATTCAGCATCGGTTGGAACATGCCAGCCTGCAGGGGCTATCTTTTGGGGATTTGCTGGATCTACAACATACCAATTATACAGCGCTCCCCATTTCTTGATTCTATCTGTATTGGTTGTATTGTTGTAATAACAATAACCGGGAGTGAATAGTGCTGACCATTCTGAATTGCCAGGTACCAGAGGTATTGCTGAACCATCATTATACTTCGTCACCCGCAAATTCTCCGCCATCCATTCCTGGTCGCAAATTTTGATTGTGTTATAAACATTTTCTTCAATGTCTATCATAATCTACTCCTCTAAATTGTTAATGGTAAATTCCATTAACATCATAGTTATACCATATAATAAGGATTAATAACTAAAAAAAAGAGAGATTTTATGATCTTGCGAGAAAAAACCCCGACCCTTGTGGTCGGGGTGGTTGACTAAATAGGAGCATTTGGTGAAACTGGAGGTCTAGCTTCAGGAAGTGGCTTATTGTATTTAATGCTTGTATTAGCTTCACCAGGAGACAATCCCATTTCAACAGGGTTTGGTTCACTTGATGCATAAGTATCGCCCTGTATATACGTAGGAATCTCTCCAGGAGTATATTTTTGAGCTACACCTAAATCTGGAATTAAATCTGCAGTTATAAGATTCATTTCTTTTAAATTATTATAAATTATTTCATACAATGCAGGCATTGAATTTTTCATAGTTAACATACGTAATTTAAATTCATTTATATCTGCTTTAATAAGATTAACAAAACGTTGCGTAATTAACATTATTAATTGAGGCAACTCTATTATTCCTGGCGGATAACCTTTTTCATAACCTATAGTATCTATTTCTTGAGCAACAACATCGGCACTCTCAGCATTTCTTATTTGGTCTTCTTTATTACGTTTGGTCTGCATTTCTCTTTCTTTTGATTCAAGTCGTTCTTTTTCAGCTATTTGAGCATTTGCATTATACATAGCTCCAATAACAGTCGCTGCTCCCTGAGATTCAGCATTTCCTTCACTTTCACGAATAAGTAATTCAATATTTTGAACGAGTTCTTTTAATTTTAATTCATATTCTTTTTGAGGTTCATACCCTAACTCTTTTGTCATTGTTGATTTTGATATTAATGTAGTCGATGGTGATCCCATAGCTGATTGTAATAACATTTGTTTTTTTTGTAAATCATCTGCCATTTTAAAATCAGACATTTTTACTTTACATGGAACTTTATTAATATATGTTGATATTTTTTTTATAACCCATTGTAATAAATCGTCTTCACCTTTTCTATGATTAATAAATGTATTTTCAACTATTCTAAGAGAAACATTACTTCCTGACCATGAAGCCCCTCCTTTTATTATTTCAGGAATAACTCCAATTCCTGTAATAATTGTATCTTCAGTAGCTTTAATTTCAGGAGTAACCATCAATGCTTTAGCATCTCCACTAAAATTAACCATACCAATTGGTAAAGGAACTATTGATATATAATTATTATCACTTTTCCATTTAACAATTTCTTGCTCTATTTTATTTTTCCATGTAGAGAGATTTATTATTGCATGAGGACTTATATCTCCAGTACCTAATGGAAATAAAATTCTTAAAGGTAATATATGATCGAAGGCTATCATTTCATTTGCTTTTTTTAATATTTTATTATGAAATGCGTCTTTAATAACAGGCATAACAACAGGAATTCCCCATCCTCGTTCTGATGGATACATATATTGAGGGCCAAGTCTTTTCATATGAAAGACATTGTCATTCATTAATTTTAAAGGTTTGTTTGTTTCTACTGATTTAATTATTTCGAGTCTTGTTGTTTTAACAATGTCCATATCTCCACTTTTAATAGCATTGGATAAATATTGAGGAATTGTATAATAATAAAAATGATCTCCTGATATACAATTAAATTTAATATCGATATATAATAAATCCCAATGTATTAAATTAAATTTTTCAATTTCTGAAGTGTTTTTATCATAAGCTTTAAATTTAACTTCTTTATCGCATTTTACGCATTTTCCTTCAAATTGATAATTTGCAAATTTATATTTTACACTATCTGATGGAAAATCTTCTTTACAATTAGGACATTCAAAAAATCTTTTGAATGGATAGTGTATTGATATAATTGAATTTCCATAACCCCAAAAATCCATTCCAGACTGTTTCATTGAGTTAATAATTTTTAATTTATTTTCAAGAAAGTCTTTCCAAAATTCAATAGTTTTATCATTTTTAAGTATTAGTTCATTATCGTCATTATAAATTAATGATGTAATAGGATATTCTGATAATTTTATTACGCATTGAGATATTATACTATCTCCAAAAAGAAATGCAGCAATAAATTTTAATATTCCTTTAATTGTTTTTGGAATATATGTACTTGTCATATCGAGAAATGGAGTATCGTATTGAACAGATCCGCGATTAAATGTAGATGCTGCCGGACTTGTGCCTCCTTGAGGTTTTATTCCAGGTCCAACTAATCCTTCATTCGCCATAAATTTTATTCCTTATATTAAATGCCATATTCTCGTGCTGATAATTCAGCTTTTAAAATTCTTTGAGCTTGAATTGTAATAATATCTTCATTAATATTTTCATAATCTTTATCAATAAATTTATTGTACTGTTCGAGAATATTTATCCATAAATTTGATACTTCATTTGATACCATATTTTTCATTATATCTTTTATTAATTTAAAAATAGATGGTGGAGGGGTATATATACCATCATTTATTAATATAATACATATATATTTTTTTACATCTATTCCAAAATCTCCATTTCTATCAGGACGAATACCATTCATACAAAATATGGTATTAATTATCATGCCTGGTGATGGATATCTTAAAAAATCAAAATCAGCAATACAACTTGAAAAAGCTAAAGCCAATTGATTAAATTCATACCAATCAAAAAATGCTGCATCATTCCTGCATAAATGTCTAATTGCGAGAACTTTATCCCTGTTAATATCTTCAAGGACTGTCGCATAATTGATAAATAATATTCTATCTATAGTTTCTATTTCCCATTCCCACCAATCATTACCTAATGATTTATTTAAAAAATCATAAACTTTTAAAGCTGAAGATTTATCGTTATTTAATACAGTATTTATTTTCCATGAGGAAATATCGGATGATTCTTTTTTTAAGCATTCTATTGAATTAATTTCTTCATGTATACGATCAATTGTTTTTTGATCGTTAAGTAGGGTAGCAGTATGAAGTTGTTCTGATAGTTTACATGTCATAATGCGCTATATCACTTTTAACTTATTAATAATCGATTTATTTTGCTGATGGAGGAGTTCGTCTCCCAAAATGCTGTGCACCAAATACTCGTAGCCAAAAGTAATCTCTGCTTGCTTCGCTAGATTTTTCAGGAGCAGTTTCTTGGTACACATACTTATATATTTGATCACAAGCTTTACGATTAAAAGTTATAATCTCTCCTTCGCATGTACAACTTCCTCCAATATCAAGATTTTTTGTCATTCCTTTTGTTCGATATAATAAATCATGTATTAATGCAGCAACTTCCGATCTTCCATCACGTGGACGAGTAAACCATAATAATTTAGGAGTTGAACGTTTATCATGTAAAAATTTATCAGGTATGGTAAGAATAACTATATAACTTTTATCTTGTAAAATTAATTTAATCTGATATTCGTGTATTTTATCCAAAATAAATAAATTATTTACAAGTGGCTGTGAATCCGGCCAACTCCAACTTATCAACTTTAGACCTGTAATTTCAGAAATTTTAATCATAAAAATCTCGAAATATTATTAACAAAATGTTCTTTTTCAATATCATTTAAGTTAATAATAGTTTCAATTGGATTGTTTTTAAATTCATTAATAAACTTATCTCCAAATGCACTTGCTAATTTTTGTATAGCTTCTGAATTTTTTGATAGTTTAAATATTTTATAATCTGTAATATCTCCTGCAATTTTAACTGCATCATATTCTGAATTAATAAGGCTTCCGCACACTGTCATAACAGGATCGAGAATGGTTTTATCATATTCATATTGCAATCCTGCTTTTTTATCGAATTCTTCAATAGTTTTAATTAAAGCTATTGGAGAAACTTTATTTCCAATTTCAGCTATCTTATCAAGGATTTCACATGCATCAATTTTTCCTGAAGCTGTTTTTATATGCTTTCCACTACTTTTACAAATTGTTTTTCTTTTATTAATATTATTTTTAAAATCTGGAGATAGGGCTGCATTTTTATTTAATATACGAGTATAATTATTAATCCAATCTTTATCAACTGGAATATTTAATTCATTTGCTCTTTTTTCTATATTACAAGAAAATTCAACTCTATCATTGTGATCAAATCTTGACATGTATTTGCTAAAATAATCCATAGCAGTTTTAACATGTTCTTTTGTTTCAATTGGATATTTGTCGTGTAATGCAAAATGCATAAGTATCTCCTGTAAAAATTATTCTATAGACATTAATATACCATTTACAAATGTTAATGTTTTTTCATTTTCTTCAATATCTAAGACTTTTAATTCACATGATGTAGCGTCTAAAATTGATATGCCTCCATAAAATGAAGCGTTCCCATTAAAGAACGCTTCCTGATTACAATTAAATTTTTTAACTTGAAAAAGATCTCCATAAATATTATTTGGTTCAAATCCCCTAAGTTCTGAATTATAAACTGTTGTAATTACATTATCTGTAAATGTTAAACTTCCAAGATATACTACATCATAGTTTGTATTAGTGCTACTGTCTGTTATTTCTACTATGCTATTAGCTACACTATTTACATCACTTTTTTTAGAAGCTGCCAAATCATCATAAACAATATCTTCTAATCCTGGTTTGTTATAAAAACCAGTTTTTTTACCATCATTATATACATCTCCATCAATAAAAGACATAATATGTTTTAAGTAAACATGTTTTGTATTAACACTTTCATCAATAGTAAAATTTATTGGAGTTTCCAAAACAATAATATTTCCATTTTGAGTAAATCCATAACCGGAACTTATTAATATTGAATTTGATGTTGTTTTAGTCATAAATAATCCATACATTGCTCTCCCAGGAATACTTCCAACAATAGCAGAAACTATTCTACGCATATTGGAAATCATTGCGGCCTGTATAGACCATGGAGTTATATTAGGAATATTTTGACTATTTTCTATAGTTTCATAATCAGTTCCAAGAATCTCATGCATTCTTTGATTAAGCCCATTACGTATGTTAACACGTTTCATAATTAATCCAGTTCTTAAATTATTTTGATTTTAAAGTACTGCCTGCAATGTCCAGAACTTCGTTTTTATTATTTACTTCTGGTTGAATGGAATCGTTATTTAATTTCTTTTCTTCAATATATTTTTTTGATAATTCAGTTAATAAATTTTTATCAATTAAATCACTAATAACTCCAACAATTGCTTGTATTGATCCTTTAACTGTTAAAAGTTGGTTTCCAAGTTCAGCCATTGATTTTTCAGCATTTTCATATGCTTGATGAATATTTGAAGCAACTTTATCGTACTGTTCAAGACGTTCAAATAATTTTTTAGATTCATCGGGCCGCAACTCATTGTGTTTTAGTAAATATGAAATAGCCATATTTTTACTAATCTGCTCTTGTATCATTAGATCCACCCTTCATTATTTATGAGATTAAATTAATGGTACTGCATTATAATTATATAATTCAGTATTATTATTTTGTGCGTAAGTATTTTCTACAACACAAAACTTTTCATTTATACCATC
>Ga0315294_10004376_pt1 | contig 15405 bp, 6 predicted proteins | sample YL17G13_40_MG_FD_203626 | JGI IMG/M metagenome (GOLD analysis project Ga0315294, IMG submission 203626) | Sediment microbial communities from Yellowstone Lake, YNP, Wyoming, USA - YL17G13_40 | ecosystem: Environmental > Aquatic > Freshwater > Lake > Sediment | place: USA: Wyoming | collected... | reverse complement strand
TTGGTAGTGCAATTGACATGATTGAAAATGATAGAGCTGACTCACTTTATGTTTGTACAACTCCTGACTACAACATGTTTGTTCCGACAACGACTAATATGCAGGATTTAATTTATCCACAAGAAGCTGTAGATAATTTAGAAACCGCAGGAATTGACTCTAACTACACCGCAACTTACTATCCATGGGTATTAACAAGAGATAGTGTGAACAACACACAAATCTACTTACCCGCAACTGCTGAGGTTACAAGAAACTTAGCTTTGACAGATAACATTGCATTCCCTTGGTTCGCTGCGGCGGGTTACACAAGAGGTATAGTAAACGCTATTAAAGCACGTAAGAAGTTAACACAAGAGGATAGAGACACATTATATCAAGGTCGTCTTAACCCAATTGCAACCTTCTCTGATGTTGGAACGGTAATTTGGGGTAATAAAACTTTACAAATTAGACAATCCGCTCTTGATAGAATTAACGTAAGAAGATTATTACTTCAAGCTCGTAAATTGATTTCTGCAGTATCTGTAAGATTACTGTTTGAACAAAACGACCAAAAAGTAAGACAAGATTTCTTAGATGCGGTTAACCCTATATTAGACGCTATCAGAAGAGACAGAGGTTTATACGATTTCCGTGTAACAGTTTCTTCAGATGTTGCTGACTTAGACAGAAACCAAATGACGGGTAAAATCTATGTTAAACCTACAAAATCGTTAGAATTTATAGACATTACGTTCTATATCACTCCAACAGGGGCATCTTTCGAGAATATCTAAAATAAAATAACAAGCCGATATAATGTCGGCTTGTTTTAGCCAAATAGTAACAATGACAAGCAAACAAAGAATTATAGAAGGTATTGATGATGAGGGAACACCTGACATGAAATACTATTCATTTGATTGGGATGACAACATAATGATAATGCCGACTAAGATTATCTTAAAGGATGAGGAAGGTAACAATGTTGGTATGTCAACTGAAGATTTTGCGGAATATAGAACAGACATAGGTAAAGAACCTTTTGAATACGAAGGACACTCTATTGTAGGGTTTAGTGATGAACCATTTAAATATTTTGGTGTTGCGGGAGATAAACAATTTATTGTTGATTCTATGTTGGCAAATCCAGGACCTGCTTGGCCTGATTTTGTGGAGGCATTAAATAATGGGTCAATTTTTTCTATTGTTACTGCTAGAGGTCACACCCCTACGGTAATCAAAGAGGCGGTGTATAACTTAATCGTTTCTAATAAAAATGGAATTAATTCAGACGAGTTAGTTAAGAATTTAGAAAAATTCAGAAACATTGCTGATGAGGGTAACTTAAATAAACGTGAAATAATTCGTGAATATTTAGACCTTTGTAGGTTCTATCCTGTAAGTTATGGAGAAGGTTCGGCAACAAATCCTGAAGAAGGTAAAATTAATGCTTTAAAAGAATTTGTTCAATATATTAAAGAAGTTTCAGAACAAATTAAAAAGAAAGCATATTTAAAGAATAAAATAACTAATAACTTCTTACCTACAATTGGTTTTTCAGATGATGATATAAGAAATGTAGAAAAGGTTAAAAGTCATTTTGAAAATGAACCAGATAATATAATTAAGACTTATTCTACTGCAGGAGGAATTAAAAAAGAATATTAATAAATAAAACTAGATACTTATATGCTAAGAATAATTTTTTAAATCTTTAAAGTAAAGAGAAAAAATTTATTTGGTGATATTTATAAAAGACAAAATAAACAAAAAATAACAAAAAAGAAAGAAAATGGCTGATTTATTGATGAAAATGCCGATACCTTATGAACCTAAAAGACAAAACAGGTTCATTCTTCGTTTCCCAACAACATTGGGTATTAACGAATGGTTCGTTGAATCTACGGCAAGACCACATATAACTATAAACCCTGTTGAGATTCCCTTCTTAAACACTTCAACCTACGTTGCTGGCCGTTTTACTTGGGGAACTATTAACGTTAAATTCCGTGACCCTATTGGTCCGTCTGCATCTCAAGCTCTTATGGAGTGGGTACGTTTATGTGCCGAGTCTGTAACAGGTCGTATGGGTTATGCTGCGGGATATAAAAAGAATGTCGATTTAGAAATGTTAGACCCAACTGGTGTTGTTGTTGAAAAATGGATTTTAGAAGGAACATTCTTATCAGATGTTAACTTCGATTCATTAGCTTACAATACTGACGCGTTAGCGAGTATTACTGCAACATTACGTATGGACCGTTGTATATTAGTTTATTGATTTTTACTTTTAGAATATTTCAGTCAAAATATATTTAAATCCACATGCTTAGGTATGTGGATTTTTTTTGTTTCTATTTAAAAAAAAATAAATTACTGTATATTTTATTATAAAAGACAAACAATATGGACCAAAGTATCATTGACGCAGGAACGGAGAGTTTTAACTTACCTCACGATATAGTACAACTACCTTCAGGTGGTGTATTTTATAAATCAAAAAAGAAAGCAATAAAAGTCGGTTACTTAACCGCAAATGACGAAAACGCCTTGATGGGTGCGTCACAAATGAGTAATGATAATATCATTATGACTTTATTACGTAGTAAAATTTATGAACACGATTTAAGACCTGAAGAATTATTGGACGGTGATATTGAGGCGGTTCTTATTTTCTTACGTAATACATCATTTGGTCCTGAATATAAAGTATCAGTAACTGACCCCCAAACAGGTAAACCGTTTTCACATACGGTAGTATTAGATGAGTTAAATATCAAAAAAACTCAACACCAACCTGATGAAAATGGTATGTTTATAACTACATTACCAAAATCAGGGGTATCGGTTAAATTAAAACCACTAAGTTTTGCAGAAACAACTGAAATTAGTAAAATGTCGGAACAATATCCTGCGGGAAGAACGGCACCAATTATTACTTGGAGATTAGCAAAACAAATTGTTGAAATTAACGGGAACGAATCCAAAGAACAAATTTCAAATTTCATTAACTCAATGCCGATTATGGATTCTAAGTATATCCGTAGTTTTATTAGAGAAAATCAACCTTCATTAGATTTAACAAAAACAGTAAAAGCCCCTTCAGGAGACTTGGTAACTTTCGAGATTACCTTTGGGGTGGAGTTTTTTCGGCCTTTCTTCTAATCACAAACAACTTTTAATTGAGGAGTATTATTTTTTGGCGAGATTTATAAGATTATCTTATACTGAATTTCACATCATGCCAACTTATATGAGAAAGTACCTCATCGATAGAATTATTGAGGACAATACGCCAAAAACATAATAGTAAAATTGTTTTCGGCGTATTTATACATATATAATACTTAAACTATGGGAACCGAAGATAAAGAACCTGGTGGTGACTTTCTAACTAAAGTCCAAGCCGCCCTTGAACAGAGTGTTGGTAAAATTACCGATGCTTTGGCAACTAATTTACGTGCGGGTGATATTGCTAAAGTAATTCAAGAAATTGATGACAAGGCGACAACCATTGTTAAATCTTTTGGTCAAGGTCGTGAAAACATTGTTAATTTAAAAGCCGCTATGGCTGATGCAGCCTCCGAGGTCGAAAGAATGGGGGGTAGTTTTGACAACATTGTCAGTATACAAAAAGACGTTGCAGAATCATTAGGAAGAAATTTAATACTAACTTCAAGTTCTTTTAAAGACTTATATGCAACTTCAGAAGTTACAGGGGAATCGGCAAAAACCCTTGTTACTAATTTTAAAGATGCTGGTATGTCCGTATACCAAGTGGCAAGTGAAATGAATAAAGTTGTTAATGTTGCTAGAGAGTCAGGGGTTAACGCTCAAGCGGTTAGTGCTGAGGTTGTAAAAAACATGACTCAATTAAATCAATTTAATTTTGCGGGTGGTGTTACAGGTTTAGCTAAGATGGCGGCCCAAGCGGCTTTATTGAGAGTTGATATGGGTAGTACTCTTAAATTAGCCGATGAATTATTTAGTCCTGATAAGGCAATTGAATTGGCTGCGTCTATGCAGAGATTAGGTGTTGCAAATTCTGAATTATTAGACCCATTACGTTTAATGGATATGGCTCAGAATGACCCTGCGGAACTTCAAAACCAAATTTCTAAAATGAGCGAACAGTTTGTTCAGTTGGGTGAGGATGGTAAGTTTGAAATTATGCCAGGAGCTAAGAGACAGTTAATGGAAGTTGAAAAGGCGATGGGTATGAGTAAGGGTGAGTTATCTAAAATGGCTTTAGCAAGTGCTGAGGTTGCGGATAAAATGCAAAAAATTAAATTCCCGTCAAGTTTTACAGAAGAAGAAAAAGGTTTAATTGCGGGTATGGCCGAAATGGGTGCGGGAGGAGAGTATAAAATTCAATTAGGTGGAAAAGAGTTAGGTATTAGTGAAGCAATTGAAAAATTACAAAAAGACCCCGACCAAATGAAGGCTCTTAAAGATATGGCGGCACCTAAAAGTATGGAGGAGTTAGCCAAAGACCAACTAACAATTTCAAAATCTATGGATGCGTCGTTAGCGTCTATCGCCAATAGAACAGGACGAGCATTAGCGGGTACTAAAGTCGCAAATCAAGCCTTAGAAGCTCCAAAAAAATTATATGATGCGGGGGCTGAAGCGTTATCAGGAGATAAATTAAGTAGTAGAAATCTTCGAACTGGTTTGGGTTCAGGTGCTGAGGAAGTTTTAGGTTCAATTAACAAGTTATTTAAAGGTGAAGGTTCTATTAGTGATACCTTTAATGTTGTTAAAGGAAGTATGGAGAATACGGCTAATTTTATGAAAGGGGCTTATGCCGAGGCTTTAGATAAAGGAGCCGTTGCGGCATCAAATTTAGCAAAAGAACAAAACATTTTTCTTGAAATATTACAAAATGGTGGTAAAAAATTAGGTAATGCTTTTATGACTGCCGAAAATATACCAAAAACAACTGCGAAGGATATGTTAAAATTACCTGGTCAAAATGTTGAATTTTTACCTGAAGATACTTTGGCGTCATTCACTAAAGGTAAGGACGTTTTATCGGCGTTAACAGGTTCTAATAATAAAAATGAACCTTCAACACAAATGATGTCTGATTCAGGACCTGTTAGTATTAATTTAAACATAACCGCACCACCAAATATTGATACCGCTCAACTTATGTTGGCGTTTGAAAACTCAGGGGTTAAAGAGGCCATGGTTACTGCGGTTACTAAAGGTCGATATAATAATGGGTTAACTGCACCAACATCTAATCAAGCACAATTGATGGAAATGGCGAGTATGAGGGCGTAAAAATAAACATGATATCTATTTATAATAAAAGTATAGAAAATGCCAGGTAGTACATTATCGTTTGTTAACAGTTCATCATTTAGAAACACCTTATTAGCCAAAAATTTGGACGCATATGATGTACCTGGTGTTTATACACCACCTTCAGGTCCTATAAGTTATGAAGTACAACAATCTATAAGTAATGTTATTGATTCCCCCGATGGTTTAATTGCTAATGACCCATTTGCCGCTACATTATATCCATTAAATGAATACGGGCCTAATGGTGGGTTTAACACCTCCATTACCTACAATGGACCTCCACTACCCGTTAACTCTAATCAAGGTGAGTATAGTCCAACAGACACGGTATTAGACTTAGTTAATGAGTTCTATATTGATGCCGCCTATATTGAAAACAGATATGGTCCTTCAGGAGGATTTAATGATATGGTTGTTGTTACGGATATCCAAAACAATAATAAAATTTATCAACCTTATTGGAACCCACCAACATTTGTACCGTCTTCTTATACCCCATATAGTATATTATTTTCTGATAACCCAAATGGAACTGACGGTTCATTATCTCAGGATTCTTATATTGCTAAGATTGGGGCAGAACAACTTAATTATTTATTTCAACAAAGAATTGCTGCCGAGATATTTCAAAACACTGTTGGACAAGTTAATTTAGAATCACTAAGTGACCCTTTTGAAGCTTCGTTAATTGCAACAGGACAAGAACCATTAATTTATAGGAATTATCAAATTACGGTTCCTGAAAATCCTATTGTCGCGGCGTTTGATTTAGCGAGTAGATTGGCGAGCGCTTATTGGCCCGTTTCTATGATTCCTGGTGATTATTTTACTCAACAACACAAGCCAGGGTTTTTATCACAACAAACATCAAATGCGTTAAACGTAATTAATCAATTAACGGGAGGGTTTTTAGGCCCAATCCTAAACACATCTAGAAGTGCATCTGAATTATTTTTAGCCAATACAGGTAACGGTCAAAGGTCGGTTTTATTTCGTAATATTGATTATAACAGATATCAACCTGATTATAAAAATCAATATGGTGGATTATTAGGTGCCGCTCAAAGTTTAATTAATTTAGCGGTTAATTTAATTAATCCTGACAACGGTACTTTAGTGGGTGGTTATTATGTCGGTAGTAGAAACGCCGAACCATCAACAATAACATCACCCGCAAATCAAATACCTGTTAATGTATTTGGACAACAGGACCCAGCACCTGTTTACGGACCATCAGAACTTGCAATATTGTATGAAGGTAATAATGAAGTATTAAATTTTGGTCTTGCAGCAAAACCATTAAGTGATGGTGGAGGTATTGACGGACAATTTGTTTGGACCTCACCTAAATATAAAGATAACGCAGGTTTTAACGCAACTCCTGGTGGAGGTGCAGGTAGTTTAGACCCCGAGTTTAATCAAGTTAGTAGTTACTATACAAGAGATGAGTCAACAAATATAACATTTAAAGACTCTTCAATTTTAGACCAAACTCAAAGGTTAATTAATTCTGCGGATAATGTTACGGGTATTTCTCGATTAAAACATGTTGGTAATGCAATGAACCAAGTTAGTAAAGTATTCCATGATGGGTATAAAGAAATAACTAAAGGTTCTCAAGTTTTATCATATACTGATTTTACTACAGGAGCAGAAAAAGGGATTGAATATTGTCGTGTATTCACTAAGGATACACCTTACTACACTTACGCCGATTTACAAAAAACTGACGGTATTACTACTTCGGGTAGACGTTTTAGTAATTCTGTGTTTGATAACACATACAACTTAAATATAGCACCACTTAAAAACCCTGGCTCTACAAATATTCAAATGAATAACCAAGGTAAATTAGTTGCCAAAAAATACATGTTCTCTATTGAGAATTTAGCTTGGAGAACTTCTAGTAGACCTGGATATACATATGATGAATTACCAACATGTGAGAAAGGGCCTAATGGAGGTAGAGTTATGTGGTTTCCACCTTATGATTTAAAATTCTCAGACCAAAGTTCTGCGAATTGGAATTCACAATCATTTTTAGGTAGACCTGAGCCAATTTACACTTATAAAGATACAAGTAGAACAGGAACACTTTCTTGGAAAATTATTGTTGACCACCCTTCAGTTATGAATGTTATTGTTGAAAAACAATTAAAAGGTCAGAGTAAAGAAAAGTTAAATTCAATCATTGATTCGTTTTTTGCGGGGTGTGTGAAGTATGATATATACCAATTAGGTCTTAAATTTAATACAATTCCAACTAAGGATTTATATACCTATCAAGAAATTTTAAATAACCCTAAATTAACTAAAGAAGAGTTACAAGGGGTTAATCAGTCGATTACTAAGGATAATGCTGGAGGAACTGTAAATGATACTGTTAAAACACCCGCAAGTACTGATAATAAAGCGGATACCCCTGATAATTCAGGTTCTGAATTTGAAAGTGCATTTAACGAATTAGCGTTCTATTTCTTTAACGATATTCCTGACCCTAACACAAATAAAACGGTTTCTTCGGTACCTTATCAAGTAACCTATGGTAACTATACCGCACCATCCTTTATTAGTAGTTATGTGGATAAATCCAACGCGGTCTTTAAATCTGATTTATCTTATTGTAAAACAAATCCAACATACTGCGACACTAACAAAAAAGTTAAAGAGTTTTATGATAGTATTATTATCGATAACTTTAATGCTATTGATAATGCGGATAACGGTTTTATTAAAAGGGCGTTTAATTTATTAAAAGAAAAAAACGCCACCATTAATTTAACTTTAATTGGCTCTGCGTCAGCTCCCGCATCAGTATCGTATAACGTAAATCTTTCTAAAAGAAGAAATGATTCTGTTATGCAATATCTTAAAATTAGAAGTAAAGAAATTGGATGTGATTTAACACCATTTATTGATGGTAAAAAATTCATTTTGGCGGATACAGGGTACGGTGAAGAAATTACCGTAGTTCCCAAATCAACATCTGGTGGGGCGGGGGCATCTGTTAATTGTACTACAGATATTAAAAACGGTTCAGGTGTTGTCACATCAAATTCTCAAATTTATTCTGTTGATGCTATGGCGTGTAGACGAGTTAAAATTGTCTCTAAAGTTGTTATACCGCCTGCTGAAAGTAAACAGGATAATACATCAACCACAACACAAACTTCAACACCGCCTAAAACAATTGACATAACGGTTAAACCTATTACCCCAAAACCAACAGTTAGTATTGAGAAAAAACTTAAAGAAGGTATTGGAAAAAGAATATTAAGACAATTACTTTCCGAGTGTGATTATTTCCAAGTAATTGAAGAAAATGTTCCGATGTTATATGATTCAATAAAGGAAAAAATTAAATACTTTAATCCTGCGTTTCACTCTATGACACCTGAAGGATTAAACGCTCGTTTAACATTCTTAAATCAATGTGTTAGACCTGGTGAGACAATACCAACAATTGGTCCTGACGGTAAGCCAAAATACAATGACGCGGTTAATACATCATTTGGCGCACCACCAGTATTGATATTACGTATTGGTGACTTTTATAATACAAAAATTATTCCTAAAAGTGTTTCGTTCACATATGAACCATTGTTATATGATATGAATCCTGAAGGGATTGGTATTCAACCAATGATTGCTAACGTTACGATGAATTTTGACTTTATTGGTGGTATGGGTCTTGCTAAACCTGTCGAACAATTACAAAATGCGTTATCGTTTAACTATTATGCGAATACTGAGATTTATGATGAGAGAGCGGTATGGACCGAAGATACTTCAGCATTAGACAAAACTTTAATGGAGTCTATATTACAAAACCAACCTCTTGAAACCGTTGACAATGTTGATAACCAAGTTCAAAATGCGTTTGGTAATACAATCGGTGATATCATTAACTTCAATAGGGTTGTTAGTGGTGAGACAGGTGAAATTAGTTATCAAGTTATTATGGATAAGATGTTGTCTGAAACTACAACATACTTTAGTACTCTATATAATCAATTAGAGAGTATTGTGTTACAAACAAATTATGGTGTGTTACAATTAGTTAATCAATACCGAGATTATCAGGAAGGTGATTTAAAACTTGGAACAAGTAGTTATCCAACTAAAATTTACGGTAAACCATTAATTTCAAAAACTTCAGGTAATGATAAAGTTAATTTATTCCAAGAATTATTGGATGATTGTATTCTTGATATAGATAACGGAGTTAACCCAATAATTAGTGAATTAATTAATAAATACACGGAATTAACCCCTAATGAATTAAGTGTTATTAAAACTAACATGTCATCTTATTTAAAACAGGTGTACTTAACTTTACCAAATAGTGTACAAACTATTGTAACTGATTTAACGGTTAAAGAACAAAACTACGTTCAAATAATTAGAAAATTAAGTGTTGTTAATGATAAGACTGATGGTAAAAAATTAGAAAACGGGACACCATTAGTGTATAGTATTAGTGGTACTTCAAAAGTTAGTGAAAGTACTAAACAAGAAGACCCTTTAATTGGTGATACTTATGATGAATTTACAACTGACTGTGGTAAAATATATAAATCACTTAATGACTTTTTAGATGTGTTAACTGCTAAAAAAATTATAACAGAAACCTATACAGGTACTGGTGATTTCGCACCAGCGGATAGTGGTTTCTTTGACGATGTTTATAAGAAAGAGTTCTTCATGATGGTTGGTAGAAATTTCTCAGATAAAAATAAATTAGAGGAGTTTAAAACTTTTGTATTAACCGCAAACATCGCAACTAATAAAAAATTAGGTCGTAAATTTGATAACATTACCGATGATTTGGCAAAAGAATATAGTAAAGAAATTAAAAAAGAAGAAAAAATATTTTCAGATTTTAGAAAAAGTTCTGAATATAAAACATATATCGAAAGTCCTGACGATATTTTATATCCTGTGGGAAAAACAAGGGTCTTTGATTATACAACAGTACCTGACCCAGCAACAGAAACGGCTCAAAAGAAATTATTAACTGATTTATTTACAACGGTAAACTTAGAACCTGGTAACACTAAAATATTTACAGGTAAGATTAAATTTGATTAAATATGGCATCAAAACAATATTATAATAGATATAATGACTTTATTTTAAATGGACAACAGACCGTTGTTCCTTATATTACGTTGCCAAGTAAAAGTACCGATAAACGATACATTTATAAGGCAGGACAGTCCAGATTAGATAAAATGTCGCAACAGTATTATGGGTCACCATTCTTTGGGTGGTTAATAATGCAGGCGAATCCAATTTACGGAGGACAAGAGTGGAACATTAGTGATGGTTCTATCTTGACAATTCCATTTCCTTTAGTAGCTTCTTTACAGGATTATAAAAATCAATTGGATAATCATTTCTTCTATTATGGTAGGTAACACAGAAAATATTTTAGTCGAATTTGACTATAACAACATAACAATCGTAGACCCAAACAAAGTTATCGATATAAATGGTAACGCGAAAGAACGATTTATTAAACAAGAAGATTTAGTTTTTTATGCCAATTTAGAGTGTAAAGTTTTACCGAGAACTAAACTAGCCGTTGGTGTTGCAAATAACGACCAAATTCAAACCGTGTCCATTGCGTCAATTAATTTTTTAAAACCTGGTGATAAAACATTTTTAGATAATAGTTACACCGATGAAATTACAGGTAAAAATAGTGTTACGGGTGAAGGTGTTAATCAACCAACAAAAAATTCTGTTAGTAATCCTAACAAACCTGCCGACTTTTTCTTAAGACAAACGATTAATTCAGGGGGAAAACCAGGGTCAACCGATAACGGATTACTTGGGATAACTTCAATTAATATTAGACAGGGGTTAGATTTTTTACCAACAATCAATGTACAACTTGAGGACGTAAAAGGTAAGGCGTTATTTGAATCAGGTGATAATTCACCTTACGCCGCGTTCTTTAATCTACCCTATCCACTTTTTCATTTAACTATCAAAGGGTATTATGGTAAGGCAATTAAATTAGGACTTATGTTACAATCTTTTAGTTCAAGATATGACACATATAGTGGAAATTTTAAAATTGATTTAAAGTTTTACACTTACAAATATACAATATTAAGTGAGATTACCATGGCGGCATTAACGGCAACTCCTCACATGTATAAATCAAGAATTAAAGTTCAAACAACTCAAGGAAGTACTGACAGTAAATTTGTTAAAGTTGAAGACGGTGTCGTTGAAGGAGGATTTCAAAAAGTTAAAGAGATGTACAGTGAATATAAATCAAAAGGTATGATTCCCGATGATTTCCCTGAAATCACTTTAGTCCAAATGCAAGATAGAATTGAAAATTTTATTAAAAATGTATTAGATAGTTTTACAAAACAAAATTTGGACCCATTAACTAATTTAGATACTTACCAAAAAACACTTAATGAGTATTCAGGTGATGTTTATTATTTTAATGGTTCTTCATGGTTTGAAAAGTATATGGATAAGAATACCGCGTTCGTATTAACTAATGGTAATAAAGTTTATACTTTTAAACCTGAATTTAGTTTACAAAAAAGAGTTGACGCAAAATCTGAATTAGATGGTATTGTAAAAAAATATAACGACTTATTGAATGGTAATGATACTGTTGGAACAAATGGTTCTTATAAAATTAATAATAAAACAACTAAAATATCAATACCTAATGGTATTAAATCTCCAGACACCTTCATACCAAAACCTGAAGTTACTGAAAAAGATATAGATTTAATTCAAAGTTATAGGTTAGTTAAAGGAGTAAAAACCACGCCGACCGACACACAACTTGCCGAATACCAAGCCGAATTGATTAAAGCTAAAGTGTTTAATACTCCTATTATTAAAACCGCTGAAGGTAATATTGAACCAATAAAAGATTATTATATTTTTGATGGAACAAACACATTTATTGATAATATCAATAAAATGGGTAAACAATTAAAAGTTTTTAGAGAACAAATACAAGAAGAACTTACAAACGCTCTTTCAGAATTACTACAAAGTAAGGATAATGGTATTGGATTTGTTCCTAATATTAGAAATGTACTTGCAGTTGTTTTTGCTAATGGGGAAGCGTTCTTAAGATTAATGGATGATGTTCATACAAAAGCTTGGGATAAAAGAGATTCTAAAATTAGAAAAGATTCTATCTTTAATACTCAAACTGCAGGAGCTTCACAAGATAATTTAAGTAGTGGTAATAACAAGGAACAACCTATATATCCTTGGCCACAAATGATTAAAGAAACTACAGGAACTGATGGCCACGAAAAGTTTGAAATTGTTTATCCTGGTGATTCTTCAGTGGTTACTCAAACAAAAGGATTTTTAGCGGATGAATGGCCTGAGGTTGAATTTGTTGAAGAATTTATTCGAGGTTATGTTGAAAGAACTTCACCACCTTCTGATAGTACGGCATCACCAAATGAATTAACTGAACCACAACGAATTTCTGTTGACGCTATTGAGTTCCCAATTAAGAATGATGTTTACGGTAACAAAGAAGAAGTCAAATTCTTTTATGAAATATATGAAAGAGTCTTATTAACTACATTTTATTCAAGACTTGGCAGATGTAATAACTTTATAACCGATTCGGATAAAGTAACTACTGTTATTGCTGACGCAGAAAATATTAATATAGTTAAAAGTTTATCTAATGATAATCCATTCATAATTCAAAAACTTAAAGAATACGCTTATACAGGTGAAAATTTTGAAACTGTTCTTAGACATATTTCAAACGAGGGGACGGGGGAAAGTTGGCAAAATTTTATTAGAGGTATTTTTAATACAAAATACATTAAAAACTTAGTTAATAATTCTAGTTTTGAATTTATTAATGAAAAAATACTTAAAGATAGTTTATCACAACCAATGGTTTCATTACCAAGCGAAGTTCAGTTTACAGAATATGTTAATGGTTCGACAACGTCTAATGAATATGATTTTGCGGATACGTATCCTTTTACAAATAAAGATTGGATTAAAAAATATTTAGCAAATGGTAATACAGTATTAGATGAAAAATTGGCGTTCGACACCACAAAAATATTGGCTTACACTTCAGATAATAAAATTATTACGAACATTAAATCGTATGAGTCAGGGAAAAAACCTTTTACTAATTTTATTTCAGAAACAACCAATACTCCCACGGAATACAGTACTACCGTTGGGATGAAATCGTTTTATGAACAAAGAAAAACTGATTATAAAAGTCAGTTATTTACTGAAGGTAATTTAAAGTATTATAATTATGATGGTCTTGTGTCTAGTGAACAAACGGTGTCGATGTTTAACACACCATATTTTATTAACGCAATTCAAGAGGGTGTTAAAAATTTTAGAAATTCAAATGACACACCATATACTGAAGCCGCATACCTTTTCTTGAATAGTTTACCATTGTCAACTTTACGAGAAAAGTATAAAACAAAAAATGAATCAGATGATTTAAGTTATATTTTTGCAACACTTAATAAATTTGGTGGGGTACATAAAATACCATATTCTTGGGTATTAAAATATGGGTCAATATGGTACCGTTATAAAAAATATATTGAAACAGGTGTTGATATTATTGGAACTTCTTGGTCTGATTTTGATTATCTTAAAAACTATGACCCTACGAATAATTTACCAACAACAATGTACACATTTAGTGCAAGTTCACAAATTGGTATTGTTGATATTGTTTTAGAAAAAAATGTTACAATTGGTGGGGAAATATCAACAACAATTAATACAGGGTTTTACCCTAAATTGATTAACGATTTTAATGTATTCTACCAAGGGTTTGAAATTTTCTCAGCATACACTAATACGGCAATTCAAGAAGGAATTAAATCAGGGTTTACATTAAATTATGTTGATAAAGCTATTATTAGTAAATCAGAAGGTTTCGACACTTCAATACCTAATAGAGATTTAAGAATATTTCCTTGGACGGTGTCAGTGAATACTTTGGACGGAATATCTTCATTTATTTTTCCTTCACAAGGTTCATTAGTTAATCAAACAAACAATGAATGTTTTGATGCAAATACAGGTCAAATAAAATTTGAAGTGATGGGTAATAAGTCTATGTATGATGGTTCCGTTAGAACTTTTTGGACGGCACCTAATTATGGGTATTTTGATAATAGTAAAATAGTTAAGGTTAATCCTTCACAATATATGAAAGAGATTTTTTCAGGAAAAAGTTCCCAAGAAAATTATTCATTAAATGGTAATACCGCACAATATACAAACATTAGCGAAATGTTTTCAGTATTTGAAAAAGATGTGTTAGATTTATTTGAAGTTGAATTTTTAAATTTCTCAAAATCAAAATATGATTATACGATGAGTAGTATTAGTTCTGATAATTCAGATACCGCAAAACCATTCTATAATTTTCAATTATTAATGATTGAATTAATGAAAGTCCCTAAAATAACAGGGTCAACAGGGGAAGATTATGTTAAAAACGCTCAATCAGCTCAACTTACAAGTATTACTAATTTACTAACAAGATTCATGAATACTGATGTTGTGTTTAAAAATGGTAATCCGTCTAACTACGATAAGAAATTATTTTACACATTCTCAAACTACGATATTACGGACCCATATACTTGGGAAAAATATTCATTGACAACGCCTAACGCAGTTCCTGTGAGCGGTGGAACAACAACATTAGCCTCATCAAAAAGTTTATATCCTAATGAGTGGAAAGCTTTAGAAACCTATATTGGGTTTTCGGAAATACCTCAATTGGTTTATGGGAATAATGGTTCCTATATTACAGACTTTTTTGTTGACTTAAATATTTCTTTTACGGTTGATAATATAGTTAATTTTTCACCAATAATTAAAATTTATGCAACTCAGAAACTAAAAGATTCTGTAATGAATAAAACAAAGTTCATCGGATTAATGGATGAGTATTTAAAAGATTCCTTAGAATTTAAAAATAAAATATTCAACAATTTAATAATTAAATTACAAAAAGCGTTACCTAATGTTAATAATACTGCACAATCAACAATTGACTCTGTCTTAGAAGGACCTCAAACAAAAGTAGAA
>Ga0315294_10004373_pt1 | contig 15410 bp, 11 predicted proteins | sample YL17G13_40_MG_FD_203626 | JGI IMG/M metagenome (GOLD analysis project Ga0315294, IMG submission 203626) | Sediment microbial communities from Yellowstone Lake, YNP, Wyoming, USA - YL17G13_40 | ecosystem: Environmental > Aquatic > Freshwater > Lake > Sediment | place: USA: Wyoming | collected... | reverse complement strand
CCAGGAGGCGCCGGGCCACTTCCTGCGGCGTGATGCGCGTCAGGCACGCGAGGGCCTCGGCGCCGCCGGCGTAGAGGCATCGGCGCCGGTAGCACGGGGCGCAGGCGGCCCGCCCCGCGATGACCCGGTGGCCGGGGCCGTACGGCCCCGTGCGCCCCGGATTCGTCGGCCCGAAGATGGCCACGACCGGCGTGCCGACGGCGGCCGCCACGTGCATCGGGCCGGAGTCGTTCGTCACCATCGCGCGGGCCTCGGCAATGACGGCTATCAACTCTTTTAACGTGGTCTTGTCCGTAAGGTCAAGAGGCCGCTCGGCCATAGCGGCGCCGATCGCCTGACCGATGGGGACCGCGGCCGCCCCGCCGACGAGGACCGCCCGGGCCCCCGCCTCGGCGCGGACCTGATTCAGCACGCGGGCGAACCGCTCCGGCGGCCACTGTTTCGTCTCCCACCGGGCATGGCCGCAGACAACCACGAACGGTTCCCCCGGCGCCAGGCCCGCCTCGGCCAGGCGCGCGCGCGCCGAGGCCCGGGCTTCCGCCGCAACCGGCAGGTGGTCCGCCGCCTTCGGCATCGCCAGGCCGAGGTGCTCGGCCACGGCGAGGTACCGATCCACGGCGTGCATGTCCTGGCGCGGAACGGATACGCCGTCTGTGTAGAAGAGCGGCGCCAGTTCCCGCGCCGCCCGAAAGCCCACGCGGTCCGGCGCGCCCGTTGCCATGGCGAAAAGGCCGCTGCGGAACAGCCCCTGAAGATCGATCGCCAGCGTGAACTCGCGCCGCTGGAGGTCCTTCAGGAACGCCACGAATTCGCCCGTGACGGGCAGGCTGACGCCGATAAGGGCGAAGCGCCGGCGGTCGAAAACCAGCAGTTCGTCAAGCCGCGGATGCCCCTCCAGGATTCCCGCAAACGGCCGCGCGACCAGCCACGAGACGCGGGCCTCCGGATGGGCCTCCTTCAGCGCGGTCAGAACCGGCAGCGCCTGGACGATGTCGCCCATCGACGACGGCTTGATGATCAGTGTTCGCGAGAAGTTCATCGGCGCTTTCGCTCAACGTGAGGATGACGCGCCGGGCAAGTCCGACGGCTCGCCAGGCGGTCGCCGCGGCGACGCCGGTCTTGCCCGGCCGTGCGTCGCGCTACGGCGTCTTGCGGCGCAACGCCTCGAGTTTTCGCTCGCTCAGGCGGGCGATGCGTTTCCACCATCGCCGCAGCCGCTTCGCCGCCTCGATCTTGCCGCGGCGGCGCGTGAGCAGCGTGATCGGCGCCGGGCACCCGCGCGGCGCGAGGTACGCCCGCAGGAACCGGAGGCGGTCGGTCTCGCGGGCCACGCCCCACTCGTCCAGGCTGACGCTCAGGCGCATCAGGTTCTGCATCCGCCGCCGCACCGACACGTGCCGCGTCCGCACGAGGCCGTCGAGGTCCACCAGCACCGGACGGGGGTCCGGCCCGCCGGCGGGCGCGACCAGAATGTTCGGGGCCTTGAGGTCGCGGTGCGCCAGGCCGCACGCGTGCATCCGCCGGATCAGGCGGGCGAGTTGCCACGTCACGTGCCGGCGGTGGGCCGCGGGCGGGCGGCTGCGGAGCCACTCGGAGAGCGGCTGGGCCTTCTCGACGGGTTCGGTCATGAGGATCGTGTCGACGACCGCCCCTGCTCGCCGCAGATCCACCGCCGCCGCCGGGCGGGCCGTCGGGATGCCGCGCACCAGCAGGGCGTGCCCGCGACGAAACGCGGCCATCGACCGCGACGCCCCCAGGAGTCCGCGCGACCGCGCCCGGTTGTGCCGCTTGGCGATCAGCGTTCGCCCGTCATCAAGCCGGACGCGCCAGACGGTCGACGTCCGCCCCTCCTTCAGGGGCGTCGCCCGGTCTCCGAACAGGTCGCCGCGGCGACCGGACCCGGCGGCGCTGGCGAAGAGGCCCTCGACGGCGTCGGCCCAGTCGGCAGTCGCCCAGCCGCGCCACTGGCCTGCCGCGACCCGCCGGAAGTACTTCGACTGGCGGCGCGTGCGGCGGTCGCGCCTCAAGTAGAACCTCATGCGATAGATGGCCGTTGTCCTGGCGATCTCTCTGGCCGACGGCGCCGCCGGCAGCAACTCTTTGAGATGCACGAGGCATCGCCTCCGCTCGGCCGGCGTCGCCAGCGGTTCGAAGAAGTGCTCCAGTTGCATGAGGTGCTCTAAAGGTGAGTCCGACGAGGCCTCGCGGGCCTCCGCCAGGTCCACGAGCGCCAGTCGCCAGTCGCCCGGCGTTCCCCGGATCAGGATATTGCCAGGGTGGAGGTCGGGCAGGTAGAGGTCCGCCTCGGCCAGTTGGGCGACCAGGTTCGCCAGGCGATAGGCGAGGATCTTGGGGTCGATGGTTCCCTCGGGCGGCACCCGACGCCGGCGGAAAGTGGCGACAAGCTCCGGCGGCCGCGCGCCGGGGCACGGCGGGTCGTTCGGGCCCGCCTCGAAGTATCGCTCGAAGAGGTACTCATCGAGCCGCCTCCCGCCCGCGATCTCCCGCGTGATCAATGCCTCGGGGGGGCCGAGCGCCAGGGCCACCGGTTCCGGGACGTCCAGCCCGGCGGCGAGGGCCGCAAGCAGGGCATCCCATTCCCGCCGGCCGGGCCCCAGGCCGAGCCACGCCCGCAGGCATCTCAGCGGGCCGCCCGATTCGTAGACCTTGGCGTAGTAGCCGCGGCCCGCGGACTCGAACCGGAGAATCCGGCGCCGGACGCCAGCCTTGATGGGCGTGAGCCGCTCCGGCCGGTCGGGCGGCCAGCCGTCGGCCAGCAGGGGCTCGGCGGCCTCGGACCGGATGGACCACCGCCGTCCCCCATGCTCGATGATCCGCGTCTCAGCCATTGATGCCCAAAACTCTAGCGCCCGGGGCAACTGGTTCTGGCCCGCGGGCGCACCGCCCATCGTAATCAGCCCCCGGGCCTCTTTCAAGGACAAAGGGTCGGCGGGCGGCAGGCGTGGGGGTCAGGAAACTCCGTGGCTTTGGGGCGAAATCGTTTGACCTGGGGAGCAATCTGAATAGAATTGGCCGCGTACCTCTCCGCGTCCTCCTTCATGGGGTGGCGCCGGTTTCGCAGGATGGGTGGGGCAGAACCCGCGCCGTAAGGACGCCGGTCCGGAAAGCGACTTGGAAAGGCCGATGGCATACCTGCTCTTGGCGTGTCCGAAGTGCCACACGCCATACAAGGTGCCGAAAGAGCACGCCGACACGGAGGCGGTCTGCCGCACGTGCGGGCATCGCTTCGTGCCGGGCCAGGCGCTTCCCCATCCGCAGGAACCTTCGCCTTCCGGGGTCGCCGCGGCGACCGCCGCAGGGCCGCCCCAAGCTGAACGGCCCGCGCCCGCTCCGAAGCCGCCAGCTAAGGCCGCAGGACCGTTGAGCGCCCTGGAGGCGCTGGCCCAGGCCGCCGCGGCCGCGAAGGGACCAGGACCGGGCGCCAAGCCGAGGCTCCAGGCATCGAAGCCTCAAGCCCCGTCCCCCAAGGCCCCGGCAGTCCCCCGGAACGCCCTCGAGGCGCTGGCTTCCGCCGCCCGCGCCGCCAAGGGCGAGCCCGCGGAGGCCGAGCTTCCCGAGGCGGAGCCCGTTGACGAGACGCCTCCGGCGCCGGTGGAAACCGCGCCGGCGGCACCGGCCGAACCGGCGCTGGCGACGACGGCGGAACCTGCGCCTCCCCCCGAGTTCGCGCCGGAGCCGGCGCCGACGCCCCTGCGCGCGGTCGTTCAGGCAGCCCGCGAGGAGAAGGCCGACGTCCTGGTGGGAACGCGCATCAACGGGTTCAAGATCCTGAGCCGCATCGGCAGCGGCGGCTTCGGCGTGGTCTACCGCGCCTTCGACACGAACCTCGAGCGGTCGGTGGCGATCAAGATGCTGCCGCCCAGGATCGCCAAGGCGGGGCAGGGGATCCTGGACCGGTTCCTCCGCGAGGCCCGCAGCGCCGCGAAGCTCGCCCACCCGAACATCGTCACCATCCACCAGATTTGCCCATACAAGGATACCTATTACATCGTGATGGAGCTGGTGGACGGCGGGGCGCTGCACGAGTACTTGGCGGCGCGGAAGCGGTTCGCCCCGGCCGAGGCCACCCGCATCATCCGGTCCGCCGCCGAGGGGCTGGGCCACGCGCACCGCCGCGGCATCATCCACCGCGACATCAAGCCCGGCAACGTCATGATGACCAACGACGGCCAGGTGAAGGTGAGCGACTTCGGCCTGGCCCGCGACGTCCTCCAGGGCCGCGACATCATCGGCGCCGGCCACAGCCTCGGCACGCCGCGCTACATGTCGCCCGAGCAGGCCCGGGGCGAGGAGCCCACCGCCTCGAGCGACCTCTATTCCCTGGCCGCCACGTACTACGCCCTCCTGACCGGCCGCGCGCCGTTCGACGCCCCGACCGAACGCGAGATCATGATCAAGCAGGTCCAGGACCCCGTGCCGGACCCGCGCCGGGCCGTGCCGGACCTGCCGATTGCCGCCTTCCGGTTCTTCGAGAAGGCGATGGCGAAGGACCCCAACGACCGGTACTTGACGGCCGACGATTTTCTGGCGGCGATCGACCGGCTGGATTTCAGCCAGAGGGATGACGCGGCGCCGACGGCGCAGGCCCTGGTGAACCAGATCGGCGCCATCTCGGCCGAGGACCGCGGCTCGCACCTCACGGAGGCGCTGGACCGGGCCGTCCGCCGGGCGCAGCGCCAGCTTACCCCGGCGCCCGGGCGTGTCGCGGAGACGCTGGCGGCGCCCGCCGCGAAGGGCAAGGCCGGCTGGAAGATCGCGCTGCTCATCGGCATCGGCCTGGTCGTGGTGATCGTCGCGGCCGTCGTGGCGGCGATCGTGCTCTCGCGAGGCCGGACGCCGGAAGGTCCGCCGGCCGGTCCGCCGGAATCGGCGGTCCAGCCCGGCCCGAAGCCCACGACGCTGGGCGAGACTCCGTCCCAGCCGGGCCAGACGCCGACCCAGCCCGGCGAGACGCCAACCCAGCCCGCGCACCAGCCCGCGACGACGCCGAGCGTCACGCCGTCGGCCCATCCCCTGGAGAGCGCCGCCCAGCAGGCGCTGAAAGAAGCCCAGGAGTACGAGAAGGATCCCGGCACGCCCCCCGAGGAGGCGATCCGCGTCTACGACGAAAACGTGGTCAAGGTCTACCCGAAGACCAAGGCGGCCGCGGAGGCCCAACGGGCCATCGACCGCCTCAGGGGCGTAAAGCCGGCCGAGAAGCCTCCTGCCAAGACCGAGACCCCGCCCGAGAAGGCGCCCGAGAAAGCGCCGGAGAAGGCGCCCGAGAAAGCGCCGGAGAAGGCGCCCGAGAAAGCGCCGGAGAAGCCGGCCGACAAGCCCGCCGAGAAGTAGCCGGATGGTCCGCGCCGGCACGAGTTGTGGCCCGGAAGCCCCGTCACCTGCCTACCGATACACCCGCGGCAGACGTTTCCCCAGGCCCGTCAGAATCTCGTACGGAATCGTGCCGCAGAGGGCCGCGAGGCTGGCGGCCGAAATGGGGCTGGCGCTGTCGGCCTCGATCAGCGTGACCGGCATGCCCACGTGCGGATTCTCGATGTCCGTCAGGTCCACGAGGGTGGCGTCCATGCAGACGACGCCCGAGATCGGGGCCAGCCGCCCGCCGACCCTCACCTGGCCGCGCTCCCACAGGGCCCGCGGGTAGCCGTCGGCGTACCCGATGGGCAGGAAGCCGAGGACGGAGTCGCGCTTGGCCTGCCAGCGATGGCCGTAGCTTGCGCCCTCGCCGCGGCGGACGCGCTTCAGGTGCGCCACCTCGCTCTTCAGAGCGAGGACCGGCCGCAGGGCCTCCCCGGCCGACGCGCCGCAGGTCGCGATGCCATAGAGCGCCAGCCCCGAGCGCACCATGTCGAAGTGCGTGTCGGGCATGGCCATGAGGGCCGACGAGTTGGCCGCGTGGACGAGGGGCGGCACGGTGCCCGCCGACCGCATCGCCGCCAGGGCCGCCCGCAGGCGCGCGAGCTGCTCGCCCATGGCGCCTGGTTTCTCGCCGTCGGCGCACGCGAAGTGGGTGTACGCGCCCTCGAGCACGAGGCCTTTCATCCGGACGATGGCGGCGACCGCGCCGCCGACTTCCTCGGCCCGGATGCCCAGGCGGTTCATCCCGGTGTCGATCTTCAGGTGGACGCGGGCCTTGCGGCCGTGCCGCTCGGCCTGGTCCTGGATTCCCCTCGCGGCCTCCAGGTCGCCCACGGTGATCGCCAGGTCGTACTGCATGGCGGCCGGGATTTCGTCGGCGGGGGTGACGCCCATGACGAGGATCGGCGCGCGGATGCCCTCGACGCGCAGGGCGATCCCCTCTTCCACGAGGGCCGCCCCCAGCATGTCGATCCCCTCGGCCTCCAGCGTCCGCGACACCGCGACCGCGCCGTGCCCGTAGGCGTCGGCCTTCACGACGCCGAGCATCCGGGTGCCGGGCGCCAGGCAGGCGCGCAGGGTCCGCAGGTTGTGCCGGACGGCGCCGAGATCGACTTCGGCGTAAGTGGGCCGCGACATCGTGTCCTCAAAGGAGCCCTCAGGGCGCGCACCAGCCATGAGCGAGGTGGGGCCAGATAAAGGCCTTCTATCGCGCGAATCAGTGCAGGTCAAGGGCTCAGACGTGGAAGCTGATGCGAGGTAGCATTACGACCCCGTATTCTGGGTGGATGCGGAGTAGCCGCTTGGCACTGAGCCGGTGGTGGGCCCTGCGGCCGCCGCAGTTCCGCAACGGGAGATATCATCTGCTTTATGAAGGCCTTGCCCAAGTGGTTCTCAATGATCTTCACCGCCGGGGTACCCGTGAAAGTGTGTGTTGTGGCGTGAAAGACGGAAAGGAAAAGATCCTGCGACTTCTGGTCCTTTTCCAGGGGCTCGATCTTCAGGCCCTTGCGTCGCAACACCTCGCGGGGAATATGGCGGTTGTGGCTCTTCCAGAGCCCATGGTCGGCCAGCCATTCGGCAATGCGAGCGGCCTTGACTTTTCCGGCACGTTCTCGTTTGAACATATACCGCGAGAGCCATTCCCGGACAAGCTCCTCTGACAAGTCGGAGGCATGCTCGCACTGCACGAGAAGGTCCGGTCCGTACTGCTCAAGCATGGGAAGCCAGGCAGCCAGTTTCGCCGGGTCTGCGCACTCGCGCTTGGCCAGCTCGAACTGCTCCAGAATTGCCTGGGCTGGGATCATCCGGGGTCCGAGCTTGGTATTGACAGTGACCTGCGGATCGATCGGCCCCAGGAAGGAATGCTTGCCGAGGACAATTGTATCGGCGGCGCACGCGATCATGGTTGCCGCGGACATGGCCAGTTGGGGGACGATAACACGGATGTGCCTGAACTTGGATCGCAGATACGTCACCAGGGATTCCGCCGCGGCCAGTGATCCTCCCGGGCTGTGAAGAATCAGATCCAGATTTCGGCTCGAAAGGCGGTGTACAACCTCCATGATGCCTTGGAGATCCTCATCGACGATACTTACGAGGGGGCCCACAACGGTTTCCGGCTGGGTCCACTTGGTGGCGTACAGGATGACGTCTCGGCCCGTGTGCTCGTGAGCCAGCACAAGGTACTTGCGCCGTATACCGTCGAAATCGGGCGGCTTCTGGCCATCCTTGGTGGATTGCCGCAACTCCTCCAGAACGCCGCTCCAGGTCGGCATGCTCGGCCCTTCATGAGTTACCAGGATGTTGCACCAGAACTGTCAGATGCAGTTATGTGGGGTTTATCATCCATCGCCTGGGAATACGGGCGTAGGGCTCTATCGGCCGCCTGCCAAGCGCGGTAAACCTGCATGGCTTCTCTCACACCGGGCTGTGCACGCGCCTTGTCCAACAAACGCCGCACATCGGCATTCTTCGCCTTCGATTGAGGCTGTTGGGTGGCAATCATCTCGGACCTCCTTCTGCTTGCTCTGTGTAGTATACTCTGCCTGGGCGGTCAAGGCAAATCGGCACGCATCCGCCCCGCTTCCTCATCGGCAAGCGGGCGTGCCGCGATCAGCCTTTCGGGGGTGGGCACCGTCAAAGGCGCGTGGTTTCGTCCCGCCCAAGGTCTCCGCTATCGCGGGGCTGAGCCTCAACTGCGGTCACGGCCTCGGCCTCTGCGGGGTGGCGAGTCAGCAGGTCCCTGAGCTCGCTCATCCGAAGCAGCCGCGCGGACAGGGCGAAGGCGGCCGCGCCGATCGCCATCCCCCCGAAGAGCTGGACCGCCCACAGCTTGCGCCCGGCCAGGGGCAGCATCGGCGCCGCCCACTGGACCGCGGCCCACGTGACCACGCCCATCACGGCGGCCGCCGCCAGCGTCCGCACGGCGCTTGAGCCGATGGCGCGCCACTCCAGGTGGGCGATCCGCGCGCTGAGAAGCCACGCCAGCACCACGGCTTTGAACACCGCGGCAATCACCGTCGAGAGGGCCAGGCCCCCCTCGGCCAGCGGCCAGACCAGCGTCAGGTTCAGCAGGAGGTTGAGGCCCGCCGCCAGCAGGGCGATCCGCAGCGGCGTGCGGATGTCTTCCATCGCGTAGAACGCGCGAAGGAAGATGTGGTTGGCCGAGTAGGCCCAGATGCCCACCGAGAACAGGCTGGCCACCCAGGCGGTGCGCGCCGCCGCGTCGGGCGCTTCGGCGAAGCGTCCGTGCCCGAGAAAGAGGCGGATGAGCGGGTCGCACACAAGGATGATCCCCAGGCCCGCCGGGATGCCCACGAACAGCATCAGCCGGACACCGTGCGAAGCCGTCTTCGCCAGGCCCAGGAAGTCGCGGTGCACGGCCTGCCGGCTCAGGACGGGAAAGACCACCGTCGCCAGGGCGATGGCGACCACCCCCAGCGGGAACTGGTAGATCAGCGGGCCGTAGTAGAGCACCGAGGCGGCGCCTTCCTTCATCGGGTAGGCGATTTCCCAGGGGCCCAGGTGGAACGTCGCCGGGTCGTTGTGGCCGGGACTGAGGAGGTTCGCGATCAGCGAGTCGAGGAAGACATTGAACTGCACCAGGCCGATCGCCAGGGCCATCGGGCCGACGAGCACCAGGACGCGCCGCAGGCCCGCGTCGCGCAGGTCCCAGACGGGGCGGAAGGCCAGTTCCATTCTCCGCATCGCCGGTATCTGGATCACGATCTCGATGATCCCCGCCAGGAGGATCGATCCGGAGATAAGGTACACCTGGGCCACCGGGTCGGCGGCGAGCCAGAGTCCCGCGGCCACCGCGCCGCCGATGATGAAGAGATTCAGGACCACCGGCGCCAGCGCGGGCATGGCGAAGTGCTGGCGGCAGTTGAGCGCCGCCTGCAAGAGCGCCACCAGGCAGACCATGAGGCCGAACGGGAACAGGACCGTGGCCAGGCCGAAAATCAGATGCCACTTCGACCCCGCCTCGGTAAAATACCGCAGCATCAGGAAGACGCCGTCGGCCGCCAGGGTCACCGCCGCCAGCGCCGCCACCAGCACCACGATCATCAGGCTCATGAAGCGGTTGGCGGCCTTGCGGCCCCCGTGCTCCAGGTAATCGGTGAAGACGGGGATGAAGGCGGCGCTCAGGGCCCCTTCGCCGAGGAGCTGCCTGAGGAGGTTCGGCAGTCGGAAGGCCATGGCGTAGGCGTCCATGACCCAGCCGGCGCCGATGAAGTGGGCGAGGGCGGCGTCGCGCGCCAGGCCCGCGACGCGCGACACCAGCGTCAGGCTGCTGACCGTCCGAAGATGTTTCAGGAATGAAGCCACGCGGAGGGGACTCCTCTCGCCGCTCGAAGAGGCGCCGGTGGGGCGCGCGACGGCCGGCTTCCGGCGGCGATCTATGGGTCGGGCGAGCATACGCTAATCTTTTCGGACCGGCTTGTCAACGGCTTGGGCGGGGGCTCGAGCGGGGTGGCATGGCCACGCGATGTTGCGTGGCCATGAGCCGGGGATCTCGCAGGAACATGGCCACGCAAAGGCGCCCGCCGCGGCGGGCAGGCCGTGGCCATACCACCCTGTAAGGGAGGCGCTACCGGGGAGAAGAATGAGATTCTCGGCGCGGCACTTTCCGGTTCTCGTCACTGGGGCGGGCGGCCTGCTCGGCCGCGCGCTCGGGCGGCGACTCCAGGCTTCGGCGCCGGACGCCGCGGCGCTGCGGCTGACCGACCTTGAGGAACTCGACGTGACGGACGGCCGGGCGGTCGCCGCCGCCGTGCGCGACCTCTCGCCGCGGACCATCTTCCACCTGGCCGCGTGGACCGACGTGGACGGCGCGGAGGCCCGCCCCGAAGAGGCCCGCCGCGTGAACGTCGAGGCCACGGAGCACGTGGCCCGCGCCGCCGCCGAGGCCGGCGCGCTCGTGGTCTACATCAGCACCGATTTCGTCTTCGACGGCGCCAAGCCGGGCCTTTACGTCGAGGAGTATCCGGTCAGCCCGCTGAGCGTCTACGGCCGCACCAAGTATGAGGGCGAAGTCCGGGTGCGGACGGTCGCGCCGGCGTCGCACCTCGTGGTCCGCACGGCGTGGCTCTACGGGGCGGGGCGGGCGAGGAACTTCATCGACGTCATCCTGGCCGCCGCCAGGCAGGGTCGGCCCTTGCGCGTCGTGACCGACCAGGTGGGATGCCCGACGTGGGCCGAGGACCTCGCCGACGCCCTCGTGGCCCTGGTGGAGGCCGACGCGCGGGGAACGTTCCACGCCTGCGGGGCCGGCGAGGCGTCGCGGTGGGACCTGGCCGTCGAGGCGCTTCGGGCGGCGGGCCTCGACGCGCCCGTCGAGCGGATCACCACCGCCGAGATGCCGCGCCCCGCGCCGCGCCCCGGCCGGGCGGTCCTCTCGACCGGGAAGCTCGCGCGGGCGACCGGCTTTCGCTTCCCGCCGTGGCAGGAGCGCGTGAGGGCGTACGTGGCGTCGCTCGAGAAATGACAAGTGGCCAACGGCCAATGACAGCCCTTACGTTTACAAGTATCGCGAAATGAGGTAAAACGCCAGCCCCAGCCCCAGCATGCCCAGGCTGACCGAGACGAAGAAGTGCAGGGCGCCGAGGGCGATCTTCCGGGCGTCGTCGAACTTCGTGGCCTTGTACACCACCGCCACGACGGCGCAGAGGGGGTAGTAGAGCCACAGGGGGTTCGACAGGCTCACGAGGTGGGCGAAGAACCCGGCGATGGCCTCTCCCATCACGCGTCCTCCTCGGTCTCTCGCGGCGGGTAGGCCAGCCGCAGGTAGGCGTCCATCATCACCAGCAGGTTCATCAGGCCCGCCACGGCGGTGTAGAGCGTCCCCATCTCGTGGAGGCGGTCGGCCCAGTCGATCGGCGAGTGAATCGCGAAGTATTGCGAGAGCTGGTACAGGGCGAGGGTCGGCGCGCCCGCGCAGACCTGGGCGAACAACCAGAGGCGCCACACGACGACGGTGCCGCCGCCGATCACCAGGCCGGCCACCTGCAGGCCCGTGATCAGCACGAAGAACAGGAGCGCCTTGCCCCATTTGCCGGCGTACGCGTGGCCTCCGCCGGGCACGACCCACCCCAGGACGAGGGCGATGACCGGGCTGGGTCCCGGCAGGAACAGGGGCGCGCGGGTCATGGCATCCTCCCGGGTTCAGCCATGAATTGCGATTCGTCGATGGTTCGGCTCGACCCGCCGCCGACTTTCCAGTCGATGAACCGCGCCTTGTCTTTGCTCGGCGGTCGCCGCGGCGACTCCGGCCGCTTCACGTCTTCCACCTGGGGGATTCCCACGGTCGCCGGCTTCGCGGCGTCGCCGGGGGTTTCGGTGCGTTCGGCCCGCCGGGCGAGGGGCGCCGGCCTCTGGCCCGCGGCGTCTCCGGAGGCCACCGGCGGCACGGTCGCCGCGGCGACCACGGGCCGTTCCTTCGCCTTCACGGCCTCCTGGACCGGCGGTTTCCCGGCCCCGTTCTCGGGTCTGCGGCCGAGGACCAGCGGGGCGATGCGGGCCCGGACGAACGTCGGGTTGGTCGCGCCGAGGTGGTCGCCGATGTGTCCCAGGATCACGTCGCCCGGCCACCAGGCGATCTGGGTGAACCGCTCCCTGTAAAGGGCCCGGGTCGCGTCCGGCGCGTTGTCGGGCGGGCTGAAGCCGAAGAGGCCGCCCGCCAGGCCGCCGCCGCGGTCCACCGTGCCCGCCACCGAGACGCCGAGGCTCAAGACCGTGTCGGCCACGCTGGTGAACGCGTACAGGCGGTCGGTGACCCGCTCGAGCGCCCGCGTCAGGTCGTACTGGGTGTCGAGGCTCGAGGAGATGAGGACGCCCCCCGTGATCTTGTCGTCGCCGGTCAGGGCCTCGATCGCCCAGACCACCAGCCCGGTGCCGGCCGATACGCCGACCAGGTGGACGGGCCGGCCGCTGTACTCGTGGAGATAGGTCTCGATGCGGCGGGCGAGCAGGGCGGCCTTGTGGTGGTTCGCCTCGACGGAGGCCTGGTCCGAGAGGACCTCGCCGACGGACCACTCGTAGACCTCCAGGGCCCGGTCCACGCCGCCGGCGGCCAGGCCGTCCCGGAGGCGGTCGCACTCGCCCATCATGCCCCCCGCGCCGCTCAGGCACACGACCAGCCCGCGTTCGTACCGGTCGGGACTCGTGTAGTTGACCTGCGTGCAGCCGGTCGCGCCGGCGGCGACGGCCGTCATCAGGAGAAGCCCCGCGATGTTTCGCATCCTGTCGACTCCTGGTGACGGCCCTAACTGCAAAGAACGCAAAGAACGCAAAGAAAAACAAGGCCCTTTTTTTCTGAAAAAGAAACTTCCTTTGTTGTCCTTTGCGTTCTTTGCGTCCTTTGCGGTTAGAGTCCTTTTTCCACCAGCGGCTGGCCGGGGTCGCTCTTGCCCGCGAGGATGGGCGCCAGGAAGTCCCGCGCGAAGCGCGTCGTGGTCCATCCCATGTGGCCGCCCAGATGCCCCATCTTGACGAAGTCCAGCGACCAGGGCACCTGCCGCACCTTGGCATACTCGCCCGCGTCGACCTCCGGCGTGAGCTTGAACCCCACGAGGCCCGCGCTGACGGAATGCTGGCGGTCCATGGTGCCGAAGACCGCCGTGCCGGCCCCCAGGAGGCCGACGTCGGCATTCGAGTACATGACGTACAGGCGGCTGCGGACCGCCCGCAGCGCTTTCGTCAGGTCGTAGTCCGGCGACAGGGCCGGGGCCAGGAGGATCGCCCGCTCGACCTTGCAGTTCTCGGGCATCGCCTCCAGGGCCCACACCACGACGGCCGCGCCGCCGGAGTGGCCTATGAGGGTCACCGGCCGGTGCGGCATGGCCGAGGCGTACGTGGCCACGCGGGTGGCCAGGTCGTTGGCGGCCGCCTGGTTCCGCTCTCGCGCCATCAGGTCGCCGACCCAGAGGCCGCTCGGCCCCCTCGACCAGTCATAAATGATGAGGGCCGACTTGACGCCGGCCTCGTCGAGCCCGCTCCGAAGCCACCGCGGACCCCAGTTGTAACCGCCGACGCCGTCGAGGCTTACCACCAGGCCCGCCTCGAGGCGCTCTGCCGTTGCGTAATCACGATTCCGCGCCCAGCAGCCGACGCCAGTCACGAGAAGCGTGAGGCCCGCCACGGCGGCTGCTGCGACACGAAGACCTCCCAGCGACAACGCCAGACTCCTTTATTTCGGCGCTCGCCACACAAAGACTACACAGTATATCGTCTTGGGCCTCCGCGAGGCAACGCATTTCCACTCACCGCCCCCGCCCCCCGGGCCGGGTGTGGAAGGCTTTATTGCTTTGTCACGCCTCCCCGCACTTGCGCCGCGCCGACCAGATTTGCGCCACCGCCAGCATGGCGACGTAGAGGGCCAGGCCCCAGTATAGGATCTGGACCAGGAGGCCGGTGTACTTGTCCTCGACCACCGCCAGCGGGTAGTAGATCACGAAGGCGGCCACCAGCAGGATCGACTGGAACGTGGCGAAGCCGGAGCCCCAGCCCAGTCGCAGGTACAGGATGACGAGCAGAAGCGTCGCCGCCGCCGCGATGCTGAAGCACGCGTCGAACGACGACAGGTGGTACGACAGGTATGCCACGAAGGTGTAGAACAGGTAGTACGCCACCGACAGGAGGCCGAGGCTGAACAGGTCGGTCTCGCGCCCCAGCAGCATCCACGTGACCACGAGCACCGCGGCCACAAGCATCAGGCCCAGCGGCGCCTCGTGCAGCAGCCGCGTCACGTAGTACCCCGGCTGCTTGATGCCCGGCAGGATGACGCCCATGCCGAGGCTCGTGGCCGAGGAGGCCATGTCCCACTCCAGGGTCATCGGCTCTCCGGCGGCGGGAGAATCCTTGATCACCGGCGGCGTCATCGAGCCGATCGGGAGGCCCATGTGCTTCTTCCAGAGGAACTGCTGTTCGCCCTGGGCGGGTTCATCGCCGCGTTTCGTGTGGGGGAAGATCCGCAGCGTGACCTTGTAGTCCTCGCGGTGGGCCATGCTGGCGGGCGTGTACCGGAGGTACTCCATGCCGCGCGAGGCGTACTGGACCTGCACGTTCACGGTCTGGCCCGCCTGCATGGGCATCTTCCAGGTCTGGGCGTTGTCCCTGAGAACGAGGTTCTCGACCCAGTTCTTGCCGTCCACCAGGATGGCGAACTGGCTGTAGGTGCCCTGGTCGGCGGGCATGGGGAAGCGGAACTCGGCCTCGGTGGCCTTGTCGCTGCGGTTCTTGACCGTGTAATCGAGTTTCCAGGTGTCCTCGTAGCACGTGTAATAGGCCGAGCCCTTGGGGCGGTAGTTCATCTTGATGTCGACGTCCACGCGGCCGCGCACGAGGGAGTTCTGCGGTACGGCCTTGCGGACCTTGCGCTTGATCTTGATGGGGCTCTCGCCGCCGGCCTTGCTCTCGTCCTTCCCCTCGTCGGCGGTCACGGACGCGTCGGGGGGCCTCACGGGGCCGGGTGATCCCCTGGCGGCACCCAGCTCCTCCTCGGCCACTTGGCGGCCGTCCTTGAAGAGGAGGATGTTCTGCTCCTCGGTGACGTAGTGGGCGACCGAGAGCTCGCGCTGCTCGTGGGGCGAGCCCCAGTTGGTCTTGATGGCGTCGTAGTTCTGCTGCGTCACCTGGCCGTGCTGCTCGTCGAAGAGGCCCGACTGGACGAGCATCGCGCCGCCGAGCGCCCCCACGATGCTGCCGCCGACGAGAACGTTCAGCAGGCCGTGCACCGTCCCGAGGACGATGCCGCGCCACCCGCCCTTCTCCCAGGCGGCCTTGACGGCCTTCCGCCACGGCGGTAGGAGGAGCAGGATCACCGACAGGGCCAGCAGGACCATCCCTGCCATGAAGACGTAGTGCGCTTTACCGCCGAAGTACACCGACAGCAGACTCAAGATGTGATGATACACCGACGACCTCCTTCTGGGTCAGGCGATGGGCTCCGGCTGGGCCGGCGCGGCGGAGCGCGGGATGCGTGGCGCGATGAGGCGCAGGATATCGGCAGGCGTCGAACGCGCGTCTTCGTACCG
>Ga0315294_10004370_pt1 | contig 15413 bp, 14 predicted proteins | sample YL17G13_40_MG_FD_203626 | JGI IMG/M metagenome (GOLD analysis project Ga0315294, IMG submission 203626) | Sediment microbial communities from Yellowstone Lake, YNP, Wyoming, USA - YL17G13_40 | ecosystem: Environmental > Aquatic > Freshwater > Lake > Sediment | place: USA: Wyoming | collected... | reverse complement strand
GGACGACCACCTCTGGACCCTGGGCGCGATCGCGTTCGGAACGGAGAACCCCTGGATCGCGATACGGGAAATCGAATGGCGCAAGGGCGAGGTTACCAAGCCGGAGGAGGAAGAGAAGGCCTGGCTTGACCGCCTTGCCAAGGGGACGGTTCTCGCAGTCCGGTAGTGCGGTGCTCGGCACCAGCCATAGGGTTGGTGCTCAGCACCAGCGCGGCGGCGTCGGCGTCGCTCCCGAGGGCTACAGTCGGCGGCCGTCCCGGCCGCCGCCGGATCCGGAGTAGGGGGCACCCGGGTTCCACTCCGGCTCCGGCGGGGGGCTGAAGCTCTCGAGCGGGAAGACGACCTTGCACCGGTGCTGGCTGGCCAGGTAGGCCGCCTCGCAGATGGCCAGCGCCGCGAGGGAGGACTCGGGGATGGACCAGTCGGGCCGGTGGCCGATCATGTCCGCCATGCCTTCCAGGTGCCGCCGGTGGCCGGTGACGGCAAGCCCTTCGGGCCTGACTTCGGCGGGGGCGGGGTGTCTGGCGTCGCGGATGACGTAGTGGCTCTCCCACGCCGTGTACTCGATGCTCCCGGTCGTGCCCATGATCCGGAACAGCTGTCCCTTCCCTTCGGCCGAGACCGCGACGTCGTCGCCGGTGACCATCCAGGCGCGCACGCCGCCGCGCGTGGTCACGCAGGTCACGGCGGTGGTCTCCACCTGCATTCCGTCCCGGAAGGTCCGCGTCGAGGATTCGCAGGACGCCATGACCGCCTCGACCGGATCGTCCCCGGCGAGCATGAGGAAGAAGTTCATCCAGTGAATCCCGGCATTCATGATGTCCCACTTGTCGCTTTCGATCTCGACGGACCGGAGCCGGCCTATGTCACCGGCCCGGACGCGGCGGATGATCTCGAGCGGGGCGGCGACCGACAGCAGGCCGTGCGGGACGGCCATCGGCAGGCCGCGCGCCTTGACTGCTTCCAGGATGCGCCGGCCGGAGGCATGTGTGTGGCCCAGCGGCTTCTCGACCAGGATGCCCTTGAGGTGCAGCGCGAGCGCGGCCAGGGCCACCTCCTCGTGGGAAGGGGGCCAGGTGCTCACGCACACCACGTCGGTGGGGGATTCACGGAACATCGAGGTGTGGTCCGGGTAGATCCTGAGGCCCGGGTATCTCTGCGTCAGGGCCTTCCTCGCGTCCGGGGAGACGTCGGCCGCGGCGACGAGGTGGAACCTGGGCGAAGCGGCGAGGGCGTCCATGCTGAGCCGTCCCCCGGCCCCGCCGCCGACGACGCTGGCGGTCAGGGTGTCCATGAGCGGGTCAGGGGCGGAGCACCAGCGCCGCGGCGCCGACGGTGCCGGCGTCGTTGCCCATCGCGGCCGGTACCACCTTCACCCACTCGCTCGCGGGCCGCATCGCGCGGCGGCGGACCTCCTCGCGGACGGGCATGAAGATGAACTCGCCGGCGCGGGCTACGCCGCCGCCGAGGACGACGACCTCGGGGGCGAACAGGTTCACGAGACTCGCGATCCCGACGCCGAGCAGGCGGCCGGTCTCCTTCAGGATCGAGATCGCGACGCCGTCGCCCTTCCCCGCGGCCTGCGAGATCAGGGCGGGGGTCAGCTTCTCGTACTCCCGGCCGCTCATCTCGCGCAGGATGCTGACCGTGCCCGGGAGCTCCAGGAGCGCCTTGGCGCGGGCGAGTATGCCCTCGGTGCCGCAGTAGGCCTCGAGGCACCCATGGTTGCCGCACCCGCACTTGGGGCCCTTGTCGTTGATGATGATGTGGCCGACCTCGCCCGCGGTCACCTTCGGCCCGTTCACGAGCTTGCCGTCGAAGATGACTCCGCCGCCGATGCCGGTGCCCAACGTGAGGAGGATCATGGTCTTCGTGCCCTTGCCGGCGCCCCACCGGAACTCGGCGAGGGCGGCCACGTTCGCGTCGTTGTCGACCACGACCTTGAGGTCGAGCTTCTCGGCCAGCTTGGCCCCGAGCTCGTAGTTGTCCCAACCCGGCATGTTCGGGGTGAAGTAGAGCATCCCCGTGGTCGGATCGAGCGGGCCCGGGGAGCCGACGCCGACGCCGACCGGGGGCGTCGGGGCCTTCCCCCGCATCTCCTCCGCGAGCTTGGCCATCCGGCCCACGATCGCGTCCGGACCCTCGTTCGCGAGGGTGGGCACCTCGCCCTGTGCGAGTACCTTGCCGTTCTCGTCGACGACACCGCCCTTGATGTTGGTGCCGCCGAGGTCGAGCCCGATGGCGACGGGCACGGCTATGCCTTCTTCGGGATCGAGGGGAGGCTGGCGGCGGCGACGGCCTGGCCGACCCGGCGTTCCTTCTCCTCCTCGGGCAGGTGCAGGGAGAGCCGTCCGGCGATGTCCGGGAATTCGTCCCTGAGCACTTCCTTAGCTTTCGCGATCAGGATCGCGCCGCCCTCGCCGGAGGTGACCCGGCCGAGAATGAGCATGTGCTTGATCTCGTAGAAGTCGGCGTAGTGCGCGATTGCATAGCCGAGGAAGCATCCGATCGACTCGAACAACTGCTTGATCTTCGGGTGCCCGGCCGGCATCAGGTTCTGGATCGCCTTGAGCTTCTCCGCCGGGGTGGCGTCCGCCTTGAGCGGCATCCCGGCGGCCTCGGCGAGCCGGATGGCGGCCACCTGCGAGAAGTACTGAACCCCGCAACCGGCGTCGCCGGACCACTCGTCCACGGGCGCGTTGGCCCGGTAGTCCACGGGCGCGAACGCGAGCTCGCTGAGCCAGTCGGTCAGGAACGACTCGCCGGTGACGTAGCCGGCGGCCTCGGAGGAGCCCATGGCCACGCCGAGAACGGCCCCCGAGTCGAGGTTCATGGCGCCCGCGAGCGCGGTCACGTCTCCGTCGTTGCAGACCTCGAGGGGGACGTCGTTGAACTCCTTCCGGATGTTCAGGAATATCGGCTTGATCCGGGTGTTGAACTGGTCCTTCGGGATGCCCCGGAACAGGGACGCGATCATGGCCCGGTTGTTGATGTAGATGCCGGCGGAAGAGACGCCGATCGCGTCCACGCGGGGCATGTGCGAGGCGGCACTCTTGAGCGCGGTCCGGATCTCGCCGTAGTGGTACTCGGGGTCATTCTGGTTCCTCGGGTGCCAGATGACTTCCTCGTCGTAGACGGCCTTTCCGTCGATGACGGCCGCCACCTTGCGGTCGGACGCGCCGAGGTCGAGCCCGATCCGGCAGCCGTCGAGGTGGCCGCCCTTGGGCGCCGCGGGCTCGGCGGAGGCCGGGACCTGGTCCGGGTCCGTGTGCTCGACGCTGAACGCGTGCTCGTAGACGTCCTGGCCCATGAAGTTGGCGTCGAACGCGCGTATGCCGCCGGGGGCGTAGGCTTGTCTGAGATGGTCCGCCACGTGCCGGGGACCGCCGACCACGATCGTGTGGCCGCCCTTCTGCCAGAGCAGGAACTTGGCCGTCCGCTCGGCGTACCGGAGCGTGTCCGCATCGTGGGGTGACCCGGGCGCGAAGACCTGGGTCTTGAATACCGAGAACGCGCCTTCGCGCCTCAAGCCCAGCACCAGCGGAACGCCCTTGCCGGACGCTCTCACGGCCTTCAGGTAGGCGCGGGTGCCGAGGGAGGCCGGCCGGAAGCCGGGGTCGAGGGGCGGAACGTGTTTGGGCGTGACCTCGAGGAGCGAGCTCATGCGAGTTTCCCCAGTCTGGCGACGACGTCGCCGGCGAACCGGTCCATGTAGCGCTTGACGTAGTCCGCGGGAGCGAGCTTCTCGTCCTGGACGAGGGGCATCAGATCCATTGCGAAGACCATGGCCGTGGCCGTGTCGGTCGCGTGCGAGGCGTAGTACGTGGCGTTGGACCGCCAGCGGCCGATCGTGGCCAGGTCGTACCGCTTTCCGCCCGCCACTTGCGAGTCGTACAGGGATACCGCGGCCACCGCCAGGCTCTCGTGGCGCGAGACGTCGAGGACGGTCTTGTCCTCGTCCTGCATCCAGTCGAGGTTCCGCCAGACCTCGCAGCCGAGGAGCTTCGCCGGGCGCGCGTTCTTGGGCAGTTCCCGGATCGCCTTGAGGGTCCGGAGCGCGACCGCGACGTGGGTGTCGTGCTTGTCGGCCAGGTTGTGCGTGTACACGATCTTCGGCTTCGCGCGCAGGAGGATATCCTTGAGCTCCGCGACCAGCGCCGGGTCCTTGGCGTCCTTCGTGGCCGCGCTCGTGTAGCAGAGTTGGACGATGCCGCTGTAGTCGCCCAGGGACGCCGCCTTGCGCTGTTCCGCGCGCCGGACCGCGGCCATCTCCTCGTTCGTGAAGGAGGCGTAGGGGCCGGAGCGGGCGCTGCCGGAACCGTCGGTGACCGTCACTCCCATGTACCAGTCCGTCTCGGAATGGTAGCACTCGAGGATGCCGTGCCAGCTCATGATCTCGAGGTCGTCCTGGTGGGCTCCGATTCCGAGATGCGTGGCCCGGCGGAACGCTTCTTCTTCCGAAGCGCCGTCCGGGATAAAGAGATCGGCGTCGCGATTCGTGAACTTCATGGGTTAGGCTCCTTTGCCGGCGGAAGCGGCCTCGGCCGACGCCCAGTGGACCTGGTATTCGTGCTCGCAGGAGAGAGTCCGGAGATCCTTCATGCGGTCGACGTAGAGGAAGCCGTCGAGATGGTCGGTCTCGTGCTGGACGGCGACGGCGGAGAAGCCCTCGAAGACGCGCGAGAACGGCCGGCCGCGCCGGTCGAGCGCGCGGACGCGGACGCGGGAGGGCCGCACCACGCGGCCGCGCAGCCCCGGCAGGGAAAGACAGCCCTCCCACCACGCGATCCGGGGGCCCGGCAGGGCGGTCACGACCGGGTTGATCAGGACGGTCAGGGGCACGGCGGGGGCGTCCGGATACCGGGGGTTCCGGTGCGCCTCGATGACCGCGATGCGCCTCGATTCGTGGACCTGGGGGGCCGCGAGCCCGACGCCGTCGTACTCGCGCATGGTCACGATCATGTCCGCGATCAGGGACTGGACCACGCGGGTCCGGATGGCCCGGGGCGGGACTGCGAGAGCCGGCCGGCGGAGCACCGGATGGCCCAACTGCGCGGCTTTCAGAATAGCCATCGGAACGCCATTATAGCCGAGGCGTCGTGACCGCCCCTGCCGCGAGCGTGCGAACGCATTCGGCCGTGTAGCCGGCCGCGAGCCGGGCGTACGGCTCGGGAAACCGGTTGGCGGCTTCGAAGTAGCCGCGCCAGGCGAGCCCGTGCAGGCCCACGGCCGGTCCCGGACCGATGGCGTAGGTGAGATGGAACGGCCGCAGGCGGGTGCCCGGCGGCGTGCCCTCCAGGACGGTCGCGCACGTGAACCACGGCCGGGACGACCGCGTGAGCAGGCCCCCGAGCGCAACGGGCCGGGTCGGCGCGGCCTCGAGCGCCGGATCGCCGGTCAGCAGGGCGACGCGCCGACGGTACCACGGGTGGCGGAGCAGGACCCAGTTGACCACGAGGACGTCGGGCCGCAATCCGTCCACGGTTTGCGCGTGCCAGAGCGCGAAGGTGTCGAGGTCCGACGCGACCACGAGCCCGGCGCCCGGCGGCAGGGGGGCCAGCATGGCGCGCGCCAGGTCGAACGACCACGTGGTGAAGCGGACGTCGAGAACGTGCCGGGCGGGGGCGCGCCCGGGTCCCGCCCACAGGACCAGCCCCAGGGCCGCGACCAGCCCGGCCAGTTTCCAGCGGTCGGCGATGGCGCCCGCCCCCAATGCGGCAAGGGCCGCGAGCGCCACCGCGCTCGGGAGGAGGAAGACGTTGAAGAGATGATCCAGCGCGGGCGGGAGCGAAAGGTAGAAGAGCGCTTCCAGGACGGGCAGAACGACCGCGGCCCCGAGCGCGACTCCGAGCAGGGCGGGCCGCCCGGCCCACGCGAGAGCCGCGCCGGCCATGATCCAGCCGGGCGCTCCGAGCTGGAGATGCAGGCTGGCCGCGACGGGCGCGATCTGGCGCCCCACGGGCCGGATCTCGGGGCGGAGCTCGGTGGCGAGAAAAGGCCGCCGGGAGAGCTGGCCGGTCAGCCGGGGGGCCGAGCGGGCGGCGCCCGCGGCGAACGCGGGGAACCTGGCGTCGAGCAGGGGCTGGGCGAGCAGGGGCGACGCGCCCAGGGCGAACAGGCCCGCCGCCGCGACCGCTTCCCGCAGTCGCGGCCGCCAGCCGAGAGGGGCCCGCGCGGCCCAGGCGACCACGGGGCAGAGGGCGTAGGCGGCGAGCGTCATCCAGTGATGGGCGGAGAGGACTCCCGCCAGGAACCAGGCCGCCGCCGGCCGGCCGGCCCCCGCGGCCCGGGTCATGGCGAGGAGGAGGCACAGGTTCAGCCCGTAGGCGGCGCCTTTCGCGACCGCGGCCTGCTGGCAGATCACGGGACTGCCCGCGATCAGGGCGATCGCGCCGAACGCGGCGCAGGTCCGGCCCCGGGGGCCCAGCCACGGACGCAGGGAATGCCAGACGAGGACGGGCACCAGCGCGAACAGCGCCGCGGAGAGCAGGTTCATGCGGAACGCGGGCGATCCCGCGGGAACGAGACAGGCGAGCCGGCCGAGGAGGACGAGGACGGGATCGCCGGGCGGGTGCGTGATCCCGAGGGTCATCGCGGCGGCCACGGTCTCGGGGGAGTCGTCGTTGAACACGGTCGGGCAGAGCCGCCGGATGTTCACTGATAGGGTGGCGAGGAAGATGAACGCGGACGCCGGCGCCGTCACGGGAAGAACGGATTCCGCCGCCGCTCGTCCGCGACGGTCGTGAGGGGGCCGTGCCCGGGAGCCAGGACGGTGGCGGGCGGGAGCGAAAGGATCGCGGAGCGGACCCGGTCGATCTGGGTGCGGTATCCCTCGCCCGGCTCCGCGCCGCCCACCGACCGGGCGAAGAGGGCGTCGCCCGTGAACGCGACCCCGCGTTCCTCGAAGATGAAGACCGCGGAATCCGGGCTGTGGCCCGTGATCGCCCGGACCCGTCCGCGCAGGGCGCCCGCTTCGATCCCGGCTCCGTCCTGGGACCGGATGACGGGAACGGGGTAGCGCCGGCGGATGGCCGTCAGCGCGCCCACGTGGTCGCCGTGATCGTGGGTGACCAGGATGAATGCGGGCACGACGCCCAGCCGTTCCACCTCGTTCGCGATCCGGTCGGCCTCGTCCCCGGGGTCCACGACTACTCCCTGTCGTCCATCCCGATGCCCAAGGACATAACAGTTCGCCGCCCGCTCGAGGGAAAGCGCAGCGAAGGGCGGCGCCGGCGTGACCGGCTTCTGGGGCTCCGGCCGCAGGGCGAGGTCCGCTAGCTTCTGCGCATCCAGCCCGAGCGCGGCCGCGATCCGCCTCAGCGCGTCCTCATCGGGCTCGGGGGTTCCCGCCAGCAGGTCCCGGAGGACGCTCGTGGAGACTCCGGCCCGCGCGGCCAGGTCCTCGCCCGACATCCGGAGCCCGGTGCGGGCCTTCCGTAGAATGTCGTTGTAGTCGTCCTCGAACAGTCCCATCAGTAGATCCTTTCCAGCCGGGACTTCGGGTAGTAGTGCGCCAGGATCTCGCGGTACGGGATTCCGTGTTGCGCCATGCCCCACGCGCCATCCTGGCACATCCCGGCCCCGTGACCCCAGCCCGCGCCGACGAAGATGAACAGGCCGGGGGCGCCGTTGCCGGAGGGCACGTGCTCGACGGTCAGCATGTTGCTGCGGACGGTGCCGAGCGCCGCCCGGATCGCGTCCCGCCTGACCGTCTTCGTACCGCCCGCTCCCACGAGCTCGATGGCCGTGGCCCAGCCCTCGTCCGTGGTCGCGCCGATCCGGATGTCCCTGAGTCCCGCGAGCTTGTGCCGGCGCTGGACCCATCCCGCCAGCTCGTCCTCGGTGTAGGCGCGCGACCACCGGTACGAGGCCCGGTAGGTCGAGTGGTTGCAGTACGCGGGCGGCCGCTCGTAAAGGAATCGCTCGCGCAGGTCGGGGTCGACGGGAACCCGGGCCCACGCCGGCGCGTCTTCGGGAGAGATGTCGCAGACCGCCTGGAAGCCGCCGTCGCCGGCCCCCCACACGCCCGCCGGGGTGGAGCCCCAGCCGCCGCAGTTGGCGGCGTAGACGCAGTCCAGGTATCGGCCGTCCGGCGCCCGCAGGACTTCCCCCGAGGTGGCGCGTACCGCGGCGCTGGTCGGGGCTTCCTCGCCCGTGGTCCCGCGGTAGACCGCGCAGTGCTGGGAGGAGCAGACATCGAAACCGTCGGCCGCGTGACGGCGAAGCTTCTTGAGGGTTTCCGTGCGGGCCGCCACCGCCTGCGCCTTGAGCGCCTCGGCCGGCCAGTTGTCCGGCATCTCGGACGGGACGACGCCGAGCAGGTACTCCTCCAGCGGGATCTCGTTCACGAGGGCCACCGAACCATCGCGGGGCCGCACGATGATGATTCCCCGATAGGTGCGGGTCTCCTGGTCCGACCAGTAGAAGCCCTTCTCGAAGTGCAGGTTGAACAGCGCGAACGTCGCGGAGGGGTCGTCCGGGACCAGCCGGACCGGCCTCGGGCTCGCGGCTCCGCCCCCCGACCACGTCAGCCGCAGCCGGCCCGTCCTCGCCTCGACGGTGCCCGTGACCTCGGCCAGCGCGGGGACGGTGTCGCAGGGCTCACCCTCGACCGCGACCGCGCACGCGCTCGAGCATTTGACCCGGAAGTCGTCGAGGTCCGCAGCGAGCCCTACCGCGATGGGCGACAGCGGCATCGGGGGCAGCGGCGCGAACCGGGGCGGCACCAGCTCCTCCCATTCCCGGCGGCGCTCGGCCGCCCGGCCCGCCTCCGCCTTCGCGAGCCGGGGTTCGGCGGCGGCCAGCCGTCCCCGCTCGGCCTTCGCGACCGGGTGTCCGGCGTCGACGAGCAGAAGCTTGCGGTAGCGCTCGTAGGCCTTGGCGGTGCGGCCCAGGGCGGTTTCGACCGCGGCCAGCCGCGCCTGGAGGTGCGTGAGCGAGGCGTCCGCGGCCAGGGCCGCCCCGTAGGCGGTCGCGGAATCCGCGAACCGGCCCAGACTCGCGAGGGCTTCGCCCCTCTCCTGGTCCGCCAGGGCGAGGGATCGGTCGAGCGCCTTCGCCCGGGAGAAGGACGCAATGGCCTCCTCGGCGCGGCCGAGCCGGCGCTCCGCCTGGCCGCGCGTCAGCCAGTCCCAGGCCGTGGCCGGCTCGCCCAGCGAGACGATCGCGGCCTGGGGGTCTCCTGCGGCCAGGTTGAGCCGGGCGGCGGCCAGCCTCTGCCACCGGTCGTCGGGCGCGGCGTGGACCGCCTCGAGGCGCTCGGCGAGCGCATCCGTGCCGAGCCCGGCGCGCGCGGCGGCGAGCGAGGCGGCGGCGTGCAGGCGGGCCGCGTCGCGCGGCTGCGCCCGCCGGGCGAGATCCTGGTAGGAGGCGAACGCGCCCCGGGCGTCCCCCTTCCGGAGGAGGTCGAGGGCCGCCTGTTCCTCGCGGTCCACGCGGCAGGAGGGAGGCACCAGGGCGCATCCGGCGAGGCACGCCAGGACAGGCAGGAGATAGCGAACGATTCCGCGGTGGCTCACGGGGGCCATGCCGTATCATACTGGGCGAACGTGCCCCGGGGGGAGGCAGCAAGGAGGACAAAGCCCATGTGGCAGGCGGCGATCGCGATCGGACTGGCGGCAGGCGTCTTTGGCGGGTTCTTCGGCGTGGGCGGAGGGCTCATCATCGTGCCCCTGCTTGTTCTCGCGATGAAGCTTGCGCCCAAGATCGCGGTGGGCACGTCGCTGGCCGTGATCGTCCCGACCGCGATCATCGCCGCGTGGCGCCATAACCAGCTCGGGAACGTGAACTGGCGCGTGGTTGGCTGGATGATGATGGGCTCGGTCGTGGGCGCGTGGGTGGGCGCTTCGCTCACGAACCACATCGGAGGGGAGTGGATCCGCCGGCTGTTCGCCGTGGTCCTGGTCGCCACCGCAATACGCATGGTCTGGAAGTGAAGGAACCGGAAAGGGGACGGCCATGAAGATCACGGACATGAAGATCCATCCGATGGGTTCCGCGTGGCGGACCCTCATCTACATCGTTCTCGAGACCGACGAGGGCGTGCACGGCACGGGCGAGGCCTCGATCACGAACCGCGAGGAAGGCATGCTCGGCTACCTCGAGGGGGTTCGGCGCAAGCACGTGATCGGGTCCGATCCTTTCGACATCGAGGACCTCTGGCTGAGGATGTGGCGCAACGAGTTCTGGCGCGGAGGCGTGATCGCGACTACGGCCATGAGCGCGGTCGAGATGGCGTGCTGGGACATCGTGGGCAAGGTGTGCGGTCAGCCGGTGTGGAGAGTGCTGGGCGGCAAGGTCCGGGACCGGATTCCGGCCTACGCGAACGGCTGGTACACGGTGGAGCGAAGCCCCAAGGAGTTCGCGAAGCGGGTCAAGGTCGTGCTCGACAAGGGCTACCGGGCGTTCAAGGTGGATCCGTTCGGCCCCGGCGCCTACGAGCTGGACCGGAAGGAGCGCCTGCTCTCCATCGGGATCATCGAGGCGCTCCGGGACGCCGTCGGGCCGGACGTCGAGATCTTCGTCGAGGGCCATGGGAGGTTCTCCACCGCCACGGCCCTTGATCTGGCGCGGGAGATGGCCCCGTTCCGGCCGGGCTGGTTCGAGGAGCCCGTGCCGCCGGACAACTACAGCGAACTGGGGGCGGCGGCCGAGCGGATCACGCCGCTGATGCCCGTCGCGGCGGGGGAGAGGTGCTACACGCGGTGGGGGGCCCGGGACCTGCTGGAGCAGGGCCGGATCGACATAGCGCAGTTCGACGTCACCCATTGCGGCGGAATCCTCGAACTCAAGAAGATGGCTGCCATGGCCGACGCCCGGTACGTTCAGGTGGCGCCGCATAACTCGCAGGGGCCCGTTTGCACGGCGGCATCCGTGCACGCGGGATTCACGATAACGAATCTCAAGACGCAGGAGGTGTTCGACGACTTCGCCGAGCCGCACGTACGGGCCGCCGTGCTCGGCTATCCAAAGGTCGTGGACGGCTGGATCCGGCTCCCGGAGGCGCCCGGCCTCGGCGTCGAGCTGGACCTCGAGGTCATCAAGGCGAATCCGGTGAAGGAAGTCTTCTTCAACCTCTGGGACCCCGAATGGCATCTGCGCGGATTCGGAGGTGCGGCCGGGGGCTCGGCAATACCGAAGAGGAGGAAGCGCTGATGGGACGCGTGGACGGCAAGGTCGCGATCGTGACGGGAGCGGCATCGGGAATCGGCGAGGCCTCGGCCAGGCTCTTCGCGAAGGAAGGCGCGGCCGTGGTGGTCGCCGACGTGCAGGAGGCGAAGGGGCAGGCCGTGGCGCGCGCGATCGAGCAGGCGGGCGGACGAGCCGTGTTCGTCCGGTGCGACGTGGCGAAGGCGGCGGACTGCGAGTGCGCCGTCGCGGAGGCGGTCGGCCGGTTCGGCGGACTCGATATCCTGCACGCCAACGCGGGGGTGGAGCTGGATAAGACGTTGACCGACACGTCGGAGGAGGAATGGGACCGGCTTCACAGCGTCAACCTCAAGGGCGTGTTCCTGTGCTGTCGTGCCGCGATCCCGGCAATGCGCAACCGGGGCGGGGGAGCGATCGTCATCACGGCGTCCGTCAACGGGATGCAGGCGGAGCCGCGGCTGGCTGCCTATTGCGCGTCGAAGGGCGGGGCCGTCATGCTCGCGAAGTCGATCGCGGTCGAGTACGCCCGCGAGAACATCCGCGCGAATGCGCTTTGCCCGGGGTGGGTGCAAACCGCGATCACGGAGAGTTTCTTTGCCGATCCGGCCGCGAAGCGCCACTGGTTCGGGGTGGCCCCGGCCGGCCGCGCGGCGATGCCCGAGGAGATCGCGCCGGTGGCGGTCTTCCTCGCGTCCGACGAAGCCAGGTTCGTGACCGGCGCGGCGTGGGTCGTGGACGGGGGCCTCTCGTCCGTCCTCCCCGGCCACCGGTTCGACCGGGAAGGCTGAGACTGGGGAGAGGAAACAGCGCCGGGCACGCCCCGCCGGGGGCCGGAATCGGCTTGCGGGCCGTGGGGGGGCGGGCTAGAATCAGGTATTGGCGCCGCGGAACCCCTGATGGACTCCCGCGGACTTGAACAGGAGGAACTAGCGTGGCAGTCGGTGGCGAATCGTTCGACAAGTTCGCGAAGGTGTTCAAGGCGGGCGAACTGCTCTTTCGACAGGGCGATCCCGGCGAGCACATGTTCATCATCCAGTCGGGCAAGATCGAGGTCTACCTGTCGACGCCCAAGGGGGAGAAGAGCCTCGCGTTCTTCGGTCCCGGCGACTTCTTCGGCGAGATGGCCATCATCGACAAGGCCCCGCGGTCGACGAATGCCCGCGCCGCGGATGAGACGCGCCTGATCCTGCTCGACGAGCGCACGTTCGATCTGCACGTGCAGTCCAACCCGGCCATTGTCCGCAAGATCATGAAGAACATGAGCAACCGGATCCGGGACATGAACCAGCAGGTCGCCAACCTGCTGATCAAGGATGTCAACCGCCGGATCGCGAACCGCATCCTCCTGCTTACGCACCAGCACGGAGTCAAGGGCCCGACAGGGGTCTCCTTCGACATCCCGTTCGGCGAGTCCGAGCTGGCCAAGGACGTCGGACTCCAGGACGAGCAGTCCAAGGTGCACGAGGTCGTCGAGAAGCTGAAGGCTACCAAGGTCATCGACGTCCAGGGCGGCAAGATCGTCGTCCTGAGCGTCGAGAATCTGGAGAAGTTCATCCAGTTCCTGGCGATGAAAGAGGAGTTCGGCTTCTAACAGGTTCCCCGGTCCGACGTGAACAGCAACGCCGACTGGATCAGGGCCGCCCGCTCCGCGAAGACTGTCGTTCCCGGGTTCAATATCCCCTACCTGCCCATGATGGCGCCCGTCGTGCGGGCGCTTCGCGAGACGAACTGCGCGGGGTTCATCATGGTGGCCCGTCTCGAGTGGACCAAGTTCGAGGCCCGGAGCCTGGCCGCGGTCCGGGAGGAATACGAGCGGGTCAAGGACGAACGGTTCACCCGCCTACACCTCGATCATGTTCCCTCGCTCGACGAGGATGACGTCCGGGTGGACGTCGTGCCCGTGATGCGCGAGGCCGTCCGGCTGGGCTACGGGTCGATCATGATCGACGCCTCCCGGCTCCCGCTCGCGGAGAACATCGCGGCGACCCGCGAGATCGTGGAGCTGGCCCGGCCGGCGGGCGTCGCGGTCGAGGCCGAGCTGGGCGCCGTCTTCGGCCACGGCGAAGGGCCACTGCCGCCCTACGAGGAGCTCTTCGCCTCCGGCCGGGGGTTCACGAACCCGGAGGAGGCAGCCCGTTTCGTCCTCGAAACGGGGGTGGACTGGCTCTCGGTCGCGGTCGGGAGCCTGCACGGCGCGATCTCGAAAGCGCGCAAGGACGAGAAGAAGGCCGAGGCCCGGCTCGACATCGCCCGGCTCAAAGCGATCATTGCGGCGGCGGACGTGCCGCTGGTTCTGCACGGGGGGACCGGGATCCGTAAGTCGTATGTCATGGACGCGATCCCGGCCGGGATTGCCAAGATCAACGTGGCGACCGCGATTCGCCAGCCGTACGAACGAGCGCTCCCTTCCGGCGAAGCCGTGGCTCAGCGTGCCGTCTATGAGGCAGCTATACGGGTCATCCGCGAGGACCTCGAGCTGGAGGGAAGCTCGAAGGTCATCAATCCGGGAGACCCCGCATGAGTTGGGCCGGGCTCGACGTCGGGTCCACGTCCTGCAAGGCGGTCGCGTTCGACGACGCCGGCCGCGAGCTGGCCCTGGCCTCCCGCGAGTATCCCGTGCTGTCGCCCCGGGAGGGCTGGGCCGAGATTGACTCCTCTCGCGTGGCTGCTGATTGCCTGGGCGTGATCCGCGAGGTGGCGGCGAGGGTCCGGCGGGACCGGATCCGGGGCCTCGGAATCTCGAGTCAGGGCGAGGCTTTCACGCCCGTGGACGGGAAGGGCAGGATCCTGGGCAACGCCATGCTCTCGTTCGACACCCGGGCGGCGCGCATCGCGGAATCATGGAGCAGGGGATTCGGCCGGAAGAAACTCTACCGGATCACGGGCCATACGGCGCATCCCATGTTCTCGCTCTTCAAGCTCCTGTGGCTCAGGAAGAACGCGCCGGCCGTCTGGTCGCGCGCCCGCAAGTTCCTGTGCTTCGAGGATCTCCTGCACCACGAGCTCGGGCTGGATCCGGCCATGAGCTGGCCGATGGCGGGCCGCACGATGTTGTTCGACGTCCTCCGGCACGACTGGGACGACCGGATCCTGAGGGCCGCGGGGGTCTCCCGCGGACGCCTCGCGCGGACCGTCTCCTCCGGGACCATCGTGGGGGAGATCCCGGCCGCGACGGCGAAGTCGCTCGGTCTCGCGGCCGGCGTGCCCGTCGTCGCGGGCGGCCACGACCAGACCTGCGCGGCGCTCGGCGTCGGGATCACGGGCCCGGGCCGGGGCATGTACGCGACCGGGACGACCGAGTGCATCTGCCCGGCGTTCTCGCGACCCCGGTTCACGGATGAGCTCTTCGACAGCAACCTGTGCACCTACGACTACACGGTCAAGGGCATGTACACGACCGTCGCGTTCTCGCTCACCGGCGGCAACATCCTCCACTGGTTCCGGAACGAGTTCGGTCGGGAGGAGATCAAGGAGGCGTCGCGGAAGCGGGTGAGCCCCTACGAGGTGATCCTGAGGCAACTGCCTGCCGATCCGACCCGGCTCCTCGTTCTCCCGTATTTCACGCCTTCGGGCACGCCGTACTTCGACACCCGGACCCCCGGCGCGATCCTGGGTCTACGGCTCTCGACGACGCGTGGCGAGATCCTGCGCGCCCTCCTCGAGGGCGTGGCCTTCGAGATGCGGCTCAACATCGAGATCCTGGACCGCGCGGGCTGTTCGATCCGCGAACTGCTTGCGAGCGGAGGCGGGGCCAGGAACCGGGCCTGGACCCAGCTCAAGGCCGACGTCATGGGCAAGCCGATCACGACCGTGCGCGCGTCGCAGGCGGGGTGTCTGGGCGCGGCCATGCTCGCGCGATCCGCTGTCACCGGTGTGCCCCTCCGGCGGCTCGCGAAAGAGATGGTCCGCACCGGCGGCGTCATCCACCCGAATCCGAAGCGCGCCGCCTTCTACCGCGAACGATTCTCCGAGTACCGCGCCCTCTATCCAGCTCTGTGTGACCTCACCGCATCAAAGGAGACGCACGGCACGAAGACGCCGGCCAAGAAGAGCAAGGCAGATGCGACCCGAGCGCTGGAGGCGCTTCGGGCGATGCCGGGACGCCCCGTGAAGTACTGCGACAGCCGGGCTGAAGCCCGCATCATCAAGGCGGTCAAGAGGACTCGCGAAGAGATCTGGAGGGGGAAGATTGCGGCTCGTTCTTGATTCGAACGAATACGTCCGAGGCGTGTCCGTCGCTTGACCGGAGTCGACCCGGGGCGCAC
>Ga0315294_10004368_pt1 | contig 15414 bp, 8 predicted proteins | sample YL17G13_40_MG_FD_203626 | JGI IMG/M metagenome (GOLD analysis project Ga0315294, IMG submission 203626) | Sediment microbial communities from Yellowstone Lake, YNP, Wyoming, USA - YL17G13_40 | ecosystem: Environmental > Aquatic > Freshwater > Lake > Sediment | place: USA: Wyoming | collected... | reverse complement strand
TTTATTATGAAAAAGGTGAATATTCTAAAGCTTTGGAATATTATTTGAAATCTTTACAAATAAGAAAAGAGATACTTGGTGAAAATCATACTGATGTAGCTTCCTGTTATGATAATATTGGAAATGTTTATGATGATAAAGGGGAAAGGGATAAAGCATTGGAATATTATTTTATGTCATTACAAATAAGGAAGGAAATTCTTGGCGAAAAAAATCCAGATGTGGCAATGAGTTATAATAATATCGGAATTGTTTATTATAATAAAGGAGAATACCCTAAGGCTCTGGAATATTATTTTAAAGCATTACAAATAAGAAAAGAGATTTTTGGCGGGAAACATCCATATATTACTAAGAGTTATAATAATATCGGCCTTGTTTTTGATAAAGAAGGAGAATATTATAAGGCATTGGAATATTATCAAAAAGGGGCAGCAAGTTGTTTATATGATTTTAATGATACAGTTGATGTCTATAAAACACCAATTATAAAGGGATATTTGAATTGGAATTATTTATTACAATCCCTGCAATTAAAAGCTCAAATTATTGCCGATAAAAGTAAAATTCTTTCAAGTCCTGCATATAATGAAAGGAAGGATATTGCACTCAGACATTACCAGGCTTGCGATACATTGATTGATATAACCCGTAAGGAAATAAGCACCCAGTCAGATAAACTTGCATTGGGCGAAGTAGCAAGCCAGGTTTACAAAGATGCGATTGATCTTTTAGTATCTGTTCAACCGGTAAATAAAACAGAGGCTGTTAAAGACATATCTGATATGTATAATAATCTGGCTTTTTATTTTTCGGAAAAGAATAAATCTTCGGTTCTTCTGGAAGCACTTGCCAGACAAGAAGCTCAAAAATATGCAGGTATCCCTGATAGTCTGATCCAAAAGGAACATAATTTGCGAATAGATATAGACTTTTATACAAAGAGACTAGCAGAACCTGAACAATTAGATAGTGCTCAGATTGTATTGTACCAGGACAGATTATTTCACAAAAACCGCAGTATCGACAGCTTAATATTGGTTTTTGAAAAACAATTCCCTGAATATCATAATTTGAAATACAACAATAAACCTGCAACCGTAAAGGATATTCAAAACCTGCTGGATAAGAAAACTGCAATGATTTCATATTTTACAGGAGATACTACTATTTCCATTTTCACTTTGACTAAGAATAATCTGGATGTAAAGAGAGTGCCAAAGATTACAGGTTTAAATGATAGTATTGTTTTTTATCGTTACGGTCTGACTCTTGGAATGCAGGAAATAATTCAGAGGCTGGGTTACAAGTTCTTTCAGCAACTTTTCCCAAATAAAGCTCTCATTGATGGACATATTAAAAATCTATTTATAGTACCTGATGGAAACCTTGCAACATTGCCTTTTGAGAGTTTGTTGACAGAAAACTATACAGGAGATATAAATGCTTATAATGAATACCCATACTTAATTAAGAAATATAATATCAGTTATTCATATTCTGCGAACTTATTTTATCAGACATTTTCTAAGGAGGCCTCTTCAACAGTTGAGGTGACAAAATTGAATGATTGGCTCGCATATGCTCCAGTTTTTGACAATAGAATGGAACAAAGTATGGTGATGTCCAGCCAGGAGCTACAGCGTCAATTAAACGGACTTGAAACAGATTCCATGATGATAAATCGTTCAATGTTTACTGGGAATTATATTAGACCACTCCCGGCAACAGAAACTGAGGCAGAAGCTATTTTTAAACTTTATGATAACAACAACCTGAAGGCTAAAGTTTTATTGCGTGATAATGCTAATGAAAAATCTGTTAAATCTGATGAAATAGAACAATATAGAGTATTACACTTTGCTACACATGGCTTTGTTAATTCAGAGAGGCCAGAACTTTCAGGTCTGCTAATGGCACAGGATACAACTGGAGGGGAAGATGGAGTATTATACTCAGGAGAAATTTATAATCTAAAGTTAAATGCTGACCTGGTAGTATTATCCGCATGTGAAACAGGACTTGGAAAGATTCAGAAAGGTGAAGGGATCATTGGTTTAACAAGGTCTTTATTATATGCTGGAGGAAAGAATATTATTGTATCTCTATGGCAAGTTTTAGATGAAAGTACATCAGATTTACTGGTGGACTTTTATAAGAACTCATTTGCAAGCAAAAGACAACTATCATACTCTGAAGCTCTGAAAAATGCAAAATTAAAAATGATAAGCGAAGGAAAATATGCTAATCCCTTTTTCTGGTCTCCGTTTATTCTAATCGGGAAGTAAATAAAAGACGATAGTTTTTATTTGATATAGCTTTAAGTTATTATCAGCCTTCGGAAATCAGCTCTGGGGGCTTTTTTTATGATCACAAGTCATCGTAATTGGGGCTTTTTCTTCTTATTCTCAATACACCCTTTTTTTCAACTATGAGAAGAAAGTCAACTTTAGCCGTTGGCCCCATAAGTTGGAAAGTTGGCCGAACATTGGGAAGTACCGATATAACTTCTCCATTAAGGGAATTTAAAAACAGTTCTAGTTTTTCCTGCATATTGTCCTTATTAACATCTATGCGATGAACAATATATTTCATATCCGCTCCTTTCTCTTAGTAATCAGTAACAGTCAGTATTCTGGAATTTCTATTTCTCTTTCAAAGTTACACTATACCTGAATTGTTGTCAATTTTATTTGACTCGTATCACTCTCTTTCCTAACTTTATCATAACCAATATTTCTTCAAATGGCAATCTGGTCAGCTGAAATAAAAGAACTTGAGAGAATTCATAATTCCTTTAAAGGTCAAATACCAAATCTGGAGAACGAACTTGAACAATTAGTACGATTCGATGATCCGAATGTGCTAATGCTCTATTCCAGGAGATGCCTGGAGGTAATCATAACTGATCTTTGCGAATGTGAATTAAATAGACCCCGTAAAACTGAACCACTGAAAGGGATAATTGATAAATTGAATAAGGAAGAAAAAGTTCCTTCATACATTATAACCTCAATGCATAGCCTTAACAGTTTATCAACCTATGGAGCCCATCCCAAAGATTTTGATCCTGAACAGGTAAAACCGGCTCTTGTCAATCTTGACATAATTATCAAGTGGTATTTGAAATATAAAAAAACCGAAACAGATATTAAAACAAAACCGGCTGAAGAGATCAGGCAGAACATAAAAAGCACTGCAGATGTAAAAAAGAGTATCATAATTCCAAGGAAAACGTTGATGGGTTTAGTTTCAGGGATGATCCTGCTTATAATGGCTGTAATTGCAGTATTATTCTTCGTTCCAAAACTGATACAAAAAACCGGAAGACAAACTGCAGCAGGTGAAATTATCAGAAAAGCAATTGCAGTTCTTCCGGTTTCAAACCTTACTGGTAATCCGGATCTGGAATTTATTGCCTTAAGTATTCAAGATGATCTAACGGGGAAGCTGGGAACTATTAGCAGCCTCGATGTGAGACCCAGAGCTTCAACTTTTCAGTTTAAAGATTCCAGGGAAACAGTCCAGCAGATAGCAAAAAAACTAAGTGTAAATAATATGATTGAATCATCAATAAAAGGATCTGAAGAAAATCTACAGATTGAAGTCAGGTTGATTGAAGCATTTCCTGAGGAGAAATATGTATGGAACGCTTCTTTTATTCAGGGCTGGGATAAGATTGGAGAAATCTACCGTGAGATAATCAACAAAATAATTGACGGCACCAAGATCAAGCTTACCTCTAGGGAAGCGAATAATCTTTCAATCATTCAAAAACATAATGCGGATCTATTAAAAGCTTGTGCCAAAGGAAAATATTATATGAATCTACTTACTCAGGACGATTTTGATCGGGGTTTAAAATCTTATAATGAAGCAATTGCAATTGATCCGTCAGATCCTTTGCCTTATATTGGACTGGCACTTGGTTACAGCAATGCTGGACATGTTTCTGCTGTTGCATCCGATGCAACCAATAGAGCTATAGGATATGCCCGTCAGGCACTCTCCATGGATTCTACTATCACTGAAGCAGCTGATGCTTATGTAGTTCTTGCCACTAAATCACTTTATAAAGACTGGGACTTTGCCGCAACTGAGCGGTATTTAAAACATGCACTGGAATTAAATCCGAATACACCTATGGCACGTTATCACTATGGATGGTTTAAGATGTTGAATAATAAAGTAGATGAGGCTGTTGCTGAATTTAGAAGATCAATTGAAATTGATCCTGTTGATGTTACTTATACATGCAATCTCGCCAGTTTATATTGGTGGATAGGCCGTTATGAAGAAGCACTAAAGGAAGCTGAAAAGGCACTTCAACTTGATCCAAATTATCCATATGGATTAGCTATTATTGGCTCTGCCTATGCTGCAATGGGGATGTATGATAAAGCGATTGAATCTCATAAAAAAGGAATAGCAATAAGTCCTGATTTTGAACATGAATTAGGAGTAACATATGCACTAGCCGGACAAAAAGACAAAGCCCTGGAAATAGCTGGCAAACTGGAAAAAACAAATATTGCCTGGTACACTTATGGTATTGCAGAAATATATGCGACTCTTGGAGATAACGATAAGGCTATTTCCTGGATTGAAGAAGCTTTTAAGCAACGGCATGACTTTACTCCCTGGTTCAGATATGATGCCAAATACAAACCGTTGTATAATGATCCACGGTTTAAGGAAATCATTAGCCGTTTGAATCTTCCTGAATAAATGATGTTTCATTAAATACTAAAAGTCTCTGGCAAGTATTATCCCAGTTTACGAGTACGGCATCTTTGTCTGCTACTTTAAATGCATGGAAGCAAAAGATTCATGCTAAGGACGAAACCGCAAGGGAATGGTTGAAGGAGTAGAGAAGACTGCAATAACAACTCGATATTTATAGTGGGTTGTGAAAAAAGGCTGTTGCCGAACAAAAGAATAATTAAAATGTACTCAGAAATTACTTCATCAATAGATGCAGAGATATTCAGCCATCGGAATCAGCTCCGGTGGCTTTTTTATTCTAAGATTACTTAGTCTTGATAAAGAAAATAAAATTGACTTTGGCTTTTTGCTGGTGTAACTTTGTTCAGGATATTGAAAAACCTGATCGGTAATCCAATTTCAGAGAGAAATCGGTATTGTAATAATTCATCTAAATACACATTACTATGAATACTATTCTTCATCTCAATATACACCTCATCACTAAAAATGATGAAACAGTCAAACTATGAAAAAACATGTACTAGTTGCCATCTTATTTTTCATTTGTTTTTCATTGTTTTCTTTATCTTCCTTTTCGCAGACCATCACTGCCGATACGACTTTGGCAAATCAATATTTGGATTTAGCAAAGAAGTATGAAAATAATTCCAAATTCGATTCAGCATTATATTATGTAAAAAAGGCACAGATTTTATTTATCAAATATTTGGGGGGGAAAAGTATAGAAAATGCTAATGTCTTGCATTTGATGGGTAGATTGTATTGGCACGATGGTAATTATGATCTTGCCATGGAATATTATTTTAAAGCGTTACAAATAAGACAAAAACTCCTTGGAGAGAAAAATCCTGATGTGGCTATGAGTTATAATAATATCGGAATTGTTTATGCCGAGAAAGGTGAATATAATAAGACTTTGGAATATTTCTTTAAAGCGCTACAAATAAGAAAAGAAATTTTTGGAGAAGAACATCCTGATTTGGCTTCAAGTTATCAAAATATTGGAAATGTCTATGATGATATAGGCGAACATGATAAGGCGTTGGAATATCATAATAAGGCGTTACAGATAAGAAAAGAAATCCTTGGAGAAAGACATCCTGATTTAGCTTCGAGTTATCATAATATTGGAATTACTTATTACTATAAAGGTGATTATAAGAAGGCTTTGGAAAATAATTTTAAGTCTTTACAAATATCTAAAGAAATTTATGGCGAAAAACATCCTGATGTCGCTTCGAGTTATGAAAGTATTGGAAATGATTATTATGGTAAGGGTGAATACGATAAGGCTTTGGAATATTTTTTTAAGTCTTTACAAATTAGACAAGAAATCTATGGCGAAAAACATCCTTATGTAGCCACGAATTACAATAATATAGGAGCAACATATGAGATAAAAGGTGAATATGATAAAGCTTTGGAATATCATTTTAAATCTTTACAAATAATAAAAGAAATTCTTGGTGAGGAAAATCCTAATGTGGCTAGGAGTTATAATAATATCGGAAATGTTTATTATGATAAAGGCGATTATGATAAGGCTTTGGAATATCATTTTAAGGATTTACTAATAACTAAAGAAATTTTTGGAGAGAAAAATCCTGATGTGGCTGAAGGCTATAATAATATCGGAGGCATTTATTATTATAAAGGCGAATACGATACGGCTTTGGATTATTATTCCAGGTCTTTACAAATAAGAAAAGAGACTCTTGGAGAGAAAAATCCTTTTGTGGCTGAAAGTTATAATGATATTGGACGTGTTTATAATAAAAAAGGTGAATCCGATAAGGCTTTGGATTATTATCAAAAAGGGGTTGCAAGTTGTTTATATGATTTTAATGATACAGTTGATGTCTATAAAGCACCAATAATAAAAAGATTTTTAGATTGGAATTATTTATTACAATCACTTCAATTAAAAGCTCAAATAATTGCCGATAATAATAAAATACTTACAGGTCATTCCTTTAATGAAAGGAAGAAAATTGCACTTAGACATTATCAGGCTTGCGATACATTAATAGATATCACCCGCAAGGAAATTACTGCTCAATCAGATAAGCTTGCTTTAGGGGAAAGAGCAAGCGAGGTTTATAGAGAAGCAATTGACCTTCTAATACCTTTTCTACCAGCTAAGAATGCAGAAGTGATGAAAAAAATATCTGATGAGGATCGTAATCTGGCTTTTTATTTTTCGGAAAAGACCAAGTCCTCAGTTCTTCTTGAGGCTCTTGCCGGTCAGGAAGCAAAAAAATATGCCGGCATTCCTGACAGTATGCTGCAAAAGGAGTATAATCTAAGCATAGATTTAGCTTTTTATACAAAAAAACTGGCGGAAGCCGGACAATCAGATACTACCCAGATTGAATTGTATCGGAACAAATTATTCAGCATAAACCGAAGGTATGATAGCTTGATCTCTGTTTTTGAGAACCAATTTCCTGAATACTATAAGTTAAAATACGAAAATATACCTGCAACAATAAAGGATATTCAAAACCTGCTGGATAAAAAAACAGCTATGATTTCATATTTTACTGGAGATACCACAATTACCATTTTTATACTGACTAAGAAAAATCTGGATGTAAAAAGAGTACCAAAGATTACAGGTTTAAATGATAGCATTGTTTTTTATCGTTACGGACTGACGCTTGAGATGCCGGAAATTAGTCGAAGATTAGGCTACAAACTATATCAGCAGCTCTTTTCTGATACTGCTCCTATAAGTGGACAAATTGAAAATTTATTGATAGTTCCTGATGGCCGTTTAGCAACGTTGCCTTTTGAGACCTTGTTGGCAAAAAACTATAAAGGAAATATTAATGCGTATAATGAATACCCATATCTCATTAAGAAATATAATATCAGTTATTCATATTCTGCGAACTTATTCTATCAGACATTTTTTAAGAATGCCTCTTCAACAGGAAAGATAACAAATTTGAATGACTGGCTTGCATTTGCACCGATTTTTGACAATCAAGAAGAACAAAGTATAGCGATATCGGGCTTAGAGCTTCAACGCCAATTAGAAGGTCTTAAAACTGATTCTATGATGATACATCGTTCAATGTTTACCGGAGATTATATTAGACCACTCCCGGCAACAGAAACTGAGACAGAAGCTATTTTTGAACTTTATGATGGCAATAACCTCAAAGCCAAAGTTTTATTACATAGTAATGCAAATGAAAAGTCCATTAAATCAGGTGAGTTGGAACAATACAAAGTTTTACACTTTGCCACACACGGTTTTATTAATTCAGAGAGACCGGAACTTTCAGGTCTGTTGTTAGCACAAGACACAACTGGAGGGGAAGATGGAGTACTATACTCAGGAGAAATTTATAATTTAAAGTTAAATGCAGACCTGGTAGTATTATCTGCTTGCGAAACTGGCCTTGGAAAGATTCAGAAAGGAGAAGGGATCATTGGTTTAACAAGAGCTTTGTTATATGCTGGAGCAAAAAACATCATTGTATCTCTATGGCAAGTACCTGACAAAAGCACATCTGACCTAATGGTGGATTTTTATAGAAACTTGCTTGCAATCAAAGGGCAAATCTCATACTCTGAAGCCCTAAGAAATGCAAAACTGAGAATGATAAGTGAAGGGAATAACACCTATCCATTTTTCTGGTCTCCTTTTATTTTAATCGGGAAATAAGTATAAGGTGACAGTTCTTGTTATCCAGGCAGTCAAATTTTGAATAAGAGACACCTACATTAAAATAAAATTGACTTTGGCTTTTGGATTGGGAATAACAATGAAGTTTTGACAGATTACTGTGCATTATCTGAAGGATTAATTACCACTTAAAAACAACAACTTATTGCCCGTCCTCGGATCAGCTCCGGGGGCTTTTCTTATTTAGGCGCAAAAAAGGATTTGTTTTGCATTGGGAACCAGAATACGGGGCTAAGCCGTAATGATTGAAGACTCTTCTGTTTAAGTTGACATTATGAACAGGGATTCAAGTCCGAACGGAACCAAAAACAAATAAACTGAAAGTGCTAAATATCAATACTTTCAATATTTGTTAAACGCCTGAATTGAGCAATTTCCCCTGACAATTATACAACCATACTTAAAACTGATAGATTCATACTCAAGCGTAAGATTTCCTATGCGTATATTAAAGCGAATAATTTTCCCTGCCACGAAGGGCAGTTTTATTTAAAATATCTCAGTGTCTTTATTGATTTGCTTAATTTAGCATCAAATAACTATAATGCCAATGTTTAATCATTGGAAAAATCAACTCTATTTCGGTAATAACATTGTTATAATAAATGAAGCAGAAAATCTACAATCTCGTTGAGAAAGGTGCTCATGGGTCAAAAATCAACCTGATCTTTGATTACTTTATCATAATCCTAATAATCTTAAATGTTGTTGCTATTGCAATCGACACACTTACTGGAATCAATACAGAATCACGTCAGTTTCTTCGCATATTTGAGGTATTCTCAATCATCATTTTCACAACAGAGTTTCTTATGAGACTTTATGTCTCTGATCTTACTCATCCTGCGAGTAACAAATTTTATTCAGCTCTTAAATTTATATTTTCTCCTTTCGGACTAATTGACTTGTTAGCAATACTGCCATTTTATATCCCATTCATCATAAAAACAGACCTCAGATTTCTAAGGGTGCTCAGGTTGATAAGATTCTTCAGGATATTCAAAATTTCACGATACAACAGTACACTTAAACTTTTCTGGGATGTGTTTAAGGAAAAGAAAGCTGAAATACAGATGACTTTTTTTATTGCTTTGCTTATGATGGTTGTATCAGCATTTATAATGTACCATGTGGAAAATCCAGTACAACCAGAAAAATTCACAAATATTTTTACTTCACTATGGTGGACTGTTGCAACTCTAACATCTATTGGCTACGAAGATATTGCTCCAGTTACCGTCCTTGGTAAAATAATTAGTGGTTTAATGTCTATTCTTGGTATTGGTCTGATCGCACTGCCCACTGGGATAATTAGTGCAGGATTTATTGAAAAAATTGATAAGAATAAATCAAATAAGAAAAAGAATATATGTCCGCATTGCGGTAAAGAGATATTATAAATTTGGCCTTATTTATACGGATAATTTACTGCTTAATGTATTTTTTTGCAGACTCTTTGAGTTGGTCAGAGAATTTATAAATATCATCAATAGAGTTTATAGGAAATCTGGCTTCGTTTCTGTTCTCATCAAGAAATGCAATTTGCTTTTGCGGTTCAGATAAATAAAGTCTGCAAATGGTATTTTGTCTTGAATCGTCAATTAATACGCTGTGATAGTACTGGAAATCCCGATGAAAAATACGATCACTATCAATTACTTGACGAATTATTGATTTTACAATGTAGTAACCATCGAGCTCTTCTTCAGTAGTCTCTAACGAAGTTTTCTTCGTTTCTGGCTCAATTTTGGGTTGAGTTTCTTTTTCCTTGTCTAAAGCAGTTTTCAAACGTTCTGTTATTAAATCACTTAAGAATTGCTGACAGGATACTTTTACTATATCCGTCCATTGAGTAATAATCTTTTCTGTCGCTTTACCAGTATATACTTTGTAAACAAAATACTTGACAAAATCTATACTTGGTTGCTTAAATTCGTCATTTAGGATTAATTTAATTTCATTTGAATATTTTAAAGTACTGGCGGTAGTGAAGATATTTTGTAGGTTATAATATGACTTATGAAATTTTTTAACCTCGTCTATCTGATTGTCTTTAATCTCGAGAATATTAATATCAAGGAAAGGTTTTTCATCCATTATATTGGGTGATTCCAAATCGGTGTAGAACCTGTAATTTATTCCGTTGGTAAGAATAGCGAAGCTTGCCTTCGTTACATTAAAGTATCTTAGAAGCTGTGTATTGTGCAAATTTAGGTCATCTTTCCAGTACTTACATTCGATTAGAATTGTAGGGGAACCATCTTTCATAATGGCATAATCCACCTTCTCACCTACTTTTATACCTATGTCTGCAGTAAATTCAGGAACAACTTCCTCGGGATTAAATATATCATATCCAAGGGCACCTATAAAGGGCATTACAAAAGCATTTTTGGTAGCTTCTTCAGTCTGTGTAGCATCTTTAAACTTATTGATTTTGTCAGCAATCTGTTTGAGTTGGTCTTTGAAGTCCATATCTTTTGTTTTTTGGTTAAGATCAATTTCAGACGCAAATATGGTCTATAAGTAAGGAAGATATTTGCTGAGATATATTCCAAAGTTAATAAAAGAGTTAGACAAAACAAAAAGCCTCATTTACTGATTGTGTTTAAAATAAGTTGGAATTTATTTTGTTCTGGCCCCCCGGCACTTTTTAACTTTGGAAAAAAGATATTCAGCACGGTGACAGGTCAAGTCACTTGATGCAGCGAGGGTAAGTCCCCGGAATCAGCTTCGGGGGCTTTCTATTTTAAGCGACATTTCCTATAGGAGAGTTTGCGATACAATCCTGATAGTTTAAATCTTTTATGAGGGCTTAGAGAAGGAAATGCCGCTGAAATCAAATGTCGAAAGAATCTTTTAAATCTGCAAAAATAAATTAACTTTGGATTAAACAAGGTGTGGCTTTGGTAATAGAGATAAGAAATCTAGAATGAGTGACATCTTCATTAGCTATTCAAAGCAAGATCATAAACGCGCCAAAGATGTTGCCACTCGTCTGATACAGGAAGGTTGGTCTGTATTCTGGGATCGGAATATTCCAGTAGGAAGTAACTGGGATGAAATACTAGAAAAGGAGTTAAATACTGCAAGGGTTATCGTTACCCTCTGGTCCAAGGACTCAGTAACCTCTGAGTGGGTGCGTGCAGAAGCGGCGGAAGGAGCAAATCGAAGGATACTTGTACCAGTAGTCCTAGAGTCCGTCACAATTCCTATTCGCTTCCGTTTGTTACAGACAGCTGACATTTCTGATTGGGATTTGGGTCAATCTGATACGGAAGGGATGCAACTACTTATTGAAGCTATCGCTCGCATCGGCAGTCTCCAGACATGTGAAGAAGGTGAAGCCAGGAGAATAGTTGAGGAAAAAACTGTTCATAAACAATCAAATAAAGATGACGAAACAAACAAGCAAGATGAGCTAAAGACTCAAGGAAAGAGTATAGATGAACAAGATCCCGTTCCTAAAAAAGTGAGATACGAATTGAAAAAACTAATCAAGAAAGTATCTATGAACAGAAGATTTCTTTTCTTATGTTTGGCAGGTGTAGTCCTTATCTCAATAACATATACTATTGTTCAAAACGCTTATAAAGGCACAACCGAAAAGCTGGGACATTCATATACAGATCCTAAAATAGTAAAAGATATTGATGGGAATGAATATAATGTAATAAAAATTGGTAATCAAATTTGGATGGCAGAAAACCTGCGAACCACGAAATATAGAGATGGCAAAGCTATTCTATTAGTAACAGATGGTACAGCATGGAATTATCTAAATACTTCAGGTTATTGTTTGTATAATAATTTTGTTGCCTATAGAAACAGCTATGGGGCGTTATACAACTGGTACGCAGTAAACACACGTATATTATGTCCAACTGGTTGGCATGTGCCAAGTGATGCAGAGTGGACTACTTTGACAACTTTTTTGGGGGGTGATAGTGTTGCTGGGGGTAAACTAAAAGAAACCAGTACGGTACACTGGAGTAGGCCAAATACTGGGGCTACCAACGAAAGCGGTTTTAAAGCCCTTCCGGGTGGCACTCGTTACAATCGTGGTTCATTTTACCACACTGGCTATTATGGTTGCTGGTGGTCTGCTACTGAATACTACAATGAATCGAATGCATGGTACAGAGGCATGAGCTATGAAACTTGCTACGTACGCCGGCATTACGACAGTAAGTCTGTAGGCTTTTCTGTTCGATGTTTGAAGGATAATTAACCTTTGATATTAACTTTTCATCAGCCCTCGGAAATCAGCTCCGGGGGCTTCTCATTCTAATAATCTGCCCATCACTTGACTTTAGTATCAGGATAGTGTAATTTTACTTCTCCAATTACTTTGAAAATTTGGTGGCAATGAAACCAAAAAACTTTGATAGATTCTGGAAAGAACTGAAACGTAGAAAGGTTGTTCATGTAATCACAATCTACGCTGCAACTGCATTTGTCATTCTCGAACTTGTAGATATGGTCGCCCGACCCTTGAAGTTACCTGACTGGACTGAAGCACTTGTAATCGTCCTCTTATGCATTGGATTTGTCATTGCCGTTTTACTTTCGTGGGTCTATGACATTACCCCTTCAGGTGTCAGAAAGACAAAACCTGCGGGTGAGATTAAGCATGGAAAAGAGACAACTCCTACTGTTTCAAGCGGGTGGAAAATTGCAACATATGTCAGCGCTGTCATAATTATTGTTTTGGTAGTATTTAACTTTATTAGCAGAGAAAACCTTGATGCTGACATATCCAAACTTGAGAAATCCATTGCTGTCTTGCCTTTTAAGTTACTTAGCGGTGAATCTGATAAGCAATATCTGGCTGATGGAATGATGGATGCGATCACACTTCACCTTTCAAAAATCAAAGATTTACGTGTATTGTCAAGGACTTCCACAGAACAATACAGGGAGTCTGGAAAAACAATAACTGAAATTGGCAAGGAACTTGGAGTAGCGTACCTGTTGGAGGGCAGTTTTCAGAAATACGGAAATGATGTAAGGTTAATTGTCCAGTTAATTCATGTCGGGAAGGAAGGTCACGTCTGGGCAAATAAGTATGACCGTAAATGGAATGATGTTTTGTCAGTTCAGAGTGAAGTTGCACAGGGTATTGCTGGTGAATTAGATGCCGTAATTACTCCAAAAGAAAAGCAACTGATTGAAAAAACTCCCACATATAACTTATCAGCATATGATGCGTATTTACAGGGTGAATTTTATTTTAAAAAGTTCACTCAAGATGATCTAATGACTGCAATGAAATATTTTGAACTTGCAAAAGAAAGGGATTCTTTATATGCACTTGCCTATGCAGGTATATTTAAAGTATGGGGTGGACTACAGCAAATGGGATATGTGTCACCAGCAGAAGCAGGCCCGAAAGCAATTAAAGCAGCATTGAAATCTCTTTTATTAGATAGTACTCTTGCTGAAGTACATTACACACTAGGGGTTATGGAAACATATGTAGAGTGGAACTGGAAGGCTGCCGAAGCATCATTTAAAAAGGGCATTGAACTGAATCCAAATTATGCGGAAGCCCGAGCCTATTATTCCCATCTATTAAATATTTTGGGACGATCAGAAGAAGCCATGAAGCAGATTGAAATAGCTTTAAGTCTTGATCCACTAAATCCATTTATAAAAGTATTTTATGGAGTCGATCTTATTTTCGATCATAAATCTGAAGAGGCTACTACTGCATTTCAAAATGCATTAAAAATCCAACCGAATTATCTTCTAGCTATTCAAAATCTGGCAATAGCACTTCATTTGGCTGGCAAATACAAGGAATCTTTTGAACAATTTAAATTATCCTATAATAGTTATCCAGATGTAGTAAATGCACTTGATCAAGGTAATACGCAGGGTGGTTATCAACAAGGATTTATTTCAGCAAATAGAGTACTGGAAGAACGATTTAAAAGTGGATACTGGAATCCAACTGATATTGCAGGCAACTATGCCTTGGCTGGGGATAACGATAAAGCAATAGAGTGGTTAGAAAAAGCATATACGCTTCATGATCCTAATTTGATTTATCTTCTGATGCCACATTATGACAATTTAAGAAATTATCCTCGCTTTCAGGCTTTGTGTCAGAAGATGAACTTACCCATAAAATAATTAGTTTCTACTCAATAATAGAGTTAAGAATTAAGAATGAATATTGCATTTTATAATAACGTAATATCTCTCCACCTCGAGGCATCAAAAAAGGCTGTTGCCGGGCAGAAGAATTAAAGTGAATTCAGAAACCTGAAATATTCTTAGGCTAACCAGCCCTCGGAAATCAGCTCCGGGGGCTTTCTGTTAAAAAAAATTTGACTTTGTCTTTTTGCTGATGTAACTTTGAGTTAGCAGAAAAAATGCTATCTTCTATCAATTACAAAAGAATTTAGGGAGATATTATGAAAAGTGAAGCTATCAGGAATCGTATTCAGTATATCGGAGCAGGACTTGTCATCTTGACGACTTTGATATTGGCTTTTATAATAATTCCGGGTTTCTTCGCAAACAAAACGCCTGGATTCCAACTCGAAGCGTCAGTTAAAATGATAATTGTCACTATAATCCTCCATCTACTAATTTTTTATGCTTTCAGGGAGATGATTATTGTCAATAAAAGAGGTGGTCGTTTAAAAAATATAGTTTTTATCATTACCGGAATCGGATTGATAATATTAGGTCTTTTCTTATCAGATGGTGCTTTTGCAACGTTAGGTCATGCCAATATGAATTTTGTAGCAATTTCATGGCTTATTTGTGTCGCCAATGATGTTATTGCCGGTATATTAGTTTTTATTGCACTTTTTTTACAGCCCAAAAAGGTGGTTGCAAAGTAATTCACTAATAACAATAACTTATTACCAGCCCCGGACATCATCCCCGGGGGCTTTATCATTTAAAAAGCGGTATTCCCTATAAGAATGTTGCAATGCATCTTAAGTTATTAAATCATTGCGAGGGCTTAAAGA
>Ga0315294_10004367_pt1 | contig 15416 bp, 10 predicted proteins | sample YL17G13_40_MG_FD_203626 | JGI IMG/M metagenome (GOLD analysis project Ga0315294, IMG submission 203626) | Sediment microbial communities from Yellowstone Lake, YNP, Wyoming, USA - YL17G13_40 | ecosystem: Environmental > Aquatic > Freshwater > Lake > Sediment | place: USA: Wyoming | collected... | reverse complement strand
CGCGCCGGGGGCCTGCCCAGCCTCTCTCCGGTCCTGGAGGTCATGGCCGAATGGCTGGTCCGCATGGGCTCCGAAGCTCTGGTCGTGGCCGGGGTGGATTTTTCCCACATCGGGCCCAAGTTCGGCCATCGGCCCGCGGCTTCCGTCCTGAGGCCGGAGGCCGAGCGGCACGACCGCCTGTTGATCGACGCCCTGTGCCGCAGGGATGCCGAGGCCTTCTGGGGAGAGACCCGCCGCGTCGAGGACCGGTTCAATGTCTGCGGCTTTTCCAGCCTGGCGTGTTTGCTCGAGATCCTGCCGCCCGGGCCGGGACGGCTCCTGGGCTACGATTTCTGGCTGGAAGAACCCACCCGATCGGCCGTGAGTTTTGCCGGCCTGGCTTTCGGCCGGGCCTGATGGCCTTCCACTTTTCTTATCTTGATGTATAATAAAAAAACTATGACCGATTTTGGCGGAGCCATCCGGCACAGCAGCGAATACGATATCGCCCTCCTGGGAATTCCCTATGACGCCAAATCCTCATACATGAAGGGCGCGGCCCGGGGGCCGTTTGCCATTCGCCATGCCTCGACAGGCTTGATGATCAACGAGTTCACCGAGAGCGGCCTGAGCCTGGAGCTGGAGGCGGCCGTGGTCGACCTGGGGGATGTGGATGTCTCGGGCGATTACGACCGCATCTCCGTTCGCATCCGGGAGTCCATCCGGGCCATTCTCGGCCGGGGCGCGGCGCCGATCGTCCTGGGCGGCGATCATTCCATAACCTACCCCCTGGTTAAAGCCGTCGCCGAGAAATACCGGCCGCTCGACATCCTTCACTTCGACGCGCATCCCGACCTCTACGACGAACTGTATGACGACCCCCATTCGCATGCCTGCTCCTTTACCCGCATCATGGAGGAGGGCCTGGCCCAAAACCTGGTCCAGGTCGGTATCCGGGCCGCTTCGACTCCCCAGCGGGTCAATGCCGCCAAGTACGGGGCGCGTTGGGTCGAGATGAAAGACCTCCCCGATCGACTGCTTCTGGAATTTCGCAACCCCCTCTATATTTCGTTCGATATGGACGCGCTCGACCCGGCCTTCGCCCCGGGCGTTTCTCACCACGAGAGCGGCGGCCTGACCTCGCGTCAAGCGATCGCCATCATTCAGGCGGTCAAAGCCCGTGTTGTGGCCGCGGACGTGGTCGAGCTCAACCCCACCCGAGACCCCCTGGCCATCAGCGCCGCGGCCGCGGTCAAAATAGTCAAGGAAATCGCCGGAAAAATCGTCGAGGGGAGGAAGTCCGGTTGAATCGATAGCCCGACTGAAGGAGGTATGTTCATGAAAAAAATGCTAATCCTCGTGGGAGCGGTGTGCGCCCTGAGCGTCCTGGCCCCGGCCCTAGCCCAGGCTCAGGCCCAGCCTGATTTTGACCGCTACTTCGTGGATAAGACCCTGCGTGTTGATTATTTTCACATCGGCGACAGCCGGAAGGAGATCATAACCCTCGACCGTGTCTACGAGCAGGGGATCTGGGCCGGCAGCCGACTCAACCTCATCGACCCATTTGACAACGGCCGCTATGTGGTCAAAGTCATCGACCCCCAGACCGGAAGGCTCATTTTTTCCAGGGGTTTCGACAGCTACTTCGGCGAATACCGGACGACCGATGAGGCCCAAAAAGGGATCCAGCGGGCCTTCCATGAATCGGCTTTGATTCCCTGTCCCAAATCCAAAGTCCAACTGGTTCTCGAATCCCGCGACCGGGACAACGCCCTGCATCCTCTGTTCAGCACCGAGGTCGACCCGGCCGGTCAGAGCATCATCCGCGAGCCATTGATCGGCGGGGTTCAAGTCTTCGAGCTTCAAAAAAGCGGAGACCCTCACCGTAAAGTGGACGTGGCTTTCATCGCCGAGGGCTACACCCGGGCGGAGGAAGGCAAGCTCCGCTCCGACCTGGATCGTTTCCTGCGCGTCTTTTTTTCAGCCGAACCCTACCGCTCGCACCGGGAGGCGTTCAATATCTACGGCGTCTTCAAGCCCTCGGAGGAAAGCGGCTGCGATGAACCTTCCCACGGCGTTTTTAAAAGGACGGCCCTGTCCGCCACGTTTGATTCCCTGGGTTCGGAACGCTACCTCCTGACCGAGGACAATAAGTCACTGCGGGACATCGCCGCCCACGTTCCCTATGACACTCTGACCATCATGGTCAACCACAAGCGCTACGGGGGAGGCGGTATCTACAACCTCTTCTGCACCTTTACCGTCGACAATCAATGGTACGAGTACCTCGTTCTCCATGAATTCGGGCATTCCTTCGGAGGGTTGGCCGACGAGTACTACACCTCCGACGTGGCCTACAACGAGTTTTATCCCAAGGGCGTGGAGCCCAAGGAAGCTAACATCACGGCTTTGCTCAACCCCGCCCACCCGAAATGGAAAGACATCCTCACGGCCGGGATCGCCGTCCCCACGCCCTGGGAGAAAGAAGCGTTCGACACCATGGACACCGGCTATCAACAGGTCCGCCGGGAGCTCAATGCCCGGATCGCTCGCATGAAAAGAGACAAGGCTCCGGAGGCGGACATCGCCCGGCTTGAGGAGGAATCCGAACGCCTGTCGCGTCAGAACGCGGAGAAAGTGGATGACTTTCTGCGCCAGAGCCAGTTTGCCGGCACCGTCGGGGTTTTCGAGGGCGCGGGATATGCTTCTCGCGGATTGTATCGGCCGATGCTGGATTGTCTCATGTTTACCAAAGGGAACAAGCCCCTGTGCAAAGTCTGCGAGGCGGCCGTGGCCCGCGTCATCCGCTTCTTCTCGGAATAGCCGCGGCGCAGGGAACCTCGGCTGAAAAAAATGCAGCTCTATACCAAGCTGAGCTAAAGGAAAATCAGGCACCGCCAGAAACGCAGATTTTTAAGATCGGGCGCCGGTTGACAGGGGAAGCTCTTGAAGGGCTTCCACCGGTCGATTCATGTGCGCGGCGGCTGCGCTTTTGTCCGCGATCTCGCTGCCGGCGAAATGGCAGACCAGAAGGTTTTCCAGCCGGGTGCCGGTTCTGAGGCGATGCATTTCCGTCAGGGCGGAGTCCCATCCCTGGAGCCAAATTTCGAGCTCTTTCCGTTGTTGGGGGCGTCCATGGAAAAGGATGAGGAGGCTGATTTCGCTGCCCTCCCCGCCTCGGCCGCCCTCCATGTTCTCCAAGAGGTAGATGGCTTTCACTCCCCACCGGACGGCTGGACACTGGGCGGCGATCTGCTCGGCCATCCGTTGCCACCAGCCGGAATGTTCCTCCCGGTCCTTGAAGCCCACCGGCCCCGACTCGGGCACAGCCCGCGCGGCCCATCCGGGTTCGGAGAAAAAGGCGATAGCCTGTTCTCTATGGGCATTCATGAGAACCTGAAGGGTTTTTCCCCCCTTGGTCTGGGGGACATCGATGAGCCGGATCGTGTCCGACAGGCCTTTATACTCGGGGAGGACCTGGGCGAGCCGGTTGGGCGCCGATTGCAGGAAATGATCGTTGAAGAGCACATCGGGATCATCGGGATAGAGCGGCAAATAGCGAATGCCCGACTCCACCAAGTCCTGGAAGAAATGGGTTCCGAAGGACACGTCGGGGACGTAATTGCCTTTCTTGCGGGCCACTTCGATGAGCATGGCGGCGTTGCTGATGTCCGAGTAGGTGACGCGGACCCCGAGCCGGATGTCCCCCCGGCTTCCCCATCGTCCGGGGCCCAGGAGGATGAATTTTCGCCGGGGAAGAAGCATGTTGAGTTTTCCCACGGCCTGCCCCACCGCGGCCAGGTCCGCGAGAGTGGCCATTTCTCCGTACCGGTCCGGCACGACGTATACAATATGGGTGATATCGGCCACCCGGCCGTTGGAAATGAATTTATTGGCCGTGAACAGGACGGATTCTTTGGGCAGGCCCGTGGGGATGTCCATGGCCGATTCCTCGGGCGAGTGACTTTGAGGGCGGCATTGGAGGAGGAAAAAATCGGTGCCGTCGAAGGCGAACTCGACGTCGACGGGAATCCCCAGGGCCGACTCAAGGGTTTTGAGGATGGCCTTGAGTTGACGAATGAAGGCCGTCCCGGAAATCAAGCCGTCGAAGGTGACGATGAGGTCCTCTGCGGCGAAGTCGGTGAACAGCCCCAGGGGCAAGCGGAGATGGCCGTCGCGGTAGATGGATATGACTTTTCCCAAAGCCGGATAATCCGGCCCGACTTCCTTCAACAGCTCCTTGATGTCCTTGGTCAGGAAACAATTCTTCTCCAGGTCGATGACATCGATCTTCTTGGGGGAGTAGCGGACCACTTCATCCATGGAGACATTCACCCGAAGGTTCGGTTGGCCCGGGGCCACCAGGATGGGGTAGTCGTCGCTTAGCCGGTCCACGGCTCGCGTGCCCAGGCCGGGAACGAGTCGCAGCAGGCCGTCCTCGCGCTTGATCCGGGGAGACCAGCGAAATTCGTTCCGGGAAAAAGCGACTCCGGCAAAGGCCGGGAAGAAATAGTTGCCGATCCGTCGGCCCACCACGGCCTGGATCATGATTCCCATCTCCTCGTGGAAGTCGAGCAGCCCCCGCTCGGCCCGGTATTGAATGGGGTCGGGGCTGTAGGTGGAGGCATAGACTTCGGCCACCGCGTCGAGGAGAGCGTCCAGCCGCTGTTTCTTGGTGCCCCTGTTGCCCAGGAAGAGGCTTTTGTATTTTCCGGCGAAGGCCGTTCCCAGGCGGTCTTCCAGAAGGCTTGAGCTTCTGACGATCAGAGGCACTTCTCCAAAATCGTCCAAGGCCACGGACAGGCCTTTGACGATTTCCGGGGGGAAGACGCAATTTTTGAACACCTGAACCAGATGGGGGTATTCCTGACGGACCTCCTCGATGTCCTTGTATTTCTGCTCGGTGACCTCTTCCAGGTTATTGTATTGGATAAATGACAGGATTCCGTCGGAGGAAATGTACCAGGTCTTGGGTCTTTTCACGGTGCCGATGGCTTTGACCCGGCGGGCGGCTTGGCTGAGCACCCGGCTGGCCAGAAAGAGACCGGTGCTCTTCCCCCCCAGCTTGCCATGGCTGTCGGGAGCAAAGATGATTCGCCCCATGATGTCGAAGAAATCCTCGAGGTCGACGTACTTTTTGAGGATGTTGATGTACTCGAGTTGTTCGGTGAAGAAGCGGCGGATGAGGGCCACCCGGACGCTGTCGGCCTTGGCCCTGGGGAGTTGGGAGCCTTCGGGCATGAGCAGCTTGTACCGGCGCATCGAGTTGAGGACTTCGTTGAGCGAGGCGTAAACATCTTCCAGGATCTTCACCGCGGCGCTGGAGCGGTCTTCGCTGATCCACTTCTGGATCCGGCCGAGGATTTCCTCATCCGTCAGGTTGACCGAGGCGATTCGAAAGGTCTCCTCGCTCAGCTTGAAAAGCCGGTCGAGGGATTCTTTTTCCTGGGGCCAATTGGTTTCCCCGAACAGCCCTTCTTGGGCCTGGCTTTCTCCATGCTGCAGAAGCAGGGGCCGCGCTTCGGTGACACCGTGCCATCCCAGATAGTTCATCATCTTGCGCGAAATACGGAGGAAGAGGTTCTGGTCGGTGTTGCGGAGGAGGTCCAGGGCGATACGCCAGCTCTTTTTGGCCTCGCGCCCACCTCGGCGGCCCTCGCTCTTCTCCTCGAACATTTGTCGCAGCCTCTGATGGAGGATGAAGTGTCCCAGGCGCTCGGCGACGGTATGGATGAGCTTCACTTCTCCCTGGAGAAAAGGCCCGCTGTCGGCCTCGGGTTTCGGCTCGCTGTAGGACACGTACACCCGGCCCACGATATTGTCCTGGACCCGGATATCCGCGCTTTGGATGTGCGGGCTTTCGAAATATTCGGGGGACTCATAGGTCTCCGAACCGTAAACGATTCGCACCTGGCAGTGCTTGGGGAATTGCCACCCCGGGGGGATGGCGGCGATAACGCGGCGGAAGACCTCCTCCAGTTGGAGCGTGAAGTTGCTCAGGATTTCTTCGATTTTGTAGAGACAGCTCAATTCCTTGGAGCGCTCTTGGAGAGTGGAGAAGAGTTGGCCCGGGGGCTTGGAAGAATTCTGGCTGGCCATGATTCAGACTCCGCTTTCGAACGTTTCGGCGACCGTCCGCCGCGCAAGGAACCGGGCGGGCCCCCGGACGGGCGGTCCGTCTCCGAAGGCCAGGGCCTATCCTCCCCGACGGTCCGGGGGAAGGCCTGGGGCCCGGTTCTCGTTAGACCCAGCCGCGGTCTTTGCAGGCGTTGGCCACCCGGCTGACGGCGATCACGTAGGCCGCCTCGCGCATGAACAGCTTTCGGGTTTTTGCCAGTTCGTGCACGGCCAGGAAGGCGGAGGTCATCTTCTGGTCGAGCTTATTGAGGACCTCATCCTTGGTCCAGAAAAAATTCTGGTTGCATTGAACCTGTTCGAAGTAGCTGCAGGTGACTCCCCCCGCGTTGGCCAGGAAATCCGGGATGACGAACAAGCTGCGCTGTTTGATGACCTCATCGGCCTCCGGGGTGGTCGGGCCGTTGGCGCCCTCGGCGATGATTTTGACTCGGGGCTTGATCTTGTGAACGTTTTCGACGTTGACCTGATTTTCGATGGCCGCCGGAATCAGGACTTCGACGTCCTGTTCAATCCAGGCCTCTCCGGGCAGCCGCTCGTACCCCAGGGCTTCCGCCTTGGCTTTATCGATGCCGCCGAAGCGGTCGGTGATAGTCAGAAGCTCATCGAGGTGTATGCCGGCTTTTTTTCGGTAGGTGTAGGAGGTCTGGTCGCTCTGGTCCCAGCAGGAGACGCACATCACTTTTCCTCCGAGCTGGGTGAACAGTTGAATGGCGTATTGGGAGACATTCCCGAATCCCTGGACGGAAGCGGAGGTGGATTCTATTTTGATGTTCAGCTCCCGGAGCGCTTCCCGGAGCGCAAACACCAGGCCATACCCTGTGGCCTCGGTCCTTCCCAAAGAACCGCCCATGCCCACGGGCTTGCCGGTGATGAACCCGGGATACTTCGCCCCGTGGATGGCCTCAAACTCATCCAGCATCCACAGCATGTGCTGGGGGTTGGTCATGATATCGGGGGCCGGCACGTCCCGCAAATGACCGATATCCCGGGCGATCACCCGAACCCAGCCGCGGCACAGTCGCTCCTGTTCCCTGGGGCTGAGGTCGTGCGGGTCGCAGACCACGCCGCCCTTGCCTCCGCCCAGGGGGATGTCGACTACGGCGCATTTCCAGGTCATCCACATGGACAGGGCGCGAACCGTATCGATCGTTTCCTGGGGATGGAATCGAATCCCGCCCTTGCACGGGCCCCGGGCGTCGTTATGTTGACATCGGAAACCGCGGAAAACGCGGATGCTGCCGTCATCCATACGAACGGGGATGCTGAAATGGTATTCCCTCATCGGCTGCCGGAGAAGGTCCCGGGTGGCGGCGTCGAGTTGCAGAAGGTCGGCCACGGTGTCGAACTGTTTCTGGGCCATCTCGAACGGGTTGAATCCCTTCTGGGCCATGTATTGAACTCCTTGAGAAATTAAAATTGCGCTATTCTACTTAAAACTCCATGAAACCGGAAGCCATATAATAAATGATAGGGTCAGAAATATCAACCACTCGCGGTTCGGTCTTCAGCTCGGCGATGACATGGGGCGGGCGGAAAATCCTCTTACAGCGGTCTTCTGGGTTCTGCCGGGTTGAGATCAATCCCGCGCGATGCCGCCAACCCCCGGGGGGGGAGGTGCGGGCTGTTGTCAGCAAAAGGGGGGTTGATGATGGGAACCAAAAAGGTGGGGGCTTTCTCCAGCCCGCTCAAGAAAGCCAAAATCATTATAACAGAAAAAAACGGCTTGTAAAGAGTTTTATACAAAAAAATAATTTTTTTTAGGGATGGCCGGGACGTTGCTTTTTTCTTCTATTTGGCTGAAAATTGACGTCTTGGTCTTCGTGAGGAGGGCCCATGGAAGAGAAAAAAATTGAAATCAAAGTGGACGAGCAAGTGGCCGTCGGCCATTATGCCAACCTGGCCGCCATCCGGCATTCCAAGGAGGAATTCATTTTCGATTTTGCGTTTCTCTTCCCGGACGGCCCGGTGGGCAAGCTGTTGTCCCGGGTGATCCTCAGCCCGTCCCATGCCAAGCGTTTCCTCGAAGCGTTGGAGGCCAACCTTAAGCGCTACGAGGAGAACTTCGGCCCCGTGACGCCGGCCGATATCCCGCCCCCCGTGGGCTTCGTCCAATAGCCCTTCCGGTGGCTTGACAGTCCGAAGCATTTTTTGTACAAGTGAACCAACGATAAAACCACGGCGGTTCGTTCCCGGCCTCTCGGCGACGACCCCGGCGCGGACGCATCGAAGAAAGCAGGGCTGTCAGCCGCCGCCGCGAAACTTGGTTGGAGGTACAACACATGGCCTATGAGTTCACGAATTCCAAAGGAGTCAAGTATTACCTTCATTCCAAAGACGTGATCCTCAAGGGCGGCCGCACCCAAAAAATTTTCTTTTTTGCCCGCGACGTTCGGCCCGGCGCCCTAGACGCGCTCCCGGCCGGCTATACCGTCGTCGAGACGGCCAAAACCGGCATGCCGATTTTAAAGAAAGCCTAAAGCGCTCCGGCCCGCAGGCCGGCTTGGTCTCGGCCGATTTCCGCCGCCGGGGGAGTTTTCCCGGGATGCCGGTGCCGCGTTTTGCATTTTGACGGAACAACGGCTCCTGAGTATACTGAACCCATGAAAATTTCAGCCGCAAAGCTCCTCGCCGGTTTGGCCTGCCTCTTCCTTCTGGCCTCCATGGCCTGTCAGGGAAAGGCTTCCAAAGAACGCGCGGCCGCCGACTCGAAGCGGACCGTCATCGCCGTGATTCCCAAGGGAATGACGCACGAATTTTGGAAGTCCATCCACGCCGGCGCGGCCCGGGCCGCCCAGGAGCTCGGCGTGGACATCATATGGAAAGGGCCCCAGAAGGAAGACGATCGGGCCCAACAGATCACCGTTGTCGAGGATGTCATCAGCCGCGGGGTGAAGGGCATTGTGCTGGCTCCGCTGGACGACCGGGCCCTGACCAGCCCGGTCCGCGACGCGGCCCGGGAGAACATCCCGGTCATCATCATCGATTCCGGCCTGCAGGGTCAGGATTATGTCAGCTTCGTGGCCACGGATAACTATAAGGGCGGAGTCCTAGCCGCCCGCCGCCTGGGCGAGCTGCTGAAGGGGAAGGGAGATATCTTTCTCATCCGCTACCAGGAAGGCTCGGCCAGCACCATGGAACGGGAGCGGGGATTTTTAGAGACTGTCCGGAAGGAATTCCCGGGCTTGAGGTTTTTGGTCAAGGACCAGTATGCCGGGGCCACCACGGAAACCGCCTTACAGTTGGCCGAGAACCTCCTCGGCCGGTTTCCCAAAGTCCAGGGCATCTTCTGCCCCAACGAGTCGAGCACCTTCGGCATGCTGCGGGCCCTTCAGGAGTACGGCTTGGCCGGCAAAATCTTTTTTGTCGGGTTCGACAGCAGCCCCAAGCTGATCCAAGCCCTGAGCGACGGACAGATCAACGGGCTCATCCATCAAAACCCGGTGAAGATGGGCTACCTGGGAGTGAGCCTGATGGTCAAGCATCTTCGGGGCGAAACCATTCCCAAGGTCGTCGATACCGGCGTTTACCTGGTGACCCGGGACAACATGCAAGAGCCGGAGATTCACGCCCTGATCGTCCCGGATTTTTCTCCCCTGAACAACTGATGAACGTTCACCCTCCGGCCGCTCCGGCCCTGGCCATGAGGGGCATCTCGAAATCCTTCGGCGCCACGCGGGCCCTGGACGAAGTCGATTTCGAGCTCGAGGCCGGCCGGGTCCACGCCCTCCTGGGCGAGAACGGCGCGGGCAAAAGCACCCTGATGAAAATCCTCAGCGGCGCGATCAAGCCCGACGCCGGCCGGATTATTTTGGACGGAGAGCCCTATGCCCCGGCCGGTCCGCTCGACGGCCGGCGGCGGGGCATCTCCATGATCTACCAGGAGCTCAACCTGGCGCCGCATCTGACCGTGGAAGAGAACATCGTCCTGGGGCGGGAGCCCCGTTCATTCGGGTTCGTCGACCGGACGGCGATGCGGAATCGGGTCCGGTCCGCCCTGGAGCTTGTCCATCATCCCGAAATCTCGCCCGGGGTCAGGGTCAAGGGCCTGAGCGTCGGCGCCAAGCAGCTCGTGGAGATCACCCGGGCCTTGTTCGAAAAAACCAGGATCCTGATCATGGACGAGCCCACCAGCAGCCTTTCCCTGGAGGACACCGAGCGCCTGTTCGAGATCATCGGCCGCCTGAAGGCGGAGGGCGTGGGCATCATCTACATCAGCCATTTCCTGGAGGAAGTCCAGCGGGTGGCGGACACAGTCACGGTCCTGCGCGACGGCCGCCGCGTTCACACCGGGGATATGAGCCGGGTCACTCTGGACGACCTGATCCGGATGATGGTCGGCAGGGAAGTGAAGGAAATGTTCCCCCGTTTGCCGCATGCCGTTGGCGAAGTCGTCGTTTCCGCCAGGAAATTCAGGGGCAAGCGCATGCCTTCGGCCGTTGACCTGGAACTCCACCGGGGGGAAATCCTCGGCTTGGCCGGCCTGATCGGCTCGGGCCGGACCGAGGCCCTGCGAACCTTGTTCGGCCTCGACGAGCTCGACTCCGGGGTGGTCGAAGTCTTCGGCCGTGCCTCCGGCCGGCTCGCTCCGAACCGGATGATCCGGCGCGGCCTGGGTTTCTTGAGCGAGGACCGGCAAGGCGAGGGCCTGGCCTTGCCCCAATCCCTGGCCGATAACTTGACCCTGAGCTTTTTCGGCCCCTACGTGCGGCTGGGATTCTTGAGGGTTAAGCTCCAGATTCGGGCGGCCGAGGACTGGATCCGGCGCATGAACATCAAAGCCCGCCACGCCCGTCAGCCGGTGTCGAGCCTCTCGGGCGGGAACCAGCAGAAAGTGGCCTTGGCCCGGCTCCTCCATCAAAAGGCGGACATCCTGCTCCTGGACGAACCCACCCGGGGGATCGATGTGGTCAGCAAGTCCCAGATTTATGAATGGATCGGGCGCCTGGCCCAGGAGGGCAAGGCCGTCCTGTTCGTCAGTTCCTATTTCCCCGAGCTTTTAGGCGTGTGCGACAGGATCGCCGCTTTTCATCGGGGACAGATCGTGGACGTCAAGCCGGCGGAGGACTGGGACGAGCATCGGCTGATGACCGCGGCCACGATGGGCCGGGTGGCTTGACGCCTGAGGCGTCGACGGGACGGACCGAAGGAAGGAATGATGAAAGCTAGGAATCAGCTGAGAGCGGTGCTGAACCTGTTGGCTCCGTTTCTAGGGCTTCTGCTGGTCATGGTCCTATTTTCCCTGATGCCGGATATCCAGGACCGTTTCCTGCGCCTGGCCAACTTCAAGAGCGTCGCCACCCAATCGGTCATCGTAGCCCTGGGCGCCCTGGGCATGACCTTCATCATCATCAGCGGTGGGATCGACCTGTCGGCGGCCTCGAACATCGCCCTGGCTTCGGTCATCACTGCGTACGCCATCAACGCCGGTCTTCCCCCGGCCGCGGCCCTGGCCGCCGGAGTCCTGACCGGAGGCCTGGTCGGCGTGGTCAACGGCTGCCTCATCACTTCCCTGCGGCTCGTGCCCTTCATCATCACCCTGGGCATGATGGGCATCGGCCGGGGCGTGGCCAAGTGGATCGCCGGCAACCAGAAAATCGACGCGCCCATGACCTGGGTTAATGAACTCATGGCCAAGAGCCCCCGGCCGTCCTGGCTGCTGCTGGCGCCCGGGGTGTGGCTGATGATTCTGCTGGCCATAGCCATGGCCGTCGTTTTGCGTCGGACCGTGTTCGGACGGCACATCCTGGCCATCGGCTCAAATGAGTCCACGGCCCGCCTGTGCGGCATCCGGACCGTCCGGTCCAAGATCTGGATCTACACCATCTCCGGGCTGTTCTGCGGGTTGGCCGGAGTGATGGAGTTCTCGCGCCTGACCGTGGGCGACCCGACCGTCGCCGTGGGCCTGGAGCTGGACATCATCGCCGCGGTGGTCATCGGCGGCGGCAGCTTAAGCGGCGGCCAGGGCAGCATCCTGGGAACCATGATCGGCGTGTTCATCATGGCCTTCCTCAGGAACGGCAGCACCATGATGGGCTGGCCGAACTACATCCAGGAGATCATCATCGGCGCCATTATCGTGGCCGCCGTGGCCCTCGACCAATTCCGCTATCGCCGGGAGGCCTAGGGAAGGACGACGGCCATGACCGGGTCCCGTTTCCTCAAGATCATCCACAGCCGGGCGCCCCTGCGCATCAACGACATCGGAGGCTGGACAGACACTTGGTTTGCCGGAAAGGGCACGGTCCTCAACCTGGCCGTTGACCCGCCAGTCGAAGTTCAGGTTAAATTATTGCCCAATAGGGAGGGGGTCCGGAAGCGAGTGGAAGTCCACGCGGAAAACTACGCCGAATCCTTCCGCTTCGACCCGGACCGCCCCCAACTCGACCGGCATCCGCTGCTGCAATTCACCACGGCCGCCATCCCGGTTCCGGACCAGTTCCGGCTCGAGGTCCGGATATTTTCTCCGGTTCCGGCCGGAATCTCCACCGGCACCTCGGCCTCGGTGGCCGTGGCCTTGCTGGGGGCGCTGAACCTGGCGGCCGGGGGCCGGAGGACGCCTCTCCAGATCGCCGCCCTGGCCCACCGGGTTGAGACGGAGGGGCTGAAACAGCAGAGCGGGATTCAGGACCAGGTTTGCGCCGCCCGAGGCGGAGCGAGCTACATCCACATGTCGCGCTACCCGCGGGCGCGTGTCCGGAGCGTTCCTCTGGCGCGCGGCGTCTGGGACGACTTGAACCGCAGGCTCATGTTGATTTATCTCGGGCGGCCCCACCGCTCCTCGGCCATACATGAACAGGTCATCGCCCGCCTGGAAAAGGCCGGGCCCGGCTTCCGTCCCCTCGAAAGCTTGAAGGGGCTGGCCGACCGCGCCTGGGAAGCTCTCCGCACCGGAGATTTGAAAAGCTACGGCCGGATCATGATTCGGAACAACGAAGGCCAGAGAGCCCTCTTCCGCGAACTCATTTCGCCCGAAGCGGACGAGGTCTTCCGGCTGGCCAAGAAATGGAACGCCGCCGGCTGGAAAGTGAACGGCGCGGGGGGCAAAGGCGGGTCCCTGACCCTGCTCACCAGTGCCGACGATGGTCTTCGGCGGCGGCTGCTCCAGGATATCCTGGCCCTCGGCCGGGGGATCAGGCCCTTGCCCGTGGCTCTCTCCCCCTCAGGTTTGCGCGCCTGGCGCTCGTTTTAATTCATCCCGGCTGGCGCGTCCTTCCGTCAAAGGATTTCCGCCGCCCCTGTGTCTAATCCCATGAAACCGGAAAACAAGGAGGATTGTATGAATAAGAAGATCGCATGGATTGTCCTCGTCGGCGGGTCCCTGTTCCTGGCCGGCACGGCCTGGTCGCTCCAGCAGGAGGAGCCACAGGCACCGGAGCCGGGCACTCGGTTGGAAAGCCGCCTCACCCGGCAGCTCAACCTGACCGCCGACCAGCAGGCCAAGTTCGACGCGCTGCGCCAAGCCCGTCAGGACCGGCGCTTGGCCTTCCGGGAGGAAGTGCGGAAGCTCAAGGACGAGTTCCGCGCCCTCCGCAATGATCCCCAGTCCGACCCGACAAAGGCGGATGGTCTCATCGACCGGATGTCGAAGCTCAAGGCGGATTGGATGAAAGCCGGCATTCGGCACCGCCAAGAGATCGATCGGATCCTGACGCCTCAGCAGAAAGAAAAGCTGACGCTGCTCCGCAGCAAAATACAGAACAGGATGAATCGCTTCTCGAGCAGGGCACAGGGTTTCGGCCGATTCATGGGCCGTCGCGGTTTCGACCGTCCTGGATGGCGGTTGAACAGGATGTGCCGTTTTTATTAAAACCACGCGAAAACCAGACGGCCGCCGGGGCGGAGCCTTCCGGGCTCAGCCTCCGGCGGCTTTTTTTTTACCTTCTCTGATATGCTAATAAGTCAATTGTCCAAAAAACAGGACATTAATTTTAATTCTTTTCTCATTTCTTCCCAATTTTTAGTAAAAAAACTTGGCACGTTCCTTGCGATATATGGGGGTGATTAGGAGGAGCAAAATGAAAAAGAAAAAGATTTTCACGGTATTAATCGCATGTGCCTTGTGTCTTCCTGCCCTGGCCCTGGCCGCGGACGAGGAAGGGTACTACAGCCGGAGCTATGCGCGGCTGAACCATGTCTCGGGTGATGTTTATATTCAGAGAGCCGGGAACATGGGTTTCGAGGCCGGGGTCGTCAACCTGCCGGCGTCCGAGGGCGATAAGCTGGGGACGCGGGAGGGAAGGGTCGAGGTTCAGTTCGGCGGCAGAAATTATCTCAGGGTCGACCGCCTGACCCAGGTTAATTTCGTCAACCTTCCCCAACAAGATACGGAACCCTACAAGCTCCATGTGTTGAGCGGCAGCATTTTCCTCAAAGTGGGTTCCCTGCTGATCGAGAAGGGTTTTGAGGTCCACACGCCCGACGCTTCTTTTTATGTTCTGGAGGAAGGGTTGTACCGGGTCAATCTTCTCGGCGGCCAACAGACCGAGCTTCAAGTCATCTCCGGATCGTGCGAGGCCGCCGGCCAGGGCGGGTCGGTCGTGGTCAACGCCCAGCAGCGGATCGTGGCCTCCAACGGCAATCTTCGCTCTAACCCCGAGCCGTTCGCCTCGGTGTACGACGAGTTCGCCCGGTGGAATGAATCCCGGGAGACATTGCTGGCCCAGAGCGATTCCCAATCGTACTTGCCGTCCGAACTCGCGGAGTACGGGTCCGAGTTTGATGAATACGGCACTTGGAGCTATGAACCCACTTACGGCCAGGTCTGGGTTCCCCGGATCAGCTATTACGACTGGCGGCCCTATTATTACGGCCATTGGGTCTGGTATCCCATCATCGGCTGGACCTGGGTATCCGACGAGCCCTGGGGCTGGGCCGCCTATCATTACGGACGGTGGCACTGGGGTCTGGACTTGGGCTGGTATTGGATTCCGACCCACATTTGGGGGCCGGCTTGGGTGAACTGGTGGTGGAATAATGATTACATCGGCTGGTGCCCCCTGAACTACTACAACCAGCCGGTGGTCATCGTCAACAACAACTTTTACTCAGATTACAACAGCGACTCCTATCCGATAGAAAACCGCGCTCTGACCACGATCCGCAGGAACCAGTTGCAGTCGCCGCATATCGCCGACGTGGCCTTGGGCCGCGATAGCCTGGGACGTCTGGGTGAGGTCCGCCTCTCGGACAAGCAGCCCGGAATCGCCCCAAGCGTTGAACGGGGGGGGAAGATGTTCCGCGAAGCGCAGGGCGTCTTTTCCGCGGCGGCCGGCCGCAAGGTGGACAAAGCCTTTGGTTCG
>Ga0315294_10004366_pt1 | contig 15416 bp, 11 predicted proteins | sample YL17G13_40_MG_FD_203626 | JGI IMG/M metagenome (GOLD analysis project Ga0315294, IMG submission 203626) | Sediment microbial communities from Yellowstone Lake, YNP, Wyoming, USA - YL17G13_40 | ecosystem: Environmental > Aquatic > Freshwater > Lake > Sediment | place: USA: Wyoming | collected... | reverse complement strand
TGCTGCGAGTGTCTGCAATATCACCTGAGGAGCGACCAACTGCCCGCGTGCGCGTTTCCGGACGACGTGGAGAAAACCTACGACCGTTCGTTCAAGCGGTTCGCGCAGATTTACGGATAGCGGCCAGCGTCAAGCTGCGGGCTGCTCATCAAGGAACCGGGCGATCTCGTCGCGGGGAAAGCTCGGCAGATCTTCGAGGCCTTTCGGGGTCCGCGCTTTGAGGCCGTGGTCTTTCGGCATCATCTTTCCAATCACGGCGGCACGGATTCCTTCTTGACCGAACGCCTCCAGCAGGCGGAGGGTATCCGCCGGCGAGACGGTGAGAATCAGGCAGCCCGACGCAATGAGGCCGAGCGGATCGAGCTTCAACTCCCGGCAGAGCGTTTGAGTCTCCGGCAGAACCGGGATGGCCTCCGCTTGGACTTCCAAGCCCAGGCCGGATGCCTCCGCGATCTCCATGAGGCCCGTGGCAAGCCCTCCCTCGGTGGGATCGTGCATCGCGGTTACCCGGACCGCATCCGTCGCAAGCTCTGCATCTCGCACTACGCTGATACCGGGATCGAAGAGGTAGTTCGCCGCCCGCTCCAGGAACTGCTCCGTGAAGCCCAGCTTCCTCAGCCGGTCACCGGCTTCCCGGGCCAGGAGAGACGTTCCCTCGACCGCGATCCCCTTGGTGATGAAGATGTCGTCCCCTACCCCAGCCCCGCTTGCCGTCACCAGCCGGGCGCGATCCGTTTCGCCGAGCATGCAGCCGACAACTACCGGCCGGTTTAGGTCATAGGTGATCTCGGTGTGCCCCCCCACGAGACTGATGCCCAGGTCGCGGCAGGCGGAAAGCATCTGGTCGAAGATGACCTCGATCTCCGACCGCGAGACTCCCGCCGGCAGGAGAATCGTCGCCATGAACCATTTGGGATCGGCCCCCATGACCGCGATGTCATTCGCATTGATATTGACTGCATACCAGCCGATCAGATCGGTGGCGAACGTGATCGGGTCGGTTTTCGCTACCAGCAGACGCTCGCCGTAGTCTATCACGGCCGCATCCATGCCGATTCCCGGCCCGACGATCACGCGCTCGTCCAGCTCTACCTTCGAGAGCATTTCCGCGAGCAGCTTGTGAGGGAGTTTGCCGATGTCCATGACCTTTACCGCATCCGGACCTCACCATCGAATGGTGAGGCTACCGCAGGAGAAAGCAAGCTGAAGCAAGCTGGTCGGGCAAACGGCCTCAGCTTGCTTTAGCCCGCTTCCCTTGCTCATAGGCTGGGGCTTTCAGTCCCAGCCTGAGGCAGCTTCCCGATGTCCATGGCGATTCCTCTGGAATCGGATGGCCGATGGCTGATGGTCAATGAAGGACCAGCTTCCCACATCAACCATTAACCATTCAACCATTGGCCATTCTCTCATTTCTCAGATGGTATTATGATCCCCCGCATGATGATATTCTGGCAGAATATGAACACCAGCAGAGTCGGCAGGGCGGCGAGCACCAGCCCGGCGTATACCAGAAACTGCGGCGCCCAGATCTGCATCTGGAACAGCCAGACCATGAGGGTCCACATCTTCGGATCCTGACAGACCAGGAACGCCCACATGAACGAACCGTATGCAGCCGTGAAAGCTCCGAGCGCGATCACCGCGAGGACCGGCTTTGAAAGCTGGAGTGTGATCTTGCGGTACATCTGCATCTCAGTCGCGCCGTCCATGACCGCCGCCTCGTACAACTCTTTCGGCAGACTGTCGAAGAACCCCTTCAGCAGGAAGACGGAGTACCCGCTTGCGAGGCCCGGCAGAATCAACGCCCAGTACGTGCCCAGGAGGTGCAGGTGCTTGATGAGGAGAAAGCTCGGTATCGCGCTCACCTCGGCCGGAAACGCCATGGTCGCCAGCAGGAACAGCAGGATCTTGTAGGTCGAGCGCAGGTTGAAGCGTGACAAAGCGTATGCGCAGAGCGGATTCACGATCAACACGGCGGATACCATGCCGAGGCAGAGAATCGCAGTGTTCAGCAGAGCCCTGCCGTGCAGCGCGACGTACTCGACGACCTCGCGGTAGTTGCGGATTACGAACTCCCGGCGAATCGCGCGCCGGTCCTCCCGCAGCTCGAGCAGGTTGTTCTCCGCGTATGGGGGCGCGACCTCCTCGAAGGACGCGAAGCTCGTTCCCAGCTCGCGGTTCATTCGCTGAACCGTCCCGAACTTCGCCGCCATATGAGATCGGAACATCACGTCGGCCGACCGCAGTTCCACCATTTTGATTGACACACCGCTCTGGAGGAAATCTACCCAGTCAACGAGCCGGATACCGCCGTCGGGGGCTTCGCGAGGAAAGTTCAATTCATCGAACGATGCAATGCGCGTGCCGTAGGATCGGCTGTACTGCGCGACCTCGCCGTACTTCCGACGCATAAACGCCCGGTAGGCAGGGGAAGCCCGGCTGTCCATCCTGATGAAATGGACGGGGCACTCCTGCCTGACGAACGACTCCCACTCGTCGGCGGCAGGGGAATCGGGCACGCGGGCCGTGAGATGGACCTCCGAACGATGCGCCACCGGCGGATGCGCTCCCACCGCCTTGTTGATGCCCTCGATGTTGCCGCAGGTCAGACGGAGCGAGTCCTGGAAGAGACCGTCCACCGGCACGGTTATCAGGTAACGTGCCGGCTGCGAACGCTTGAACTCCAGAAAATCGCGGTACTTGCGCGTGTGCGGCACGGCAAGGCTTCGCTGTGTCCAGTCTTCAAGCGGCATTCCCACTTCCATCCAGTTGTCGTTGGCTTCCTCGTATGCTTTGTTGAGCTTGCTCAGTTCGCCGCCGAACCGTTCCGTCACAAAAGCGCGGTATCTGCCCTCCATTTCCGGGGTGAGATTCGACAGCGTGTATGAACTGGCCAGCATGAGATAGTCGGGAAGCAGGGAAGCCTTGAACTGCCGCCATTCTGCGACGAGCTTCCGGTTGACATGTTTTGGGGGCTCGAGATCCTCGAATGTGCCGCTGTCCGTCCCGAACCAGGCATCGTACTTGACGATATCTTCGTTGTACTTAGCCTCGACGTACTTTCGGTACAGGCTTGCCTCGTCGTAGAAGTAACGGGGGACGATCCGGAACTCGTTCTGGTCAACGGCACTGGTGAACGAGGTCGAGACCATCAGCAGAAAGGGATAGACCATCGTGACTGCGCCGAGCGTCAGAACGACGTACAACGCGCCGATGAGCACCCGGAGTTTCCTCTGTTTTCTGCCGACCAGTGTGATGATGGGCATGACTAAGCTCCAGCCGTCTTGAACTGCAGGCGCGAGAGTATCCGCAACTGGAACACAGTGAATCCGACGAGCAGCGAGCCGAGAAGCCAGGCCATCGCAACCGCATACCCGAACTTCAGGTAAAGGAACGCGTTGTACCAGATTTCGAGGCCGGCAACGTGGGTAGCGTACATGGGCCCGCCTCCCGTCATGACGAATATGAAATCGAACGACCGAAATGCATGGATGAATGCGCCGACGAAGTTTATGATTATAAGCGGGCGCAGGTACGGGATGGTGATGTGCCCTATCTTCTGGAGCACACCTGCGCCGTCCAGATCCGCGGCCTCGTACACGTCCTCAGGCACGCCCTTCAAGGCCGCGAGGTAGATGATGCATCCCGGGCCGACGCTCGCCCATATAATGGGCAGAACGACGCAGAGCATTGCGAGCCTCGGGTCTTGAAGCCACGTTTGCGTCTGGAACAGCGGCATCCGAGCCGGGATGTGAACGAAAGCCAGGGCCGAATTCAGATTGGAAAGAAGCAGATCGTTGACGCCCACGAGCAGCCTGTTCAGCAGGCCGACCGGGCTGGGATTGTAGAAGAACTTCCACAGGAACATGATGACCAGGCCGGTTGTGACCGCCGGCAGGTAATAGAGCGTACGATAGAGTATCTTGCCCCTCGGCACCTCATGCAGCATAAGCGCCAGGATTATGGGGGTGAAGAAGCCGAATCCGAGGGACAGCAGCATGAATACGAAGCTGTTCCAGAACGCCTTCCACACCTGCGGCGTGAAGAGCACCTCGCTGAAATTATCCAGCCCGACCCACTTGGTGCCCAGCACGATCTTGTAGTCCTGGAAAGCCATCAGAGAGCCGCGCGCGAGAGGGTAGTATGCCCAGAGAGCGATGGAGATCAAGGCCGGACACATGATAAGGAATGCGAGCAGATTCCGACGCCGGATCACCCGCGATTTCCTGCGCCTGCGGGCCTTCTTCTCGCCCTCAGACTCGGCGAACTCGTAGTCCCGGCTGAAGCTCCTTATCACGAAGCGGAACACAAGCGCGAAGAGCAGCGTCAGGATAGTGACCACTGCGCCGGCAACACGGCGGCGGAAGGCGAGCACCTCAGGCTCCACGATGCCCATAAGCTTCTCGTTGCAGTGAACGACTGCCTTATCCAGCTCCTTCTTGAGGTCAACCTTGTCGCTGAGGCAGGCGGCATCCAGCGGAGGAGTCATTTCCGAATAGATATTCTCGCAGTTCCGTCCGTAGGGCTCCGGCCGGCCCGAGCGAAGCGCCTCGTCAAGAGTTTCCTCCCAGCCTTTCGGGACCTGTTTCAGGTACTGAGTGTAACCGTATCGCCTAAGATACTTGGGCACGATGAATCTGGCGAACCCGGATTCGACATAGTATTTGCAGCGAATACGTGTTGCCTCTTCGCTCCCCCAGAACTTGATGTACTCCCACGCCGCGTCTCGCACGCGCTTGTCCTTCACCTGGGAGTTGATGCCCATCATGGCGCAGTTCAGCTCATTGCCGCGGAGGCCGGTCGGGCCCGCCGGAACAGGCGCTATCCCGATGAGGTTGGGATTCACGCTCGCCACCATCTCATCATTCAGGTAGGTGAACACAATGCCGATCTTGCCGAGCTGCCAGAGCTTGGCGTAATCCGTGTCCCGGTAAGCCACGCCTCTGTACGTCTCGCCGTTCCGAGTCCAGCGGCCTCGGCTCAGCTTCTGGTAGAACTTCAGTGCGGTGACCGCGGCGTCATCGTTAAACACTGCCCTCCAGTTCCCGTCTTCCGTTTCGGTGACGACTTCGCCCCCGGCGGACCAAAGGAACTCGATGAACCACCACGAAGCCTGGGGGCCGGCGTATATGCCCATGCCGTACTGGCCTTTCTCGGGTATGGTGAGCTTCTCGGCGTACTCGTAGAGCTCGTCCCAGTTCCGAGGCGCCCTATCGGGGTCCAAGCCTGCCTCCCGGAAGAGGTCCTTCCGGTAGGCGAGCGCCATCACGTAGGTCTGAAAAGGAATCGCCCAGACGTGGCCGTCCCTCTTGATCACCTGCCAGACCGGAGGATAGATGCGCTCAGAGAGGTCCTCTTCCTTCGCCCACTGCTCGACGTACTCGTCCAGGGGATACAGGAAGCCTTGCTGAATGTAGCTGTCGGAGATGCGGAAGTTCACATAGAGGACATCCGGAGCCACGCCTCCAGCTATGGCCAGCAGCGGACCGACATCCTGGGTGAAACCGGGCGCCTGGAGCCCTCGGAATCCCTCCAGCTTGATATTGGGGTGCAGCTCCATGAACCGCTGGACGACCGCCCAGTTCGCCCTCTCGGGAACGCTTCGGTCTTCCTTCAGCGGCAGCTTCCAGACGCGCAGGACTACCTGATCCTGTCCTTCGGAGGCAGCGCCGGGAACGCCGCCAGCTCCCGCCAGAAGGCACACGAGGGATATGGTCAGCAGCCTTCGAACAAGGGACACGCTTTCACCTGTGACGGAGGTCTCGTGCGGACGCGAATTCCGTGCCGGACATGCTAGAACTTCAACAAAACGCCGAGCGTTTCCTGTGGGCGGTCGAGGATCTGGTCATAGGCCTCCGCGGCACGCTCGACCGGGAACTCGTGGCTGATGAGATCGTCAACGCGGACGCGCTTCTCGGACAGCAGGCGGATGAACTCGGCGAGGTTCCGGCCCTCGGTCCATCGGACGTATGGATACGGCATGTCGAAGCCGTCGCGCTCGTACGAGGGATCGTATCTGCCGGGTCCGGCGGCCCTGGAGATGGTGAAATCCGCTTCCTTCGCAAAGAACAGTTGGCGGTCAACCTCCATGCCTGTAACGCCTACCATGACGACCCGCCCGCGGAACCTTATCATCCGGAGCGCCTGGGTGATCGGCTCACTGGAGTCGCTGGCAGCACATATCAACACGGCATCCGCTCCGTGGCCGCCCGTGGCCTCCGCGACCGCGGAAACCACATCCTCGCCCGCGTTCAGGCTCGTGATCCCCGCGCTGCCGGCGATCCTGAGACGCTCCTCCAGGAAATCGCTGGCGAGCACGCGATACCCGACAGCATGGCAGATTCGGGCGATCAACTGCCCCAGGACGCCCAGGCCAGTGACGACGGCGAACTCCCCGAACGTCAGCTCAGCCCTGCGAACTGCCTGGATTGCGATGCCCCCGAGTCCGGTGAACGCAGCCTCGCGCAGATCAACGCAGTCCGGGAGCTTGACGCACAGATTCCTGCCTATGCAGCAGATTTCCGCGTGACCGCCGAAGCAGGAGGGACTGCCGTAGTTACCGATCCTGTCCCCGACCTCGAATCCACTAACACCCCTGCCTGCCGCAATGACGGTGCCGGAGTTCGTGTAGCCGAGGGAACCATCAGGCCTGTTCGGATCGGGATTCGCCCGCCGGTGACGGATTCCCATCGTCTCCGTGCCCGTGCTGATGAGCGAGTATGCAGTCCGGGAGAGGATGTGGCTCTCGCCGACCACCGGCTCCTCGACCTCCTTCACAGCATCCTCACAATCCATCAACCGTTCGGGATGGAGTTGTACTCCATCCCGCAGGAATGCCCCAAACCAATCGTTCGGGATGGAGTTGCACTCCATCCCGCCCTAATGCCCAGGCAGTTGTACTGCCCGCTAATAGAGCAAATCCAGATCCACCGGGCCTACTTCCCCTCCTATGTACGCGCTGGCACTCGAATACAGCCAGTACTCCGGCTTTGCCACAAGCCCCTTGCGAACCGGGTTGTCATGCAGATAAGTCAGCTTCTGCTGATAGAACTTATCGCTGATCAGTGTTTCCGGGTGCATGCCATCTGCCCAGACCTTGCGCGCCAGGTCATCCCTCTTCTGCTTCTCAGCAGCCTTCTCCAGAACATACAGGAACAGCCGGTTGTCATCAGCAGCCAACTGGGCCGAGATGGCCTTGGAAGTGTGGCGGCGAAAATCCCTCAGGATATCAGACAACTCACGTCCTTCCACTGCTGATACGATCAGGTGGACGTGCGTCGGCATGACTACGTATGCGTGCAGCAACAGACCCTTGCGCTCTCGACAGTAAGCCAAGCTGTTCGCAACAATCCTGAGATACGGCTCGGATGTGAATACGGGCAGCCACTTGGTGACTCTGCATGTCAGGAAATGAGGCATTAACCCATGTTCAGCTATTCTGTATCTGCGCACTGGTACTCCTGCGGGAGGCTGGGAGTACAACTCCCTCGTTCATGCCCTGGGGGCAGGAGTCCAACTCCTGCCCCAACATTCGTTCTCCTCCAGTGTCGGACGATCAACCTCGCGGACGACGATCGCTCCTTTTCCATCAAGAAAGACTTGCTTCATGGCACATCCAATCCAGGAACTGAGTTCCGGAGGCATGAGGAGTGATGAGTGAAGAGTGAGGACAGCATTTAACTCGTCACTCTTCACTCGTCAGAGCATTTACACCTTGACCGTTCGGCCTTCTCGCGAGGAAGAATAGGCGGCCAGGACTACCTCCAGCGTGCAGATTCCGTCTTCGGCGCTGATGGGCGGCTCCTTATCGTTCAGAACGGCGTCGGCGAATGCCTCGATCTCCGCGCGGTAGATGTTCACGGGGTCGGGCGTGATCTCCCGAACCGCCATGCCGCCTGCCTCCCTGGTCTGCTGGGCCTCGTAACCCTTATCCTCCTCGGACGAATAGACCGTAAAGCTCCCCTCGGAGCCCTGGCCGATGGTGCCCTTGGCCAGGATGCAGCCCTTCGTGCCGTAGACTTCGAGCGCGTTCTGAGCGGCGGCATCGGGGATATCGAAGAAGCTCTCCACCACTCCCTGAGCGCCCGACCGGAACTTCAGCAGCACGACGGAACTGTCATCCACGGGATAATCCTGAACCACGGTGTCCGCAAAGCCGGTCACCGCCTCGACGTCGCCGAGGAAGAATCGGAGCAGGTCAACCGTGTGGACTCCCAAGTCCATCAGCGCGCCGCCACCGCCGAGTTCCGGAACCTGCCGCCACGCGCCCGGAATCTTCGGGTACCAGCACGTGAGCTGCGCCCGAGCCATGACCGGCCGACCGATCCTGCCGCTCTCGATGACGTGTTTGATCGCCCGGTGGCAGGCGTGGAACCTCATCATCAGCCCCACGCTGAGCTTCACGCCGGCGGCTTTGCACGCATCCACCACGCGCCGGCAGTCATCCATCGTGAGAGCGAGCGGCTTCTCGCAGAGGACGTGCTTCCCATGCTCCGCCGCGGAGATCGCCTGCTGAGCGTGGACGTTGACGGGCGTCGCGATGTAGACTGCCTGGACCTCCGGATCCTTCACGAGATCGGCATCCGAGGTATACCATTTCCGCACGCCGTACTTCGACGCGACCTCTTTGGCGCGCGCTTCGTCAATATCCATGACGGCGACCAGTTCCGAGTTCGCGGCCGGAACGATCCCCTCGGGGATGGTCCTCCGATCCGCGATGCCCCCGGCGCCGATGACGCCCCAATTGAGTCTATTCGACATAGTCGCACCTCTGGCTACCGGAGTAATGGAGTATTGGAGTGGTGGAGTAATGGGACTCCGCCACTGCCCTTTTTCGGACACTATCATGGCCGGCACTGAGGAGACTTCGCCAAGGCTTCGTCCCCCGAGGGCACGGCCACTACTTCTTCGGACACTATCATGGCCGGCACTGAGGAGACTTCGCCAAGGCTTCGTCCCCCGAGGGCACGGCCACTACTTCTTGAGTTTCCTCACTGCGTTCTTCACGGCGTCAATCATGATATCGCACTCCTGCCTGGTGAGCCGCGGATGCATCGGCAGGTTCAGAAGTTGGCTGAACACCTTCTCCGCGACCGGGCACAGGCCCGGCTTGTATCCCCGCTCGCGATAGATGGTGAGCAGGTAGCTCGGCAGATAGTGCATGATCGGCTGCACGCCCCCTTCGCGGTAGAGCGTGCGAATGAAGTCGTCCTTGCTCGCCCCGACAACCTTCTCATCGAAAAGGAGCGAATAGAGGTGGTAGACGTGCTTGCAGTTCGGATCCTCGTAGGTCACGGTGATGCCCTCGATGCCCGCCATCCCCGCGCTCAGGTAGCGCCCGATCTCGATTCGCTTCTGGTTCAGCCAGTCCAGTTTCCTTAGCTGGACGCGCCCGACCGCCGCCTGTACCTCGTTCATGCGGAAGTTGTTGCCGATCTGCCCTCGGATGTCCACAACGTCATAGTGATACGGCAGCCAGTAGTCCGCCTGGTTCTCGTAGCTCTTCAGCCCCATGCACCGCAGGATCGGGACTTCCTCGGCGTACCGGTCATTGTTCGCCGTGAGCATGCCGCCCTCGCCGAGGGTTGTCATGTTCTTCAAGGAATGGAAGCTGAAGGACCCGAAGTCGCCGAATGAGCCGGCCTTCCTGCCCTTGTACTCCGCTCCGGGGACATGGGCGCAGTCCTCGACCACGGCAAGGCCGTGCTTCGCAGCCAGTTCCATGATCGGGTCCATATCGCATATCTGCCCGCCGTAGTGGACGAGGTAGATCGCCCGCGTGCGCGGCGTGATCTTCTCCGCGATGCTCTTCGGGTCCGGGTTGAACGTCCGGGGATCTACGTCGGCGAAAACCGGAATGCCGCCCTGCTTCAGGACCGGCTGCGACGTGGCAATGAAGGTGAGCGGCGGAACGATCACTTCATCGCCGGGGCCGATCCCCAGAATCTGCGTTGCGAGGTGCAGGCCGGTCGTGCAGTTGCTCACGGCGAAGGCGTACTTCGTGCCGCAGTAGGCAGCGAACTCGTCTTGGAATTGGGTGACTATCGGCCCCATTGTCAAGGTGTCGCCCTTCAACGCGTCGAGGATCGCATTGACCTCTTCATCGTCGTAGATGCTGCCGAAGAACGCGTAGGGCACTTTCAGCTCGATGCCTGTCTCAGTTTGGTAGCTGCCGGAATAGCTGGCCTGACTTTTCGGTTCGTCTTGTTTCGCCATTGAAGTATCCTCCTCGTTGTTCCCTGCAACGTTAGATGAGCGGCAGTTTGACCGGATGCCCCTCTTCCGCGGATATGTCAGCCGCGATGCATACCTCGTGCGTCTTGACCGCATCCTCCAGGTTAACGTGCGACTCGGTCTCGGTGAGTATGCATTCCACGAGATGGTCAATCTCGCCCTGGAACGGATGGTGAGTCACATCGCCGCTGTCCGGCAGTACGGTCGGAATCTCAGTCCATCCTCGCTGGCCGGGCAGCAGCTTCTTCGAATAGAGCTGGTTGTTACGGAGCACGCCGTTCTCGCCGAACAGCTCGATGTTGAAGATATAGGGACAGGGCACGTCCCAGCTCGCGGACACCTTGCCGATCGTGCCGTCCTCGAACTTCATGGCGACGACGATATTCGCGTCGTACTCACACTCGCGCACATTGTTCGAGTACGCTGAGACCTCAGCCACCTCCGAGCCGATGAAATATCGGATCGCGTCCACGGCATGGCATCCGGCCGACAGGAGCATACTGCCGCCCGATTTCTTCGTGATAACCCAGTCGAAGCCCTTGTACCAGCGCCCGAGAGGATGCCAGTAGTCCACTTCCGCCATGAAGATCTTCCCCAGCGCGTCCGTCCTCTGAAGGCCCTTGATGCACTCGAAGAGCGGGTTCCAACGCAGCACGAAGCTGACCACGGTCTTGACGCCGGCTTTCCTCACCGTCTCCTGCATCTTCTTGAGGTCCTCCAGGTTCAGCGCAACCGGCTTCTCGATCAGGATGTGCTTCCCGGCTTCCGCGGCCCTGATCGTCTCCATCGCATGCAGGTCGTTCGGCGTGCAGATGGAGACGATGCTAACCCGCTTGTCCTTCAAGAGTTCATCGTAGTTCGTGTAGATCGAGCACGTGATCCCCGCCTGCTCCATCTTCGCCCGGGCGCTCTCCGCTTTTCGGCTCCCGATGGCGACGACTTCGCAGCGCGGATTGGCCAGGTACGCCTTTATGTGCTCGCCTGATACCCAGCCGGCACCCCAGACGGCGACTCCGAGTTTGTCCATATTGATTCACCCCCTAATCGCCGTCTGGAGACGCCTCCCACATCCCGATTCCCGATGTAGGAGGGCTCTCCAGAGCGCGATTCATGGCATCTACTTCGCATACGCCGCGGCGACTTTCGCGACGGCCTGGGCCGCATCCTCCATATCGTCTATGCCGAGGGTAGGATGCACCAGCAGCCAGACGGTCTTCGCGCCGATCTTACGCGCAGTCGGGCAGTCAACCTTGCTGTAGTCAACCTTCCCTTTGTGAAGCGGACACGTAAACGGGCACGAAGTCCTGCCGTACCCAACCATCTTCAGGAAGACTTCCTCATTGTAGTTCTCGGGCGGAACACCAGCGATAGATGGGATTCCCTCGGCCCTGAGCGCGAGTATGAACTCATCCCTGGTGCATTTCAGCCGCTCGGGCTTGATCTTGAAGGCATACTTGTAGAACGCGTGCTTGACATCCGGCGACTCATAGGGAGGCTCGACCTGCGGAATCTCGGCCAGCCGTTTGCTGAGGTGATGCGCGTTCGCACGGCGCTTGTCCACCCACTCATCCAGGCGTTTCAGCGCCGCCATGCCGACGACGGTCTGCATCTCGGTCATGCGGTAGTTGAAGCCCATGCGGTGATGGATATACGGGTAGAGCGCTTCCATCTGAAGAAGATCCCTGCGCTCCTCTTCCCAGTAGCCGTGGTCCTTGAAGCTGCGCGCGATTTCGGCGAAGTCATCGTTGTCGGTCGTGACCGCGCCGCCTTCGCCGCCGGTCGTGATGATCTTGTCCTGGCAGAAGCTGAACGCCGCCAGGTCCGCGAGCGCGCCGACCTTCTTGCCCTTGTACTCGCCGCCGTGTGCCTGTGCGGCATCCTCGATCACGACTATTCCACGCTTCTTCGCCAGAGCGTTCAGCGCGTCCATGTCCGCGGGATGACCGTGCAGATGAACAGGAACGATTGCCTTTGTCCGCTCGGTGATGAGCGACTCGACCGACGCGGGATCCATGTTCCACGTCTTTTCCTCCACGTCGGCGAATACCGGAATCGCGTTCTGGTGCAGAACGGCGGCCGCGGTAGCAATGAAGGTGTAGGATGGGACGATCACCTCATCCCCCGGTCCGATTTCCGCGGCTGCATAGGCGACGTGCAGGGCGCTCGTGCCCGAGTTCAGCATAATCGCATGGCTCACTCCGCAGTACTTCGCATACTGCTTCTGAAACTCCATGCCCCTGAAGCCGGTCCAGTAGTTCACCTTGCCGCTGTCCAGGACTTCCTGAACCGCCTTCTTCATGTCATCCCAGAAATACGGCCATGGCGCGTATGGCTTCGTACGCACGGGCGTACCTCCATTGACTGCAAGCTCATCTGCTGACACCCGTTTTCCTCCTTTAATCCTTTAGAACACAGAGGACACAGAAAGGGAGACCTCTAAGGAAACCAGGAAGGCAGGAAAGGAAAAGCCGAACATCGAACATCCAACGTCCAACGCTCAACGTCGAACGGTAAAACCTGCTTTCTAGTTCAATGTTGGATGTTTATTCCCCTCCTGCTCTCCTGGCTTCCTCATAGAATTCGCTTTTTCTGTGTTTTCTTCCCTTCTGTGCTTCTGTGTTCCTAAATCTAGCTCAGGGCAGAAGGCGCTCCGCGCGAAGGCGGGGCCAGCGGTTGCACGAGGCGAACGCCTCGGCATACGGCACGCCGCACTGCAGACCCCGGAACGTCGCGCACTCCTGGATGAACTCGAGAATATCCAGGTTATCGTGCTCCTTGAGCCACACGACCTGGCTCTGGTGGCACTGCATCATGTCCTTTTTCTTCTCGATGAAATCGGAAACGTCCACGTACTCCGAGGGAGCAAAGTCCACGCCTGCGACGTTGTCCATGTAGTAAAGCGGCGGCACCTTGTCGTGCGGCTTTTCGCTCGTCTTGAAATTGGGCAGCGTGGCATGGAAGGAAGCATCGTAAACCAGCTTGCTGACGGCCTGGTGATCCGGCATGTAATCTGCAGGCGAATGCGTGATGATCAGATCGGGCTTCGTCGCCCGAATCATGTCTATGAACAACACCAGAGTCGGCCGGTCCACAAAGACCTCGCAGTCCGGCAGATCCAGTGACACGCTGTCCGCGCCGATCCTGCTCGCGGAAAGCTTCGCCTCCTCCCGCCGAATGCTCGCGAGCTTATCCGGAGGGATGTGGAAGTGCCCTTTGTCGCCCTTACAGGCATGGCACATTGTAACGTGATGACCCTCCTGCGCGAACTTCGCCAGCGTGCCGGCGGAGAGGATCTCCAGGTCGTCGGGGTGTGCCCCCACTCCCAATACCCGCATGTGTGCCTCCCGGATACAACTTGGTCTTAGGTGATGGGTGTCAGGTGTTCGTTAGGGATTACAGGTTCCCCAACACCTAGCACCGGACACCCAACACCTTATTCCGTTTTCACCCTCGGGCCTTCCGGGGTGTCTTCGATCACATAGCCTGCCGCGGTGAGCTCATCCCGCATGCGGTCAGCGGTCGCGAAATCCCTGGCCTTCCGAGCCTTTTCCCGCTCCTCGACCATAGCTTCGATCTCGCGCGGAACCTCCGCGGAGACAGGCTTCGCACGCTCTGCCAGCTTCAGGCCCAGCACCCGGTCGAAGTCTGTCATCGCCTCGAAGACTTCGCTGCCCCCGCGGCCGTGGATGTTGACTTCCTTAACCAGGCCGAAGACCGCCGCCAGCGCGACCGGCGTGTTCAGATCGTCGTCCATCGCCTCGCCGAACGCCGCCTTCGCCCGTTCGACTGCCTCATCCAGGCCGGTCGGGCTCTTCCTGTCGAGACGGCCCATGAACTCGTACAGGTTCTCGAGGGTCGTCTTGGCCGACTCGATCGCCTGCCAGGTGAAGTTCAGCTTCGAGCGGTAGTGCGCGCCCAGCACGAGATATCGGAACGCCAGCGGGTCATAACCCCTGGCGATCACATCGCGGAGGGTATAGAAGTTACCCAGGGACTTGGCCATCTTCCGGTTGTCCACAAGCAGATGCTCCGAGTGCAGCCAGTAGTTCACGAACTTCCTGCCGGTCGCGGCCTCGGACTGCGCAATCTCGTTCTCGTGGTGCGGGAAGATGTTGTCCACGCCGCCGGTATGGATGTCGAAGGACCGGCCCAGGTACTTCATGCTCATGGCGGAGCACTCGATGTGCCAGCCCGGCCTGCCCTTTCCAAGCTCAGTCTCCCAGAACACGCTTCCATCCGCCTCGTCCCACGCCTTCCAGAGGGCGAAATCGGAGACCTGGGCCTTCTCGTACTCATCGGACTTCACTCGGGCGCCGGGCTTCAGCTCCTCGATCCGAAAATGGGAAAGCCTTCCGTAGCCGGGGAACTTCGTGATGTCGTAGTAAATCGAGCCGTCAACCTTCGCTGAAGCTTCGGCGGACGAGTCTCCCTTCGCTGAAGCTTTCGACTGCGCTGAAGCTACGTCGGACAAGTCGGCGGACGAGTCCTCGGCCTTGTACGCGATCCCCTTGGCGAGCAGCGTCTTGACGAGTTCAACCATCTCCGGCACGTGCTGAGTCGCCCTCGGATAGACGTGAGCGGGCTCGAGATTCAGCGCCTCCCAGTCGTCGTAGAAAGCCTGGATGAAGGGAGCGGTGTACTCATCGAGGCTCACGCCCTTGGTCATCGCGCCCCGGATCGTCTTGTCGTCAACATCCGTGATGTTCATCACGTGCTTGACATCGAAGCCCCGATATTCCAGGTGGCGGCGCAGGACATCCTCGAAGAGGTAGGTCCGCCAGTTGCCGATGTGGGCGTAGTCGTAAACCGTCGGCCCGCAGGTATACAGGCCGACGCGCATGTCATCAATCGGCTTGAACTCGTCCTTTTCCCTGGTCAGGGTGTTGAAGAATCGGATTGGCATGGTTGTCCCCTGGTGTTGGGTGTCAGGTGTTCGGTGTTAGGGGGCCAATAACCCTGACCAACACCAATCACCCAGCACCGAACACCTCTTTCAAATGCGCCAGGCTCGCGCGCGCGACCGTGATCGGGTCCGGCTTGAAATCGAAGACCTCGACGGACACGTAGCCATCATAGCCAACCTTCCGAAGAGCAGCCGCGATCTCGCGGAAGTCGGTGTCGCCCATGCCGGGACCTCGGCCGCTCGCATCGTTCGCATGCACGTGAACCGCCGCATCTCCGGC
>Ga0315294_10004365_pt1 | contig 15416 bp, 15 predicted proteins | sample YL17G13_40_MG_FD_203626 | JGI IMG/M metagenome (GOLD analysis project Ga0315294, IMG submission 203626) | Sediment microbial communities from Yellowstone Lake, YNP, Wyoming, USA - YL17G13_40 | ecosystem: Environmental > Aquatic > Freshwater > Lake > Sediment | place: USA: Wyoming | collected... | reverse complement strand
GGGAGAAAGAAGCGATCGCCACAGGCCAGGATATCCGGGGAGCCAACCCGGCTCCCGGAAATATCGCCGGAGGGATTACCACCATTGAGGAAAAATCCTTGGGATGCATTTATAAAGGCGGGACGACAGCCTTGGAGGAGGTGATTAAATATGCTTTCCCGCCCACGAAGAAAGGTCTGGTCCTGATGGATACCCCCGGCCACGACGTCGATCAAATCACCGGCATGATGGCAGGGGGAGCCCAGCTCGCCGTCTTTACCACAGGTCGGGGGACCCCCACGGGATCACCCATCGCCCCCGTGATCAAAATCAGCGGCAATGCCGAGACCTGCCGCAAGATGAAAGATAACATCGATCTCGAAGTCAGCCAGATCATCAAGGGGAAGGAAACGGTAAAGGAGGCGGGGATACGAGTCTTCGAGGAAGTGATCGCCGTAGCCTCCGGGAAATTAATCAAGGCCGAGAAACTGGGGCAGAGGGATTTCTGCATCTTCAAAATCGGCCTCAATTTTTGAGGGGGGCGCCGAGAAATGCGGAGGGGGGTTTTCGCGGAATCTCAAAATAATTTTTCCAACCAAAAAGAAAAGGAGGGTAAATCATGAAGAGAGGAATCATTGGCATCCTGGCTGTCCTGTTATTTGCCTGGGGGATTTCTTCGGCGGCGATTGCCGCTGAACCCTACCGGATCGGTGCATTGTTCCCATTTACGGGTTCCCTGGCCTTGCTCGGGAATGAGTCCTTCAATGGGGCGGTGATCGCCCAGGATATGGTCAACGAAAAAGGAGGGATCCAGGGGAAGAAGGTTGAGTGGGTGAAAGCCGACGGGGTCGATCCCAAGAAGGCCATAACCGAATGTGAGCGCCTCATTGCGGTGGAAAAGATTAAGCTTGTTTTCGGAACCTATTCCAGTTCTCTTTCCTACGCGGCGAGTGAAATAGCCGAAAGAAACAAAGTAATTTACTGGGAGCAGGGGGCGATCGCGGACAATATTACCGCCCGGGGGTTCAAGTATCTGTTCCGGACCATCGCGAGGGCCGGTGATTTCGGAAATCTGGCGGCGAACTTTACGAACGACGTCGTGGCCCCGAAGTTGAAAATGGATCCCAAGAAGATGAAGGTGGGAATCATGTTCGAAGATTCCCTTTACGGGACAACCGTGGGGAATAGTGCAGCCAAGAGAGCGAAGGAGCTGGGGATGGATGTGGTGGCCGCCGAGAGCTACAGCCACAAGACCGTGGACCTTTCGTCCGTCGCCATGATCTTTAAGTCGAAGAGGCCGGATGTGATCATCGCCACCAGCTACATGGAAGACTCCATTTTGTTTTGGAGGCAGGCCAAAGAGATGGACCTCAATGTGAAAGCCTTTATCGGCACAGGAGCCGGCCACGGCATGCCCGAATGGGCCAAGACCTTCGGCAATGAAGCCAACTACATCTTTAACATCGATCCTCCGATCGGCATCCACCCCAAGGTTTTTAAAGGCAACACCCTGGAGGTCCTGAATGATTTTCGCGAGAGATTCAACAAGAAATTTAACCATTATCCGGTCACCCATGCCACCGCTGGCTTCATGGGCGCGCACCTTCTGTTTGAGGTGGTTCTGCCCAAAGCCGGCTCCCTCGACTCTGAGGCCATACGCAAGGCGGCCCTGGCAGTTGACATTCCCGAAGGAGGAACGGTGTTTGGCTTCGGGGTGAAATTTGCTCCGCCGGATAATCCGGCCGCGGGGCAGAATTTAAGAGCCATTCCCGTTCTCATGCAATGGCAAGAGCAAAAACCGTGGGTGGTTTATCCCGGGACTTTTGCGGTGCGAGAACCTTTAATGCCCTTGCCCACCTGGGAAGAAAGAGCCAAGGGGATCACGAAGTTCATAAGATAGCCATCGGGTAAAAAATGAAACAAACGGGAGGAAAGGGCCCAACCCTTTCTTCCCAAGATTTTTTGAAATCCTTCGCCCGGGGAAAAAAGAATGGATATTACCATCCTGCAACTGGTCATCAACGGATTGCTTTTGGGGGGGATGTATGCCCTGATCAGCATCGGGCTCACCCTGATCTTCGGGGTTCTGGAGATCATCAATTTTGCCCACGGTGAGTTCTTGATGCTCGCCATGTATGCCTCCTTCTGGCTGTTCCAGCTTTATGGAATTGACCCCTATGTCAGCCTGCTGATCATCCTTCCCCTTTTCTTCTTTGTCGGGGTCGCTGTTCAGAAAGTCACCATCCAGCCCATCCTCAACGCGCCTCCTTTGAATCAAATCTTCATGACCGTTGGATTGTCCATGGTCCTGCAGAACGTGGCCCTTTTCGTCTGGACGGCGGATTATCGCACAGTGAAAACCGCGTATTCGGGTTTGACACTGAAGACCGCCGGCTTATTGATTAGCTTCCCCCGTCTGGTGGCTTTCCTCCTGGCCATGGGGCTGATCGCCGTCCTTTTGATCTTTCTCAAGAAAACCTACACGGGCAAAGCGATCCGCGCTCTGGCCCAGGAAAGAAAAGCGGCCATGCTGATGGGAATCAATGTCTACCGAACCTATCAGATCGCCTTCGGGATCGGGATCGCCTGCGTGGGTGCGGCCGGCGCCATGTTGATCCCTGTGTATTTTGTATTTCCCTCCGTGGGCTCCCTCTTTGTCTTAATTGCCTTTGTCGTGGTTATCCTGGGCGGATATAACAGCCTTATCGGCTCCCTGGTCGGCGGCCTACTCATCGGGGTGGTGGAATCTTTCAGCGGGTTTTTCATCTCTCCTCACCTAAAAGAAGCGATTTATTTTGTAATCTTTATCCTGATCCTCCTCTTCAGGCCTGCGGGGCTTTTTGGCCGGGCATGAACCTGTGAAACAAAGGATATAACCATGAGCTTGATTTCCAGGAATATCAGCGAAAATATACTTCACCCGAAAATCTATTTTCCTTTTTTCCTCGTGGTGCTGATGGCCATCCTTCCCCTGGTTCCTCAAAATCCCTTCTATGGGGACATCATTGTCTCCAGTTTTTTTTACGGAACCATGGCCCTCGCCTGGAATTTGGTGGGCGGTTTTGCCGGTCAGATTTCCTTAGGCCATACAGCTTTTTTTGGCATCGGCGCCTATGCCTCAACCCTCTTGTACCTCCATTATGCCTTGTCGCCCTGGCTGGGGATGCTGGCCGGGGCCGGCCTCTCTGTGCTGGTGGCCATCGGCATCGGGATTCCCTGCTTCCGGTTGAAGAGCCATTTCTTTGCCTTAGCGACGATTGCCATCGGGGAAGTCCTTCGCTTTTTGGCTTCCTACTGGCGAGGTTTAACCCAGGGGGGAGTTGGTTTACTCATACCCTTCAAGCCGGGAATGGAAAACTTTATGTTTAAAAGTAAAACTCCCTACGCCTATATTGCCCTGGCCTTGATGTTGGTCATGCTGCTCATTTGCTATGTTATCCGCAATTCCCGCTCCGGGTTTCACCTCATCAGCCTGCGGGAAGACCAGGATGCGGCGGAAAGCCTGGGAGTTAAATCTTCCCGCTCTAAACTGACCGCCTTGATCATCAGCGTTATTTTTACCTCCATCTCCGGCACCTTTTACGCCCAATATATTCTATTTATTGACCCCTTTACGGTCTTTTCGTTGGGTATTTCTATTGAACTCGCCCTTTTCACCATTATTGGGGGGTTGGGAACTGTGACCGGACCCATTTTGGGGGCCTTCCTATTGACCCCGCTGGACGTATTCCTCCGCGCCTGGCTGGGAGGGGTTTCGGCCGGCTTGAATTTCATCGTCTATGGATTAGTCTTGATGGTGGCGGTGAAGTATTTCCCGCTGGGAATTTCGGGCTGGGTGAGGAAGTGGTACGGCCCCTTTTTGCAGAAGCTTCCCGGCGGCCAGCGAGCGATGAAAACAGAAGGGGCGATGGCTCCATCCGTGGTTCCGGCAAAGGCTTTGGACCCCAGGAAAGAGCGGGAAAAATCTCCTTTCTTCGAAGTGAAATCCTTGAACAAACGTTTTGGAGGTTTGGTCGCTGTCCGCGATGTGAGTTTTCAGATGCAAAAAGGCGAAATTCTCGGCTTGATCGGGCCCAATGGGGCCGGAAAGACCACGATCTTCAATCTGGTCACGGGATTCATCCCTCCGGACTCGGGCCGGATCGTATTTCAGGGCGAAACCATCACGGGCCTAAAGCCGCCGCACCAGATCTGCTTAAAGCACATCGGGAGAACCTTTCAGTTGGTGAAGCCCTTCAAAGATATGACGGCGTTAGAGAATGTGATGGTCGGATCATTTGCTCATCTTAAGAAGACCCATGAAGCCAGACGGGAAGCCATGGAGATATTGAATTTTATCGGCCTCGCGGGGCATCGGGATTCTCTGTCTTCCAGTTTAACCATTGCCAATCGGAAACGACTGGAATTGGGTAGAGCCCTGGCGACCCAGCCGGAGCTTTTATTGTTAGACGAGGTCGTGGCCGGATTAAACCCGAAAGAAACGGAAGAGATCATCAAAGTCATTCAGGCGATTTCGCAGCGGGGGATTACCCTATTCATGATCGCCCATGTCATGAAGGCGGTTATGACTCTATCCCACCGAGTCATGGTCCTGCATCACGGGGAAAAAATTGCCGAAGGCACCCCCTTGGAGATCTCCAAGGACCGACGGGTGATCGAAGCGTACCTGGGGGAGGAGTACCTTGCTTAAGCTCACCAATGTCAGCACCCATTACGGGGATGTTCAGGCCCTGCGGAATGTCTCTTTCGAAATCAAAGAAGGAGAGGTGGTCTCAATCATCGGGTCGAATGGGGCCGGAAAGAGTACGACCCTGAATACGATTTCCGGGGTTTTGCGGGCATCCTCCGGAACCATCGAATTCATAGGCCGGAGAACGGAAAATCTTTATCCCCACCAAATTGTCGATCAGGGGATCGTCCAAATTCCCGAAGGTCGGCTTCTTTTTCCGTACATGTCTGTGCTGGAGAATTTGGAGCTGGGGGCCTTTAATGGCCAGGCGAGAAAAGAAAAAGAAAAGAACCTGCAAGTTGTCTTTTCTCTCTTTCCCGTGCTGCGGGAGAGAATGAATCAATTGGCGGGAACATTGAGCGGAGGGGAACAACAGATGGTGGCCATCGCCCGGGGACTCATGGGCAGCCCCAAATTGCTCATGCTGGATGAACCTTCCCTGGGCCTCGCTCCACTCCTGGTGCGGCAGGTCTTTGAAACCGTGAAGGCCATCAACTCCCAGGGAATCACGGTTTTGCTCGTGGAACAGAACGTCTTTCATGCTCTATCGACGTCCGCTCGCGGGTATGTCCTTGAAAACGGGAGTGTGGTCCTGGAGGGCGGGGGAAGAGAGCTGCTCAACAACCCTCAGGTACGGGAAGCTTACCTAGGAATTTAACATCATTCCATTTTAACTGCAAATATAAGACTGCAACCCGTCGGTGCCCATCTTGATTTACGCTGGAGGGGGAGATGAAATTAAAGGGGAGAGTGGCGTTGATTACCGGAGCGGCGAGGGCGATTGGCCGGTCCCATGCTCTTCGTTTGGCCAGATTGGGGGCCGACATCGTCATTAACGACCTCAATCTGGAATCTTATAAAGAATTCGAGGAGAAGATCACTGCCCCCACGGTGGTCGATGAAGTGCGCGCTCTGGGGGTGCGCGGTATCGGCATCGAAGCGGATGTAGGGAAGAAGCCCCAGGTGGAGGCCATGGTGGAAAAGGTATTGGACGAATTCGGGCATATCGACATCCTGATCAACAATGCCGGCGGACTTGCCGGTGACGTGATGAAAAGCTACGCCTCTTTGGCTCCCGAAGAAGATATCCGGGCCACCCTGGACCGAAACTTGATGGGAACCATCTTTTGCTCGCAGGCCGTGGCCGGGCCGATGAAGCAACAGAGAGGGGGGAGAATTGTGAATACTTCCTCCCAGGCGGCTCTTCAGGCCCAGGCGGGAGGGTTCTACGCCCACTACGGCGCGGCCAAAGCAGGGGTTATCGCTTACACCCGATATCTAGCCCAGGAGTTGGCCCCCTATGGAATATTGGTGAACTGCGTTATTCCCGCCTATGTAAGCACCGAAAGACTGGAGCGCAAAGTGTTCAGCCTTCCGGGGATGAAGGAACAACTGGTCGCTCAGATCCCCCTGGGCCGGATGGCCGTGCCGGAGGATATCTCTAAGGTGGTGGAGTTTTTTGTCACGGACCTGAGCGACTACGTCACCGGTCAGTGCCTGAGCGTCTGCGGTGGAGCCATTCGGTTTTAGGACCGATCCATTCTTCTCACTCGCTGAAGAAAAGCAAGGCAAGGTAGAAAAGTAAAGTTGGGGAGGGAGCGATGGATTTGACAGAGAAAGATTTGCTGCCAATGTACCGGTGGATGGTGTTGGGAAGGCTATTCGAAGAAAAAACCCTCGAGCTTTTGAAACTGGGTAAGCTGGTAGGGTTTCATCACCCGAATGTGGGCCAGGAGGCCGTGGACGTGGGGACCTGCTACGAGCTGCGGCGGGACGACACGATTATGCCTACCCATCGCGGGAAACTCAAGTATCTTATGAAAGGCGTGCCGATGAAGATCATGTGGGCTGGCATGTACGGCCGGCGCAACGGATCGGGGAAGGGGATCGGCCCGGCTTCCCATTCGGGTGACAATGCCATCGGATTGCTGGCCGGTACCGGCCTGATTGGTTCGGGCATTCCCATCAGCACGGGCGCGGCCCTGGCCATGAAGCTGCAAAAGAAAGACAGCGTGGCCTTGCATTTTTTTGGGGACGGAGCATCGAATCGGGGAGATTTCCACGAGGCCTTAAATATGGCGGGGGTGCTGAGGTTGCCCATCGTTTATGTTTGCGATAACAATTGTTACGCCATGACGGTTGCGGCGGAATGCGCCATGGCCATCAAAGACATTGCCGTCCGGGCTGCGGGTTATGGGTTCCCCGGATTGGTGGTGGATGGGAATGATGTTTTGGCCGTCTATGAAGCCACCCAGGAGGCCATTGCCCGGGCGCGTCGGGGAGAAGGCCCGACCCTGATCGAATGCAAGACGTACCGATTCCTGGGCCACAGCATCGGGGACCCGCAGGAATACCGGACGGCGGAAGAGGTCGAGTCCTGGAAGGAAAAAGATCCGGTCCAGCGGTTTGAAGGTTATCTAAAGAAAAAGGGATTGTTGGATGATCGCCGCGTGAAAGAAGTCTATGGGAGTTTGGCTGAGGAAATTGAACAGGCGGTGCAGTTTGCGGAGTCCAGCCCCATGCCCGCGTTTGAGGACGCGCTGGCCAGTGTTTATGCGGCTTGATAGTTATTCAACACAGAGATCGCAGAGGGTTATTCTCCGCGCTCTTGGCGATCTCTGCGGTTAAGATTTTAGAGATTCAAAAAGGGAGAAAAACAAATGCGTGAAATGACCTTCGGGGAAGCAATCAATGAGGCGTTGAAAGAAGAGATGGCCCGGGATGGGCGGGTCTATATCATCGGGGAGGATGTTCGGGTGGGTTATGGAGGAGGGGCCTTCGGGGTAACCAAGGGCCTGCTGGCTCAATTTGGCCCGGAACGGGTGATCGATACCCCGATCTCCGAATCGGCCATTGCCGGGACGTCTGTGGGAGCGGCGCTCTGGGGAATGCGCCCCGTGGCCGAGATCATGTTCGCCGATTTCATGGCTCTGGCCATGGACCACATCGCGAATTCAGCGGCCAAGATGCGTTTTGCCTATGCCGGAGAGGCCACGGTGCCGGTGGTCTTCCGGATGGCCACGGGAGCGGGCGTGGGGGCTGCCCTGCATCATTCCCAGAGCACGGAGGCCTGGATTACCAACGTTCCCGGGTTGAAGGTGGTGATGCCGTCAACCCCCGCCGACGCGAAGGGTTTATTAAAAAGCAGCATCCGGGACGATAACCCGGTGGTGTTCTTAGAACACAAACTGTTATACAGCCGTCTAAAGGGGCCGGTTCCTGAAGGCGAATATCTTGTTCCTCTGGGGAAGGCCGATGTGAAGCGAGAAGGGGAGGATTTGACAATCATTGCCACCGGGGCAATGATCCAGCAAGCCTTGGCGGCCGCTGAGATTCTTAGTCAAGAAGGGGTGAAAGTGGAAGTCTTGGACCCAAGGACTCTGGTGCCCTTGGACCGGGAAACCATTGTAAATTCGGTAAAAAAGACAGGAAAAGTGGTCATTGTGCACGAGGCCCCAACCATTGGAGGTTTTGGGGGGGAGATTGCCGCGGTCATCGCTGACGAAGCCTTTTACTCCCTGGATGCGCCCATCAAGCGGGTGGGGGCACCCTTTACCCCCGTCCCGGCCCATCCCCTGCTGGAGCAGGCCTATTTGCCCAACGCGGAAAAGATCGTCAAAGCTGCGAAAGAAATACTGAGTTAATTTATTATTGGGGCACAGATTTTCGCAGATACAGGCAGAAAAAGCGAAATTCTGGGGCCAGAATACAGAACCCATAAGAAAGCATCTATGGATTAATGCGCAGAAACCCATTTCCCAACTGAGTTGTAATTCTTAAGATCCTGAAAATCTGCGTCCATCTGCGTCCAATAGAAATGGGGAGAAGGCGATGAATATCGAAGTCCAGATGCCCAGCATCGGGCTGAGCATTGCCGAAGGCACCATCGACCGCTGGCTAAAAAAGGAAGGGGATTCCGTGGTCAAAGGGGATCTCATCGTGGCCATTCTCACAGAAAAGGTGACGGTGGAAATCCCCGCGGAAGTCTCCGGGGTTTTGCTGAAGATCCTTTGCCCGGCGGGGACAAAGGTGAAGGTCGGCCAGACGATCGCGATCATCGAAACAGCGGGAGAGAAAGCGGAGGAAGTTCCCAAAGCTGCCGGAGTCCAATATACTCCGCTCAGCCAGGAAGTCATTCAATTAACGGAAAGGGCGCGGGAAGGAAAACTCGCCCGGCGGGAAATCCAGGGGGGAACGATCTCTCTGACCAATGCCGGGGTTTACGGAGCCCTCTTGGCGACTCCCATCATCCATCGGCCCCAGAGTGCCATCCTCTGGATGGGCAAGGTCATGGAGACACCGGTGGTGCGGGAAGGGCAGATCGTGATCCGGTCGATGATGTACCTATGCCTTTCTTACGATCACCGCATCATCATGGGGGCCCAAGCCGTGCGGTTTCTCCAGGTGGTTAAGAAAAGCCTGGAGAATCCTTATCCCTTGCTCCTCGACTGAATCATTTTCCCCTGCGCTACAGAAGAATGAATGAACAAGAAATCACTGAAAACTTAAGGGACGTTTTATGTCATCCAAAGCCTTGGAAGGAATCCGCATTCTGGACCTTACGCAAATTTACGCCGGCCCCTATTGCTCGATGCTTTTTGCCGACATGGGGGCTGAGGTCATCAAGATTGAACCCCCGCGAGGGGAGCTCATCCGGGACAATCCCCCTCTGGTCAAGGAAGGCGAGGGAGGTCCTCACGATCGCAGCCGCAGCGGGTATTTCTTAACTCTCAACCGCAATAAATACGGCATCACCTTAAACCTGAAACATCCCAAAGCGGTGGGCTTCTTCAAAGAACTGGTCAAGATCGGGGATATCGTCCTGGAAAATAATGCCCCGGGGGTGATGAAGCGCCTGGGGATTGACTACCCGGTCCTTAAGGAAATCAACCCGCGAATCATCATGTGCAGCATCAGCGGATTCGGCCAGTCGGGTCCTTACTCCGAACGGATTTCCTTTGATGTCCTCGCCCAGGCCATGAGCGGGCTGATGTCCATCACCGGCTATCCGGATGGCCCCCCCACGCGGGTGGGAACTTCGCTGGGGGATGTGAATGCCTCCGTGCACGCCGCTTTCGCGATGATGACGGCGCTCTGGTACCGGGAGAAGACCGGGGTCGGACAGTACATCGACGTTTCCATGCAGGAAACCATGATCTCAATTCTGGAAGGGGGGATCGTCCGCTGGACCATCGGCAAGGAGCTCCTGACCCCGATCGGGTCCATGAATCCCCACGAGGCCCCCATGGCGGCATTCCGGTGCAAGGATGGCTATATCATCATCGCCACCGTGGGAGATGAACACTGGCAGCGTTTCTGCAGGGCCATCAACCGGCCGGACTGGGCCGCGGACCCCGGGTATCGCACGAAGAGACAGCGCTGGGAGAAAAAGTACATCCTGCAAGAAGAGATTGAAAAATGGACGTCGCCGCGCACGGTGAAAGAGGTTGGCGAGATCATGGACCGCGAGCGAGTGGCCAACTCACCGATCCTCAACATCCAGCAGGTGGTCGATGATCCTCACCTGAATGAACGGGGTTATTTTGCCGAGGTAGAACACCCCATCATCGGTAAGGCCAAAATTCCCGGAATTCCCTTCAAGCTCTCCGAGACCCCGGGAAAGGTCGAAAGCCCCTCCCCATTAATCGGAGAGCACAACGAACTCATCCTGGGGAAATACCTGGGACTTAGTAAATCTGAGGTAAGCCAGCTCAAAGCCGACGGCGTGCTCTGATCAGAAACGGATTTTCCGCAGAGGGGAAAATTTTCTTCTTTTCTGGTATAATTAAAGTGTATAGGAATTTCCTTTTTTATCCTTCCCCCTCACCCCCGCCCTCTCCCCCGTTTGCGGGGGAGAGGGGAAGGGTGAGGGGGCTTAACTTAAAATGTTCAAGTAAAAACGCGTAAAGACATATTCTTGGCTTTAAAATGGAGACCCCTGTTCAGAAAAAATTATTCTGGTTTTTGAAAGAAGGCACCAGGCTTGACCTGTCAAAAAAGGCCCACCGGGACATGTATATCCAGCAAATTCTCTCCAAGGGGAAGACTTCCGATGTGAAAAAACTCATAAAAGAAGTTCGGTCAAAAGATTTTTGGGAATCTTTTGACCGCATTAAGGGCTTCCTTCCCAAAGAAGTAAAAATGTTCTGGGAGGAATCGCTTGGAGATATTAACCAATCTGCAAAAAAAGATTATCCGCCTCTTTAGCGAACTGCCGGATCAGGAAGCTTTTTACCTCACCGGCGGAACGGCCCTAGCTACCTTTTTTCTCAAGCATAGAAGGAGCAATGACCTCGACTTTTTCACAAACATTGAAGAACTGATCGTGCCCTTCAGTCAGAAACTTGGGGCCTCCTTGAGAAAAGAAGGGTTAAAGGTTGAAAGGTTAAGAGGGCTCCAATCATTTGTAGAACTTTCGGTGGGTTCAGACAGTGACTCCTCGGTCATCCATTTTGCTTTAGACTCTCCTTTCCGGTTTGAACAGCCTTCTAGCTCTGAAGAGATTCCCGGTATCAAAATCGACAGTCTAGTCGATATCGCTACGAATAAACTCCTCGCCCTCTTTGGTAGAGCGGCCTTGAGGGATTTTATCGATGTCTATTTTCTTGTCAAAGAACATTTCAGTAAGAATGAGCTTATCGAGAAAGCTGCCCAAAAGGACCCGGGTTTTGACCTTTACTGGCTTGGAGTTGCCCTGGGGAGAGTAGATGGATTTTCAGAAGATGCCCCAGATTTGCACCTCCTCACGAGTCCCTGCGCGATGAACGAACTAAAGGAATTTTTTGGCCTTTGGAAAAAAGATATTGTAAAAGAGATCACCGAGGAAAGGTAGAGATTCCCGTTATGGGTATAATCGAAGATCATACTAAAGCACGTTCCGGTCGAACGTCCCCGAAACTACAAGAGCAAAAATATTAAGGTGAAGTAACCCGTGTATTTTGAAGTAATTGGGGAAATCGAGGAAATTGAAACCATCGCCATAGGAGGAAGAATCCGTGATATACTAATGAGGCCAAAATTGTCTAGACATGGATTTCATCTTTTTTAAATCATCCTGGATTCCGGCTTCCGCCGGAATGACGACAAAGAACCATGCCTTTCTAATGTTCGTCTCTCCGGCGAAAGCCGGAGTCCAGTCCGAGGCTTTCAAAAGGAAAGGTCCTCCAACCAATGATGTTTAGACTATTATGGACTCATTAGTAATGCGTATTCAGAAACAATATGGTCTTGGTCGATGGCGGAAACTCAAAGGTGTGGCAAAGGTTTGCCTTCAAAGCGGAAGGAAATGCAAAGCAGAGGTCCACTGGTGTGAAGCCCACGGTATTAGGAGAAAGAAAATGAAACCTAAATTGAGCGATTTTTTTAAACCACAGAGAACACGGAGAATAATTTCATAGTTAAAAAACAAAATAAGCACAATCTTTTCTCTGTGTCCTCAGGTAATAAATTCGGCAGGTAGAATATTGTATTGTTTTCACTTAACGAGGGCACAGAGCAAAGCGGAGAAAAGGAGTTTATCTTCTTGTTTTATCTCAAATTTCCTCTGTGCCCTCTGTGGTAAATCGCCTTTTTTAGGTGAAAATCAAAAGAATATTGGATTAGAACCATGAAAAAAGAGAAGAAAGAACAGTTGTTTGTGCTATGCATAGAGAACAAAGACTGTGAGGATTTGGAAAAACGTAAGATTTACCAAGTTCTACCGAACGATAAGGCCGCAAAGGAAGGATACCTCAGGGTAATTGATGAATCAGGTGAAGATTATCTATATCCCCAGTCCTATTTCATTCTTGTCCAATTACCCCGCGGGGCGCAAGAAGCACTGCAAGTAGCATGATAGATATTTCGTTTTGCCCCACAAGGCGTCTGAAGGCAGAGTGTTCTACGCCTGCGGCGGGCGAATCCCGCTCAGCGGGACTGGAGCAGACGGGCCTCCGCCCCGCAGCTCAGCCGCGAGCCCCGTTAGGCTCTTCAAAATAAAATCACGGAATAAAAAAGGAATTCTAAAAAATAATACAGAAATGATAAGAAAACGGGATGACGAAAACATCATATTCCTACTTGGTGCTGGGGCATCCGCTGATGCTGGAATGCCTATGGTGGCTCAATTGACTAAAGAGTTGAGAAAACGGCTTCCGGATCTCCCAGATGTTAATGGTCTTTGCCACCCAGAATATGCACAACTACTAATGAGTCCATAATAGTCTAAACATCATTGGTTGGAGGACCTTTCCTTTTGAAAGCCTCGGACTGGACTCCGGCTTTCGCCGGAGAGACGAACATTAGAAAGGCATGGTTCTTTGTCGTCATTCCGGCGGAAGCCGGAATCCAGGATGATTTAAAAAAGATGAAATCCATGTCTAGACAATTTTGGCCTCATTAGTATATGATCTTATAGAATCACAAGACCCGTTGGTGGCAGAGAGCTACGAGCGCTTTTTTAAATGGGTTCAACTCATCTTAGAGGTTCGAGAAAAACCTTTCCGGCAACTGATTGAAACAAAGATGGAATCTTCGTTGATTGAAGCTATAGGCCATTTGCGATTTGTTATTGGTGATGAAATTGCTCGGTTCTTAAACTCGTACGAAACCAAGCCTAATTACCTCAGCAGACTTGATGATTTCTTGCCATCTCAGGGACGACTAAAAGAGGCGAGCGGCCCGAATTTTTGGAGGCGGGTGTTCTGCGGGCGGAAGCGGCGCAGCTCAGAGACCGCGGTGGAGTTCACTGTGATTGGGCCGGGGTGGAACGCCTATTGCGCCGGTCGTACCGGGTGCTGGCAGATGCCGTGCGATGAGGGGTGATAAAGGATTTCTCTTCCTCGGTCTTCACGGCGGGGGAACCTGCCAATCTTCTTCAGAATAAAGGTGAATGGGTGAGCAGAAGGACTACTTCTTGGGGACCTGGCGGACGGGGATGCGGGCTTCCAGCAGCATCTCCCGGGACAGATCATCGGCATACCCGCTCTCGTAGATGATCTCCTTGATCCCGGCATTGATGATCATCTTGGTGCAGATCACGCAGGGAAGATTCGTGCAGTAAAGGGTCGCCCCCTGGATGCGGATCCCGTGAAAGGCGGCCTGGATGATGGCATTTTGCTCGGCGTGCAAACCCCGGCAGAGTTCATGGCGCTCGCCCGAGGGGATTTTGTTTTTTTCCCGGAGGCAGCCCACTTCCAGGCAGTGCGCCAGGCCCGAGGGAGCCCCATTATACCCGGTGGCCAGAAGGCGTTTATCCATTACCAGAACCGCTCCCACCTGCCGTCTCAGACAGGTGGCCCGCTTGGCTACCAGACGGGTGATATCCATGAAATATTCTTCCCAGGTTGGGCGGTTGATGGAAGGCTCCATTTGGGGTCCTCGGGCTACTTTTCGCTACACGGTCCGATTCTTCGTTCCAGGGATTTGATCTTCCCCAGCCGTCTTTCATGATTTCCGCCCTGAAAAGCGGCCTCCAACCATACCTTCAGGATTTCCTGAGCTAACCCTTTTCCGGTCAAGCGCCCGCCTAAGACCAGAAGGTTGGAATCATTATGCTCGCGGCTCATGCGGGCCGTGTAGAGGTCGTGGCAGAGCGTGGCCCGCACGCCGGCAAAACGGTTGGCCACGATGGACATGCCCAGGCCGGTGCCACAGATCAGAATTCCCCGGTCGAGCGCTCCCCCGGCGACCTTCTCAGCCACGACGGCGGCAATGTCCGGATAGTCCACGGAGGACTCGCTTTGGGCGCCGAAATCTTCTACTTCGATGTTTTGCTCTCCCAGGTACCTGCGCAGGTCTTCCTTGAGCTCAAAGCCCGCGTGGTCGCTGCCGAGGCCAATTTTCATGTCAGGCCTCGAACTTCTTGAAGGCCAGCACCGCGTTGGTGCCGCCGAAGCCGAAGGAATTGGAGAGCGCCACTCGTACGCTGGCCTTCCGGGCGACATTGGGCACATAGTCCAGGTCACACCCGGGGTCCGGGGTCTGGTAGTTAATCGTCGGGGGAATGATCCCGCGGCAAATCGTCAGGATGGTAAAAATCGCCTCCACACCGCCAGCTCCCCCCAAGAGATGGCCGATCATAGATTTGGTCGAGCTGACGGCCAGTTTCTTGGCGTGTTCTTTGAAGACCGTTTTGATCGCCATGGTTTCATAAAGATCGTTGTAATCGGTGGAGGTTCCATGGGCGTTTATGTAATCCACTTCCTCGGGTTCGATTCCGGCACTCTTCAGGGCCATGGCCATACACCGGGCTGCGCCCTCCCCATCCGGAGCGGGGGCGGTGATATGGTAGGCGTCCCCGGTGAGTCCGTATCCGATGATTTCCGCGTAAATTTTCGCTCCCCGGTCCAGGGCCTGTTGCAACTCTTCCAGGATGATGATCCCGGAGCCTTCCCCCATGACAAAGCCATCCCGGTCTTTGTCGAAGGGCCGGGAAGCTTTCTCGGGCTCATCATTACGGGTGGAGAGAGCTTTCATGGCGTTGAAGCCGGCCACAGCCAGGGGTGTGACCGTGGCTTCGACCCCGCCCGCGATGACCGCGTCGGCATCACCCCGCTCTATGATCCGCCAGGCGTCCCCGATGTTGTGGTTGCCCGTGGCGCAAGCCGTAACCACGGAAGTGTTCGGCCCCTTGGCCCCAAAGCGCATGGAGATTTGCCCCGGCGCTTCGTTCACGATCAGCATGGGGATGAAGAAGGGGGAGATCCGGCCCGGTCCTTTCTCCAGCAGC
>Ga0315294_10004364_pt1 | contig 15417 bp, 10 predicted proteins | sample YL17G13_40_MG_FD_203626 | JGI IMG/M metagenome (GOLD analysis project Ga0315294, IMG submission 203626) | Sediment microbial communities from Yellowstone Lake, YNP, Wyoming, USA - YL17G13_40 | ecosystem: Environmental > Aquatic > Freshwater > Lake > Sediment | place: USA: Wyoming | collected... | reverse complement strand
GAATCAGCCGGCGGATTCTGAAATACAAAATGGATAAATACGGAATCGCCGCCTCCCCGGAGGAAGCAGCCCCACCCCGCAACGCTTCCCCTTCCTGATTTTCGTCGTTCTTCCTCGTTCCTCGTTCCTCGAACCTCGAACCCTCTCTCTTCCACATTGACGGGCCGGGTCCACCTTCGTATGATAAACTCATCTGAGGAGAGACGCACGGGATGGAAGAAAGACGGGTCATTTCTGCCAGCCGGAGAACGGACCTGGTGGCCTGCTACCCGGAAGTCCTGCGGGCGCGTCTTAAGGAGTATCCTCCTGAGTCCGTTCATTCCCTGGTGATCTGGACGAAGGACCCCCAGAACATGCTCACCGAGGGGCCCCTGAAAAGGATTCTCCGGGATTACCGGCAGGTGTATGTCCATCTGACTCTGACCGGCATGGGAGGAGGGGAGTTTGAACCGCTGATCCCTTCCTGGGAGCGGACCGCGGGGATGATCGGCCCCCTGATCGAGTTGGTAAAAGACCCCGTGCGCATCTCCTGGCGGTTTGACCCCATTCTGGAGGCGGAGGGAAAAGGGAGAAGGTACAGCAACTTCAGCCTGTTTCCCGAATTGGCCGCCGCCATCGGCCCTTTCGGAATCAAGACCTGCCGGGTGAGCTGGGTTTCACCGTACCGGAAGGTGGTGGCCCGTTTGGAGAAGAAGGGGTGGCGCCTTCTTCCAGCGGATCGACAAAGAAGGGAAGATCAGGCCGCGGAATTGAAACGGATTGCCGCCGGGTATGGAATGGAGGTCCACCTCTGCTCCATGGAGGGATTCCCGGTGTCGAGCTGCATTGACGGGGGACTTCTGAGCCGGCTTCATCCGGACGGCCTCAGCTGCTCCCGGCAGAAGGCCCGGGGACAGCGCCCGCTCTGCGGCTGCACCCATAGTCTGGATATCGGTTGGTATTCCCTCAAATGCGGGCACGGGTGCCTGTATTGTTATGCGACTCCGTGAAGGGCATAGAGCAGAGAGCATAGAGCAAGGGACCCGAAAAAGAAAACGGACGGACCACAGACCGCAGACCGCGGACCACGGACCATTGCTCATTGACCAATGATCATTGACCAATGCCCAATGCCCAATGCTCATTGATCATTGACTAAGGACGACGGACGGATGAGGATGGAAGATAAAGGCGGATCCGGGCTCAAGGTGTACGGTTGGATCGGGCTGGCGGTCATCGGAATTTCGGAGATCCTGCTTTTCGCCGGGGTGCCTTTGGTGCGTACCTTTTTTACTCCCCTGGCGTGGAGCGGCTACATTCTCTTTGCCGATGGTCTGGTTTTCCGGCAGAAAGGGAACTCCCTGATAATGAGCCGGCCCCGGGAGTTTCTCCTCCTTCTCCCGCTCTCCATCGGATTCTGGCTGATCTTCGAGTTCTACAATCTATACCTCCGGAACTGGCACTATGCGGGACTTCCCGAGGAACTTCTTCTCCGCCTCCTCGGTTATGCTTGGGCTTTTGCCACGATCTGGCCGGCCATCCTGGAGACGGCGGAACTGATGGAAGGGTGGAAGGGAATTTCCCGGCGAAAAATTCGCCCCTGGAGGATCCGGAAGGGGCATCTGGTTTTTTCCCTGGTTTTCGGGGCCTTCGGCCTGATCCTTCCGCTCCTCACCTCTCTTCGTGTGGCCCACTACCTGGCGGCCCCGGTTTGGCTGGGGTTTATTTTTCTGCTGGACCCGCTCAATTACCGGATGGGCAGGGATTCGCTTCTTCTGGACCTGGAAAGGGGAGATCCCCGGAAGCTTTACAGCCTGCTTCTTTCGGGCGTCCTTTGCGGATTCCTCTGGGAGTTCTGGAATTACTGGGCCGGCGCCCGGTGGTATTACACCATCCCCATCGCGGGGCACATCAAGATCTTCGAGATGCCGGTCCTGGGATACCTGGGGTTTCCCCCTTTTGCGGTGGAGTGTTTTATCCTGTGGGCCTTCGTAAAGAATGGATTCCGCTGGGCAAGAGCTTCCCATGGATGAAATCTTCGGGCCTTCCGGCCTCCTGGCTCAAAAAATCAATTTTTACGAGCACCGCCCGGAGCAGGGCCAGATGGCCGGGGCGGTCAGCCGGGCCCTGTCGCAGGAGCATTTTCTGGTGGTGGAGGCCGGAACGGGGACGGGAAAGACCCTGGCCTACCTCATTCCCGCGGTCCTCAGCGGGAAACGGGTCGTCGTGTCCACGGGGACCAAAACCCTCCAGGAGCAGCTTTTCTTCAAGGATGTTCCGCTGGTTCAGGAAAAGCTCGGGTATTCTTTCAAGGCCGCTTTCATGAAAGGAAGGGGGAACTATCTGTGCTGGAGGAGGTTCCGTCTCCTCTCCCGTCAGCCCATTTTCCACAGCCTGGAAGAAGTGGACCATTACCAACGGATCAAGAGATGGGCCGGGCGGACCCATACCGGAGACCGCGCCGAACTGGCCGACCTTCCGGAAGACCTGAATGTATGGAAGGAGATCTGCGCCTCTTCCGACACCTGCCTGGGACAGGCCTGCGAGTTCAATGATTCATGTTTTATCACCCGGATCCGGCAGGAAGCCGCCGGGGCGGACGTTCTGATCGTGAACCATCACCTCTTTTTTGCCGACCTGGGCGTGCGCCTGAAAGGATACGGGGAAGTCCTCCCCCGGTATGAGGCGGTCGTCTTCGACGAGGCCCACCAGCTGGAAGAAGTGGCGACCCAGTACCTGGGGACGGTGATCAGCAACTACCGCTTCGAAGAGCTGGCCCGGGATCTGCGCCGCGAGGCCTCCGCCGCCAAGTTGAAAGACGCGAGTCTCAGCCGGACGGCCAACGACCTGCTGGAGGTCCAGGAAAGATTCTTCGACCCTCTGCGGCAGGGAGAATCTCGTTTCACCCTGAAGGAGGAGCATCTTAGCGGGAAGGTCCGGGAGGCCGCCGAAGGGCTGAGCCAGCAGCTGACCGGCCTTGCCGCTCACGTAGGGGGGATGAAGGAACCCCCGGAGGGCCTGCGGGCCTGCGGGCGGAGGGCCGGGGAGCTGAAAGAGGAACTGCAGGAACTGTTGTCCCTTTCCCGGGAGGAAATGGTCTACTGGGGCGAGATCCGGGGGCGGGGAGTCTTTCTCCATGCATCCCCGGTGGATGTCTCTTCTCCCCTCCAGGAGCACCTGTATCCCCGTTTGAAAACGGCGGTCTTCACCTCGGCCACCCTTTCCACCCAGAAGAATTTCGGGTTCTTCAAAGCCCGGATGGGTTTAACCGGGGGGCTGGAGGAGGGCACGGAAGACCTGATCCTTGATTCTTCCTTCAACCTGAAGACTCAATCCCTCCTGTACCTTCCTCCTCACTTGCCCGATCCCAACCATCCCGGCTTTCTGCCCCGGGCCGTGGAAGAGATTTCCACCCTCCTCGGACTCACCCGGGGGAGAGCCTTTCTCCTCTTTACCAGCATTAAAAACATGGAAGAGGCCCATCGCCGGCTCAGGGAGAAGATCCCTTTTACCAGTTTCCTGCAGGGGGAACGGCCGAAGACGGCCCTGATTCAGGCCTTCAAGGAGGACGTTCATTCGGTCCTTTTCGCCACGGCGAGCTTCTGGGAAGGAGTGGACGTGCAGGGCGAAGCCTTGAGCTGCGTGATCATCGACCGTCTTCCCTTCTCCCCCCCCAACGAGCCCATTATGGAAGCCCGGCTGGAACGAATTGCCGCGGCCGGGGGGAGTCCTTTCTGGGATTACCAGGTTCCTTCGGCGATTCTGCTTCTCAAGCAGGGGCTGGGGCGATTGATTCGCACCCGCCAGGACCGCGGGCTTCTGGCCATCCTGGATACCCGTCTTTTGAATCGGGGGTACGGGAAGGCTTTTCTGGAAAGCCTGCCCCCCTGTCCCGTGGTTCACGAGATCGGCCCCATCGCGGATTTTTTCAAGAATGCCCGGGGGATTTGATCGAATCACCCAACGTGGTGCATGGCGGAATGCGTCCTGAACCATGTAAAGTTCAGGGCTGCCCTGCACTCTATACTACTTACGTTCAAACTATTTAAATTTTGTTAAGAATATTTGGGTGGGAAACGCGTCTCTGAAATCCCCCCCAACCCCCCTTTAGAAAAGGGGGGCGAAGGGGGGATTTCTGGGATCACCCGTAACCCTGAGCAAAACTCTTCCGAAGGATGACCTGCTTTTAGTTGCGGCGAAGCCGCGCTGTACAGGAAAGCCCCATTCCCCCGGGGTTGTATTTTGGGTTTGAGAAGGCCAAGAAACTTTAAAGAAAATGGCTTTTTCAGTCGATAAATTTTCTGGTACCCCGTGTTTTCCCCGGTTTTTCATTGCAAAGATTTTTCAAAGAGCACAAATACTTAGCTCCCTTTCCATTGACGGATGGGGGGGCAGGTATTATAATGAATTGTAGCCAAATTTGACCTCTTACCTTTCATGGTGTGAATAGCTGGGGAGGAATGAATGGGAAATATTATTGAAGATGAGCAGATGAAAATTCCAGAAATTCTGCCGATGCTTCCGGTTCGGGATACGGTCATCTTCCCGTACATGATCCTGCCGCTTTTCGTCGGCCGGGAGAGCTCCATAAAAGCCGTGGACGAAGCCCTGGCCAAAGACCGCATGATCTTCCTGGCCACCCAGAAGGTGTCCACGGACGACAGCCCCGCACCGGAGAGTATTTATTCCGTGGGAACGGCGGCCATGGTCATGAAGATGCTGAAACTGCCCGACGGCCGCGTGAAGATTCTGGTCCAGGGGCTGGCCAAGGGAATGATCAAGGAATACGTCCAGGAAAAACCCCTGTTTGTCGTCCGGGTGCAGAAAGTGGTCGAGCCTTCCATCGGGGATGTCACCCTGGAGACGGAGGCGCTGGTCCGCAGCGTGAAAGAACAGAGCGAGAAGGTTCTTTCCCTGAAGGGGATCCTCTCTCCGGACGTTCTGGCCATTCTCGACCAGATCGAGGAGCCGGGCCGCCTGGCCGACCTGGTGGCTTCCAATTTGAAGCTAAAGATCGAGGAAGCCCAGAAAATCCTGGAGACCTTCAATCCCCTGCAGCGCCTGAAAAAGGTGAACGAGTTCCTCTCCAAAGAAGTTCAGGTTTCCACCATGCAGGCGAAGATTCAGTCCCAGGCCCGGGAGGAGATGAGCAAGACCCAGCGGGAATACTTCCTGCGGGAGCAGCTGAAGGCCATTAAAGCCGAGCTGGGGGAGATCGATGACAAGGCCCAGGAGGTCAACGAGCTCCGGGAGAAGATCAAGAAAGCCAAGATGCCCCCGGAAGTGGAAAAAGAGGCCAACAAGCAGCTGAGCCGTCTGGAGCAGATGCACCCCGAGTCGGCGGAAGCCACCATCGTCCGGACCTACCTGGACTGGCTGGTGGAAATCCCCTGGAGCGTCAGCACCGAAGACAACCTGGACATCAAGAAGGCCAAGCAGGTCCTGGACGAAGACCACTACGACCTGGAAAAGGTGAAAGAACGGATCCTGGAATACCTGGGCGTGCGCAAGCTCAAAGAAAAGATGAAAGGCCCGATCCTGTGCTTCGTGGGGCCTCCGGGAGTGGGCAAGACCTCCCTGGGAAAATCCATCGCCCGGTCGCTGGGGAGAAAGTTCACCCGCATCTCCCTGGGCGGAATCCGGGATGAGGCCGAAATCCGGGGGCACCGCCGGACCTACATCGGTTCGCTCCCCGGCCGGATCATCCAGGGGATCAAGACCGCCGGATCGAACAACCCGGTCTTCATGCTGGACGAGATCGACAAGGTGGGAGCGGACTTCCGCGGCGATCCCTCGGCGGCCCTGCTGGAGGCCCTGGACCCGGAGCAGAACTTCGCCTTCAGCGATCATTACCTGAACGTTCCCTTTGACCTCTCCAAGGTCATGTTCATCACCACGGCGAACATTCTGGACCCGATTCCGCCGGCCCTCAACGACCGCATGGAGGTCATCAACCTGGCGGGCTATACCAGCGAAGAGAAATTGAAGATCGCCAAGCAGTTCCTCCTGCTCCGTCAGCTGGAGGAGAACGGGATCACCAAGGACAGCCTCACCCTCAGCGATGAAGCCCTCCTGCGGATCATCTCCCAATACACCAAGGAGGCCGGGGTCCGCAACCTGGAGCGCGAGATCGCTTCGGTCTGCCGGAAGGTGGCCCGGAAGATTGCCGAGGACGAAAAGGGCCCCTTCCAGGTGAGCAGCCTGAACCTGCATAAATACCTGGGCGCCCCCAAGTATCTGCCGGAAGAGGAGCTGGAGGTCAATGAAATCGGGGTGGCCACGGGACTGGCCTGGACTTCGGTGGGCGGGGAGATCCTGTACGTGGAGGCCACCACCATGAAGGGCAAGGGGAACCTGACCCTCACCGGGCACCTGGGGGAGGTGATGAAGGAATCCGCCCAGGCGGCTCTGAGTTATGCCCGGTCCAAAGCGAAGGAATTAGACCTGGATCCCGACTTTTATGAAAAGCTCGACCTCCACATCCATGTGCCGGCGGGAGCCATCCCCAAGGACGGCCCTTCGGCCGGCGTGACCATGGCGACCTCTCTGATCTCGGCCCTGACCCGGATCCCGGTCCGGAAAGACATTGCCATGACCGGGGAGATCACCCTGCGCGGACGGATCCTTCCCATCGGGGGGGTCAAAGAAAAAACCCTGGCCGCCCTGCGGGCCGGGATCAAGACCGTCATTATGCCGCGCCAGAACCAGAAAGACTTGGACGAAATCCCCCCCTACATCCGGCGGAGGGTCAATTACCTGTTTGTCAAAGACATGGATGAGATCCTGAAAAAGGCCCTGGTGCCGGAAAAGGCTCAGCCGAAGGCGGCGGAGAAGGAGCCCGACGGGAAGAAGGGGCGGTCGGAAAGCGCCCCTCTTTCTCTGCCCGTCTGACCTTTCCTGGCGGACCATCCGGTGAAACTTCTCGAGATCGGCGAGTTCGGCCTAATCGCCGGCATCAAAAAGGCCTGGCCCGCTTCTATCCCCCAGGTTTTCCAGGGGATCGGGGATGACGCGGCCGTTTCTTCCCTCCTGCCGGGAAACGACCTGGTTTCCACGGTGGACCTGCTCATCGAAGACGTTCACTTCGACCTGTCCTGGATCACTCCCCGCCAGCTGGGACGGAAATCTCTGGCCGTCAACCTCAGCGATCTGGCCGCCATGGGCGCCACCCCCCGCTGGATGCTGATTTCCCTGGCCGTTCCCTCCCGCCTGGAGGTGGAATTCATCGATGACTTCTGCGCCGGATTGAAGACCCTGGCTGAAGCCCACGGGGTTTCGCTGATCGGGGGAGACACTTCCTCTTCTCCCGACCGGCTCTTCATCAGCATCACCCTTCTGGGGGAGGGGAAGAAGGAATCCCTCCTTTACCGCCACGGAGCCCAACCCGGGGATGACCTCTACGTGACCGGAACCCTGGGGGATTCCATCCTGGGGCTTCGCCTGGCCAGAGATCTGAAGGGCCGATCACCGTCTCCCGAGGAAAGGTTCCTGCTGGAGAGACACCTTGATCCTGCACCCCGCCTCGGGGAGGGGAAAATTCTCGCCGGAAAAAGATTGGCCGGGGCGATGATCGATGTGAGCGACGGGCTCCTCTCCGACCTGACCCATATCTGCGAAGAAAGCCGGGTGGGGGCCGTCGTCTGGGCGGAGAGAATTCCCCGCTCGAAAGCCTTCCGTGCTCTCGTGCCCGGGCCCTCCGTCCAAAGCTGGAAGTGGGCTCTCCAGGGGGGCGAGGACTACGAACTCCTCTTCTGCTCTCCTCCGGAGAGAGCTTCCGACCTCCAGGCGCAGGCCAAAGAATGGCCCTGCGGAATTACCCGCATCGGAAGAATCGAACCTTTGGCCCATGGGGTGGTCATCCGGGATGAAAAAGGGCCTGTTGACCCCTCCGAGCTGAAAGGGTATGATCATTTTGCCTAGTGTCGTGTCCCAAAAATAATAATAATAAATTCCCGCTGTGGAGCCGAGGGTCGGACCGACGCCCGCCGCCAAAATCCGGCGGGGGAAAGCATGCTCCTGCCGCATCCCTGGATTTCCGCAAAGGAACCCGACCAAGGAGGCTACCCCTTCGTAAGTACCCGAAAAGCCGAATCTCTGGCAGCCTCCGCAGTAAGGTCCCGATAGGCTCCGGAGGAACCACCGCAAAGACTTCCCTCCGCACCATGCCCATAGATCGGGATTCAAGAAGGCTGTTCGGGAAAGAAAATAGGGAGTGACCCCTTGGAAATCGATGCTCCGTTGCGACTCTACCTGATTTTTTTCCTCTTCTGGGGGCTTGTCTTTTTTACCTCCTCGGAGGCCTCTCTCTTTGCCCTGGGACGCCTTCGTCTCCGCAGGCTCAAGGAAGAAGGCCACCCCAGCCATCCCCTCATTGAGCATCTCCTGAGCCGTCCACGGAGGCTCATCATTTCGCTCCTCATCGGGAACGAGACGGTAAACGTGGCCATATCGTCCCTGACCAGCGCGCTTTTCATCGGGCTGTGGGGGGATGCGGCCAAGTGGCTGGCCATCCCGGTGGTGGTCATGGGAATTCTGCTTCTGGGGGAAGTCGTCCCCAAGACCATGGGAGTCCGTTATCCGGACAGAATTGCCCCGGCCGTGGCTTATCCGGTGGACCGTTTTGTAACCCTCGTTCATCCCCTTCACTGGGTGATCCGCAAGGTGGTGGACGTTATTTTCAGATTGGCGAGGGTGAGTCCCGAGCCGTCCTCCTCCTACTTGACGGAAGAGGATTTCAAGGAACTGGTTGAGACCAGCCAGAGGGAAGGGGCCCTGGAGGAAGGGGAGAAGCATTTCATCCACCGGGTCTTCAAATTCAGCGACCAGACGGTCCGCCACATCATGACCCCCCGGGCGGCGGTCTTCGCCCTTCCCCTTGCCACGCGGGTGAAAGAGGCGGTGGAAACTCTGCGGGAGAACCGGTTTTCCCGCGTCCCGGTTTACGAGAAGACTCTGGATCGGGTGGTGGGGGTTCTCCATGCCCGAGAGCTGCTGCGCGTCAAGGGACAGCGAGGGATGGATGACCGCGGGCTCAGGCCGTTCCTGAGAAAGGCCCATTTTGTTCCCCTCACCAAGAAACTGGATGTCCTTTTCAAGGAGTTACAGAAACAACGGATCCATCTGGCGGTGGTGGTGGATGAGTACGGGAAGACCGCCGGAATCGTGACCCTGGAAGACCTCCTGGAAGAGCTTTTCGGGGAGATTTACGACGAGCTGGATGAGGGGCGGCGGCGCGGGAAAAGAATCTTGAAAAGGGCCGGGGGTCCTTCTTACCCCCGGATTTCCAGAGCTCCCGGAGAGGAGAGGTAGATGGACCCTTACCTCCTTCTGACCCTGATCCCGGTGATTGTCCTTTTGCTTCTCCTGGAAGGGTTTCTTTCCGGCTCGGAGATCACCATGGTGGCGGCGGACCGGAAAAAACTGAGCCGCTTCGCCCACGCCGGTTCGCGGTGGGACCGCCTGACCTTCCGGATCCTGAAGGAACCCTCCTGGTTTCTCTCTGCCACCCTGGTGGGAAGCAACCTGGCAGAAGTGGCCAATGCCGCGCTGGTGACTTCCATCCTGATGGGTTTCTACGGGTCCAGGGGGGATCTTTACGCCTTTCTGATTCTCACTCCGCTCATTCTCATCTTCGGGGAGATCCTTCCCAAGACGCTCTTCCAGCAGAAGGCCGATCCGTGGGTGAGAAAGATCGTCCCCGCAATCTGGGTCGTTTCCCTCATCCTGTATCCTTTCGTATGGCTCATGTCCAAGGCGACGCAGGCCGTCTCCCGGCTCCTGAAGCAGGAAGGGGAGGTTCGGCCCCTGGTCACCCGGGAGGAACTTCAGCTCCTGCTGCGCGAAGAAGGGGGACGGAGCGACATCAATCCCCTGGAGCAGGACATGATCCGCCGCATCTTCCGTTTCTCCACCACCCGGATTAAAGAAGCCATGATTCCCCTGGTGGACGTGGTCGCCCTGGAAGAGACCTGCACGGTGGAGGAAGCCATTGCCTCGGTGCGCCAGGAGAACTATTCCCGCTATCCGGTCTACCGCGATCGGGTGGACAATGTCGTGGGAACCCTGTATAGTCTGGATCTTCTGGATGCGGAAGGGGAGGGGAGAACCATTCGGCCTTTCGTTCGCCCCATTTCTTTTTTTCCGGAGACCAAGCCGGTGGATGAATTGCTGCTGGAAATGCAGCGCAACCAGGAGGCCATGGCCGCGGTGGTGGATGAGTACGGGGGGACGGTGGGGATTGTCACCGTGGAGGACATCCTGGAGGAAGTGGTCGGCGAGATCGAAGACGAATACGATGTGAACCAGCCTTTCTACCGGAGGACCGGACCGAAAAAATTCTGGATCAACGCCCGCATGGAGATCGATCACCTGAATGAGATCCTGAAACTCGGCCTCCCCCGGGGCGATTACGAAACCCTGGGAGGGTTTGTCCTGGAGCGGCTCGGAAGGGTTCCCCTGACCGGCGAGGTCTTCCGGTACCGGAAGATGCTTTTTGAAGTGCTGAAGTCCAACGAGAAGTCGGTCCTGGAAGTGGCGGTGACCTTGAAGGAATAATCGGGTATCTCTGACCATGCGCCTGAATGAATACCCGTCGCAGAAATCCCCCCAACCCCCCTTTATCAAAGGGGGGTTGGGGGGATTTCTGGGCGAGTCGTGAATCATCGCTCCGGAAAATTACTAAGGAGTCCATTATAGTCTAAACATTCATTGGAGGACGTTGCCTTTTGAAAACCTCGAATTGGACTCCGGCTTTCGCCGGAGTGACGAACATTAGAAAGGCATGATTCTTTGTTGTCATTCCGGCGGAAGCCGGAATCCAGGATGATTGAAAGACGGAATTCCTGTCCAGATAATTATGGCCTCATTAGTAATTTGGCTTTGACTTTATTTTTAATTCCCCGATCACGGTTGTTAAAAGGATCTAACCAACGATGAACGTCGATCACTTGAAAAAACTGCTGGAAGGGGTACAGCGGGGGAAAGTACCCGTGGAGAAAGCCCTGCAGGAGCTGAAGCAATTGCCCTACGAAGAGATTGACTGCGCCACCATCGATCACCACCGGCATCTGCGTCAGGGAGCTCCCGAGACCATCTTCGGGGCGGGGAAAACGGCCGTGCAGGTAGTCTCCATCATGAAGAGTATGCAGGCCAAGAAGAACAACATCCTGGTCACCCGCCTGCAGCGGGAGAAAGTGCCGCCCATCAAACGGGCGTTTCGCCGGGCCCGCTATTACCCCCAGTCCCGCGTCCTGACCCTTCTGAACCATCCGGTTAAGATCGCCGGGAAGGGGACCATCCTGGTGCTCTGCGCCGGGACCTCGGACATTCCCGTGGCCGAAGAGGCGATCCTGACCGCCCGGATCCTGGGAAACCGGGTGGAGCATTTGTATGACGTGGGAGTCGCGGGAATCCACCGGCTCATGAGTCAGAGAGAGCGGTTGAGGGCCGCCAGCGTGCTGGTCGTGATTGCCGGGATGGAAGGCGCCCTCCCCAGCGTGGTCGGCGGGCTGGTGGACCGTCCGGTGATCGCCGTCCCCACCAGCGTCGGGTACGGCTCCCACTTCGGCGGAATCACCGCGCTCCTGGCCATGTTGAACTCCTGCGCCTCGGGCGTGACCGTGGTGAACATCGACAACGGGTACGGCGCGGCCTTCGCCGCCAGCCAGATCAACCGGGTTTAAAAAAAAACGGAAACGATTTAGCCACAGAGGCCACAGAGAGCACAGAGATATAAGAGCCGAAAAAGGAAAAGAATTTAACCCTACACTCAAAGCGTTATTTTTGAGCCGTGGCCTTTTCCTGTCGGTTTTTGACCCGAAAGCTCTCTGTGGCCTCGGTGCCCTCTGTGGCAAATATGTTTTGAATTTTAGTGTCTTTTAATCCATCGCTTTTTTTGGCTAAACCAGTTCAAAAAATAGATGTAAGGGCGCAATGCATGCGCCCTTGCGGGTACCTGGAAAAACGGAAGGGGTTCATGAAAATCCTCTACTTCGACTGTTTTTCGGGGGTGAGCGGCGACATGACCCTGGCCGCTCTCCTGGATCTGGGCCTGCCCCTGGAAAAACTTCAGGAGGAGCTGAAGAAACTGGGTTTGGAAAATTATTCCTTGGAAGTTCGTCCGGGGAGCCGGAGTGGAATCGCCGCCCTGGGCCTGGAAGTCAAGGTGGGCCCCCATGAGGAACACCACCGCCATTTCTCCCACATTCGCGAAATGATCCTGAAGAGCATGCTGGACCTGGAGGTGAAGGAGATCAGCCTGGCCGTTTTCCAGCGCCTGGCGGAGGCGGAAGCCCGGGTGCACAAGAAGACCGTGGAGGAGGTTCATTTTCACGAAGTGGGGGCCGTGGATTCCATCGTGGACATCGTGGGAACGGCCATCGGGGTCCATTACTTCAAGCCCGATAAGATTTACGCTTCCGAGCTGCCCATGGGATGGGGTTTCGTTCAGTGCCAGCACGGCCGACTTCCTCTCCCGGCGCCGGCCACCGTGGAAGTCCTAAAAGGATACCCGGTTAAGAGCGTGAATGTAGAGGGAGAACTGGTCACGCCCACCGGGGCGGCGATCGTGGCCGTACTGAGCTCGAAGGTGAGCCCTTTCCCGTCGATGGTCGTCGAAAAGATAGGGTATGGGATGGGAAAGAAGGAATTTCCCGACCGCCCCAACCTGTTACGGCTGGTTCTGGGGGAGGGTACCGAGGCGTACCTTGCGGACCGGGCGGTAATCCTGGAATCGAACATCGACGACATGAACCCGGAGTTCTATGACTACCTGATGGAGCGGCTCTTTCAGAAGGGAGCCCTCGATGTCGCCCTGTCTCCCCTCCAGATGAAGAAAAACCGGCCGGGCACTCTGCTGCGGGTGATCGCCGAGGAAAAGGACGCGGAAGCGCTTTCCGACCTGATCCTGCGGGAATCCACCACCCTGGGGGTCCGCAGCTTTTCAGTCAACCGGAAGAAGCTCCCCCGGGAAGTGCGCGAGGTGGAGACCCGGTACGGCAAAGTCCGGGTGAAAGTGTCCGGGGAGATTCGTTTCCAGCCCGAGTACGACGACTGCCGCCGCATCGCCCGGGAAAAAGGCATCCCCATCCAGGAAGTTTACCTGGAAGCGATGAAAAAACGTTAGAAGAAAAATTTTTGCCACAGAGGTCACAGAGAGCACAGAGGAAAAAATCCAAAATCCGAAAATCCATAAAATATCCAAATCCGGGAATCAATGTTGGTGAACTCGTAAAAAGTTCCAATTCCATAGAATTCGTCATTCCGGCGAAAGCCGGAATCCAGTTATTTCAAGATGTTCTGGACCCCGGCTTTCGCCGGGGTGACGCTCCAAGAGACTTTTTACGAAATCATCAATGTTGGTGATTTTTTATGTTGCAGGTTATCGGGGATTTGGTGTTTCGAATTATTATTACTCTGTACTACTGTAGTGTAAAATCTTTAAATTTTGTTAAGCGTTTTTCATGAATCCTTTTCTGTGTTTATCTGTGTTCATCTGTGTCCAATAAAATTTTTTTGGTTGCGGCGCAGCCGCGCTAAGTTCTCTGTGTCCTCTGTGGCTAATGAATTCGAAAAGGATATGTCGATGAATTTTGACTGGGGAAAGGTAAAGGGAGAAGCGGTAAAGATTCTCAGTCGATACCTCCAGGCGGAGACCACGAATCCGCCCGGGAAGGAAATGGCCGGCGCCAGGGTCCTCCAGCAGGTTCTGGAGAATGAGGGGCTGGCCACGACGCTCCTGGAATCCCAGCCGGAAAGGGGAAACCTGATCTGCACGATGAGAGGCAAGGACGGCCTTTCTCCCCTCATCCTGCTCCATCACATCGATGTGGTTCCGGCGGAGGCGGATAAATGGAAGCACCCGCCTTATTCCGGGGCCGTCGTGGACGGCGAAATCTGGGGGCGGGGGGCGCAGGATTGCAAATCTCTGGGAATCATCGAGCTCATGGCCTTTCTGCTATTAAAGCGAGAGGGTTTCCAGCCCCGGCGGGATATTGTTTACCTGGCCACGGCCGATGAAGAGACCGGCGGGAAGTGGGGCGTGGGCTGGCTTTTCGAAAAACATCCCCAGTTGATGAGGGCGGAATATGTCATCAACGAAGGCGGGGGCGTGGGCATGGTCGTGGGGCAGAGAAATGTGTATACCTGCCAGACGGCGGAAAAGGGGGTCTGCTGGCTGAAGTTGACCTTCAAGGGAAAACCCGGCCATGCGTCCGTTCCCCACGGTGACAACTGCGTGGTGAAGATGGCCAAGGCCATTGAGAGAATTGCCGCCTACCGTTCCCCCTTACGCCGGAACCTGACGACCGATCTGTTCATCAAGGGGATCGCGGAAGAACAGCCTTTCCCCCGCTCCTGGTTCATCCGCCAGCTCCTGAACCCGCTTCTCTCCCGAATGGTGGAAAAGCGGATTCCCGACCCAGGGTTCAAAGGAATGGCCGGGGCTATTTTGCGGAACACTTTTGTTCCCACCGTAGTCCAGGGGGGTCAGAAGACCAACGTCATCCCCAGCGAATGCTCCTGCCAGGTGGACTGCCGCATTATGCCGGGCGTCACCCCGGAGATGGTCCAGGGGGAAATCAATCAGTTATTGTTCGACCTGCGGGGCTATGACATTGAGATCCTCCAGACCTCGCCCGCATCCGAATCCCCTTCAAATAACCCATTGTATAAAGCCTTTGATAAAGTCCTGAACGATATGGACCCCAAGGCCAAGATGATTCCCACCATGCTCACCGGGGCGACCGATTCCCGGTTCTTCCGGGACAAGGGAGTTGTGGCCTACGGGTTCCAGCCCATGATGCCCATAGCCAACCTTTCGGAATACTTGAGTCGGGTTCACGGCCACAACGAGCGGATCTCGGCCGATGACCTGCTCTTCGGAACGCGGGTACTCTACCGGGTTATCAAGGAAGTCTGCGGTTAATCGGCAACAAGAAAGCTGTTTTATCTGGCATCCAGTTCTTGCTGGTTTTGTAAAAGTCTCTTGGATCGTCACCCCGGCGAAAGCCGGGGTCCAGAACATCTTGAAAAAACTGGATTCCGGCTTTTGCCGGAATGACGTAGTGAAGAAAGCCCTTCTTCTATTTGTCTCTCCGGCGAAAGCCGGAGTCCAGTTCAAGGTTTTTAATAGGATAGGCCTCCAACCAATGATGTCTAGACAATAATGGCCTCATTAGTAACTTGTATTATCCCGTATTTTTTTTTAAAGCCCTAACGAGTAACGAATAACCAGCAACGATTGAAAGGATGTAAGCCATGGACTTCCTCAGATCTTACCAGGTTCGATTTCCCCGGGGCATTCATTTCGGGTTGGGGGCGTCTGAGAAAACAGGGGAGATCGCCAAGGGGTATGGGGGGAAAAAAGTTTTGATCGTAACCGATCGGGTCTTAGGACCCTCGGGGATCATCGAGAAGATCTCGCAAACGCTCTCCAGGGCG
>Ga0315294_10004362_pt1 | contig 15418 bp, 18 predicted proteins | sample YL17G13_40_MG_FD_203626 | JGI IMG/M metagenome (GOLD analysis project Ga0315294, IMG submission 203626) | Sediment microbial communities from Yellowstone Lake, YNP, Wyoming, USA - YL17G13_40 | ecosystem: Environmental > Aquatic > Freshwater > Lake > Sediment | place: USA: Wyoming | collected... | reverse complement strand
AAGGATCTTCAGGAGGTTTTTGAGGGCGTGTCTCCCGTCTCCGACTATCGGCAGGTCGCACCTGACGTTCTTCCCTATCTCCGCCGAGTCGATGTCGACGTGTATTATCTTCGACTGGGGCGCGAACGTCTTCGCATCCCCCGTTATCCTGTCGGAGAACCTGCAGCCTACGACGAAGAGCAGGTCCGAGTCCATGACCATGAGGTTGGCTGTCTTCCTCCCGTGCATCCCGAGCATCCCAAGGGAAAGCGGCGTCCCCTCCGGGTACGACCCCTTGCCCATGAGCGTGGTGGCGACGGGGATGATGAGCGAATCCGCAAGCTTCCTCAGCTCAAGGCTGGCGTTGGATATAATCACGCCGCCGCCTGCGATTATCACCGGCCGCTCGGCGGCCAAGAGCATCTCAGCCGCCTTTTTCAGCTGGACCGGATGGCCTCCGCCGACTTCGGTCTTGTACCCCGGGAGGTCGACGTCCTTCGGGTATGCGAACTTCTCTATCTTCCCCTGCTGGACGTCGCGGGGCAGGTCGATCAGGACCGGCCCGGGCCTCCTCGTCGACGCTATCTTGAACGCGGCCTTGAACGTGGCGGGTATGTCCTCGGAGTTTGTGATCTGGAAGTTGTGCTTGGTTATCGGCATCGTTATCCCGACGATGTCAGCCTCCTGGAACGCGTCGTTCCCTATCAGGGACGTGGGGACCTGCCCGGTCAACGCGACTATCGGGACCGAATCCATGTACGCGTCCGCGATTCCCGTGACGAGGTTCGTCGCGCCCGGCCCGGAAGTCGCCATGCAGACGCCGACCTTCCCCGAGGCCCTCGCATACCCTTCGGCCGCGTGCGCCGCGACCTGCTCATGCCTCACCAGAATATGCCTCAAATCCCTCTCATCGGTTCTCGCGAACTCGTCGTAGACGTCCAATATCTGGCCGCCAAGGATGCCGAAAAGGTGTTTTACGCCTTCGGCCTGCAGAGACTTGATAATAGCTTCAGCGCCCTTCATCCTAGCACCTTCATATATACGTGATAAAAAATATATAGTAATACGGGCGCTACCTTAATAAACCGGCTATGAAAACGGCTTCTGACACGGCTTCGGACGGGGAATTCCGCGACTTTGTCGTCGGCCTCATACCGTCCCTGAAGCTCACGGTCTCGAACATCGAAGTCTCAAACAGGCATGAGGTCAAGCTAATCGCGAGGTCGGATTCCGAGAACGTCATTGTGGAGGCCAGAAACCACAAAAGAAAGGTCGGCCACCACCCTCTTGAGGCGTTGAAGGCCGAGATGGACAAACGGGACATACTCGAGGGAATCTTCATCTCCATGGCGGGGTTCACCGGGGACGCCCAGGAATATTCGGTCCAGAACAGGATAATGCTTTTCACGCCCGAAGAGTTGAAGAGGCGGGAGACCCAGGCGGCTTCCCCGCCGGTTGAGATGCGGAAGATTTTCGAGCGGGTCTTCTCAGGACCTATCACGCTTGAACAGGCGGCCGCCGAGTTCATGAGGCGCAGGCGCAAGTCAATCCTGGGGCTCTTCGGCGTCGACGAACGGATAGAGGCGGTGGACGGCCGTTTCGCGCCGATCGGCTGCTTCAGGCTCAGGAAATCCCCCTTCCTGGGGGCCGCTCTCTCCCCCCGGGGGAAGGCCGAAGGCGAAATAAACGTCTACGTCAACCTGCACACATGCTCCCTCCTTTACGTCTCCCGGGGGCTTACGGGCGGCAAACTGACGCTGAAGGCGACCAACATCGTAAGAAGGATGCTGAACCTGAGCCCGGATGCCGTGAAGGTGATGTCACAGATCTTCGAGCATGGGGAGCTCAGGTTCGACGGGCTCACTCCCGAGCAGCAGTTTCTCCTCCAAAAAAACGTGGACAACATAATACTCCTCCAGAACCTGGGGCTCATAAGCACGATGCCACGGGGCAACGGCTACCTCTCCAACATCAACCTCCTCACGTACGGCGACAAAAGATACGACCTCGAAGCGAACCTGGCGTGCGAGGAATCGGCGGAAAGCAGCTTCGGAGTGGACGAGATACTCTACAGCCCCCAGACCCTGCTTCTCATACTGAAAAACTTCTACGACGCAGACGGGCAATTCGTCGGAGTCACATACATGCCATACTACCTATGCAGATACGCGACCTCGGACGGGAGGCTGAGATTCGACACGATCGAAAACATCAGGTTGAAAAATGGGTGAGCCAGAATCCAATTACGAGTTCCAGGCCGTCATAGCCAAGTTCATAGAGAAGATGGGCTTTGAGATAGCGTCGGCCCGGATCCTGGGCGACGGGAGCATAGACTTCAAAGCCCAGACGACAAACCCGATGGGGGGCAGGGTGGTCTCCCTGATAAGGGCGTCGACCTTCTCCCGCATGGTCAACCAAAGCGACGTCGACAACCTCCGAAGCTCGATGGACGATGTGGGCGCGGTCCGCGCGGCATACGTAACCACCTCGGGATTCAGCGACGAAGCGGTGGAAGCCGCGAGAGACAAGCCCATAAGCCTCATCAACAAGTACCAGCTGATGGACTCCCTCGAAAAACGCGGGCTTTTGAAGGACACGGACCTCATGGAGGCCTTGGACAAGTTCGGGATGGGGGAGCGGCACTTCCAGGGCTTCGAACAGTCGTTCGGCCTCGGCATAACCGACAAGGAGACGAAGGCATATTTCCAGAAGAAAGGGAAGAAGGACGAGAATCCAGCCTCCATGACCCTCCGGTATTCGCCGGTCTCGGTGTTCAAGGCCGTGTCCTACACGGACATGTCCACCGAGGACCAGACCTTGAGGACCGTGGAGAAGAAGGACTACCTCTTCGTGAACCTCAACAACCTGGACCTGTACTACCTCACCCAGAAGCGCGCGAGGAACGCGACGGAATATACCCTCATGCGCTCGGACATAATCAAGAAGATATACACGCTTCCCGGCGAGTCGCAGCAGCACCTACTCAACCTCATAGACCACGGGGACCTGCCTGTCGAAGACATCCAAGGCGAGGAGCTTTCCATCCTCAGGAACAAGAAGGTCATCGACACCTATGAGGGGAAGAGGATGAAGACCGGGAGCCTCGCAGAGTATGCGCAGATGATCCTTGAGGAGGCCCTGGAGACCCTGAACCTGATAGTCAGCGAGATAGTCACGGGGATATCGGCGATGGGGGAGGAGACCAAGGGGAAGGTGGAGGAAAAGCCGAAGAAGAAGGTCTACGCGGTAATCAACATGCCCCACGTCTACGGCGGCATATACGACATCTGGAAGTACATGGATGCCGAAAAGGGCCTCCGCCAGGGCGCTGAAATCGACGGTCTCAACTACACCTCCAAGGAGATATCTGCTCTTTTGAAAAGCATCATGAAGGCGAAGGTGTCGTCAGAAGGCATCATCTTCATGCCGTACTACCGGACGAAATACGTCGACCCGAAGGGGAAGGTGACGAAATACGAGGTCCTCGTAGCCCCCAAATTCAAAAAGGAAGTGTCAGCCCAGAACGGGGAGGTGGTAGTCAAGGTCGTCAAGCCCAAGAAGAAATCGATTGCAGGAGACTTCAAGCTCATAAAATAGGGGGTTCGGGATGAAGCCTCTGATGTTGTTGGTGCTGGCTACGGGAGTACATCCGTCGGCCTCGACCATCGAGGAGGAGAAGACACGATACCGCACCCTACGGATGACGTTGGCCGCAGTCGTCCTGACGGTTCTCACCGTACTGGCGCTCCTTGCCCTGCTCTTAGTGAAAAAACACTAGCCTCCAACCCCGGAAGTCCATGGCTATCTTACGGGTATTAATCCATTGCCTGCATATATTGAATACATGGTCCGAATCATCTCAGACCGAGGGCATGTTATGCAGGAAGGCGGCATTGTGATGCCTGCCGACTCCCTGAAGCATCTGGAAAAGCACGCCCGCGGGGCCAGATTGGACCTCGGAGACCACTACCAGCTCCGCCTCAGCTTGAATCCTGAAAAAGGCGCAACCGGCGAGGAACGGTTCGGAGACTGCCTGAAACAGATGGAAAGCCTCATCAGCAGGGAAAAGCTTAGTCTAAACCACGCGGTCCAGCTCACCGTGTTTGTGCCGAGGGAAGGGTACGGAAAGACCGTGGCAAAATACCGGAAGCAGCTGGAAGAACTCTACGGCAGCCCCGAGGATGTCCCGCCGGTAAGCTTCATCGGCCAAACCCCCGCGCAAGGGAAGAAAGCGGCGCTGGAGGCCGTCGTCTTGGCGCCGAAGAAAGGCCATTTGCTCCGGATAAACCCCCGATTATTGGAGGCGGACAACGCCCCCACCCTCGGCCCGCCGCGCACCATGAGCGAAGAGGAAATCGAAAACCTCCTGAAACTCGAACCAGGCGCTCTAAGAGGAATCGGCGGCGCACGCTACTCCACTGCGCAAGTCGACCATAAAAAATGGGTCTACTCCGCAGGGCTCTCAGGAAACCCGGAATCGCAGTCAACCCCCGACAACGCACGCGCCGCTCTCGCCAAGGAAATGGCCATCCTAATCAGGGAAGGAATGTACGAGGTCGGAAAGCCGTTCCAACGCGGCCTCATCAACTCCCACCACTACATCCACGACATAATAGGCGCCAACTACAACCACCTTAACGTCCAAAGGAAGGAGGTATACGACAGGTTCGGCGTCTACCCGTTTCCGTCCGCGACCGGCATCGGGATGTTCACCAACCCGGGCGGCGTTGTGATGGAGCTCACAGCCGCCAGGGGCGTCGACTACGAGCCGGTCCTGGTGGAAAAACACGGTGAGGCGTACCAGTACTGCATAGACTGGATGAAGAAGCAGGCGGCGGGACAGTCGGTCGGAAGTCCTGTTCCGGGCTCCGGCGCGGGTAAAGAGATTTCGGTGCCGAGGTTTTCACGGGCGCTGTATCTGCCGGAGGAGCAGATGATGTACGTCTCCGGGACTGCGTCGGTGGAGCGGGGCAAGCTCCTCTACGGCTCGAAGGCCTTCCTCGCGGAGAATGCGAGAAACAACGGCGAAGGGGCGTATTTCGACATGGCCGAGATAGCGGAGTCGGCTGGCATCGAGAATCTCAGAAAGGGGGGGCTGGCAGTCTTCAGGGGCAAGGAGGGCGGGCTTCTACTAAGGGTCGAGTCGGCGGTGGAAGCCCAGACGCTGGTGACGATACGGAACATGGTCCGGCTTCTTGCCGCCAAAGGCCTCACATTGAAGGACCAGGCTCAGGCAAGGATATACTATACGAAGCCCGAGGACGAGGGTAAGGTCAAGGCATTATGCGGGAAAATCTTCGCTGACACGCCGACGACCTACGTCCACGGCCCGGTCTGCTACGACGACTGGCTCGTCGAGATGGAGTCAACTGCAGCCAAGAAGTTGGAGCGGATAAGGTAGGGCTCAGACAGCCTGCAATACCGTCACCCTCCTCGTCAGGCTCTTGTGGATGTAGACGTCGTATGTCCCAACCGTCGTGAAGCCGGGGTGTCCCACTATTTTCTCGGCAGGAAGCATGAGGGCCATGTAGCAGCCTTCGTCGAGGATGGACCGCGCGTTCGCCATGAACCTCCCGTAGAGCGTTCCGGTCTCCTCGCTCGTGTATGACGAGCGGCCGTACGGCGGGTCCGTGGCTATCGCGTCCGTGCTGGTCTTCGCCTCAGTCGCATCGGCCTCCCTTATGTCCGGTTTGATGCCGTACTCCCTCAGGTTCTGCCTCGCGCCCTCCACCATATTCCGGTCTATGTCCCACCCTTCGCACTCGATGCCCATGAGGCCCGCCTCGATGAGTATCCCGCCCGTGCCGCAGAAGGGGTCGAGTATCCTGTCGCCTGCGTTCACCCTCGTCAGGTTCACCATCGCCCTCGCAAGCTTCGGATGCATGCTCGTCGGGTGGAAATACGGCCTGTACTGCGCGCGGCGGCCGCCATAGTCCTTCCTCTGGCTTATCCTCACGCCCGCCATGTATCTCCCGCCGGCTTCGACGACTATCACGTCCGCGTCGGGGTCCTTCAGATCCACTTCGAGGCCGAGCTCGTGCAAGAGCCCGCCGAGCCTTTTCTGGATCTGTGCGGGCGCCGTCACCCTGAACGATGCGGCATCGGATATCCCGTCGTACACGGGGGCTGCGAGTCCGTCGACGGTCTTCGACTCCCCCAAGTATTCGGCGGCTTCGGTCGTGTATGCGAGCCTTGATACGAACGCAGGGTCAGCACCATCGACGTCGACCACCGCGAGCCTACCATGCTCTCTGATTGTATACTCAAGAAGTTCGCCTTGGAGGACGGCCTCAAGCTCCGCCTTCGGGAGGGTTGGGTGTTCGCCGGACAGTCTCAGAAGATACCTCATGTTCCTATGCCGCCTTCTTTTCCGTGAGCCTGAGCGGTTGCAGGTCGCCAAGCCGCATCGCCAGGTCCTCGTTGCCGCCGCGAGCCGGCCTCCTCCCCCTCTCCCACTCCCTCCACGCATCCTGGACCTTTTTGACGAACGCGTCCGGGTCGCTTGAAACCTCATAGGCCATCCTCGTCACCGGCGTATGCAACTGTCTGAAGTCCCAGCTTTCCCATCTGCTCCTATTGCGTTTTTCCCTCAGTTCCCTGTCGTAAGCCGTCAAAAGCTCGCCAGCTATCCTTGCCACCTCCTTCCCGTCCTTTTTCACGGCCGCGAGTATGAGGTCCCGTTGCGTGTGGTGGACCTGGTCCAGCCTCTTCTCATATTTCGGCGGGACCCTGGTAATCGGCGCGAAAACCTCCTTCACGGCCCTGGCTGCGAACCTTATCGTGTCCTCGTCCGCCGCCTCCATCAGCTTGGGGGTGAATGCCGCGACTTCCTGCCCGCCTGCGACCCTGATGGGTACCGTGCCCGAACCCTGGCCCATATTACCTTTTATTCATTACAAGATTATATTTAGCGTATACGATGGCGCAAGACGACGTTAAGGCGAAAATCGGCCTGGAAATCCACGTGCCCCTGAGGACTGAGAGGAAGCTTTTCTGCGACTGCCCCACCAACTACTGGGAAGAGGAGGAGCCGAACATCAACACGTGCCCTGTCTGCACCGGGATGCCCGGCGCAAAGCCGTATCCGCTGAATGAGGAGGCTGTGAAGACCGTCGTCATGGTCGCAAGGCTCCTCTCCTGCCAGGTCTCGGAAGGCAACGTCTTCGTCAAACGGAAGCACTACGACTACCCTGACCTGCCGTCCGGGTATCAGAGGACCAGCGAGCCGTTCGGGGTCAAAGGCAGCCTGAACGGGGTGGGCATCTGGGAGGTCCACCTCGAGGAGGACCCCGGCAGATACGATTTGAAGACCGGCAACGTAGACTACAACCGCTCAGGCGTCCCCCTGATAGAGATAGTCTCCGCACCCGACATGAAGTCCCCGGAGGACGTCCGGAATTTCATGAGGACCCTCGTCAACATACTCAGGTACACCGAAAGGACGGTCGAAGTCGGCGGGGTAATGAGGGCAGACGTCAACATCAGCATAGAAGGCGGAGCCAAGGTCGAGATCAAGAACGTCAACTCGGTCGCGGGGGCATTCAAGGCGATACAGTACGAGATTGTCAGGCAGAAGAACATGATGAGGCGCGGCGCCGTCGTCACCCAGGAGACCCGCGGGTTCGACGAGAAGACGATGGTGACGGTCCCCCAGAGGCTCAAGGAGACCGCCGCCGACTACCGGTATATCCCGGACCCCGACATCCCGCCGCAGGAGTTCACCGAAGATTACACGTCAGGCATCGCCCTCCCGCAGACGCCGCAGATTCGGAAGAAGCGCCTCATGGAATCCTACGGCGTCAGGGAAGACTACGCGTCCACGATGGTCAGGGACAAGGACATAGCGGACATGTTCGAGGCCGTCGCGGCGAAGGTCGACAGGCAGCTTGCCTCGATGTGGGTCTGCAGGGAGGTGCTCAGGCAGCTGAACTACCGCAACATCGACCTGAGGGAGTCGAAGCTCACGGCTGAGATAATATCGGACCTACTGAAGCTCGTTCAGTCCGGGGATATTACGGAAAGCGTCGGCAAGAAGCTCCTGGAACGGGTGATAGACTCCGGGGAGAGACCGTCTGAACTCGTGAAAAAGGAGGGTTTAGGCCGGATTTCCGCTGTTGGCGAGCTCTCATCGGTCGTTGACTCCGTGGTCGCGGAGAACCCGGATGCGGTCAAAGACTACAAGTGCGGGGAGTCGAAGGCGTTGAACTTCCTCATGGGGAAGGTCATGGCGAAGATGAAAGGCAGGGCCGATAGCTCGGTCGTCGGGGAGCTTTTGAAGGAGAGGCTATGAAAGAGGAAGACGACCCGTTCATGGGTTTTTTCAAGCTCTTGGAAGGCAGGCATCCAGGGGCTCAAAGGCTTGGGTTGCGGATTGAGGAGGCCTTCGAGACGTTCCTTGCGAATCTAGTCGCCGCATCGTACCTCCTCGTCTCCTCGCTGATAATACTCCTAATCCTTTCGCCGCTCCTCATCCTCTTCGGGAACCAGGAGATGCGGAACATCGGAGGGTTCATGCATGTCGCATCAGGGCTTCTCATGCTCTGCCACCAGCTGCCGTACCGCAGCTTCATAGTGGGCGGCGTACCGATGCCCATATGCGCGCGGGACCTGGGAATCTACCTCGGCTCGATCGCGGGGTTCGCAACGGTGTTCCTGAAGGACAAGCCGAAAATCCTCTCAAGCATCAAAATACTGGCCGTCGCCGTCGTACCGATGGCGTTGGACGGCGTCACCCAGACGGTGCTCGTCCTTCGGGAAAGCAACAACATCATCAGGCTCGCGACGGGACTGGCATTCGGCTTTGGCGTGATGGCGTACGTGGCAAACCGGATGATAATCTGGCGGTGGCCGAGGTTCAGGGAACAGGTGGTTGGGACGAAGTTCGTAGTCGGCGACGCGGTCCTGGTGGTGTTCGCGCTGTACCTTTTGCATTCCGGTTTCGCGTCGGAACTGCCTTCAGACTATATGGGCCGCGGCGATGCCGTAAGCCAGGCGCTGCGCATTACGAACATATCCTCCCCGTCGTATGTTGACGCCTATTTCGTGAGTTCGTTCGCCCCGTTGTCCGTCATGCAGGACCCCTACTACGGGAGCCATAAGGATTTGGTGCTTGACGACATCATCGGCAGCGACTTCGCCAAGAGCCGGCTCTTGCTTTTCTCAGGCAGGAAGGAGGCGAATTTCACAGGGACCGAAAACGCTGCGGAACTGCTTGCCGCCATCACCGAAGAGAACCACAACCTCGGCATATGGGCTGTGGCCGTCATGAGAGACCGGACGGATGGGGGCGGCTCCCCCTACATCGGAGGCGGCAGCGGGGAAATATACTACTTTGACGCGTACACGTGGAAGCTGATAATGGCCGCCCGCCATTGACCGCTACCTCAGGAGGAAATAGGCTAAGGCTGAGAGAAGCCATAATAGAAGCCAGAATACTATCGGGTTCATGCCTCCTTCCTCGGCCTCCTCACGCGGCTTGACCTCCTCCTCGGCCGGGAAAAACATCGCCTTGTAGCCGCAGCCCTGGCATCTTTTGGGCATCGGAGCCCCGAACCTCTCAGCGAAAGGATTGCCCCAGGTGTTCCTGATATCCTTCCCGCCGCAACGCGGGCAAAAAAGCCTGTCATCCATACCCTACAGCTTTTATAGGGGGGTAGGCACTATTATAAAACATGCGTTTTAAGCTGATGGTTTTGGCGGCTGTGATAGCTGTCGTTTTCATCGCAGGGTGCACGAACGAGCCGACATGCGATGACGGGATACAAAACGGCCTCGAATCCGGAGTCGACTGCGGAGGCCCATGTAAATCATGCTCATCGGAAGAAGTCCGGGTGACGACCACCACCCTCGGGAAAGAGGACTGCTCGAGGTTGGAGGCCGGAGACAAGCGGGACCGGTGCCTTTTCACAAACGCCCAGAACCTCTTGGACGCCGAGGAGTGCATGAAGCTCTCTACAAAGCTTTGGAAGCAGCAGTGCCTGAGGAAGGTCGCGTCCGAGAAGCCGGACCTCACCCTGTGTGACAGGGTGACTGACGGGCTGGAGAACATGGAATGCATGAAGGCCGTCGCAATCAAGATGAAGAACGAGACCGTATGTTCGAGGATAACGGACCCTGGGCAGCGGGACACCTGCTACTACCAGGTGGGGTATGAGACCAAATCCAACGAGACGTGCGGTAGAATCGCGTCAGAGACCTCAAAGTACCGGTGCCTTGCACTGGTGACGAAGAGCGACAAATACTGTGACATGCTCCCTGACAACAAGAGCAGGGACTGGTGCTACAACAGACTGGCTACAGTCGCCCCGGAGCCGTGGCTTTGCAGGAGCATCGTAGACAACGGCACAGCCGACGACTGCATGACCATCGTCGCCGAGAAGAAGGTCAACGACAAGCTCTGCGACGAAATCAGGAACAAGAGCGTATTCGACGGCTGCAAGAAGAAGGTAGAGGACGCAAGGAAGAGGATGCTGGAACTGCAAAAGAGCGTAGGAGACGAGGCCAAGGTAGTGCCGACGTGATCCCCCCTTATCATCTATCCCCCTTTGGTTCCTTTCCTATCCTTCTCACGGGAGGCATCAATCTTGGCACTTCTGGTGAGGTCCTTGACGGGTCTATCGTCGAGAGTGCAAGCTGTCTCAACTCCTCGAACAAGGCCTCAGGCGTTCCGGGCAGGCCTTCTGCCTTCAACTTCTCGCAAATGAACTCGTATGGGTCCCGTTTTTTCAACGTTTGCTGTTTTTCTAGCTGGGGGTCTATCCCCCCGTATACTATCCTCGGCAGGACCAGCCTCATCGCATCCGAATACTTCGCAGCCTCTGCAGGGTACTTCTGCGGGTTGTACCATTCATAACCTGTGCTCATGCCTCCATCGTACCTCTTCCTTTCCTCTACGGCTATCATCAGGCTTCCTTTTCCGAGGTCTTGCTGGTAATGCAGCGCCTTCCCGGTCTTGTCCTGCGGCGTCGGAAACCAGCCCAGAAACATGGTAGCCCCGCCATTCTTTTCAGGGACTCTGTTAAAGGCTATGTGAAATACCCCGATTTTTGTTTTGAACTCAGTTGAAAAGGTCCACCACCAACGGATATCCTCGGGGTCCTCACTAATTGATAACTTCATCGGCACCTGGCTCAGCTTCCGCAAAGACGCGTCCTCCTCACTTGTGATGGCCTGATTAGCCGGGACAAGAGCGGTACCTGTGACCTTCTGGGAAATCCTTCTTGTTGCCATGCATACTAACTGGAAGGAAAGCCTTATTACTGCTTCGGATACTCCGTCTTCGTCTCGGTCAGAATGGATATTACTATCCTTTTCTCAGTTTGCCGTTGGCGTGACTTGATGTTGTAGCTCAGGTCACTTACGTGATATTCACCTCAGCCATTTTTATACTCATGTTGTATAAGTATATATAACAATGGACAATGTGTCTGTAATCCACTACCCGCAGTTGGATACTGTTCTGATGGTGGAGCATTTCATCCAAGAGCATGATGGTGGGTTCAAGAAACGCCAGCTCTGGGAGCATCTGCCAAGGAAGATGATGTACCAGACATACGATCTCATAATCGAATACCTTATGTACTCCCGTAAAATTTCAATAGATGCCGGGGGTAAAATCGGCTGGATACAATATCCCAACGTCGTTAATAGGCTTAAACACAATGAACTATTCTGGGGAACTGGGATGAAAGCAAAAAATAGCGGAAAAAACATCCGACGCCTAAAGACCATTCTCCTGCCCGTCCTCAAACAATACGGCATCAAGAAGGCAGGTATATTCGGCTCAACAGCGAGGAATGAGGCTAAACACAGAAGCGACATAGACCTGCTGATTGACATGAAAAAAGGGGCTACTCTGCTAGACCTCGCGGGGCTGAAAGTCGACTTGGAAGACGCGACTGGCAGAACCATCGACCTTGTCGAATACAAGATGATACGGCCGGAAATCAGGAATCAAATCCTCTCCGAGGAGGTGGCGATACTATGACAAGGGAAAACAGGCTTTACATAGATGACATGATCAAGAGCATAGAGGTTATAGAAGACTACATGGCGGGGCTTACCGAGAAAGACTTCAAGTCCGATACCCTAAAGCAGGACGGCATCGCCCGAAGGATAGAGATAATCGGCGAAGCATCCAAGAATATCACTAACGATTTCAAGAAAAAACACCCGGAAATCCCGTGGCGGAAAATAGCAGGGATGAGGGACATCCTCATCCACGCATACTTCGGAGTTAACCTCGACAGAATCTGGGAAGTCGTGAAAAAGGACCTCCCAAAGCTAAAAAAACAGATCAAGAAAATCAAGGACTAACTCCCGTAGAGCGTGGATGGACCACACGAACTATGAACTAAAAGTTTAACTCCTCGGCAGGCATCAGGATTAAGGCAATAAATGTCTTCTAAACCTGATTTAGCTCGTCTTATACCCGAATTTCCGGTCATATCTTTTATGGTCGAGCACTTCAAGGATAATCCCGATTAGTTGAGCTTGGTCGCCGACAATCGTGTAAATCATGCGCCAGTAACTGTCGAGGTTTAGCTTCCACAGGTTATTGACTCCGTACTCTGTCACATATCCCTTGGGCCAGAGCCGTCTTGGAATCTTCACGCCGCAGGTCAAATCTTCAGCCAGTTTAGCGATGCCTTTGTCGACCAGCTTGAGCAGATACTCCGCTTCGCCGTCCCCGCAATCCGCCCTTTTGTTGAGTTTGACGTATTCCTCGTTGAATTTTCCGGTGAGGCTCACGTTATTCATAAGACTACCTCACCTTAACGCTCCCTTGTAGTGTCTTCTTGAGTTTTGGGTTGTCAGCGAAGACCCACACGACCTTACCATCCTTGTCGATGATGACCTTGTTGGACCTCTCCAGATAACTCAGCGTCAATAGAAAGGTCTGGTACATGACCTTTTTCGGCAGACTCCGCCATATCTGAGTCTTAGTCTTGTAGTCATCCGCATTCTTGATGGTGTCCTCTATCATCAACACAGTATCTAACCGGGGATAATGCAAAACCTGATAAGCGTTTGCCATAATATCAATTATATAAGTATATACAAATAAGAATAAATACGGGAATATGAGCATATAACCTAGGTACACATGAAAAAAGCATTCATGCAGGAAATTGGCAGAGAATTCGGCCAGAGGACGTATTCTGGAATAATATCCTATGCCGGAATGAATGCTGTACTAACTGGAAGAAAAGCCTTATTACCGTCTGAGAAGCAGGGAATCTACTGCTTCGGGTAAATCGTCTTCGTCTCAGCCAGGTGTCTTCTCACGGGCGCAAGGACGGCCGAGAGGCCATCTGAGACCGCGCTTTTCAGGTCTGCAGGGTGGAGTCTCTTCCCCAGGTAGTCGGCTTCCAGCGTCTGGTAGTCCGTGTACTCCATGTCTCCGCCGTATTTGGCCGGCCTTTTGACCTCTATTTTTCCGAGCCTCGGGAACAGTATCAGCTTCGTCGTGTCAAGGACCGGGTTGTTCTGGGCTTCCGGCGGACAGTATGCGCCGCCTATCTTCTTTTTGATGCTTGCAGGCTCCTCATCCGCTGAGATGATGGTCTCAGGCTTGCTTGATGACATCTTGCACTCCGGCCCCTGGAGGCTGCATATGAGCGGCGTGTGGACGCATACGGGCTTCCTGTAGCCTATCCCAGGGAGCGTCTCCCTTGCGAGCATGTGGATTTTCCGCTGCTCAAGGCCTCCGTATGCGACGTCGGCTTTGAGGGCTTTTATGTCCGCAATCTGCATGAGCGGGTATATGACCTGGGACACCTTCGCGTTTTCGATGTCACGCGCCACCTCCTGCATGCTCCGAAGCGCCCTGTTCATCGTCGTACCCAGGGCGAGCGTCAGGACGTCGGATACGTACTCTTTCTCGAACTGGAAGTCGCTGCCTTTCGCATACTCGACCTTTTTCAGGCCGAAGCCTTTGAAGCATTCGGTCCAGTAGCCTACCATCCCCTCAATCCACTCCCCCCCGCCTTTCCTGTTGAGGAGGGTGTGGACGTCCGCGAAAAGCACCTTGACATTGAATCCCGCATCCTCAAGGTCGAGGAGTTTGGTTGCCGTGACAAGATGGCCGATGTGGACGGGGCCCGAGGTTTCGTATCCGCAGTAGACGGTCGGATGCCCTGATTTGACGGCTTCCCTCAACTCGTCGTCGGTGACCACCTCGACGAGGTTTCTGAAAACCAGTTCGTCACTCATTTTTTCAGCGCTTCCAGGTCGCTTATCACGTCCCAGATGACGGTCTTGGCGTGCATTGAGATGTTGACGTCGTTTGTTATCTCGTCCAACGAGTATATCGCGGATGTGACGACCACGTCAAGGTCCTTGTTCTCCTTGCCGAGGTCGGTTTTTATCCGGGCTAGGACGACATTTATCCTCTTCGGCATGGAGTAGTCGGACAATATGTCGTCTATCTTGGTTAAAACGCCTCTAACATCCACTGGCACCACCTATTGGGTTACGTGAGATAGCTATAGGCGTTAATCGTTAAAAAACCGCTTTTTTGTACGGCACCTGGACCTCCAAAACGCCGTTCAAACACCCTATCCTGGCTGATTTCTCGTCCAACCCATCCGCTTCGAAGGTTTCAGTGTACGCAGTAAGGCCGTTTTTTAGGACGGTCAACGTAAGCTCGTCCTCTGAGACATTGACCCTGATGTCCTGCGGCCTGATTCCGGGGAGTTCTGCCGTTACTCTGATGCCGTCTGCCGTGTCCGCCACCTCTATGTAGGGTTCGAAATGTCCTTGTGTCTGGCCTACCATGTTTAAAAGCTGCCTCGAAAGCGTCCACAGTAAGTATTCGAAGTTGTCCACGTAAATAAATACTGCTGGCCTATTATTAAATCATATGGCGTTTTTCAGGAAAGGGGCTGAGGCGAACCTGACCGTGTCGGCGGGCAGGCTCGTCAAGGAGCGGGTTGCGAAAAAATACCGCATCCCCGAAATCGACGGCGTCCTGCGCAGGCAGCGGACCAGACGGGAAGGCAAGAACATGGAGAAGGCTCTGGCGGCCGGGGTCCTGGTGCCTAAGGTCTTTTCCTGCGACGAGAAAAACTCGAGTCTGGAGATGGAGTATGTTCTTGGCCCCACGGTCAAGGAACTCTTCGACCGGGGCGAAAACACGGACACCCTCCCCCAGGAAATCGGTCGTGTGCTGCGGCGCCTCCACGACTCGGGGCTCGTGCACAACGACCTCACGACCTCGAACCTGATAGTCGGGGAAAAGGGGGTCTACATCATCGACTTCGGGCTTGCATACCACACCCTGCGGCTTGAGGACAAGGCAATGGACCTTGTCGTCTTCAAAAAATCGATACAGGCATCCCACACCGTATACGCGGAAACCATATGGGACGGCCTTCTGAAAGGCTACATGCCTGACCGGCAGACTGTCGAGCGGATAAAGGCGATTGAAGGCCGCGTC
>Ga0315294_10004360_pt1 | contig 15421 bp, 8 predicted proteins | sample YL17G13_40_MG_FD_203626 | JGI IMG/M metagenome (GOLD analysis project Ga0315294, IMG submission 203626) | Sediment microbial communities from Yellowstone Lake, YNP, Wyoming, USA - YL17G13_40 | ecosystem: Environmental > Aquatic > Freshwater > Lake > Sediment | place: USA: Wyoming | collected... | reverse complement strand
CGTAAAGAATTTTCATAGTCAAACTATCTATTCGATCAGAATTAGTACAGGATTGACTTGCTATGATTAGTCTATATAATAAATAATTATGTTTTCAATTGAGAAGATTAAGAAGCACCTTGGCATACAAATACTTTTTGACTTTGACAAAGTCATAGATGCTGTCAATTTCGGGTTGGACAATAAACTAAATGTTATCGAGCTTAATCTCAATAATATCAATTTTACCGAAGAGATTTCTCACCCAAAGGCACGTAAAGATATTGCAAATTATCTGCACAAAAATAAGATAGCATTGCAGTTTCATGCATTGGAAGGACTTACCTTTTTTGTACCCGATAAGGACGCGCAGAAATTCATTGTCAAATCGATTGCCAAGACTTTGAAATACGCATCAGAGATTGGTGCCAAGCGAGTAACTCTCCATCTTGGCATTGATATGAGTTTTGGTATGACCGCACAAAAGCTAAAAACTTATGAAGTGTATCCTGATTACTTCAACAATTTAATATATGATGCACTCAAAACTCTCAAAAAGAATATTCCCAGCAATGTTTTTCTCTGTCTGGAAAATGTCGGCGGATTTCGATATTCGTTTGTGTTAGATATGATACCAAAATTTCTTGGTGGGAGATTCGGTTTGACCTTGGATATTGGTCATATCAATCGATTTAAAGGTCAGGAAAAAGAAAGAGAATATAATTTCTTCTATAATAATCGAAAATATATCAAGAACTGTCACATTCACGATAATAATGGTGAATGGGACCAGCATAATATAATCGGTGAAGGTAATATCGATTATAAGCCATATTTTGAATTCTTGGCTAATTCAGATACCAATTATATCTTTGAAGTCCGTCCCAAAGAATCGGCAATGGAATGCGTAAAAAGATTTAATCGTCTGTTCAAATAAAATTTGTAAAGGGAGAAATGTATGCAACAACACAAAATGTTATTTTTGTTAACAACTTTACTTCTTATAACAAGTACATCGGTTTTCGCACAATGGGAACCTGACCAGCGGTTAACCAACACTGCAAGCAATTCATTCTTAGCAAATAATAATGCTTGGAATATTGCTGCATCCGGTGATTCAATTCATGTAATTTATATTGAGTATGAAAGCGGAAATTCACAGATTCATTACACTTGTTCTTATGATGCTGGTTTGAATTGGAACACCCCGGTTACGCTTAGTCAAGGTCCTTGCGATATTCTCGCTTATACATTGGCTGTATCTGGTTCAACGGTCCATGCAGTCTGGATAAATAATATGGATAACCGATTGATTTATCGCCGGTCAACCAATGCCGGTATTACTTGGGAACAGGAAGATACAATTGTTTATCCTGGCACACAAAATGTTGGTGACCCCTGTCTCGCTGCGTCGGGTAATAATGTTTATTTAGTTTATACGCATAATCCTGCTAGCGGATATAATGTTGACTTATTTTTTATAAGTTCGACGAATGGTGGTGTATCCTGGAGCGCGGCTCAACGATTAACATATGACACAAATAATATTATGGATGGCGCTCCATCAATTGCGGTTAGTGGTAATATTTTGCATCTTATTTGGGGACGCGTCTCTAATCCATCTAATTGGCACCGAAGAGTTCTCTACTTGCGCTCAACCAATAACGGTGCTGCCTGGGAACCCGAGCGATATATCACCAGCGATACCATCTCACAATCACAGCCGACTATAGCAGCTGCCGGTAACTTTGTATATGCAATATGGATGGACCAGCGCACTGATTCAATACAGCTTTATTACCGGTCATCGCCAGATAATGGGGTCAATTGGCAGACCGAAAAATGTCTCACCAATAATATTATTTCCGCTGATTATCAGACCATCGCTGCAATCGGCAGAAATGTTCATGTTGCCTGGCGAGATTACCGTTACTATAATCAATGGCATATCGGATATCGCCGTTCCACTGACAATGGTCAAACCTGGCAGCCGGACACATTTTTCTACGACGCTTTTCATCAGGAAAGTCCTTCAATCGCAGTCGCCGGTACAAAAGTTCATCTTATCTGGATTGATAACCGAGCTGGTAACTGGGAAATTTACTATAAAAGAAATCCAACTGGTAGCGGAATCGAAGAAGAAAACCTCCATCCGCTTTCCGCGACCCACTCTTTTTATGAAGTTTATCCGAATCCAGCCCAAACATACTTTACTGTCCGATTACCGCAGACCGCTGACCCCACACAAATAAAGATATTTGATGTGTCGGGTAAGTTAGTCAAAGAAGTAAGATGCGAGACGCAAGAGTCAAAAGTCACACTTGACGGGATAAAAAATGGCATTTATTTTATTTCATTACAGACTCAGTTAAATAAGGTCATTCAAAGAGTTGTGGTTGTGAAGTAAAGTATTATTTACAACCCTAATTCTCCTTAAGGGTCTTGATAATATTAGTAAATTGAGCCGTCATCGCTTTTGATAATTCCAGTCGTTCGATTGGAAAAACTTTATCCATATAGTCCAAAGTTAAAAGATAATCGCTATTTTTTAGTGCTCCTTTTTGACTCTGAGCAAGTGTAATAAATGCTGAAAGATAATTCATCGCCATACCCTGACTGACATCATCGATATGTACATGTTTATCATTATAACCTCGATACCGGAAACGATTAAATAAATTCTCTTTCATAACATCAATATTGACTGGATAAGAATCAGTCGGAACAACCTGATTCGATAGACCTTCAAGACGAAAATATGGTCGGAGCCAGGGGATATTATTTATATCAACGGTGGTTGAAACATAAATCGGTCTTTGCCAATTATTATTTTTCATTATATTTACAACTATCTGGTCATGAACCAGCAGAAACGAATCAGCAATGGTCGGAGATACCTTCATCAATAATTCATCTTTGAGCGCGATATTACTCGGCAAACCAAAATTAATATTTTTATTTACGGGGATGACTATCAAAGTATCGTGCCATTTTAAGACTTTTAGCTTGTCTATTTCTTGTTGAGATAACTTAATTGGAAACTGGGTGTCGCGTGTGAGAATTTCTTTGATAAACCAATCCGTATTTAATAATGATATGTTTAACACCGAGATATCTTTTCTATAATTTTCTGCATACTGTAAGCACCACAAAGGAAAGGTATCATTATCACCGTTAGTTATCAGTATAGAATTTTCCGGCAGTCCGACCAACATATTTCGGGCAAAATCTTCGGCATAGAAATTATGTGATGCATCCATTATATAATAATTGGTTATTAAATTCTTTATTGGCATGAATATTGAAATTATCCCGATCACAACAGTCGCAATCGGTTTCAGAATACTACGCAACTTCGTGGCAAAATAAAATAAGCTAGCAATGCCATAACAAATCCAGAAAGCAAAGAAAAGAAATGATGGTATATAATGTCGGTCCATTGTGCGAAAATAATCCGCAGATGTATTAAAATATATTACCGCACCAATACTCGCTAAAATGAAGAAAAACAGGAATCCTAAAGCTTTTTTCCAGTTTGTATAAAAATGTCTAACTACACCAATAATGCCAAATATTATCGGTAAAAAGGTAAAATTAGATATAAACATTTTAAGATAGTCCATAATCTGAACCTTGAAAAATGGTGCCTTCCTTGGTAAAAGATTTATCAACCATCCTCCACCATACGGTTTTAAAGTAACATAATCCCAAAATCGCGATATTGTATTTGGGTTGCCGAAATTCATAAACGGATTCCTTAATGCCATCGGAATCAAGATCAACTGAAAAGAAAAACCAATGAGAAAACCAATAATTAGGGCAAGCCAAGTTTTATATGATTTATATACATCAACTTTTCTTAACACAATCCACAAGAAGACGCCAGGGAGTAATAAAATATTTGTTCTATGTACACAAAAATCCAGCCCCAATAACAAAAAGATTAGAAAAATCCAGCCAAACGCATATCTTTGTTCAGCCCGTTTCCACCATGCTAAAAGTGCTAAGATGATAAAAGTCGTAAACAACGCAGTCAAAGTATAAGGTGTAAAATGACGAGCATAATCCCAAAAAGTTTTGCTAAAGGCAAAAATTAGTCCGCCCGTAATCACCGCAAATAATGATACGATATTTGTGATTCTATCTTCTTTGATTGTCTTAAAGGCAATGTAAGATAAAAGTGATACGGTTACCGAAGACATTAATGCTGTTAACATATTCAATCTAAAAGCCAATGAATGGGCAAATGGTATTTTTGAAACTGTCCAACCAATAAGAGTCAGTATTAATGAACCGGGTGGTGGTGCAACACCAAGTGTTGCTGCGGCCAAAGTATATCTTGCACTATCCCACCAGGTAAATACTCTGAAAGCGGTTAAATAATAGACGACAAATGATAAACCACCAACTAATATAATGAAAACCCAATTATAATTTGATTTATAATGTTGGTTCATTTTAACTCCTTCCATAAATGCATAATATAATCAAATATATAAATGTCAATAATATTCAGACTTGACTTTTAATTTTCTCAGATTAATCTTTACTAATGATATTTATCTATGAGGATGAATTATATAAAAACTTCCTTCCATTAGTTTATTTACGCCCAGTCTTTAATTTATACTGTGGTCGCTTATCGCTTTATCAGAAAATTAAGAGGTTCTATCACAATGAGAAACTAAACTTGTTAGTCCGTACTTTACTCGAAAGCTACGTGCAAGAAAACTATACAAATGGGACGGTCAATAATATTCATAAGGATGATAGTATCTCTCTCTTCTTATCGGCAAGGACTATACTAAAACAAAAAATCGATGTCGTGGGAAAAGAAGAAATATTTATTAACAAAGATAATGAAATAATTGGATTTCGTGTACAGAATTCAAGAATTAAACAAATTCCGATAAACATGAGAACAATTCTTAATTGGAAACTGCCCAAAGAACAGGTCAGCGCTATTTCATTAAAATATCTATGGGATATAATTAAAATAAATTCTCAAGAACTTATTAATGATTTTTCTGGTCCTCGAAATCTTGGGAAAATAAGTAACCGGGCATTTATACTGGGTGACATCAAGAAACTTTATTTAGGTCGTGATGCGGAAATAGAAGCTGGGGCAGTTATTGATTTAAGGCAGGGACCTGTTTATATTGATGATAATGCAAAAATCCTTGCTTTATCAAAAATTGTTGGTCCTTCCTATATCGGTAATAACTCAATCATTGACCAGGCGAAAATTACTGGCGGTACAGCTATTGGTGCAAACTGCCGAGTATCGGGAGAAGTAGAATCATCAATCTTTCAGGGATTTGTCAATAAATACCATTTCGGATTTATTGGTCATTCGTATATTGGTGAATGGGTAAATTTAGGTGCAGGCACAACAAATTCTGATTTGAAGAATAACTATTCAACTGTGAAAGTTAAACTGGGGAATAAAGAAACTGATACCGGTCTAATCAAAGTGGGTTGTTTTATTGGCGACCACGTTAAAACCGCAATCGGTTCAATGATTCCAACTGGTGCAATTATTGGCGTATTTGCTAATGTACTTAACACAGCTAAATCGGTACCGAATTTTTATTGGTCAAAAGGTAAACGCTGGCAATTAGAAAAAGCAATTACTGCGGCAAAACTGATGATGTCACGAAGGAATATAACATTAGATAAGTCTTACGAAACTTTAATTCGTAAAATATATCAATCAAAATAAATGAATAAAATTCTTTTCCCTTTCAGTGCTTTCGTCAATCAGGAAGATTTGAAACTTGCCCTTTTGTTGAATGTCATAAATCCCAAGATTGGTGGATTACTAATCAAGGGAGCAAAGGGGACTGGAAAAAGTTCTTTTGTTTACTCTCTACCTGATATTTTACCAGAAATAACAATATCTGAGGATTGTCAATTTAATTGTAATCCTAATGATCGAACTTACTTATGTAGTGATTGTCAAAGCAAAACTAATCTAATAGTAAAAAAACGCTCGATGAAAGTGGTTACGCTTCCGCTGGGAACAACTGAAGACCGTTTAATCGGTTCTTTGAATATCGAACAGATTATGAATAAAGGTATTCGAGCTTTGCAACCCGGCATTTTAGCAATGGCAAATCAGAACATATTATATATTGATGAGATTAATCTTTTACCTGACCATATAACGGACGACATTCTTGATGCTGCTGCATCCGGCTGGAATACGATTGAACGGGAGAATATTTCTGTAACTCACCCAGCACGGTTTATTTTAATTGGCAGTATGAACCCTGAAGAGGGTGAACTGAGACCGCAAATATTAGACCGTTTAGCTCTTTCAGCCGAGGCGAAAACTATTACTGATGAAACCGAGCGAGTCGAAGTTATAAAACGAAACTTGCTTTTTGAGAATGACCCGATCGGATTTTGCAAAATGTTCGCAACTGAACAGGAAGCACTGAAACTAAAAATCATTCAAGCTAAAGGCTTGTTGCCAAATGTCACAATCTCTGAATCTTTATTAAGTGCAATTGCGGCTGGTTGTGCCAGGCTTGAGGTCGACGGGATGCGTCCGGATGTAATCATCGCCAAAACCGCCTTAACCATCGCCACTTATGATAATAGAAACGCGGTTTCAGAGGATGATGTTTTAAAAGCATCGGTTCTGACTTTGAGTCACAGAACTCGAAAAGGCGGTTTCCAACAGCCGGCAAATAAAGACGAAATCGAAAGTGCTTTTCACCAGACCTTAGCCAAATATCGTAGCCAACAAAGCGAATCGTTCAAGGTCACCGAATCTCAGGATAAAAAAAAATAGTTTTATACCTGAAAAAGGTTAAGAAATCCAAGCGTAAGAAAAAATTTACAACTCTTCTATTAAAAACCCCTTTAGTCGATATTCAAAAAGTCTATAATACTCTAAAGAATTTTATCACTGGTTTTAATCTTGAATCACAAATCAGAAATCCAAAAGTAAAAGCATATCTAGGACGACATCAGCACTCGCAATTATCTAGTGACCGCGGTCGTCGAATTAATACCATACCCTATCAAAACGGTTTGAGCTTAGCCGTAATCCCAAGTATCAAATCTGCAATCATGAGTGGTCATTATCAAATCGCAAGTCGCAAAGTGACTTTGACTAAAAATGATTTATTAACGTGGCAGATGCATGCAAAAGTTTCAATGACATTTGTGCTGATTATTGATGCCAGTGCATCAACGCGTCATTTCTTAAGAGTCATCGCGCACACCCTTGCTCTGCTCTATCGCGATGCCTATCGCAAAAAAGATAAGATTGGTCTGGTGATATTTAAAGAAAACAAAGCACAGGTCTTAATTCACCCGACCAGAAATTATCAACTGGTGCTTGGTTCTTTAGTAAGAATTGCACCATCCGGCTGGACACCACTTGCATCCGGCTTAGATAAGGCGTTTACTGTCTTAAAAGAAGAACTGAGAAGGGAACGGGAAATGATACCATGTGCAGTTTTAGTGAGTGACTGCTATCCTGAACCACTAACCCATAAATACCAGGATATTTTTGACGAGCCGGCATACCAGGAAGTTTTACGGGCTGCCAATATGTATCGACGGGAGAAAATACCGATTGTGGTTATAAATCCTTATCATAATTTGGCTGATGAGAAGAGTAATCATGGCACCAAACTTGGATTGGCAGTGGCAAAAATCACTGGTGGAAAATATTTTGGCGTACCCAAAGAAGAAGCAGATGTTTTCAACCAAGGTGCTATATCACATGGTTTGATTAAGAAATATGCAAGTAAAATTGGCGGTCTATTCGATGAAGTAAAAGTCGACAGTTTTCAAGCCTATCGAATACCTGGTATCTCACAGGATGAGCAAACCAAACGACAGGTTGTGTAGCGTAAGCTGTTGTATTTTTAATTTATCTTGTGCAAAAATTCTTTGACATGAATTGATAACCAATGTATAATTTAAACACGAAAATACTTTTAGTCTATCCGGTCTGCCCAGGTACATTCTGGAGTTTCCGAAGAGCCCTGAAATTCATCTCTAAAAGAGCGGTGATGCCACCTTTGGGATTAATAACGGTCGCGTCAATGCTACCCAAAGAATGGGAAACGCGGCTCATTGACCAAAATGTAACGCAATTGAAAGATACGGATTTAGAATGGGCAGATTATGTATTTGTCAGCGCTATGACAATTCAGCGTCAGGGTGTCAAAGAATTAATCGAGCGCTGCCATAAAATAGGAAAAAAGATTGTTGCCGGCGGACCGCTTTTTACGGCTGAGCCGGAAAATTTTGATGAAATTGATTATCTGGTCTTGAATGAAGCGGAAATAACTTTAGCTCCATTTCTGGCTGATCTACAAGCAGGTACTCCCAAACACATTTATACATCCGAAGAAAAACCAAATTTAAGTAAAACTCCATTGCCATCCTGGGAACTAATTAAAATGAATTATTACTCAACCATGCCAATCCAGTTATCACGCGGATGCCCTTATGATTGCGAGTTCTGTGATATTATCACTCTTTTTGGGCGCAACCAGCGGATGAAGAACAAGGAACAGATTATCAATGAACTCGAATCTCTTTATCAATCCGGCTGGCGCGGTGGTGTGACTTTAGCCGATGATAATTTTATCAGTAAAAAGACAATTTTAAAGAACGAACTGCTCCCGGCAATGACCGACTGGATGCGCAAACGAAAATATCCGTTTTCTTTTATGGCGGAAGTATCAATCAATCTTGCCGATGATGATGAATTGATGAAAATGATGATTGAAGCCGGTTTTGATGTGCTCTTTGTCGGAATCGAAACTCCGGATGAGAAGAGCTTGAAAGAGTGTAACAAAATTCCCAATCGCGGTCGAGACCTTTTGGCATCGGCAAAAAAGATGCAGCAATTTGGTTTTGTCGTTGATGCCGGTTTCATACTTGGATTTGACAACGATGATGAAACCACCTTTACCCGCTTACAGGAGTTTATCGAACACTCGGGAATTGTTACCGCAATGGTCGGACTTTTAAATGCGCCCAGAGGTTCAAGACTTCACGAACGATTGCAAAAAGAAGGCAGATTATTACCGGAAGAAGACAATGTCGGAGATAACACTTCGGTCTGGACTAATTTTGTACCCAAAATGAAAATTGAACCGCTGATTAAAGGTTATAAAAGTGTAGTGGAAAAAATATACTCGGCAAAACCTTATTATGCACGTGTCCAAAAATTCTTTAAGAATTACAAGCCGCCGAAACGCAAGCCGATGGCATTTCATTTCTATTACATCAAAGCTTTAATAAAAACCATGCTTATCATTGGTATCTTAAAGAAAGACCGAAGATATTTCTGGAAACTGGTCGCCTGGTCTTTATTCCGAAAACCGAGACTCTTGCCATTGGCGATTCGATACGCTATTTATCAGGTCCATTTCGCTGAAGTTTTTGACTTATAATCAAAAGTTTAAATATCCACCAATAATTAATATTGATAAAACCTTATCCTATATCCGCACTAAATTAATAGTTGATAAATAAAAAAGAGCGGGGAAAATCCCGCCCTTTAGTTTATGCTAAGTACTATTTGCTGATTACTATTTAAGCATCAGCATTTTCCTGGTTGCTTTGTATCTTTCAGTTTCTAATTTATAGAAATATACGCCATTCGGACATAACTCCCCTTTACTATTATTACCATTCCATCTTACTGAATACATCCCTGGATTCTGATTTTGATTAATTAGCGATATCACTGCCTGTCCTTCTGAGTCATAAATTGTAATGTTGATTTTACTTCTTGTCGGCACTGAATACTGAATATTGGTTAAGCGGGAAAAGGGATTAGGAGAATTTTGAGCAATCGAGAATATCCGGGGTGTTGATACACCAGAAGCCTCTTCAATCCCGGTTGTTATTACTCTGAAAGATACTACAGAAGACCACGCACTTTGATTTCCCGCGATATCGGTCACTCTAACTCGCCAATAATAAGTAGTGTCTCTAAGCTTTCGGATTGCAGAAGTATCAGAAATAGTTGTATCGATAGGATTTACGAAGCTTGAATTATTAGCAATTTGAATTTGATAGTTTATAACACCGCTTAAATTATCTGAAGAACGATTCCAGATAAATGTAACAAATGAATCAGTCAAGATTGCACTATTTGCCGGTGAAACAAGGTTCGGAATGGCTGGTGCCGTGTAATCAACTCCAAAGCTGTCACGTCCTGAAAAAACTCCTTGATTACCAGCTGCATCGTATGCTTGAACTCGCCAGAAGAAACGAGCCTGATTTAAGACTAATGTATCAAATAAAAATCCAGTTGTATCGATAATTGGATTAGTGAAGTTTCTGCTTGTATCCGCTTGTAAGATATAACTGACAAAGGATTTTGTATTAGAAGTTACTTGAGACCAATTAAAAATTACTGATGTACTAGTAAACCAGACGCTATTTAATGGTGAAATTAGAGCCGGCGCATTCGGTATTCTTGTATCAAGCTCGAAATTGCATGTTGAGGACCAACCGCTCTGGTTATATGCCCGGTCTTGTGCTTTGACTCGCCAATAATATGTGGTGTCAGCTAAACTCAGGGTAATCGTCGTATCAGAAATTAAAGTATCGGTTGGATTAGTGAATCCTGCGTTTCTTGCATACTCTAATATGTATCGATATACACCACTCACATTATCTGTTGAACGGTTCCAAATAAAAACTACATTAGCATTATTGGTTATAGCACCATTGGTCGGGCTGATAAGATTTGGGATGTCCGGTGCAGTATTATCAATACCGAAACTATCCGGATTTGAAAAACTGCCTTGATTGCCGGCTAAATCATACGCTTGAACCTTCCAAAAATACTGGGCTTGATTTAGTAATAATGTATCAAATAACAATCCAGTCGTATCGATAATCGGATAAGTAAAATCTCGACTTGTATCAACTTGAATAATATATCGGACCGAAGACAAAACTGCATCGGTCTTAATCTTGGAATCTTTTGTTCTGTTAATCTTGGAATTGTCAAGTGTTACCTGCGACCAGTTAAATATTACAGAACTATCGGTTAACCAAACATCGTGTAGCGGTGAAATTAATATCGGCACATTTGGAACCTGTGTATCAATTTCAAACTTTCTGGTAACCGACCAGCCGCTTGTGTTGCCTGCAACATCAACCGCTTTTACACGCCAGAAATAAATCGTATCCGACATTACAAGCTGTAATATGGTGTCGGATATAGTCGCCTCGTACGGATTAGAAAACATCGAATCTAGTGCATATTGGAAAACATACACAGCTATTCCGCTCAGATTATCCGATGAACTTCTCCAGAAAAAGGTCATATTCGATTGATGAATTAAAGTATTATTATTCGGACTGACCAAAACCGGTATGCTTGGCGCAGTATTGTCAATACCAAAACTGTCTCTGGTCGAGAAATCACCCTGATTATCCGCCGAATCAATGGCGCAAACACGCCACCAATAAGTCGTCTCGTTTAATGCAAAAGTTATTGAAGTATCCGCGATGATTGTATCGATGCCAGATGAAAATGCCGGATTATTGGAAATCTGTAATCGATAATCTTTTAACCCGCTCAGATTATCCGAAGCTTTATTCCAGACAAATGATACAAGTGTATGATGTAAATAAACACTGTCGCTCAATGATATGATTGTCGGAATCGAGGGCAGTCCGGTATCAACTCGGACCGATAAGGATTGGTTTGAACGCCGGGAATTATTCGCCCGGTCATAAGCTGTAACCCACCACTGATGAGTTCCTTCCGGAAGACGTAAAGGTGGTATCGAATACCAGACATCATTCAATAAATCACCGCCAATCACCCACATCTTGTTATCATATACTAATGATGTATTTCCCGAACGTGCTGACCAGCCTGCAGCAGATGTTGCGCAAATCCAGTCCGTGCTATTAGTTGAATACCAGACATCATTAGTTCCGCCACCCATCACCCACATCTTATTATCAAAAACGACCGATGTATGATATTGTCTGGGAGACCAGTTTGCGGAATTGGTTGTACTCATCCAGTCAACGCCTTCATTCGTGTACCAGACATCATTGGTTCCGCTGCCGCCAAGTATCCACATTTTATTATCATATACCAGCGAAGTGAGACCATCTCTTCCTGACCAGCCCGCATTCGCGGTCGCTTGTCCCCAATGCGCTCCGTCAAACGTGTACCAGACATCATTGAAATGTTGTGTGTAATTGGTACCGCCGAGTATCCACATTTTATTATCAAAAACAATTGCCGTATGACCGAATCTTGGCGCCCAGCCGGTTGAACCAGTTACCTGATTCCACGATACACCGTCCGTCGAATACCAGACATCGTTGAAACTGCTACTATAATCATAACCGCCAATCACCCACATCATATTATTAAAAACTACTGATGCCTGACCGAATCTCGGTGACCAGCCTGCATTATCGGTTGCCTGTGTCCAGTTTATACCATCTGACGAATACCAGACATCATTTTTAGCACCGTATCCATCAACCCCGCCCATCACCCATATTTTATTATTGAAAACGACTGAGCTATGATATGTTCTGCCCGACCACTCTGCCGCCACATTTGCCAGCGACCAGGCGCCAGATGATGTTGAAAGATAATTATTATTCGATGTACCAAGCGTTATTGTCTCTGAAGGCACTGCGATTGATAACACATAATGAGACAATATGAAATTGTCAATTGATGGCTGCCACTCAAAATACGGGTTTCTACCAATCCAGCCATTGTCTGCCGGTATTAAGAGACTGAACGAATCCGGCGCATCAGAATCGATAGTGAATAACTGGTCGGTTGCATCATAGGCTTTGATTGTATCCGGAGCAACGATTACCAGCAGCTTGACTTTTGCCATGTCACTATTTATAACCGGTAATGACCAAGTATAAGTTGATTCGGTCGACGCAATGTTGCTGGCAATTGTTTGTGGATAAGTAAGACCGCCGTCTAATGAAAGTAGTAGCCGGTAATTTGAAAAAGTTACGCCGGTGTATTTTCGCCACTTGATTATTTTATCGCTCCCGCCCTGCCAGTATTCGCCACCATTCGGTACAATGATACTTACCGTCTGAATTACGAAGTCATGGTCGCTTTGATCTGCGATTCGGACCGTGCTGCCATCAAGAATCTGTACCATCACTCGGCACGTGTTTGAAGTTACGAATGGCACTCTCCATCGATAGGTTGTATCAGTCGGAGGTAGAACCGCAATCGTATCCAGATAATTCATGCCGCTGTCAACAGAAAAGAGCAGGCGATAATTAGTAAAACCGGTCTGATTAGTCCGCCATTTTACAGTCAGCAGATTGCCTCCGTATAACGTATCACCGCCATTTGGTTTAAGCAATGTCAGAATACGACCATAAGAATACCAGACATCATTTAATCTTTCAGTATCATAACCGCCCAGAATCCACATCCGGTTGTCAAAAGCAACCGAAGTCTGGTCATATCGCAGCGACCAAACCGCTGACGCTGTTGCTTCCGTCCAATGCACACCGTCTGATGAATACCAGACATCGTGTTTACGACCTGCATTGCTATATCCACCAATTACCCACATCTTGTCATTATAAACTACTGCTGAAAATAAAGACCTTGGCACCCAGCCCGCTGAATCAGTTGCTTCAGTCCAGGTAATACCATCGGTCGAATACCAGACATCGTTTCTCCTATTTCCATCGTCTCCGCCCAGCACCCACATCTTATTATCATAAACTAATGAAGTATGCTGTTGTCTGGGTGACCAACTAGCATTAGTTACAGCTTCAGTCCAAGTTATTCCGTCTGAAGAATACCAGACATCGTTTTTCAGACCCGCACTTGTCGTAATCCCACCCAGCACCCACATCTTGTTATCAAATACGACCGATGTATGATAACTTCGGTTTGTCCAGCTTGCCGCTGCAGTTGCCTGTGTCCAGGTTACACCATCTGATGAATACCAGACATCATGTCTTCGGCCACCAGTCAGACCATATCCGCCGATTACCCACATCATGCTGTCAAAAACAACTGATGTGTGCTGTTCTCTTGCCATCCAGCCGGCTGAATTGGTTGCCCGAGACCAGGAAACGCCATCTGAAGAATACCAGACATCATTTCTTCTTGTCCCGTCATCTCCGCCCAAAACCCACATATTATTGTTGAAGACGACTGATGTGTGATGGATTCTTGCCGACCACTGCGCAGAACCGGTCGCTTGAATCCAGTCCATATAATCAGATTGAGCAAAAACTTGGCTGGAAAATAAAAATCCTAATGCAATCAATAAAAATACTACCTTAAAATATTTCATTTATCCTCCGGGTTTTATATAACATAATCTAATAATTGTAACTCATATTTCATTAATATTCAACTATTGAGTTCAAAGGGATATGTAAATTGAATAAAATAATAAAACGCATATAAACAAAAATATATCCACACTGAGCTCAGTGAAATTCTATTTATCTCTAAATACTACACATTATTATATACAGCAAATTTTGTGCCTTAGTTTAATAATTAACTAAAATATTATAAATAATCAATTATTTATATCTATTTAAGTGAAAAATAGGTATTACCAATACCTATGTATTAAAAATACGAGCTAAACAAGTGCAAAGTCTTGCACACTTTTATAATCTTCTACCCAATTCTATTATCAAACTGACAACCTTAACTTTAATATAAACACATTTCTTAACAGAATATTTATCAGATTATCTTTCACACCTGACACCAGTATTCTTGTCTCGGATAATAACTGAACAATTATCTCACAAAATAACACAACGATAAACAAGATAAAATCCAAACCATTTCAGATGACTTATCTCAAACGTAAAACTACGATAAAAGGGCTTGCCTATATGCGACCTTATATGCCGCTTACAGGAAAACCCTACCCTGACAATTACCCAACCTTGACCTAACCCGACCCTAGCCCGGGGCATGCCGGCTACGCGCCCCATTGTCAAGATTTTGTTTGTAGTCAATGAAATTCAATAGGTTAAATTACATGATAATCATTGTAATATGTTATAATATTGTATGTTATTTTCAATTGTGGAGAAACATAGTTTGCAGAGTTTTTTGATGTTTATTTGTCTTTCTATGTTCTCCGTGAAGAAAAATCTTATAACAGAAAGGAGGTGTTTACCCCGCACCTATTTTCAAGTAGGTAATAGATTAACAATATATATCGTTGATTAATAAAATATACCGAGAAATAGGTGCGGGGATATTATGGCAGTAAGAAATGCTCTTAGACGAATTGACAAATGGGATATGAAACTTGCTGGCGATGTCTTGAGCGAACGGGTAGCGACTCTAAAACCGATGATGAAATCTCAGATTGAAGCTGAATTTCCTCTACTGGTTGAAGTTGAGAATGAAGTCAAGGTGATTTTAGGTGATGTTGGAATTTCATCA
>Ga0315294_10004359_pt1 | contig 15423 bp, 25 predicted proteins | sample YL17G13_40_MG_FD_203626 | JGI IMG/M metagenome (GOLD analysis project Ga0315294, IMG submission 203626) | Sediment microbial communities from Yellowstone Lake, YNP, Wyoming, USA - YL17G13_40 | ecosystem: Environmental > Aquatic > Freshwater > Lake > Sediment | place: USA: Wyoming | collected... | reverse complement strand
TGTACGGCGTAGCAGTTGGCACTCCGGTCGCCCTTCGGGCTCCCTCCGTTCCAACTGCTTTGATACACGGTGATGAATCCACCTTAAAAACCTCAGTTTTTTGTCTTGACAATGGGTAGGGGTATATGCCACCCATATTCTGTTACGTCATAAAAGCACAGTTGACCACCGCGTTTCCCGGTAGGCAGAAAGTGTGTCACAATTAGTCCCATTAATTCAAGTGCCTTTGTTAACCTCCAGCCCTGCGAACGAGTTAGACCCTTCATAGCGTAGAGTTCACAGGTTGGCCTCGGAACACCTGTGGCAATAAGCACAAGCATCTCCAACTGCAAAGATGTAAGATTGTGCTGAACACCGGTGCCAACGCCTACCTCAGATGCCTTTAATGTTAATGCCGGTCTGAAAACATCAAGAGGTGCTGGGCCGCACACCTTAATCCTCTTGAGAAAGTCCTCTACAGTTCGCCTCCGCTCAGATTCATCGAGTTTACCTGGTATCTGGGGCTTCTCGAACATGGCGTAGACACACTTATCCCAGAGGGCCGGATTAAAAATGACCAGTTCGCCTGGCCTTAAGGTCTTTATCTTCTGTGCCTCTTCAAGTGTCACGCCAAGGGTGTCACAAATAAGGTGTGGGTGTTCTCCAGGCATTGCGAACATCACGATAGTTTCAGCATTGTCTCGGATGATGGGGCTGGTGCCTGAGAGTGTATGAGAGACAACGATGGTTCCCAGACCGTATTTCTGGCCCATGAACATGCACTCAGCGATTGGAGCAATGCCACCAGGTGTCTCCCAATCTCGCTGACGCTGTACACTTGACGTGATATCCTCAAGACCAAACAGGCACATCATGATGCCACCTCGCTGGTATAAAGGCGTTTGAAATATATCCACCGCATAAAATAGACTGCAATAAAGGTAAGGTGCTCCGGTGCCACTGCTTCTGCTTCGACAATACAAAGGCCGGCTTGACTATATAGCTGCTCCAAAAAGTCACTATAGCTGTAATCCCAGATGCTGCCTGTCGAGTTTAATAGGTCCTTTAGACACCACTCAATCGAGTCTTTATATGCAGCTTCCCGCCCGCCAAAATGCGGTTTGAAGGCATCAATTACGCCGGCAAGCTGCCTCAAGGTTGGATATACACCATCTGGATGTTTGGCCATAAGTTCCCTGACCTTATCACCCATAAGCCGCTGGGCAGAGTAACGGCCATAACACTGGGCAATCAGCTTTGTTATCTCATTATTCCAGGCTGTCTCCGGCACCCCGGTAGGCGGCTGGAAATAGCATAGAACAAGCTCTTCAAGCTTGAACGTAATTATTAAGTCACGCAGTTCTGGTTTCGTTGAGAGGTCCCGAAGCTCTCGCTTTTTGGCAAATACCACTATTCGCGCGCTCTTTAATAATTGAGGATATGAAAGCAGGACCATAAGAAGAGATGTTTTCGCTGACTTGGTTCGCCCTATAAACAGCACATTGCCGGTAAGCTGGCTAATTATTAATCCAGTCGGGTCACCTGTCGGCATAGTTGCCAAGCCCAGAAAGTCGCTTGGGTAAATAATGCTGCCCTTTGGTGGATAGGCACCAAGATAAGGGTCATCACAGATAATCGTCTGCCCAACCTGGGTGCGAGTAATGAGCTGGAATAATTCTTGAAGGTGCTCGTCCTCGGGGATAGCCGTCAATAGCTGCGCCAACTGCAAATTTCCTGGACCATCAGCCAATCGCAGTTCAGGTCTCTTTAACATAAGCTCAGCCACCTGTTCAGGAGTAAGGTTGCGATTTGGCTGCAACCGCCCGAGTGAGTAAGGCTCCTTACCTCTTCGGTATGTCGGGTGTTTTCGTTTATTAGCGCTAGTTTCAAACATTTTTTATCATCCCCATATGAGTTTATGCAGCCCGCTTAAACGAGGATATTTGATTTTCCATGCACAATTTTCACAAAAAAGAACCACTTTACTCTGCACAATAACTTCAGCTGTACATACCATGCACACCCATTGACGACATTTTGGACATTGATATGCCTGAACCGTAACTGCAAGACAGATAACACACTCTTGCAGTTTATCGTAATTTGCCTCGTTTACGACACTACCATCACGCAATGGCGGCACTACTTCCATAGTTTCCTCTGTGCGCCATATCCCCTGGTTATCTTGGATTGTAATTGTCACCCATCGCAGCTCCACTACTTGGCCTGACGGTGATACATACCGCTTTACTTTGGTAATAACCCTGCCAGGTGTAAGTGGCGATTGCTGCTGATTAAAAATATTCTGAGGACCTGTAGCCATATCTTTTCTAATACCACGGTTTTTGCAGCCAGTTAAACCACGCCCACTGGGTGACACGGAGCACAAAATAAAAGCCCAGGAAGGCTAAACATCCAGCACTGAAGATAACGAGCGCAGCCAGGGGGATTCGAGCTGCCCATTTTGAAATCTGAAGAATTAATGTCCATAAATCAATTTGTGGTTGTCCAAGCGGCATAATATTTCCTCCCAATGTGTTTTGCGGTTAAGTAGTTAAAATTTTTTGCTTCCTTTGTCATTTATTTGTTTTTGAATCAATTTCAAGTTTCATATTCTTTTGTTTACTTTGCTAAGTGCCAGCGTCCATTGATAGCACCAGGTTCTCATCATCTACAATTTTCTTGTAAGCAATAACCCGCGCCAAAGGAAACGTGAGGGTTTCTTTGTCACCATTTGGGGGGAGCTGGGGACAGTTGGGACGGCGCCAATATATTTTGTTATGTGCCGCCGCTCGTATTTTCATTTGTCCAATCTTTCTCGCACCAAACTTCTCACAAGCCCGTCCCGACAATAAACACCGTCTCTGTTGCTTTAACCCTTAAATGTTGCTGACAAGTTGGCAGAATTGGAATCCGCCCCCTGTCTATCCAAAGAAACCATCTCACCTGAAAATATGAATTTGCGGAGTGCTATCTCAGCGTCCATTGATTGGAGCAGATGCTGTTTTGCTACTTCAATGTATGTTGACCGATACTGAGGGGGACATAGGACTATCCTGTGACCAGTAGGGTCAGCATACTGCCACAGTTGCTGGACTTTGTGCTTTTTCAATAGTTCGACAGTTCCTTTCTTAAGTCTTATCCGCGGGCCACTGTCAACGCTCACTTCGCAAATGCCACAGCAGAATCCTTTTTCAAGATTGTTGTTATTTACTGGAGGAAGCATCTTTTATCTTCCACTTGCCAGGGTTCTCGACAACTAATCGACGGCCTCAAGCCACTGCATCGGCCATCGCCATACCTTTCCATCTGGTGTCCTGATTGCCAGCCGGCATGAGTTACGCCGCAGCGTCTTAATCTTGGTGGCCGTTTGACCAACGTATGTACTTGAGTAATTGCTCGCACCAGAGATTTTCACCGTAGCACCGCCCGGCAACGACCTTAGCTTCTGAAAGTGCTGTTGGAATTACTTATCCTGCTCCTTTACTTCCAACGTGGCTCTACGCTGGTAGACCCACCTTTCCAGTTCTTTTAGATCCGCCGGACACAAATGCGCTACCGCCAACTTGACGCGCTGGAGCAATTTCGGTTTTCTGCTGGATAGTATGCAAATATTGCTCTGCACCTTAGCTCGTTTGCGCCTGTGAACTCGAACAGCTTCGACATTAAAGCCGGCTTCTTTTGTCCGCTGCAGCGCCCATCTGCAGGCTGATTGCTCTCCCTCTCCAGGATGCAAGCCGAGATGATGTCGTCTGAAATGGTGCAGTTCGTGGGCAAACAAATAGCCGATGTTATCTGCAAAATGTCCAAAGTGCAGTTTCCATCCATACATAAGCACTGTGCTTTTACCGTAGCGCCGTGATAACCCAAATGCCAGACGAATCAGTTTGAATCTTGCAGGCAAGTCCTCAGGCGTGCTAAAGGAGCGAATAAAAGCCCAACTCCGTTTCCCACTATGATGGAAATCTTCAGGACCCAGCCACTCTGTGACCAGGTGCCCGGTCCATATACTGCTATTAGTTAGCAAATAAACTGCCACTGCAAGATCTGTTGTGTCGGTAGTTTCGGCAACTTTCTCCAAGACAGCACTTACATTTTCTTGCTGGAAGCAATTCTTCAAAATCGGGTTTTTGTCTGTAAATACATATACCTTCATGCTACGTACTTCACACTCGCTGATGCGACGGCCTTAAAAACCGGTTGCCCTTCAACGAGCCATAGATATGGTTGGCCAATTTACGAAAACCGGCCTTGGCCGACTGCCATATTTTTGAACGCGCTGTATGTATAGTTTGCTGGGCCGATTGGACAACAATTACTGGCGGCCTTTCGCTATCCGTTTTGACAACTGCTTCTGCCGCCTGAGGTTTGGCCTCAGTGGCCTTTAGTATTGCTTGGGCAACACTGGCTCGTTTCCGATTCACCCTTTCCTTTGCTGCTTTTGCCAGGTTTGCGCGCATCCTCTTCTTAATCCAACGGGGACAATCAACCTTGATTTGAAAAACATGCTTGTCAGTTCGCTTTCTTCGTTTCATTGTGTCCTCCGGTAATACCTTGCTCAACCTGTGACCGAGCATCTGGATAAACAGGTCCGGCTGTTTTTACATACTCTCTGACACTGCCGACATCCGGCCTCAATAGTCCTTCGCAATAAAGAGCCATTCGGAAAAGCCGTTCGGCATCCGAATAATCGCCTCGTACTTCGGCCTCGCACGCTCTGTCCAGATAGCTGTCTAACTTTTCTTTTAGACTTGTGGCGTTCTTTTTTTCATTCATAAACTAAACTCCTTAATTCGCTCAGCGCACTTGACCTGCCATCAAGCCAAACTTGCCACGCTGATCCTCGTTGACATTTATGACTTGACCTTTAGGCAGCTGCCCCCAACAATAGAGGTGCCGGCTGCGTTAGGCGACGCCGCTGGCGGCCAGCGAGTACTCTTTTCAGGAAACCGCTGGCCTATTCTTTTATCTCATTGACACCCTGTTCTGCCCGACCTCGACTGATGTCCTGCTCACCTGGGTTAATATTCCAGGCCTCGCACTCATCGCACGACAATTTGCGCCATGGTGGTCGGCTACGTCCCTGTCGCGAGAACCAGTTCAAAAGTGCGCCACCTTCGGCCTCATACCGACGGCGCACTTCAACCGTGTGAAGCCTGGCCAATGACGTGACTGTGTTCATAAGGTCATACCAGGTAGTGCTGACGCCTATCCCATTCAGCTCTGTTCGTGTGGCGTCTGCCTGCAACTTTCGCGATAAGTAATCGACGACCAGTTCGTGTTCTGCGCCTATCCGTCTATCAGCTGCCCACTTGACTGCTGTCTCCAACTCAGGCGGCTGCATCGCATTTTCAAGCACATACAATAGTCCCTGTAGAGATATCAAAACTGGCTGGTGGCTGTTGCACGTTCTTTTGAAAATAGGTGCCTTGTCAAAGCCCACTGCGCCGTTAGTGCAAATTTCACGCACTATCCATCGCCACACTTCTGTGGACCGCCAGCCGTTCTCACTCGTAATCAGCTCCCAACCGAACCCATATGTGTCATTCGGCAGCAGTTCCTTGTATCCATGTGGGGCAGCAGTTATGCGAAGGCAATCTTCACTGAGCGTTGCTTCCTTGATGGGGCGATCAACACCTAATCGGTCAATGAGCATATCGTGCTGTATCGGCTGCCGATTTGCCGGCATCACGCCTGTCGCTACGCCGTCAATAGTATGAACAAGCAGCTCGATGTTTTGCTCGCGTGCCAGTCTATCTACCATCGCCACAAGCAGATCTGTGGGGCTAATATTGGTCGCGAAATCGACAGGAATATTGAATGTTTTAAGCAGGCCATGCAGTGCTGACCTCAACAGCGGCCCTTTGAACCCACCAGCTCGCAATATGCCATCCTCGTTCAGAGAGACTTCCTTGGTCTGCGCCTCATATACTTTTCTGTCTTGACCGGCAATGACGTCAAGAACATCTTGCAGCTCATCGAATGACTGTTCTGGAATATCTATCAATGGAATCATAACTTTTCTCCTATGAATATGGTTTGCTGGAGTTGATTCTCACCGAGAGAATCTGTGATAGCTTCCAGGAAATCGTCTACTTTCTTTCTGTGCTCGTTGAGCTCGTGGCGGACCAACTGTAGCTGGGAAGGATTTGCTTTGGCCAGCTCTGAAACCTCGCTCCTGCAGATACTGAGTCTGCGCTGCATGAGCGAAATATCACCCAGCAGCTTTTTCCAGCTTGATTTCGGTTCCTGCTGTTCCTGCTCGGTTGCTTCTGATTTAGATTTATCCTCGACCACCTCCAGTAGTTGCTCCTTAGTCCTTTCGAACGACCGCCCGGCCTCGACCGCCTTGATGATGAAGCTCTCGAGCCACCTCTTATCCAGACTCTCTGCAACTTTGCGCCGGCGATCAGCCGCTTCCCCTTCGCCATCGACCAGCTTTTCTGGCTCCAAATACAACCTCGCCATCTCCGAGGTCATGTTTTTCATTGTCAATAGGTACGTTCGAAGCGCATCTCGTAGCCGGTCATAACTACCGTCCTTAAAGAGATGAACGAGCGCTTTAAGTTCCTTAGTGAAAAGTTTGTGCTCGATGGTTTTGTTAAAGAGCTGCCGGACTTCGATTTTGCGGTTAAATCGCTTGGTTCGATCCAACGTAGATAAGGCCACGGCGTGCGTGTATTTGAATAGGCTGTCGTGGTCAGTACCAATCTTTTCAAGTATATCCTCATCCAAATCCAAGATTCCAACGCATTCGCTTACCGTGTTCTGATTCCAGCAAATCTCCTCTGCAATCTGTTCTTCCTTATAGCCGTATGTGTCCATTATTAACCGCAGCTTTCTTGCCTGCTCCACAGGATGTAGTTTCTCTGTTCCGCCATTCTCAACAAAAGAAAGGATTGCTGCTTTTGCTGGGGGGACATTAAGGACATAGCAGCGCATAGATTTCTTGCCCAACTGCTTGTGCGCTTCGTAGCGCCGAGAACCGAAAATCAAGGTATAGTAGCCGTCCCCATCTTCCTTCACTGCCGCTGGCTCGAGCAACCCATGCTTGTCAATTGATTGCGCCAAACAATCGATGTCATCATAGTTGCTTCGGCGGCAAAACTCGCTGATTCTAATCTTGTCGATGGGTATGTCGCGTATCTCCGTCTTGTCAATAGCTATCCCTGTCAGTTGTTCTTCTGGACCATTATGATTGTTGGCATTTGTATCAAGATTCTCGTTTTCCATATCGTACCTCCAAGAAATTGTTAGTTTTATCCATTCTGCAAAATATCGGCAGCCGATATAGTGCCGCCGCTTTTACATAACTCCTTTGGCTGCCAAGTTTGTCCCGACAAGCCGCCCATTATCGTGGCTACTTCGAGTCTTTCGACTCCGAGCCAGTGACTTGTTTGCTTCGCACCACTGTCTTGGTATATAGCACCACCTAACCACATTTATGTCCCCCTACAAGAACAACAATATTTCGCTTTTTTTCGCGCATTTTTCGCTTTTTTTCGCGCGTTTTTCGCTTAGTTCCACACAAATTTTTTCCTATATGAAAATTCTTATGATTGTTTCCCATAGTCCTTCTGTTTTCGTTTCTCTGCCCTGTGTAACAAACCCCAGACTGTGCTCGGCCATTTGTGCAGCTCTTTAGCGATTTGAGTTATTGTTTTTCCATCACGATGGTAGAGGACTAAAACCTGTTGCTGCTTTTTTGAAAAGATAGACCAGCACGCTTCGTACTCGCTGAAAAGATCGACTGAAGTTACCTTTTGCATGTCCTTAAGGTTTCCCCGGTCGAATTTATCCCCATCTTCCTTTTCCAGATCGTCACAAATGCTATCGCCATTCCTGACTTTGTCTAAATCAAGATTAATCGTTCCTTCGCCGTGGAGCTTGCCCCCGTATTCCTTGGGCAATTGTGGCTTCACCAGCTCACATGGTTCTGTGCATTTTTCCCTTTTGGGGCAGCCATTGCAGGGTGATGGCTGTGACGCCGTTGCGTCCTCATCTTGAAGGTGCTCCATCAGCCGCCGGAATTTCTCATACAACCGGGACATCTCCCACACTAATGCGTTGAACTCTGCCACCAAGCGGTCGTAAAAACCTGATTGTCCCTTTGAGTTTGCCATCCAAAACGCCTGTTTAGCCCTTGATTCAGTTAATCGGGTCGTTAAACTATTGGCATTGAAGTAGTCGCATTGCATCTGTACTAATAACAGACCGGCATGCACAACTGCAAGTTTGATTTTTCTTAAATCTTTGAAAATAAAGGGGTTATAGTAAGTTCGTGGGAAGGTGCTCTTAGTGATAGCAACGCGTTACACCAACTTCCCGCGAAATAAAGGAAATTGAAAATAATGAAGGGTAAAGCGGAAAAACGTTATAGATTCCGTGTCACTGTGGTAACTGACGGAGACCGCTTCGGTTTGCTCGTCGAAAGAAAGAAAGCAGACGAAGCCAAACCGGTATATGGCTACTTTTGTCTAAAAGAACCCGAAGGTCTCGGACCAACACCTATCGTCCGTGAAAAATGTGGCGACAACTGCCACGCCCTCGAACGTGCCAATTACCATCACAATAAACCGAAAAAGTACGCTAGGTTCTACATTCAAGAGCGAATTTTCAGGGAAATTCTGGCTTATGCCAAAGCTGCGGCTGAATCCAGCAATATGAAAGCGGAGAGACCATTAACACAGGAGTATACTGATGATGATAGGGGCTACCCACAAATCTTGCACCGGTTCTTTTCTGCTGACCCACCATACGAACTTGCCGAGTTCTTGGTCGCTTCCGACATATTTACAGATTGCCTGCTGCGAAAACCCGACGGCAAGGACTACTTTGTAGGTATGGCGGAACAATTTGAGGTTCGCAGCCCTAACAGTCTTTTCCCAGAGGAGAATTTTGACTTACTGTTTACTGTAGAAAAAGTATTGCGAATAGAGCGCCCGCCACCAGCAAGATGGTTTCGCGACAGAGGACCAATGTTTTCTGATTTTGAGCAGAAAAAGTTCTATCGGCGCGAAGAAGTAGAAGTCCTTAAAGAAAAGGTTTTTACCAATAGGTTTTATCTTCTGGAGGGTAAGCCTGCAACAGCTAAAACAGTTATTGTTCGAACGCTTATGTACGAACTCTATAAGAAGGGGATTCGAAAGGTTTACTATTTCGATATCGCACCAAAAAGACACTTCAACGAAGTCGAACTCATAAGGGACATTCGGAGTACTAATGGTATATTTATTATTGAAAACATACATCTTGAATCACGTAAGGTCCAGTGGATTTGCGAGAGGTTTGAGAATGACCCTGACAGACATTTCCTTTTCACTTCCGGGCAGCCTTTGGAAAAAATTCCAAGTCTAAAATCAATGGAATTCAACGACACTAACACAATGTTACTTAAACAGTTCAAAGACGCCGAGCTATTAGTCAACGAATATTGCTCTGATTCGGAAACTCCGAGTGTAGTCAGGGATAAGCGTCAGGATATTCTCAAAGTTTCTAAAGGGGACTTCTGGCTGCTTGCACTTGCCCTGCAGGGCTGCGCTGATGCGAAAGGTAAAGGCGAACCCATAAGTTGGATCGCAGATAAAGCGAATGAATATCTCCGCAATCTTGAGACTTGCAAAGATCCTCACGATGACCAGTACCCCAGAATATTACTGGCACTTTCCCCATTATATATAAAGGAGGTCCTTACCTCTGAGAAATACTTGGACGACAAAATGGGCTTTACAAGTGCTGCCCTCAATGACCTTGCAGAAAGAGGAGAAATAACAAGACATAAAGATGCTAACACCAATATCCTGTACGGTTTGCCACACTCGTCGCGGGCTTCGGCTTTTTGGGAACATGGCAAAGAGTATATGAAACAGAGAAACCTGCGAGATTATGAATATTTTATTTATGATTATGCCATATCCGGAACGCCAAACGGAATCGAAGCCGTTTTAAGTTCATCTGACAAAGGCCACATACCCATCCTAACTCGTCTCTGGACTTCTGGGCAGTTAACTGAAGTTATAGAAGCAGAGGATTCCATTGAGAATATCAATAACGCTCTTGCTATGCTTAACATCGAAATTGATAACCAATACATTTATAGGGATACCTACCCAGACTTGAAAAAACTCCTTATGTGTCTTTCCGAGAAAATCAATCGAACTAATAACCTATATTCAGTCAGTTTAATGTTTACTGTTGTTGAAATTTTGTTCGGCAAATCTGTCTTTTACAAATTATGGAACACTTTAAATCACGATCAACTGGCATACAAAATGAGCATAACCACGAAGTTTTTAGAGGCTTACAATTTTCTTCGTTTTGTTAAGAACATAGATGGTGGTATAGCTTTGGCGTTCTGTGAGTTTCTAGACATCGATACCTTATCAAGCTTCTTAACAACCAAGGGAAGTGCCTTTGAAGCATGCTTATATATAAGTGAGATTCTTGCCGCAAATGAACGACGTGGTATGGAGCTCTGGAAGTTATTAAACAAGGAAGTGTTGGTGCAAAAATTGCAAGAAGAAAATGGACGCTTTAAAAAAGGCATCGGAGCCATTTTAGACGTAAGTATGATTGCAGGTCTTGAACTGGTTCAAATCTCCGGCATTAAGGATAGTGTCAAGGACTTAATTCGAGAAGGAAGAAATTTACTTTTTGATATCATAATGTAATAGTCACTATTTAATTTAATCTGACAAACAACTCCTTCTGTCTGTTGCTACGTCTGTAAGGTATTGTTCAACATTTTCTCTTTTGCCAGCGGTATCGAATCTATAAACGTCTGTATCGGTGTTTTGCCAAAACAATACTTTCCGCTATGCGGCCTTTGTTCATTATACTCTCTTATCCAAATATCCAAATCCTCCTGCAGTTCGTCAAGTGTGTTATAGATTTTTTTGCGAAATGCAATCCTGTAAAACTCATCGAGTACTGTTCTGTGGAACCGTTCACAGATACCATTGCTCTGCGGACTTCTGGCTTTATTCTTGCTATGGTCGATGTCTTCAAGCGACAAATATAACTGATACTCGTGGTCTTCACGTTTTCCGCAATACTCTGTAACACGGTCCGTAAGGATGCGTAGCAGTTTAATATCGTGTTCCTCAAAGAAAGGCACAACCCTGTCATTTAACAGGTCAGCAGCAACCAGGGCGTTCTTACGGTCATAAAGCTTGGCGAACGCTACCTTTGTGTAGGTGTCAATAAAGGTCTGCTGATAGATGCGTCCGACGCCCTTGAGGGTCCCAACGTAGAACGTATCCTGCGCACTGAGATAACCGGGATGTTCGGTTTCAATCTCACCGTGTGCCTCTTTTTCGTCTTTGGCTCGCTCCAAAGCAGCCATCTGGCTTTTAGTCAGGATAACACCATCCTGTGCCACCTTTGCTTCCAATGCTTTCAGTCTCAGCTTAAAGGTTTGCAGGTCATGCCGCAACCAGACGCTTGCACTCCACCAGGCGAAATAAACATCCCCTTCTTGCGAATCTCGTTGGAAACCCGCACCTGTCCCCATGCCGGTTGTTCAAATGCCAACTGCACCACTTGTTGTTCAATCTCCGGGGCAACACGATTCTTCAGAATGGGTTTTCTGCGGCTGATCTCCTGCAATGCCTCTTCCCCGCCTGTTTCGTAGAGCTGTTTGTAACGATAGAAACTGTCGCGGGAATATCCCAGGACCTTGCAGGCCTGTGAGACATTTGCGAGTTCTTTGGCCAGTTTGAGAAGGCCGACTTTGTTCTTAATAACCTTTTGTTCTGTAGTCATCTCTGACACTCCTTTCTTTTAGGTTTCGATTGGCACAACTTCGCTTCGGCTACGCCTTAGCTTCGTTGTGCCAATCCCCTGGTTAATGTTATAACAGAAGTGTCGGATTAAGTCTTGGCTATCTCAGATGAGAAGAGCCTTCTTTTGACTTATCCACCATTTCTACCCAACTCTTCCCCAATCAACATCGACGCCTCTTTTTTCGTCACGGTCTTCGGATATTTTATACCAAGGTCATCCATAAATCTTTTCTGCTTCGGTGTTGCTGGCTCATTGTTCTTAGCTTCTTTTTGCTCTCGCATCTCATCTGTTCTTCTGTCTTTTGCCAGTTCTTGCAATAAAGCCAATGCTACTGTCTCTGCACCAGTTTTTTCCTTCAACTTCTCAAAAAGTTCTATATAGCCATCCATCCTGACTTGTATATTTTCATCCATTTTCTCATCCACCTCCTTACAAAAATTTAACTTAAATATGACTCCAGAGACTTGTATAAAACTGACCTGTGCCCATAAGAATTGCCACTGTTTCGCTTTCTATATGGTTCGAATGTTTTCAGCTTCGGACTAAGATACTGGGGCTTATTGCCCTTTTTCCAAAACCTTCGATAAACTCCTGAAAATTTCCTTTTGCCACGCCGGCAGGACATTGCTGTATTGACTAACTGATAGCCTCTTGCGTTCGCAGGCAACCGCCGTCCATATTTCCCTGTTTTTTCTGGCACAGAATAGTATCCGCCATCAGGGTTTCCGTAAATAAAAATCGGCTGACCTTTAAGCTTCCCAGACTCTCTTACCTCTGTTAAGACATCGCAGCAACTTACGCTCTTTATAGTGCGTTCTGCTTGCCGGCAGAACTTGTCGCTATCCTGCCCTGTTGGGTCACTTTTTCTATCGTGCTCAGCATCCTCAGTCAAAAGCTGCTGTTTTTCTTCCTCTGATGCCTCAAAATATTGCAGCCGGCAATTTGGAAACAGTTCATTTTTCCATAAGCTGACAAACTCCCTAACGAATTTATCAAGGATAGCTTCGCCAAGAAGCACCAAAGCCTTTTCTTTGTTTAATGGCGGAGCATTTCTGCTAAACAAAATTCCATGCTTATCCAGTCTTTCTAAGGTTGCTTCATCAAGCTCTTCGTTTTTAAATTTCATTTTTCTCACCCGCAGTTTCACTGTCTTTTCCTATGACTTCTTCAAGAGCATCTCTAATAACACTTTCATAGTTAATCCCGCATTCACAAATCAGCGCATCAAATCCTCTGCTAAAGTAATTGATTAAATCGTCTCGATGCCGATTAAAAAACTCCTCAGGCTCTCTTATTTCTGGATGGTTATCCTTTATCACCTGTAGAAAATCCCATTTCGTCAGCTCCCATTTAAAGGCTGCCGCGTCTCGACAAAATAAGCCATCCTGTTGTCTTCTGTTTACAACCTCAAATTCCCAGTCGTCGAGCCAGAAGCTATCGCCAACAGCAAAATCATCCTTTCTTATCGCCTCTTCAAATTCTCGAATTTCCATTTTCATTACCTCCTTTAATATGATGTTCAAATCAAATCAGAGCATAGCCCGCAGATAAACTCAGCAGTTTCGCTTTTCTTAACTAACAAATGTATGTACCCAACTGCTTTCTCCACATCTTCCAAAAACTCTTGCTCTGAATAAAGTTTGTCTCTCGGAAAAGGGTGCTTTTTAAGATATTCTTTAACAGTATCAACAGCAGGCAGGCATTCCCATATTACGATATTATCCATAACACTCTCGCGTAGGATAAATTCGTAATGACTTCCATCGGTTTTTAATTCCATTAACCTAATTCCCATTTTTCAGCTCTTTTTGCTCCTCCTCAGCTTTTTCTTTAATTAACCTATCCACGAAATTCCTTATTTCTTCTAACTCAGCTCTGCTTAATTCACACATTATGTCCTGTATTCTGTACGCCATTTTTACCCCTCTCATCAGTTGGCAAGGTGCAGGAGCCATCGCTATCCCTCTGCTCAAGCTCCTTCAACCACGCACGCTTCTCTGCCTCTTGTCTTATCGCTTCTTCTTCAGCAGCCTCTGCCTTTTCCTTTGTGTGCAAACGCTGTCTGACTTTATCAAACATTTCAAGCCCTTTCATCCATCTTTCAGCACTCATTTTTCATCACCTACTCAGACGCATCTTACGTGCTCTGCTAACATCTCTGCTCTTTCTATCTCTATAACATCTTTAACTAACTTACTCGCTGTCTCTCTACTATCTCTTCTGCCATTTCTCTAACGCCGTCAACATCGAAATCTCCTTCCAAATCATCCGCCGTCAAAACTATGTCAGTTGCCAAACCTCTTATTCTTGTTAATTCATTTCTCATTTTTAAACTCAATATTGTTGTCTTTTGCTCTTGGCAGGTCTATAACCTCATCATCAACCACATTACTTCTGCAAGTCTGACAGCACCAGTTTCTTTCGCCTGTCTTTAGGTTCTCAATTTTTCTTAAATTGTCTCTGCCTTTGCAAAAACAACAATATGCATACGCCTTATGATGATGTCCGTTAAAATATCTCTCGAAATGAACCTTCGCATAACAGTATTCCAGAAATACCGAGGCGTCATATCTTGTTATAACTCGACTGTCTAAAATCTTCTTGAGCTTCTTGTATTCAGATAAATTAAAATCCCTGCTCTGAATTATGTGCTTTATCGCATCTGCCTGCTTTTGCGATATTTCCTTTGCCTGCACTTTTTGTAGTTCCATCATTTTTATATAAGGCACCTCCTTTCAATTTGTCTTTTGAGCTTAATAAAGTCGTCCCCTTCGGGAGTTGGAAACTTGAGCTCGTCGATAAATACTGTGTTTCTAACCTTGCAGACTTTTTTGTTGATAGCTAATCTCATAGTATAAGCAAGACATACATATATATAAACATTGTGGTGATAGAAAATATACTTTCCATTACAACAATACTTATATACCCATGTCTCACTGTAACTATATGCCAACGATAACAATTTACTTGACTAATGAGATCTACGATAAAATCAAAAACTCGCCGAGCAAGATAGTCAGAGCTGCCTTGGAAAAGTACTTCAAAAATGAGCTTATCAAGCCTAAGGAATGCAACGAAAGTGCCCGAAAATAAAAGAACCATCAAACTTCCAACAATCTGTAGAACCGCTTTCTGTTCACCCTGACCCTGCTTCTAATATGTCTTATTGCATTACCGATATATCTGGGGAAGGCCAGGTGTTCAGCAGGGAAAGTGACGCAAGGAACGGCTGACTGAAGCCGTTGTGTCACGGTGCCACAGGCTGTGCTGTTACTTCTGCCTTACCCGCTTTCTCGACCCTGCACGCTTCTGCTTCCCCCTGCCTCGCTTCAAATATTGTCTTATTGCATTACTGATTTCTCTTGGCGAGAGCTGGGTGTTCAGCAGGGAAAGCGACGGAAGGAGCGGCTGGCTGAACCCTTCATCGTGATAGTATGCCAAGCTTCGTGGCCGGCGGCAATCGACCGAAAGCCTTATATGGTTAGCTGAGCCTCGGTGATGGTGGCGAAGTGCCTTATATAGCTTTCAGGGCTGAGTGAAAAATTGATTCAATTCTTGATTTTCATATCGCCTTTTATTCTTCCTTTTTTAGCTACAACACCACTTTTTTTATTTTTTGATTTCGTCTTTTGTTTTTGGTTGTTTTTTACGTTTTTT